>Ga0335082_10001504_pt1 | contig 24877 bp, 18 predicted proteins | sample Lox_Sample_41_FD_206718 | JGI IMG/M metagenome (GOLD analysis project Ga0335082, IMG submission 206718) | Soil microbial communities from Loxahatchee National Wildlife Refuge, Florida, United States - Lox_Sample_4.1 | ecosystem: Environmental > Terrestrial > Soil > Wetlands | place: USA... | reverse complement strand
GACAGCACCAGGCGATCTCCGTCCTTGACCTGCCGCTGCCCGAGCCACCGCCGAAAGGTGCCGAGTGGATCGCCGCCTACCGGCACTGGGCCAGGTAGGTCTGACCTGGCCGCCAGCGACCTGCGGCTGCTGTACTTCGCCTGGCAGCGGTGAGCGACTGCGCGAGGCTCGGCATCGAGCTCCCCGCCGTGGAACTCCTGGACCTCATGCCCGAGTGGAGCGCCATGCTGCATTGAGCCCGCGGGCAACCCGCGCCAGCCTTTGGGCGCGCGAGTGGGAGGCGCCAGCCCCTGAGTCCCCGCCCTGGCACGTCGGCGCAGGCGACTGGCCGGACGCGGCGTTCTGCAGCTCCTGGCGGGACTGAGGCCAGGAACACGCAGCCTGCTCGGGCTGATCCACGAGGGCGAGGGTGTCGCCGCGAAGGCAATGCGCGCGCTGGACGTCGGCAAGACTACTATCACAGGCGAATCCGCAGGTTAGCCACGTATACCCCGATTTGGAACCCCCACGGTACCGGCCTGCTGCCAGCGTCCGCGACAACCGTCAGCCTCGGCCGCTAAGCTTGGCGAGCCTGGCGTTGACGGACCCTAGCGAGTACGGCTTGCGCTTGCGACCGCCCGAGTACGCCTCAGGGTATTCCTCTGGGGACTCGCCCTGGAAGGCCACGCACACAGGGTAGGTTGCCGTGGGGTCTAGGGGCAGGACCTTCTGCAGGGTGATCTCGTGCTGCCAGCTCGCACCGAAGTCATACTCGTAGCCGACCTTGATCTTGCCGGGGAAGGCGTCACGGACCCGGACGTCCTCTTCCTCCCCGGTCTCCTCCAGGCCGAAGGACGGGTCGCTGTAGTTGCAGCCGCCAATCCGGAACGCGTGCAGGTGATCGCCATCCCACCCGAACACGATCTGGATCACCCAGTGCAGATCGCCGAGCGTAGCAAGCGACGGTACGACGACGCTGCGCCAGATCGAGGGCTTGAAGTACTTCAGCTGAACCTTCAGCTGCATCGCCTGGTCAATGGCCAGCGGGACGCCGGACGCGGCCAGGCCCGTCACCGCCGCAGCCACCTCGGCCGCCGCCGGATGGCCGCTGGAGCGGATCGCCGCAAGCCGGTCATCGACGCTGGTCCCGGGCACTCGTTCCCACAGGCAGCACAGTGCCTCGTCGGGGCCGCGCTCTTCTAGGCCGGCGGCAGCCGCCTCGACGGCGAGCCACAGCTGTTCCGCGCCAGTGAGCTCAGGCTCGTCGTCCCAGGCGATCAGCGCGCAGCGGGCATGCACCGCGAGCAGCGGCTCGCTGAGCGCTTCCCGCCAGGCCGGCAGCGCCTCCTCTCCCGCCTCCTCGGCCACGTCAGCAGCCAGCCAGCGCATCCTCGGTGACATCGAAGCCGCGTCCCGCAGGATTTCCCGCATCGCCTCCTCCGGATCCCGCTCGGCCATCCACTCCCAGGCGAGGTCACGCCGTTGCGCCTGGTCGAACCGGGCGAGACGGGCGAGCATCTCGGCAGCGGCGAGGTTCCCGGGCATGACCGGCTGGCTGTCAGCTAGCCGGTCCAACGCCCAGCGGCCCAGCGGCGTGACCACCGGACCGTCTGCGACCGCGCCGAAGGCGCCAAGCAAGGTCCAGCATGCTGACCGCCGCCGGACCCAGCCTTGCACGCGGGGATCCGCGGGATCTTCTGCAGCCACTTCCAGGAATGACAGCAGGATGTCGTCAGGAACCGAAGGCGGCCCGTACTCAGCGGCAGCTGACGCCCGCAAGGCAGCCAGCCACGCGGAAAGGACTTCACCGTCCTGCTCGGGCAGGACGGTAGAACGTGCTACGGCCTTGCCGCCCGTTGCCGCCACCAGCCCGGCGGCCAAGGCGAGGAGCCACGCGCGGTGCAAATCTGGAATATCGGCTGCGGAACGCAGCGACTGCGGGGCCTTGACGCCTATGACCGCGGCAGCGGCCGGCACATCTGGCTTCCGAAGTACTTCCCGGCCGGTCAGCAGGCGAGGACCCGAGTCGGCCAGCCAGCTGGCGAGCGCCACCGCCCGGCGCATGACCGCCGATTCCTCGGCTAGGTCCGAGAGCCGCGATTCGTCCACGGCCAGAGACTAGCGCCGATCGCACAACACCTGACCCTGACTCACCCAGTGAGCAAGAAGAGCCGCCGGGTTTCTGCCGTGGGCGCCGCCGACACTAACCCGCTCGGCAGTTGCTCTACGTGACCGGATGGGGCGCTTCCCATGACGGCGGAACGATGTAGCCGCAACATAGACATCGGTCCACGGCCATCGCTGACCGAGCATTGAAACCGCAGGTGGGCGGGTGGGGCTCGAACCCACGACCGGCAGATTATGAGAAGTATGGCCCGGTGCATCGCCCGCACTACCTGCACAGATACCACCGGGTCGTGCCAACGGTAGCTCTAATTGCACCGTTTGCACGGGTGACTCGGTCCACGAACCGGTCCACGCCCGACCATGGCGACCACCGGATGCCAGTTACAGAACGTTACCGCCGACAGACGCTTGATATGCAAGGGCCACGGCAGGCGGGCGACGTGGTCGATCTGGACAACCCGCCGTTCTTCATCGATCGTGTAGAAGACGCGGTACCGCCCGGCCCGCAGACGCCGTAGATCAGCTGACCCGTATGGGAACGACTCCGGCGGCCGCGGCTCATCGGCGAGTTGGCTAACAGTGTCCCAGAGCGCAGCGACACCGATGGAATCGTCGCTGAGGAAGCCGCCGTCTGGTTTAGAGCTTGAATCTCCCAGTTGACCTGATAGCTCACCGGGATGGCATGCCCAGGCGGCGGCCCGCTTCCTCATGCGATACGTAGCGGATCGCCCCGGCCTCACGACGTGCCATGTAGCTGGCCCGGGCAGCATCGAACTCATCGTTGACCTGCTGCTCTTGCATCGCCTGGCGTAGCTGCTGGTACTCCTCGATGGGTACGACTACCGCTACCACCTGGCCGCTATGGTGTATCACGTCGTGGGTGTCACCGGCGGGCAGTTCGCTCATGAAAGTCATGGTAACGAAGCGGACCGACAGCCTGACGCCACAACACGGTGGCGTTCTGACGATCAAGGTGGAGGCGACGGCTAAACTCCCGCTGAACCGGGTGCCGGTGAGCGGGTTGGAACCGACGGCCCGCCGTTTACAAGAAGTACGGCCCTGTGCACCGTACGCGCTAGCTGCAACGATGGCACGCGCCACCGCACTGACGGACTCGCTTGCACTGGAATTATCCGACGCGGCGTTCCACGAATCGTTCCACGCGAACGGCCCGGCAACGGTCCATGGCCGTATCCGACCGTAGCGCCCGGACCGAGCTTCTGCATGGAGGCTGACGCGCCTGCGCAATCGCTAGGGCATTGACAACGGTTCCAAGATCATCACCCTCCTCGCCCAGGGCATGCAGGTCGAGAGCCAGGTCACGTGCGGAGGTCAAAGTTTTGGGTGGTCCTCGCTCAGGACCCGGCGGCGGCTCTTCAAGGTGGCACTCCGGCGATCAGGACATGCGTGGAGGCGAGCCGCAGCCGGTGGCGTTACTGACTGGTCGCCAGCTCAGTAACGCCGTTCGCATCGACCGTCCTGGTCCAGCCGGTTACGGGACGACGGTGAAGGGCTGCATCATGTCGTTGTCCTCGTGCTCGAGGATGTGGCAGTGGTGAACGTAGGTCTGCGGGGCTCTGACCCCAGTGGGCAGGTCGAACCGAGCCCGGATGGTGTTGAAGTAGCCCGGATTGGCCTTGAACGTGTCCTTGAAGCCCCGCTCGGCGGCTGCCGAGGGCTCCATCGGCCCAGTGGCGAACGGGGCGGGGTCGATCCCCCCCGGGACCCCGTCCGGGCCGCCGTGGGCCTGCGCGTAGGCGTCGGCGTCGAACGGGGTCCGGCCGATCACCTGGAAGTTGACCAGGTGCAGGTGCATCGGGTGGGTGTCCCCGGTCAGGTTGACGTAGACCCAGTCCTCTACCGCCCCGGCCCTCGGCTTCTGGAACGTCTCGCCGAAGTGGACGGCGTTGATATTCAGGAACCAGCGGGGTGTCTCCGGTGCGACCTCGTTCAGGGTGATGAAGCGGGTGACGCTCGGGGCAGGCAAGCGCGCGGCGCGCCCTGGCAGTCTCGCCGGGATGCCGCGGGGTCCGGACTGGGTGACCTTCCTGCCTACCCGGAACTGCATCACCGCCGGGAGCGGCGGCGCCGGCGTCGAGACCGGCTCGGCCGGCTGGTGATTGACCAGGGTCAGCGCGCTGCCCGCCAGGCTGCCGAAGTCCACGATGACGTCGGCGCGCTCGGCCGGTCCGAGCACCAGCTGGCCCATCCGCACGGGGCGGTCCCACATCTGCCCCTCGGCGGCGATCTGCCACACCGGCGCCGGGCCGAAGTCCAGGCTCATGATCCGCGCGTTGGCGCCGTTGAGGATGCGGAACCGGTACAGCCGCGGCTCCACCTCCAGGTATGGCCACACCTTGCCGTTGACCAGCATCACGTCGCCGAAATACTCGCCGATCCAGGTGACGCCGGGAATGTCGCTGACCGGGTACCGGAAGGTGCCGTCCTGGTTGAACTGGCGGTCCTGGATCACCAGCGGGATCTCGTACCTACCGCCGGGGAGCCCGATCGGGTTCGGCTCCGCGCCGGTGTCGTGGGAGTCCCTGACGATATAGGCGGCGGCGAGCCCGGCGAAGACGTTCAGCCGGGTAACCCCGTCCACGTGATCGTGGAACCACATCAGCCTGGCCGACTGCTGCGGACCCTCATTCGGGTAGAAGACAGTCTGCGTCTGGCCCGGACCGAACCCCTTCGGCACCAGTTCCGGGTTGCCGTCGCTGTGGCCTGACACGAACCCGCCGTGCAGGTGAGTCAGGAACCGCACCTTTTTCCCGGACTCGGTCAGCCGGGTATCGACCGGGATCCAGGACGGGTAGACCGCCGGCAGGCGGTGCGTGTAACTGACCCGGAGCGGCGCGCCGGTCCGCGCCACGATCGCCATTCCGAACGAGCCCGCCTGACCACGCAGCCCCGAGCCGTCGTCGTAGGCCCACAACGGAGTCGGCGGCAACTGCGGGTGGAGCCGGCGGCGGATCTGCCTGAGCGTGAACGCGTACCTGCCGGGGGTACGCGGAGACGCGACCACGATGCCGGCCCCCAGTACCGGCAGGCGCTCGACGAACCGCTTCAGGCTATGGCCTGCCACGTCGGCCCGGCCGGCGTCCGCCAGCCGACCCGCCTTCGTCACCCGCCTCGCAGTGACCGGGAAACCGATCGCCGCGCCCGCGCCCAGGCCGTACTGCAAGAACCGCCGACGACTGTAATCCGGCATCTCCCTCACCTCCGCGTGGTTTCTCCAAATCCTCTGCGGATGTCCGATTGCACCACCATATGGGCGCGCTAACCCTCGGCCAAGGTGCTGGGTTGGCGTCGGTTCAATCCCTGCTCGACAGTGGCCTGGCCACGCTCCATCTGCTGCGCCAAGACCTTCCGCACTTTCATCGGCCCGAGGGCTTGAAGGTACGGCAGATGAACCCCTCGTTGGTCTGGCGCGTGAGCACGTCCTACTCCGCGACCGCCGCGTACTCTGCCCAGCAGCACATTACGAGAGGCTTGCCCCCTGCCGGCGCACGCCCGGCTGGACCGATGACGCCGCTTATTGCACTGAGGGCACTCGCCGCGCCGGGTTGCCTGATGGGCCATTCCACGAACCGTTCCACGCCGGAAGTGATGGCGCCGCCTCGTCCTGCTACTGACCGTAACATCGCTCCGGATATCGGATCCGCGCCGTGACCGAGCTCGGCCGATGGTCGCCAGCTAGTCGATCAGGGCCCCGGGTTCGTACAGCCGGTCGGACCAGTGAGGTGAGGGGACTGGCTGAGCTTGGCCCGCTGCGGGTCCCGCGGTCCTGGCCTTGTGATTGCCGCTCTCGCCTGGGCGCGCTCATGGCGCGAGCTCCCGCGCCGCGGTGATGATGTCGGCAGGTAGCGGCCGGGCCCCGGCGGCGGCGATACGGTCCGGGTCGAGAGCGCCGGCGGCCGGGATGGCGACCGGGGTGCCTCCGGCCAGGGCGCGGAGGTCCTCGGCGTGCCGGTCGAGCCGGTCCGGGTTCAGGGTGTGGAGTACGACCAGGATGGGGTCCAGTGTGCGTACGGTGTCGGCGAGCGCGTCGAGGGGCGTGTCGGCGCCGAGGAAGGTCACCCGCCAGCCCCGCCGGGCCACGAGCACGCCGAAGGCGACCAGGCCCAAGTCGTGGGCTTCGCCCGGCAGGCAGGCGAGGAGCACCAACGGGCCCAGGCCAGTGCCCCAGTCGCGGGCGAGGCCGAGCAGTCGGCCGCGGATCAGGCTGGCCGCGAAGTGTTCTTGCGCCACCGATGCGGAACCGGCCGCCCACCGGTTCCCCAGGTCGTGCAGGTACGGGATGAGCACCTCGGCCAGCGCGGCCTCGACGGAGACGGTGGCGCACAGCCGGTCGAAGGCGGCGTGCGCCGCCTGGTCGTCAAAGGAGTCGAGCGCCGCGCGCAACCGCGCGGCGATGTCGCTGACCGGCGAGCCTGCCGGCGGCTCCGGCGCGGTGCGCGCCTGCCTGGCCGCCTCGGCCGCGGACAGGCCCTGCCCGATCAGCTCGGTCATCCGGCGGATGCGGGCCTCATCGTCGCGGGAGTACAGGCGGAACCCGCCCTGCGACCGGGCCGGGCGGAGCAGGTCGTAACGCTGCTCCCAGGCGCGGAGCAGGTCGGGCGACACGCCGGTGCGACGTGCCAGCTCGCCGATGCGCAGACCGCCGTCAGTGTCGTTCACACCACCTGACTGTACAGGATCTCGACAAAACTTATACCATCCCTTGACAAATTTTTGTCCAGAGTACAGCCTCTAAACCTAGACAGAACCTCAAGGAGGAAGCATGAAGAAGATGCTGCGCGCCTGGGCCGGGCGGACCGTCCTGGGCGCCGTCCTGGCCGCGGGCGTGGTCGGCGGGCTCAGCGCGGCTACCGCCGCGTCCGCCGCCGCCGCGGAAAACGGCACGGTGTACGTCGTGCACGGGGTACCGGGCCTGACCGTCGATGTCTACGTCAACGGCAAGGCCGCGCTCACTGGCTTCAAGCCCGGTCAGGTCGCCGGCCCGCTGTCCCTGGCGCCCGGATCGTACGACGTAGCCGTCCGCAAGGCGGGCGAGGCCGCGACCGCGGCACCCGCCATTGACAAGAAGGTGACCCTGCCGGCCGGCGCGAACGTGTCGCTGGTCGCCCACCTGTCCGCGTCGGGCACGCCGATGCTGACCGCGTTCACCAACCCGGTCGGCGGGCTTGCGAACGGGAAGGCACGGCTGGTCGTGCGCCACACCGCCGCCGCGCCGGCCGTCGACGTCCTGGCCGGCGGCGAGCCGGTCTTCACCGGGCTGACGAACCCGGGCCAGCGGACCGCCGACCTGGCTCCCGGCCCGGTGTCCGCGGCGGTCGCCGTAGCCGGCACCACCAAGCCCGTGATCGGGCCCGCCGACCTGACGCTGAAGGCCGGGCAGGCGACCGTGGTGTACGCGATCGGTTCCGCCAAGGGCAACACGCTGCAGTTCGTCACCCAGTCGCTGGATCCGGCGCAGGCGCAGATGCCGCAGGGTGTTAACGCGGGCAGCGGCGGCCTCGCCGCCGACGGCAGCGGTAACGCGCCTGTCGTGGGGGCCCTGGTGCTGGGCGGCCTCATGCTGATCACCGCAGGCGGCCTGGCCGCCGCCCGGGTACGGCGTTGACCCAAGACCGCTGGGCTGCCCCGCGCCGCGCGAGGCAGCCCAGCAACGCCGTGGCCGTGTTCTTGCTCGCGCTCGGCATTGCCTTCATCGTGACCGGGATCCGCATGTGGCCGACCGCGCCCCGGGACATCGGCACCATCCCGCCGGTCACGGCCGCGCCGGCGGTCCCGGTCGGCCCTTCCGCGGCGGGACCGGTGTCCTCACGCACAGCGGCTCCGTTCGTGCCGGCCCGGGTGCGGGTGCCGCGGATCGGCATCAACGCACCCGTCGTGCCGGTGACGGTCCGGCCGGACGGGCTGCTGGCGGTGCCCGCCGACGTGCGCACGGTCGGCTGGTGGTCGGCCGGGGCGCCGGCCGCAGCGCCATCCGGCACCGTCGTCCTCGCCGGGCACGTGGACTCCGCCCGGCAGGGCTCCGGCGCGTTCTTCGGCATCCGCGCCCTGGAACCCGGAGACCGGGTGATCCTCAGCAGCGCCAGCGGCCGCACCACGGCCTACACGGTGGCCGCACGCCGGCAGTACCCCAAGAGCGCGCTGCCGGCCGGCCAGGTGTTCGATCAGGACACGCCGTCCCGGCTTGTGCTGGTCACATGCGGCGGGTCATTCGACTGGACGACCCGTCACTACAGCGACAACGTCGTGGCCTACGCCCTGCCAGCTCCTTCCTGACCATCACCGTCGCGGGCCGCGGCCGCTAGGCCGCGAGCGGGATGTCCCGTTGCGCCGCGCGGCTGTTGCCGAAGGCATGCACGAAGATTGGACGATCGAAAGTGAAGATTCCGCCGACTGCCCCGGCAGATCAGGTGACCGCCACCAGGGTACTTGTCGCCGGCGCATCCGGTTTCGTCGGCCGACGGCTCTGCGCGGCCCTAGCCGAAGCCGGCCACGACGTCGCCGCCATGACCCGCCACCCCGCCCGTTATGCCGGAGCGGGCACGCCTGTCTACGGCGACGTCCACGCCCCGGCCACGCTGCATGCCCCGATGGCTGGCTGCCAGGCGGCCTACTACCTGGTGCACTCGCTCAGCGACCCGGACTTCCGGCGCAAGGATGCCGCCGCCGCGGCGGCGTTCGGCCAGGCGGCGGCACAGGCCGGGCTGAAGCGCATCATCTACCTCGGCGGGCTCGGCGACGACACCGACGCCCTATCCCCGCACCTGAGCAGCCGCCGCGAGGTGGAAAGGCTGCTCGGATCGGCCGGCGTGCCGGTAACCGTCATCCGGGCCGGGATCATCGTCGGGCACGGGAGCACCTCGTGGGAGCTGACCCGTCAGCTCGTGGAGAACCTGCCCGGCATGATCACGCCGAGATGGGTCGCCACCCGAACCCAGCCGATCGCAGCCGACGACATCGTGCGCTACCTACTCGGGGTGCTGGAGCTGCCGCAGACGGCAGGCCGGGTCTTCGAGGCCGGCGGCCCCGAGGTGCTGCGGTACGCCACCATGCTCAGCCGCCTCGCCGCCATCGAGGGCCGGCCGCTCCCGATCCTGCCGGTGCCCTTCCTGACGCCCTGGCTGTCTTCGCTGTGGCTGGCCCTGGTCACCGATGTCGACCCAGCCACCGGCCGGGCGCTCATCGACTCGATGACCAACGAGGTCATCATCCGGGATACGTCCATCCGCGCCCTCATGCCGTTTGACCCCATGCCCTACGACGACGCGGTCCGGAAGGCGCTCCGCGAGCGCCGCGAGGCACAACGAGTCCGCTGGTGACCGCCGCCCGCCGCACCCGGTGGGTCATCACCGCCACCGGCCTGGGCGGCGCGGGACTGCTGGCGGCCTCGCTGTCGGTCAGGGCCGGCTCCCGCCAGTTCTACCTCCTGACCGCCGGGCTAGCCTGCACCTGGGCCGGGGGCGCCCTCGCCGCCGGACCCCTGCCATGGGGCAGAACCCCAGAGCACGGCAACATGCCGCACCGCCTTGTGGTCATGCCCGTGCTGACCGGAGCCGGCGCCTTCGGGCTGTTCTACGGCGCCGCCCGGCTAGCCCGGCACGTCCCCGTGCTCAACCAGGCCGTCGCCGCCGTCTTGCGCTACGCGGAGGAAGGCCCGGCACCCCTGGTGCTGCTCACCGCGTCCGCGAACGCGGTGGCCGAAGAACTGTTCTTCCGCGGTGCCCTGTGGTCCCTCACAGAACAGGCGCATCCGCTCGCCACGACAACACTCGCCTACACCGCCACCACCGCCGCGACCCGCAACCCCGCGCTCACCCTGGCCGGCACCGCCACCAGTGTGCTGTTCGGGCTGCACCGCCGCGCATCCGGCGGCGTTCTCGCGCCGGTTATCACCCACCTCACCTGGTCGCTGCTCATGCTGCACTACCTCCCCCCGCTGTTCGAGACGTCCCCGGTCGCCCAGGACCGCCCGCAAGCGAGCACGCCGGGCAACGGCCGGAAACCTGCATGATGGCCGATTTCGACAGGCGCGTGACCGAACTCGCCGCCGCGACGACGCCACTCGATCGCTCCTTGTCCGTCAAGCCCATCTTGGCGTCGGACTGTCACACCAAGATGACAACTCCCCGGCCCCATGCGCCGGGCCGCGCGCTCGGCAGCACGGGGTCACGTCTTGAGACCGTTCAGCCGGCTGCAATTGCCTGGCGCACCAGGCTCGAAGAACCGCCACCCCGTTGTCCACCGGCCTGGCAGCGGTATTGGCGGCAGGCGCAGCGGATCATATTCGATTCTCCAGCGCCTTCAAGTATGGCCAGATGTCGCGGCGGGCCGCACTGCCGCAGTGTGGTGAAACTGCTGGTGGGGCGGGTGGGGCTCGAACCCACGACCGGCGGATTATGAGTCCGCTGCTCTGACCGGCTGAGCTACCGCCCCGGTGACGGGTGCACATTACCATCTGCGGGCGGCGGCCCGAGAGTCCTCGCCGGACCGGGCGGCAGGATCTGGATCAGCTGGCGCGGGCGCTCCGGGTGCCGGTCCTGCTCGTAGGGGTAGCCGAGGGATACCTCCTCGAACCGGACGCCGTCCTCGAACATGGTCCGCGGGACGTGCAGGTGACCGTAGACCACGGTGCGTGCGCGGAACCGGCGGTGCCAGTCGGCGGTCTGCTCGGTGCCGCACCACTGCGCGAACACCGGGTAGCGAAGGATGCGGGTGGGCTCGCGGGTGAGGGGAAAGTGGCTGACCAGGATCGTGGGCAGCTCCGGGTCGATGGCCGCCAGCCGCGGCAGGGTCACGTCGATGCGGGCCTGGCACCAGGCCTCCCGGCTCGGGTACGGGTCGGGGTGCAGGTGCCGCTCGTCGGCGCCGATCACGCCGGTCTGGTAGGCCAGGTCCAGCGCCTCGGCCTTGGTGCTGGTGCCGTCCGGGCGGAACGTGTAGTCGTACAGCAGGAACAGCGGGACGATCACCGCGGGTCCCCCGTCGCCCGTCCACACCGGGTAGGGATCCTCCGGCGTGATGACGCCGAGCTCGCGGCACAGCGCCACCAGATGCCGGTAGCGCGCCTCGCCGCGCAGCGTGACCGGGTCGCGGGGGTGCGCCCACAGGTCGTGGTTGCCGGGCACCCAGACGACGGTGCCGTAACGGGACCGCAGCGTGCGCAGCGTCCACTCGATGTCCTCGACCTTCTCGGCCAGGTCGCCGGCCACCAGCAGCCAGTCGCCCGGTGATCCGGACGGCAGGTCCGTCACCCACCGCCGGTTCCGCGGGTGGGACACGTGCAAGTCGCTGATGGCCAGGAGCCGGCCTGGCGTCACTGGGACTGGTCGCCAGCATCCGCGGGCCCGGCGTCCGGGGACTCGGCGGCGTCCGGGGACTCTGTGCTCAGGGACACCAGCAGGTCGTTGAGGCGGCCCACGAAGGCGGCGGGCTCCTCGATCCGCGCGCCGAGGGTGAGCACGGCCTGGTCGAACAGTACCTGCGCCCATTCGGCCAGGTGGGGGTCGGCGGGCTCGTGGTTGAGCCGCCGGATCAGCGGGTGCTGCGGGTTGATCTCGAGCACCGGCTGGCTGGGCAGGCCTGAGCCGCGCAGCCGCCGGGCCAGGTTGATGTCGATCTCGGGCTCGTTGGCCACGATGCAGGCCGGCGAGGTGGTCAGCCGGCTGCTCACCCGGACGTCGTAAGCCCGCTCCCCCAGGGCTTGCTTCAACTGGCCCACTAGCCCGGCGAGCTCGGCGCTGGCCTGCTTCTTGGCCTCGGCTTCGGCCTCGTCCTCCAGCTCGGACAGGTCGCCGCTGCCCTGGGCAACCGACTGCAGGCGCTTGCCGTCGAACTCGCGCAGGCTGGCTACCACCCAGTTGTCGATGCCCTCGCCGTCGCCGAGCAGCAGGACCTCGATGCCCTTCTTCCTGAACGCCTCCAGGTGCGGGCTGGCCTTGGCCGCGGCCAGACCCGGCGCCAGCAGGTAGTAGATGTGCTGCTGGCCCTCCTTCATCCGGCTCACGTAACCGGCCAGCGCGACGTCCGGTTCGTCCGAGGCCGACTTGGTCGAGGTGAAGCGCAGCAGCCGGGCGATCTCGTCCCGGTTACCGAAGTCCTCGGGCAGGCCCTCCTTGAGGACGGCGCCGAACTCCTTCCAGAACGCGGCGTACTTCTCGGGCTCCTTTTCCGCGATGTCGGCCAGCAGCCGCAGCACCTTCTTGGTCGCGTTGGACCGGATGCTGTCCACCACGCGGCTGCCCTGCAGGAGCTCGCGGGAGACGTTCAGCGGCAAGTCGGCGGAGTCGATCACGCCGCGGACGAACCGCAGGTACTGCGGCATCAGCTGGCCGGAGTCCTCCAGCACGAAGACCCGCCTGATGTGCAGCTTGATGCCCCGTCCGGCCTGCGGGATCCACAGGTCGAAGGGTGCCCGGGACGGGATGAACAGCAGCAGCGTGTACTCGTAGGTGCCTTCGATCTTGCTGTGCACCCAGGTCAGCGGCTCGCTGAAGTCGCCGGTGACGTGCTGGTAGAAGTCCTTGTAGTCCTGCTCGCTGAGCTCGTTCTTGGGCCGTGCCCACAGCGCCGAGGCCTGGTTGACCGCAGCCTCTTCGGCCGGGCCCTCGTCGCCCTCCGCGGGCTCCGCCGGCATCACGATGGGCAGGCTGATGTGGTCGGAGTACTTCTTGATGATGGTGCGCAGCCGGTAGTCGCTGAGCAGGTCGTCCTCGCCCGCGCGCAGGTGCAGCACGACCGTGGTGCCGCGGTCCGGCCGCTCGACGGCCTCCAGCGTGTACGAGCCCCGGCCGTCCGACTCCCAGCGGACGCCCTCCCCGGCGGTCAGGCCGGAGCGCCGGGTGGTCAGCGTGACCCGGTCGGCCACGATGAACGCGGAGTAGAAGCCGACCCCGAACTGGCCGATGAGCGACGCGTCCTGGCGCTGGTCACCGGTCAGCGCCGCGAGGAACTCCCGGGTCCCCGACTTGGCGATGGTCCCGATGTGCTCGATGACCTCCTGGCGGCTCATGCCGATGCCGTTGTCGGCCACGGTGATCGTCCGGGCGTCTTTGTCGAAGCTGACCCGGATCCGCAGCGGGCCTTCGGCCTCGGGCAGCTCGGACTTCGAGAGCAGCTCGAGCCGGAGCCGGTCGATGGCGTCCGAGGCGTTCGAGATCAGCTCGCGGAGGAAGATCTCCTTGTTGCTGTACAGGGAATGCACCATCAGGTCCAGGATCTGGACCACTTCGGCCTGGAAACTGAAGCTTTCCTGCTCTGTCTGCGTGCTCACGGCAGGAACTCTAGATCAGATGGAGGGAGTGGGGAAACTAGCCGAACGGTCTGGGTGTTAGCCTGGCCGGATGCCGCGGACGTTCCCGCCGGGTTTTCGCTGGGGGGTAGCCACCTCGGGCCACCAGACCGAAGGCGGCAACACGTGCAGCGATACCTGGTTCCTTGAGAACGTGCGCCCGACGGCGTTCCGCGAGCCGTCGGGCCGGGCCTGCAACAGCTACGAGCTGTGGCGGCAGGACGTCGACCTGGTGGCCGGGCTCGGCCTGGACGCCTACCGGTTCTCCGTCGAGTGGGCCAGGGTCGAGCCGGCCGAGGGCGAGTTCCCGGCGGAGGCCCTGGCGCACTACCGCGCGATCGTGGACTACTGCGTCGCGGCCGGGATCGCGCCGGTGGTCACCTACAACCACTTCACCGCGCCGCACTGGTTCGCCAAGCGCGGCGGGTGGCTCGACCCGCAGGCTCCGGGGCTGTTCGCCCGGTACTGCGGCGTCGTCGCCGAGCACCTGGGCGACGGCCCGTCCTGGGCCGTCACGCTCAACGAGCCGAACCTTCCCCGGCTGCTGAGCTGGTTCGACATCCCCGCCGCAGCGCGCGATCTGGAACGAGCCACGCTGGCTGCCGCGAGCGAGGCGGCGAGCGTGCCACGCTACCGGGCTGCCAACCTGGTGCTCCCGGAGGAGATGGAGGCTATCGCGGGCGGCATGGCGGCCGGGCACCGGGCGGCTCGGGAAGCCATCAAGGCCCGGCGGCCCGGGCTGCCGGTGGGTCTCAGCCTGGCGATCGTCGACGACCAGGTGGTCGGAGACGACGCGTCGGTCCGGGACCGCAAGCGCGCCGAGGTATACGGCATGTGGCTAGACCTGGCGCGGGACGACGACTTCGTGGGAGTGCAGAACTACGAGCGCGTTCGGTACGACGGCCGCGGGCCCGTGCCTCCGCCGCCCGGGGCCGAGCTGAACCAGCTGGGCTCGTCGGACATCTACCCGCTGTCGCTGGCCGGGGCGGTCCGCTTTGCGCACGCGGCGGCCGGGGTCCCGGTGCTGGTGACCGAGCACGGGCTCGGGCACCGCGACGACGCGTTGCGGGCGGCGTTCATCGGCCCGGCCCTGGCCGGGCTGCTCGACGTCGTCGAGGACGGCGTGCCGGTGCTCGGCTACCTGCACTGGTCGCTGCTCGACAACTTCGAGTGGATCTTCGGCTACGATGTGCGGTTCGGGCTGCACGAGGTGGACCGGGCCACGTTCGCGCGCACGCCCAAGCCCAGCGCGGCCGTCTACTCGGCGATCGCGCGCAGCCACGGAGGGTCGCTATGAGTACCGAGGTGATGCCCGCCGCGTTCATCGGGCACGGCAACCCGATGAACGCGCTGGAGACCAACCGGTACACCCAGGCCTGGCACGCCTTCGGCCGGGCCGTACCGCGACCGCGGGCCATCCTGGTGGTGTCCGCGCACTGGTACATCAACGCGACGGCGGTGACGGCCATGCCGCGGCCGCGCACCATCCACGACTTCTACGGCTTCCCGCCCGAGCTGTTCGCCGTCCAGTACCCCGCGCCGGGGCTGCCCGAGCTCGCCGCCGAGATCAGCGACGCGGTCCACCCGACCTGGGTGGGCGCCGACGTCGACTCGTGGGGCATCGACCACGGCACCTGGTCGGTCCTGGTGCACGCCTTCCCCGACGCCGGCATCCCGGTCGTGCAGCTGTCCATCAACGCCGATAAGGACTTCGACTACCACCTGGACCTCGGCGCCCGGCTGGCCAGCCTGCGGCGTACCGGCGTACTGGTCGTGGCCAGCGGGAACGTCGTGCACAACCTGCGCGGGATGAACTGGGATCTCGCCGACTCCGGCTACGACTGGGCGCAGCGGTTCGACGAGGAGGCCAAGGCGCGGATGCTCGACGACCCGATCGCGGTCACCCGGCTGGACGGGCACCGCGACTTCCGGAACGCGGTGCCGACGCCCGACCACTTCCTGCCGCTGCTGTACCTGGCCGGCCTGGCCAGCGCGGGCGGGGAAGGCGCCGGCATCCTGGTCGACGGGTACACCTACGGCTCGCTGTCGATGACCGCCTACACGATCGGGATGACCTGCCCCGAGGCCTCCGGCGAGGCCGGCGGCACAGCAGGGCCGGCGCCAGCCGTCCCGCCGGACGCGAGCAACATCTAGAGGTCTCCGGGCCGCGCAGGGTCAGACGGGGGGGAGGTGCACGCTGACTACGGCGGAGCGGCCGCCGCGCACGACGGCGAGGGCGTCCTTGAGCACCTGGGGCAGTTCCCCGGGGTCGGACACCGTGACCCCGTAGGCGCCGGCCGCCCGTGCCACGCCGGGCAGGTCGACCTCGGGCTCGAAGCTGGTGCCGAAATCCCCGGCCGCCGCGGCGGCGCCGTCCGGATGCACCTGGAGGGTGGAGAACTTGGGTGCCGCCCAGCCTCGGTTGTCGTAGATGACGGTCAGCGCGGGCGTGCCGTACCGGCGGGCCACCCACTGCGCGGATGACGGCACGCCGAACAGGTAGCAGCCGTCCCCGACCAGGCTGACGACGGTCTGGCCGGGTGCCGCGAGCTTGGCGCCGACGGCCGCGCCGCCCGCCCAGCCCAGCGCGGCGCCGCCATGGTGGATCACGGACCCGGGGCGGTTCGGCCGCAGGTGCTCGGCGACTATCGTGCTGTTCGTCACGACCTCGGTCAGGACCAGGGCGTCCTCGTCTTCCAGCAGCCGCCGGACGCACGCGGTGAGGTACTCTGCGGTAATCGCGCCGTCGTCGCGGGGATGCTCGCGCCCGGCTCGTTCGGCCTGTTCCTGTTTGCGGGTACGGGCCGCCGCCTCTCGCCGGGCCCCGACCACGGCCGGGTCGGCCAGGTCATGGTCCCGAACGAACCTGGCGATCTGCTCCACCGCTACCCGCGCGCTGGCCGCGGCGAAGCGCCGGGCCGGCACGTGCCACATGTTCATCTGGGCCTTCAGCGGGTCGACGTCGACGCAGTAGATGGCAGCCCCGGCGGACGGCCGGTTCACCGAAGGAATCCACGGCACGTCGCTGTCGATAGCCAGGATCACGTCGGCCTGCGCCAGGACCGGGTTCTGCGCCACGGTGTGGTACTGGAAGCCGGCGTGCAGCTCATGGTCGGCCGGGAAGTTCACGTGATAGGCCATCGACTCGAGCACACGGATGGCCAGCAGCTCGCACAGCTGGACGAGTTCCGGCACCGCGGCCGGGTCCCGGCCCAGGTAGGACGTGACGACCAGCGGGTGCCGCGCCCCGGCCAGGGCGGCCGCTATCTCGGCGGTGACCTCGTCGGCGAGCGCCACGGGTGCCACCGGCCCGAAAACCGCCCGGTCGACGGTATACGGCTGCAGCGGCTCTTCCATCACCTCGCGCGCGGCGATCAGGTACACCGGGCCCGCGGGCTCGCTGCGGGCGATCTGCATGGCGCGCTGTACGAGCTGCTTGACGTTGCGGCCGGTACGGACCTCGTTGTCGTACTTGACGTAGTTGCGCAGGATGCCGCGCTGGTCACGGACGTCCTGGATCCAGTGGATGAACTCGTTCCGGCCGCCGGGCAGCTCGCCCTCGAGGGTGAACGGGGCCGCCCCCGCGAAGATGAGGACGGGAACGCGGCCGCGCATCGCGTTGCTCACGCCGCCGCTGAGGTTCTGCGTGCCCACGTCGACGTGGACGATCACGGCCTGCGGCTCGCCGGTCACCATCGCGTAGGCGTGCGCCGCCGACAGTGCCACCGTCTCATGCGGGCACACGATGAGCCGCGGGAACTCGTCCTCGCGACCGTCGGCCTTAGCCCGCGCGAACGCCTCGATAAGGCCCGGGTGGTCGCTGCCGAGGTTGGCGAAGACATACCTGACCCCGGCCTCCGCCAGGGCCTCGAGAAAAGCTGTGCTGGTCGTATAGGAGCCAGCAGCCACGTATCAGTACCGTCCGGCGGTCTGCATCGACATGGCGTGCTCGACCAGGGTGACCAGGGTCGCCTTGGTCGACTCGCGGTTCCGCGCGTCGCACGGTATGACCGGGACGTCCGGCGAGATCGCCAGCGCCTCGCTCACGTCCCTCGACCGGTGCGGGAACTGGCCGTGGAACCCGTTGATCCCGATCACGAACGGCAGCCCGGAGGCCTCGAAGTAGTCGACCGCGGGGAAGGAGTCGGCCAGACGCCGGGTATCTACCAGGACAACCGCCCCGATCGCGCCCTGGATCAGGTCGTCCCACATGAACCAGAACCGGTGCTGGCCCGGCGTCCCGAACATGTAGAGAACGAGGTCCTTGTCCAGCGTGATCCGGCCGAAGTCCATCGCCACCGTGGTCGTCGACTTGTCCGGCACGTGCGACAAGTCGTCGACGTCCGTGCTGGCCACGGTCATGACAGCCTCGGTCGTCAGCGGGGTGATCTCCGACACCGAGCCCACGAATGTCGTCTTGCCTACGCCGAATCCGCCCGCCACCACGATCTTGACCGACGTCATGGCGGGCGCGTCGGCCCTGGGCTGGGCGACGCTAGATCTTACGGAGTCCACTAAGCACCCTTTCGAGCAAGTTGAGGTCCGGACGGCCCTCAGAATCATCGCGCTGATGGATGCGGACGAGCCCGTCCGCACTCATGTCGGCGATGAGAATCCTGGCCACGCCAAGCGGTAGCCGGAGCACCGCTGACACCTCGGCCACCGACCTCCAGTCCCGGCAGAACTGGAGGATCGCCTGACATTCCGGCGCCAGCACGGACAGATCGCGAGGCTCGAGCACGGTCGCCGTGACCAGAGCCTCAATGGCGAGCTGGTACCTCGGCTGGGTCCGGCCTCCGGTAACCGTGTACGGCCGGACAAGCCGAGTAGAACCATCGTCCTCGCTGCCGAAGCCGAAGCCAGAACGTCCTGGTCCCGGCCCTTCGTCCCATAGACCGGCCCGTCCCTGCCAGGAGCCGGGCAAGCCCACGAACGGGGACTGACTGTCACCTCGTCCTTGGCCCGCCACTGATACCTCCGGTCACCGTCGTCCATCACCGGGGATGGCTGCTTGCATGATGCCGCGGGTGGCGGGGGTGAGGACCCGGCCGGCCCGCTCAACCAGCAGGGTCATCTCGTAGGCCACGAGCCCGAGATCACAGGTAGACGCGGCGAGGACAGCAAGGCTCGAGCCGTTGCTGATCGCCATGATCACCAGCACACCCCGCTGCATCTCCACTACAGTCTGCACGACCGCGCCGCCCTCGAATACTCGCGACGCGCCCTGGGTCAGGCTGGTCAGTCCCGAGGTCACCGCGGCCAGCTGATCGGCTCGCTCCTGCGGGAAGCCGGCGCTGAACGCCAGCGGCAGGCCGTCCGAGGACACCACCACCGCGTGAGCCACATCGGGCACTCGCTCCACGAAGTTGGTGATCAGCCAGTTAAGATCCTGCGCAGGGCGTCCTGGCGTGCTCATCCGCACTCCTCTCGTCGCCCGTTCATACAGGTCCCTCCTCGTCTCGCTGTGCCTAGGCCTTGAGCTTTCATCGGGTCCTACGGCTCCTCGGTCTGGGGTGCGGCGGCGCGACCCTCGCGCACGCCTCGCTGGAAGCTGGACATGCGGGACCGGACCGCGTCCGCCGACCTGGCGGGCGCTTCGGCCACCGCATCCTGGCCTCCTGTACCGCCGCTGCCGACGGAGCCTGGCACGAGGTTAGCCCTCGGAACCCGTCTGGGCAGCCCTGCCTGAGTAGTTTCTCCGGCCGCTGGCGACGCGACCACCTGAGCCGCACGCCAGCCCTCGTCCGCGGGCGACGTCCACCCCGCCTGGCTGCCCGGCGACGGGGCCGCGCTGCTCAGGGCCCGCTGCGGGCCGGTCATGGTCGTCCCGCTGCGCCGGAACCAGTCGGACTCCAGCGAGTCGAAGATCGGCAGCCGCTGCGGCCCGGCCGGCGGAACGGTCACCTGACCGTCGGCCTGCTCGCCGGGGCCAGAGGCGCCGTTCGTCGCGCTGCCCGCGCTCGGGCCGTCGCTGCCGTGGATGTTCTGGCTGCCGACGGGGAACTGCGGGCTCTGCGGCGCCTGCGGAACCGCCCCGCCGAAGGCGGGGAGCTTGCTCGGGCCGCCGGCCGCCGGTGTCCGCGGCTCGGTGTCATCCCGCGAGCCCTTTTGATCCCGCTGATCCCTGGGACCGCCGGCCACGTTGCCGTTGCCGTTGCGGACCGGCAGCGCCTGGGTCGGCGGCCCGTCCTGGTGATCCGGGATGGCCTGGCCGTTGCCCAGGTCCCAGCCGTTGCCGGCCGGTTCCCAGTTGTTGCCGGCCGGGGTGCCCTCCTCGGTAGCGGGCCCGGCCGGACCCGCGGGACCCGCCGGGCCGGCGTTCGCCGCGGGGGTGAACGACGGCGCCGCGGGAGCGGCAGGTGCCGGAGGGCTCGACGGCGCCGACGGCGAGAACCTCGGGATCCTCGCGGCCGCGGTGGCCTGTGAGGCCGCCGACGAACCCTGGGGCGGGATCGTCGCAGTGGGCGCGGACAGCGACGGGGTAGGCCCGTAGTCGTCCGCCTCGAACCGGCGGAGCCGGCCGAGCGGCGGTGCGACCTCGGGTGCCGCCACCGTGTCCGGCAGCCAGATCAGCGCGGTCAGGCCGCCGGCCTGAGCATGCCGCAGCCGGACCCGGACGCCGTGCCTGGCGGCCAGGCGGCCGACCACGAACAGGCCCATCCGGCGGGACACGGCCACGTCCACCACCGGCGGGTTGTCCAACCGCCAGTTAGCGTGCGACATCTCCTGGTCGGAGATGCCCACGCCGTTGTCGGTGATGTCGAGCAGCACGCCTCCGCTGGACAGTGGCTGGCCGGACACGTACACCTGGGTGTCCTCCGGGGAGAACGTGGTCGCGTTCTCCACGATCTCCGCGACCAGGTGCACCACGTCGTTGACGGCCTGGCCGACCACCACGATCCCGGGCTGGACGTTGAGGACGACCCGCTCGTACTGCTCGATCTCGGAGATGGCCGCGCGCAGGACGTCGACAAGCGGCACCGGCTGGCTCCACCGCCTGGTGACCTCGTGGCCCGCCAGGACCAGCAGGTTCTCGGAGTTGCGGCGCATGCGGGTGGCCAGGTGGTCCAGCCGGAACAGGCTGGACAGCCGGCCGGGGTCCTGCTCGCTCTGCTCCAGCGAGTCGATCAGCGAGAGCTGGCGCTCGATCAGCGACTGGCTGCGCCGGGACAGGTTGATGAACATGGCGTTCAGGTTGCCGCGCAGCATGGCCTCGTCCGCCGCCAGCCGGACCGCCTCGCGGTGGACCTGGTCGAAGGCCCGCGCGACTTCGCCGATCTCGTCGGTCGAGGTGACCCCGATCGGCTCGATCTCGACGCCTTCGTCGGCGCCCTCGCTCTGGCTCAGCCTGCGGACCATCTCGGGCAGCCGGTGGCCGGCCACGTCGAGCGCGTCGGACCGGAGCTTGCGCAGCGGGCGGATCAGCGACCGGGCCACGATCGTGGAGACCAGCACGACCAAGAGCAGCAGCAGCAGCGTCACGAGGCTGGTGACCAGCAGTTCCGTAGTGGCGTCGGACCGCAGCGCGTTGGCCCGGCTGGTAATGCGGCTGGTCAGCGAGTCGGCCACCTTCTGGGTGTCCTCGATGGTGAGCGTCATGTCCGCTCTCCAGCTCTCCGGCTTCAACTGGGAGTGGGAGCGGAGCGGGACGTTCTGCTCGGTGGTGGCCAGCTGCTCGGCCAGGATCTCGTTCGAGGCCGCGACGTCCACCTGGGCGCCGCTGACGGTGTTGCTGTAGAACTGCTGCTCGGCCGTGTCGGTGGAGGCCTTGAAGTCATTCAGGCTGGCGACCGCCTGCTGGGCGGCCTGCTGAAGGGCGTTGAGATCCTCCGAGCGGAGCGTTCCCTGAGGCGAGACGAGCGCGGCGTAGAGGATGGCCCGCTGCACCGCGACCTGGTTCTCGTTCCGCAGCAGGGCACCCAGCGTGGTGACGCTGCCCTGCAGCCCGGCGTCGTTGGCGCCGACACCGATCCCGGCGCTGAACGTGTTCGCGGGCATGATGAGGTTGTCGGTGTAGACCCGGACGATCTGCGACGCGGGGAACTGCGTCTTGGTGACGCCGACGCGGACGTTCGTCAGGTCGCCGATGCTCGCCCGGACCGCGTTGAGGGCCTGCACGGTGCCCGGCTGGTACCCGGCGCCAGCCGTGACGCCAGATGAGTCGTTGAGCACGGCGTTGGCCGCGCTGTCCGTGATGTTCTGTGCCTTCTTCAGATCCGCCGCGTAGGCACCGTTGTCCGGCCGCGTCGCCGCGAACGCGGCGGACAGGTTGAGCTCGTCTTCCAGCGCCTGGCTGTACTTGACCGCGTCGCTGTTGAGCTGCGCGAGGTGCTGGACCCGCCCAGTCGCTTCCCACTGGTTGACGTCGCCGTTGATGGTCAGCGCGCCGAGCACGGCCGCGGTCAGCGTGGGGACCGCGATGACGGCCGCCAGCCGCCACCGGACGCGCCAGTTGACCAGGGCGAACCGTGACCGGGTCGCGCCCGGCCCCTTCGGCTGCGGCTGGGCGGCACGGACCAGGCTGGCCTGCGGCGGGGCGTCCGGCGCGGCCCCTGGTGACGGAGCCTCATCAGACTCGGCGCCGGCCGAGACGTTGCTCCCCGGCGCGGGCTGGTACCCGGGCGATTTCCACTGCGGCGATGATGGCTTCGAGCGCAGGTCGGCGTCCTGGCCGGCCGACGCGGGCATGCCGAGACCGTCACCCGCGGCGGCCCCTCCCAGCAGCCCCGAACCTCCCCCGTCGGCTTGCCCTCCGTTGACGGCCCCGGTCGCGCCAGTCTCGCCGGGATTCGTCCCCGATCGTCTACGCACTACGTTCGCACCTCGCATCGGCAAGCCTGGCCAGGACGCATGCAGGGCTACGGCGGCAGAAGCCGGTCAACATACGCACCCCTCGGGTCGCGGCGGCCGGAGGCCACACTCTCGCGTTACAAAACGGGTAAGGACATATAATCATCTTCCGGGCGACCGCCACGGGGCATTCGGCAGTAAACCGGCGAGATCTTCCTCAGGTAGGTTACCGCGCAGTCTCACCGGGTCATGATCAAACGCTTCGTTACGTTATCGGGTGACTAAGTAGTCACTCCCCGTATAGTATCCTCCTCCGGGCGCGGCGGACGGGTGACCAGCGCAGGCGGCGCACCCGGCTACCCCGCCGCACCGGGCGCAACGGCCGCGTCCGGCCCGGGCGCCCGCCCGGGGCCAGGGCCCGCCTGCTCTCTCGCGCCGGGCGAAGACGGCGCGGCCGGCCCGTCCGCTAATCAACCCATAATGATGTTAATTACGTGTTGATTATTACCTCATTTGGATTACCGGTAATAGCGGCCCGGCTACCCAGAAGGACTATCCGGGACTAGCCAAGGCCCAGTTCCCTCGCGATGAGCATCCGCTGCACCTCCGAGGTCCCCTCGCCGATCTCGAGCACCTTCGCGTCGCGGTAGAAGCGTCCGACCGGGGACGCGTTCATGAAGCCGTAGCCGCCGAATACCTGGGCGGCGGCCCGGGCGTTGTCCATCGCGGCGTTCGAGGCGGTCAGCTTGGCGATCGCGGACTCCTTCTTGACCGGCTGGCCTGCCACCAGCCGCGCCGCGGCGTCGTACCAGGCCAGCCGGGCCGCGTGCACCCGCGCCTCCATGTCGGCCACGGTGAACTGGATCGCCTGGTGCTGGCCGATGGGGCGGCCGAATGCCTCGCGCTCCCCGGCGTACCTGACGCACTCGTCCACGCAGCCCTGCGCCAGCCCGGTGGCCAGCGCCGCGATCGCCACCCGGCCCTCGGTCAGGATCCGCAGGAACTGGGCGTAGCCGCGGCCCCGCTCGCCGAGCAGGTTCTCCTCCGGGACCCGGCAGCCGGTGAAGGAGAGCTCGCGGGTATCCGAGGCGCACCAGCCGACCTTGGAGTATTCCGGACCGGGGACGAATCCCGCCGTCCCGTTCGGAACGATGACCGACGAGATCTCCTTCCGGCCGTCATCGCCGCGGCCGGTGATGGCCAGCACGGTCACCAGCGAGGTGATGGCCGTGCCAGAGTTGGTGATGAACGACTTGCTGCCGTCGATCACCCATTCCCCTTCCTCGAGCCTGGCCGTGGTGCGCATGCCGCCGGGGATGTCGGACCCGCCGCCGGGCTCGGTCAGGCCGAACGCGGCCAGCCGCTCCCCCGTGCACAGCTCGGGCAGCCACCGGCGGCGCTGTTCGGCGGTTCCGAACCGGTAGATGGGCATCGCGCCGAGCGAGACCCCGGCCTCCAGGGTGATCGCGACCGAGGAATCCACCCGGGCCAGTTCCTCCAGGGCCAGGCAGAGGGCGAAGTAGTCGCCCCCCATCCCGCCGTACTCCTCGGGGAACGGCAGCCCGAACAGACCGAGCTTGCCCATCTTGGCCACGATGTCGTAGGGGAACTCGCCGCGTTCGTAGTAGCCGCCGATTACCGGCGCGATCACGTCGCGGGCGAACTGGGCGACGGAGTCCCGCAGGTCCTGCTGCTCCGGCGCGAGCTGGTAACTGACCATAGGCCTACCTTCGCACAGCCCGCTGCGAACCGGCCGCGGGCGGCGGTAGTCTAACGGGGGTTGACTACCCAAACATGAGAGCGAGAACATGGCCAGCCTGAGCTGCCCCGATTGCGGCGTCAAGGTCCAGCCGGAGGATCTGATCTGCTTCCGGTGCGGCGCGAACCTGCCGCACCACCCAGGACCCGATGATGACGTGCTGACGCCGACCATCTCGCAGCGCTTCATCGCCGCCGGATCCGACCCCGGCGCCTTCTGCCCCAACTGCGGCACCTCCGTGGCCGACGCGGCCGACGTGGTCTGCTCCACCTGCGGGACCCCGCTGCCGACCGGCCGCCGCCGCCGCATCTCGCCGGTCGTCATGCGGATCACCTTCCCCACCGGCAACGTGGACATCCCGGCCGGGACGTCGGTGATGCTCGGCCGGGACCCGGCCGAGTCGCTGGTGGCCGCGGCCTTCGCCCAGTTCGACAACGTGTCGCGCCGCCACGCCACGGTTCAGGTGGACGATGCGGGTCACGCCACCATCAGGGACGAGAACTCGACCAACGGCACCTACGTCAACGACGACCGGGTGCTGCCCGGCGCGGAGGTCCGGCTGGTCGACGGGGACCGGGTGCGGCTGGCCGCGGACGTGACCGGCAACGTGTCGCTGCCGCAGGGCGAGCCCGACCCGTCCGGGCTCAGCCGCAATGGCGTGCGTTAACAGTGCTAGCCCGGGGGGACGACCCCCCGGAACCCCCCGGTCATGGGGGGGCTGCCCGCCCCCCCATACCCCCCCGGCCCATACCCCCCCGGCCCATACCCCCCCGGCCCCTGGCCTCTTACGTATGATCGTCCCGGGGACATTCCCGGTGATCGGATGACGATACGGGGGCTCGGCCGTGCCGCACCTGATGCTGCCGTGGCAGTATGCGCTGGCGGCCTCGTGCGGCCTGTTCATCGTCGCGGCCGCG
>Ga0335082_10001503_pt1 | contig 24877 bp, 18 predicted proteins | sample Lox_Sample_41_FD_206718 | JGI IMG/M metagenome (GOLD analysis project Ga0335082, IMG submission 206718) | Soil microbial communities from Loxahatchee National Wildlife Refuge, Florida, United States - Lox_Sample_4.1 | ecosystem: Environmental > Terrestrial > Soil > Wetlands | place: USA... | reverse complement strand
GGCGGCAGCCACCGCCAGGTGCAATACGGCGTCCGCCTGCGCATCCTCGCCGGCGACCGCACGCCGGCCTTCTACGACGCCGAGGGCGACGCGCTGTATGTGCCGGGCGAGGCCGCGTTCGACAGCCCTGACGGCCAGGCGCAGCTGGTCAGCGCCTGCGTCCATCTCGGCCTCGACATCGAGGCCCGCAACCACAACGCCCTCGACAGCGAGAGCGCGGCCCGCGTCGCCGGCCAGCTCTATCGCCTCTTCGAGAGCATCGCCGACGCCGACGACGAGCCGGCGGTGACGGAGAAGCTGCAGGCGCTGGCGCCCGCCGCGGCGGCGGACAAGGCGGCCTTCGAGATCGCCGTCGAGATCCTGCGCCACCGCCGTGCCACCCTGCGCGCCAACCTGCGCGTCAGCCACCCGCTGCAGCCCGGCAGCTTCATGAAGTTCGTGCGCACCGCGCAGCGCGCCCGCCTGCACGACCTGCTGGCGCAGGAGCCGGCCGCCGTGCGCCGCCCGCAGCGGCCGGCCGGCGCCCTGCCGCGCGCCTCCCGCTTCCTGGCCCTGCGGCCGGTCGCGCTCTCGGCGGCCTGATCTCTCCTGCGCCGCGAAAGGATGAGCAGGATTTAATTCTTATCCGCTGCTTTCGCGGCGCGTTAACGATTTCGCGCTGCAGCTCACGTAACGGAAACGCGGCGTAACAATAGTTTATCGCGACCTCTGCAATGGGGGTCAAAGAGCGTGACGGTGTGGTTACTGCGCCGTCACCGCCGCGGAAAACGTGGTTAATTTCCGAATGAAAGCGGAACCGGCGCGATTTTTCGCGGCGTTAACGCTGTTGCGTTGTGGAATCGCGGAGTGAGACCGCATAAAATCCTTCTCGAATTCGTTCGATCGACGCCGCATATCGGGTCGGCACCGGACGGCACTAAACACAAAAGACGATTGGAGAGTGTCATGGCAACCGCCTACATCGAAGAGCCACGCGCGACTCGTTATCGTCAGCGCCTGGCCGCGCTGCTTCGTCGCCCCTCCTGCCGTTGGATCTCGTTCGCGATCGGCACCGCACCGATCCACCGCGACTTCTTCCCCGACACCGCCGCCTCGATTGAGGGCGTGCCGACGGGCGGCACGCGCGAGTGGAACGGCGTCCGCCATCGCCAGGTGCAGTACGGCGTGCGCCTGCGCGTGCTGGACGGCGCCGGCCGCGCCACCTACGACCCCGAGCGCGACCTGCTGGTCGTGCCGGAAGAGGCCGAGTTCGACAGCATCGACGGGCAGGCGCGCCTGCTGAGCGCCTGCGTCCATGTCGGCCTCGCCATGAAGGGCCGCAACCTGCAGTGGCTCGACAGCGAGTGCGCGGCCCGCATCGCCGGCCAGCTCTACCGGCTGTTCGAGAGCATCGGCGATGGCAGCGGCGACGCTGAGATCGCCGACAAGGTCGAGAAGCTGGCGCCCCAGTCGCCGCAGGACAAGGCGTTCTACGACGTCGCCACCGAGATCCTGCAGCATCGGCGCACGACCTGGCTCGCCAACATGCGCGTCCATCACGTGCTCGAGCCCGGCAGCTTCATGAAGATCATCCGCGTCGACCGCCGCGATCGCCTGCACGACCTGCTGCTGCAGGGCAACGGCCGCAAGCAGAAGATCGTGCCGAAGCCGAATCCGGCCGCAGCGATCCGCGCCAAGAGCTTCCTGGCGCTGCAGGAGATGCCGCCGAGCCTGCCGGTGCCGTTGCGCGCCTAGACGCCGCGGCAGCGTTTCGCGATCCGTCACGGCGGCGCCGTCAGCCGGCGCCGCCGTGACGCTTCGTTGCGGCTGCCGGGCTCAGGTCGTCGCCGCGGTGATGGTCACCGCGATATCCTCCTGCACGAGCGCGTAGACGTTGCCGTGGCCGCTCGGCGCCTGCGAGACGTAGACGTCGAACCCGTCCGGACCATTGTGCGGATCGATCGCGGTCCAGTCGCCGGAGAGGGTCAGCTTGTCGCCCTGGTCCGCGTCGACGCGCACGGCGTCGCCCTTCCCGAGCGCATCGTGATGGCCGAGGTGTGGATCGAACGTGCCGCTGCCCAGGTCCAGCACGTCCGCTGCGCCCAGCGTGCAGGAATCGTCGCCCTTGCCGTCATGCATCGACAGCGTCTCGATGCCGGTGATGCGTTCGCTGAGGCCCGGCGTCGTGAGATCGAGCGCGCCATCGAACTGCAGCACGTCGCCAGCGAAGTGGCCGACGTCGCGACAGTTCTGGCTGCCGCCGTCGATCGACCCGAAGCTGGTGTTGTCGAGCAGGTGGATCAGGTCGTCGCCGGAGCCGCCGGAGGCGTGGTCGCCGGCGCCTACCAGGATCGTGTCCTTGCCGGAGCCGCCGTAGAGGAAGTCGGCGGCATGATCGTCTCCCCCGTCGAAGCGGACCTTGCCGCCGCCCTCGATCAGGTCGTTGCCGCTGCCGCCATGCACGGTGTCGGCGCCCGACCAGCCGTCGAGGGTATCGCTGCTGCCATTGCCGTTCATCTCGTCGCCGCCGGCGTAGCCGTAGAGCTTGTTGGCCTTGGCGTTGCCGTCGACGCTGATCTTCACCAGCTCCTCGGTGACCGGATTGTCCGGGTCGGCCGCGTCGATCGTCATCACGAAGCCGACGCCGGCAGCGTAGTGCTTCTTCTCGGCCGCCCCAGGATCGAGCGGCGAGGTCTCCAGCGTCTGCAGGACATTGTCGAAGCTGCCGTAGGGAACGGTGACGGATTCGTCGACGCTCGTCACCTTCGCATGATCTTCGGCCACGCCCTCCGCATGCTCCTGGTCGTAGTCGTCGCCGACCTGCGGGTGCGCGAGCATGACGACGCCCGGCGTGGCGCCGTCGACGCCCGCCCGCCAGGTGCCTTCCGTGCTGACGACCTTGCCGTTCTCGAACTCCGCCGTGTCTTCGCCGAAGTACCAGACGTTGCCGTTGTTGTCCTGGGCGAAGTAGTCGCTCGTCTTCTCCACGAGTTCGCCGTCGACGAACGCCGTATCGCTGATCACGTGGCAGACCACGCCGTCGATCAGCTTGGTCCGGCTGGTCACGGTGAAGACGTCGGTTTCGCTGCCGTCGGGGTTCTGCGTCGTGAACGTCGTTCCCGGCTGCAGGTCGAAGAACGGATTGGTGATGTCCGCTACGAAATCGCCAGGGGGTGGGACTGGGGGCGTCGACATGGCTGGATTCCTTTCCTAGAGGTTGGCCAGGGCCATTGCGGCCTCCTCTTCCCGGAGGCCGCTTCGTCTTTCGATCTCCGTCGGCCGCAGGCGCGGCCGGAGCGGATGTTGACGCGGAATGGCGCGACTCTGCCCCCGCCGCGAGCAGGCCCGCAACTTACCGATGCGTAAGGCGCCTTACGGATTCGTAAAGTCCAAGGAAGCCGTGCAGCAGGCTCGCGCCGTCGCCTATAATGGCGGCGTCATGAAGGTCCTGCTGATCGAGGACGACGCCGATACTGCCGCCTACGTGGCCGAGGCGCTGCGCGAGCACGGGCACGCCGTCGACCACGTCGCCGACGGCCGCGCTGGCCTGGAGCGCGCGGCCGACGAGCGCTACGACCTGCTGATCGTCGACCGCATGCTGCCGGGCGTCGACGGCCTCGCCATCGTGCAGTCGGTGCGCGCCGCCGGCGTCAAAACGCCCGTGCTGTTCCTCAGCACGCTCGGCGGCCTCGACGATCGCGTCACCGGCCTCGACGCCGGCGGCGACGACTACCTGGTGAAGCCGTTCGCGCTCTCCGAGCTGGCGGCCCGCGTGCATGCGCTCGGGCGCCGGCCGCCGCTGGCCGCGGCCGAGACGATGCTGCGCGCCGGCGACCTCGAGATGGACCTGCTGAAGCGGACGGTGACGCGCCGCGGCCGCCCGATCGATCTGCAGCCGCGCGAATTCCGTCTGCTGGAATATCTGCTGCGCAATGCCGGCCGCGTGGTGACGCGCACCATGCTGCTCGAGCATGTCTGGGACTTCCACTTCGACCCGCGCACGACGGTCGTGGAGACGCATATGAGCCGTCTGCGCGCCAAGGTCGACCGGGACTTCGATATCGAGCTCATCCACACCGTGCGGGGCCATGGCTATTCTATTAACGCCGCTTCGTAAGTGGTCGCGCACCTACGGCTTCCGCATCACCCTGATCTACGTCGCGCTGTTCGGCGCCTGCGTGCTGATCCTGTTCGGCGTGATCTACTGGGCGACCGCGGCGTTCATGGAGCAGCAGCTCCGCAGTGCCATAGAGACCGAGATGGGGTCGCTCGTCGACGACTTCGGCGACGCCGGGATCGACAGCACGATCGAGGCGATCACGCGCCGGGTCGGCTCGCGCGAGCACGAGACCAGCTACTATCTGCTGCAGGACGCCGCCGGCCGGAAGGTCGCCGGCAACCTCGCGGCCATGCCCGCGGCCGACGGCTGGTACGAGTTGCCGATTCCCGCAACGGGCGACGACAGCGACCCGACCGACACGCTGATGGCGCAGGGCCAGGTGCTGTCCAACGGCTGGTTCCTGATGGTCGGCCAGGATACCGATGCGTTCACGGACTTCGAGGACCTGATCGTCAACATCGCCGCCGCCAGCCTGGGCGCGGCCTTCGTGCTCGCCTTGATCGGCGGCCTGGCGACGAGCGCCAGCATGCTGCGCCGCGTCACCGCCATCACCGAGGCCGGCCGCGACATCATGCGCGGCAACCTCGCCCGCCGCATCGCGGTGCGCGGCAGCGGCGACGAGTTCGACCGCCTGTCGGCCAACCTCAACGAGATGCTCGACCGCATCCAGATGCTGATGGACGGCCTCCGCCAGGTGTCCAACGACATCGCCCACGACCTGCGGACGCCGCTCACCCGCCTGCGGCAGCGGCTGGAGCTCGCGCGCACCAAGGGGGGGAGCGTGGCCGACTACGAGAGCGCGGTCGACCAGGCGATCGCCGAGACCGACGAGATCCTCGACACCTTCGGCGCGCTGCTGCGGATCGCGCAGATCGAGGCCGGCACGCGGCGCGCCGCGTTCACCGACGTCGACCTCTCCGGCGTGCTGCAGACGATCGTCGAGACCTACGCCGCCGTCGCCGAGGACCACCAGCATGTCCTCGTCGCCCGCATCGCCGACGGCGTGACGGTGCCGGGCGACCGCCAGCTGCTGACGCAGATGATCGCCAACATCGTCGAGAACGCCCTCCGCCACACCCCCGACGGCACGCGCATCGAGATCGAGCTGGCGGGCGGGCCGGGCGCGCCCGTCTGCCGGATCCGCGACAACGGGCCGGGCATTCCCGAGCCGGAGCGGCAGAAGGTCTTCCGGCGCTTCTACCGGCTCGACGCCAGCCGCGCCACGCCGGGCAGCGGCCTCGGCCTCAGCCTGGTGGCGGCCGTCGCGGAGCTGCACCGCATCGTCGTCGAAATCGGCGATGGTCAGCCGGGTCTGCTGGTCACGCTGCGCTTTCCGCCGCCTTAGCGGGAGGCCAAGCGAGAGGGGAGGCAGAGATGAGGGGGATTCTGCTGGGCTCGACGACGCTCGCCGCGGTGGGCCTGCTGGCCGTCGATGCGCTCGCCGCCGATGGCGTCACGCTGAAGATCAGCGGCCGCTACAAGGGCGCCGCGGGCGTCGTCCTGTCGGAGGACCTCAGCGCCGCCACGGGCGTCGCAGGCGGCGACGTGCGCGCCTATGTCTTCAAACAGGACGTCGAGGTCGAATTCGAGGGCAAGACCGAGCTGGACAACGGCCTCACCGTCGGCGCCGCGGTCCAGCTCGAAGGCCAGACCGATGAGGACCAGATCGACTCGGTCTACGCCTACTTCAGCGGCGGCTTCGGCGAGATCCGCTTCGGCGACACCGAGGAGGCCTACGCGCAGTTCTGCTATCTCGTGCCGAGCGCCTCCGAGCTGTTCGGCGCCGACAGCCCCGACTTCAACTTCTCGAACGCCGGGATCGCCGGCTACGCCGGCACGAACGGCACCTGCTACGGCATCGACGACACCTCGACCAAGCTCGTCTACTTCAGCCCAACCTTCGCCGGCTTCAAGTTCGCCGCCTCCTTCACGCCCGACAACACGGAGGATACCCGCAACGTCCTTGACCGCGTCGGCACACGGCTGCGCGACGACGACGAGCAGAATTCCGAGAACCTGTCGCTGGCCGCGCAGTACGCGCACGAATTCGGCGACGCCACGCTGACGCTCGGCGGCGGCGCCACCATCAGCTTCAACAAGGAGGTCAACCCCAACAACACGCAGCGCGCCCGCGGCTACAACGCCTACGCCCAGCTCGAGCTCGGCGATCTCACGCTCGGCGCCGCCACCGAGCTGCGCCAGAACCTGCACGCCGACGGCGCCGATGCCTGGGTCTACGGCTTCGGCGCCACCTACGACCTCGATCCCTGGTCGTTCGGCCTCGGCTGGACCCACGGCGACTACGAGAAGGCCGTGGGCGAGAACGGCGTCGGCCCGTTCAACGCCGACCACGACATCGTCTCGGCCACCGTCACCTACGAGCTCGTCGACGGGATCTCCGTCGACGGCGTGCTCGAATACTCCGACTACCGCAGCCACGACGCGGCCGGCCCCGACTATCGCGGCCTCTCCGCCGGCCTGGGAACGCTGATCGAGTTCTAGCTAGCCGCGGAATCTTTATCGCCGTTCATCTGCGCTTGGTTGCGGCTTCAGCGGGGGCGCGGAGCGCGCAGCGGTCAAGGGGTCGCTCGCTTCGGTCCCCTCCCCCACTTCGTGGGGGCGGGGATCTAGAGAGCGAACCCAGGATCCGCGTGTGTCTCCGCGCCCTCGCGCTCCACGCGCAAGGCAGCTTCCGTGCCACGCCATACACAAGAAATACAACTGCCCGGCGGGGCGGCCAGAAGGTCGCTCGGTTTGGCTCTACTCCCGCTTGTTGCCCACGCGCGCCGCCAGGGCGGCCGAGAGGAAGGCGTCGAGGTCGCCGTCGAGCACGCCCTGGATGTTGCTGGTCTCCACGTTGGTGCGCAGGTCCTTCACCATCTGGTAGGGCTGCATGACGTAAGAGCGGATCTGGTGGCCCCAGCCGATGTCGGTCTTGTTGGCCTCCACGGCCGCCGCCGCCGTCTCGCGCTTCTGCAGCTCCAGCTCGTAGAGGCGCGCCTTCAGCATGCCGAGGGCGATGGTGCGGTTGCGGTGCTGCGAGCGGTCCTGCTGCGACTTCACCACGATGCCCGTGGGGATATGGGTGATGCGCACCGCGCTCTCGGTCTTGTTCACGTGCTGGCCGCCGGCACCGCCCGAGCGCATGGTATCGATGCTGAGATCGCTTTCCTTGATCTCGACGTCGATGTCCTCATCGACCACCGGATAGACCCAGACCGAGGCGAAGCTGGTGTGCCGCCGCGCCTGGCTGTCATAGGGCGAGATGCGCACCAGGCGGTGCACGCCGCTCTCGGTCTTCAGCCAGCCATAGCTATTGTCGCCGCGGACGCGGATGGTGGCCGACTTCAGGCCCGCCTCTTCGCCCGCGCTCTCCTCGATCCACTCCACCTTGTAGCCGTGCTGCTCGGCCCACCGCACATACATGCGGGTCAGCATCTCCGCCCAGTCCTGGGCCTCGGTGCCGCCGGCGCCGGCGTGGACTTCGACATAGCAGTCGTTGGGATCGGCCTCGCCGGAGAGCAGGCTCTCCAGCTCGCGCTTGGCCGCCCGCGCCCGCACGTCCTTCAGCTGCGCCTCGGCCTCGGCGACCGACGCCTGGTCGCCCTCGGCCTCGCCCAGCTCGATCAGCGTCAGGGCGTCATCCAGGTCGCGCTCGAGCGCGCTGTAGGCCTTGATCGCGTTGTCGAGATGGGCGCGCTCGCGCGTGACCTTCTGCGCGGCCGCTTGGTCGCTCCAGAGGTTGGGGTCCTCGGCCTTGGCATTCAGCTCTTCCAGCCGCTTCAGCGCATGGTCCCAGTCAAAGATGCCTCCGCAGCAACGCCAGGGAGGCGCGGATCTCGCCGGCCATGGTTTCGATCTCGGCTCGCATCGAGCTACTCCATGAATTCCTGAACGGGACGACGGTGGTGAAGCGCGCCGGACTTAGGCGACGCGGGGGGTGGCCGTCAATAGAGACCGCCGGTGCCCGTGGGCGCGCCGCCGCCGGTGGCGCCGCCGCCGCTGGGGAGCACGTCGCCCGAGCCGCCGATCACGACCACCTCGCCGTTGGGCTCGGTCCCGGCCTTGAAGGCCTCGTCGATGATCGGGCCGCCCTCGCCGGTCGGCTTCTGGCCGGTATGCAGGTCGACGCGCACGAAGCGCACGCCCGGCGGCCGCCGGAACGGGGTGGCCGGCTTATCGGCCAGTGCCTCCATCATGAAGTCGCGGAAGATCGGGGCCGCGATGGCGCCGCCGGTCTCCTTGCCGCCGAGGCTGCGCGGCTGGTCGTAGCCGACGTAGACGCCGACCGCGAGATCGGGCGAGAAGCCCACGAACCAGGCGTCCTTGCTGTCGTTCGTGGTACCGGTCTTGCCGGCCAGCGGCTTGCCGACGGCCTTCACGACCGTGGCGGTGCCGCGCTGCACCACGCCCTCCATGATCGAGACCATCTGGTAGGCCGTGCGGGGATCGAGCACCTGCGCGCGCGGGTCCGCGGGCTGCGGCACGGGCTGATTGTTCCAGGTGGCGACCCGGCAGCCGTCGCAGGACGACAGCCGCGCCTTGTCGTAGTCGTTCCAGAGAATCGTCTTGCCGTTGCGGTCCTGGATGCGGTCGATGAAGATCGGCTTCACCTCCTTGCCGCCGTTGACGATCATGCAGTACGCCGTGGCCATGCGGATCGGCGTGGTCTCGCCGGCGCCGAGCGCCATCGCCAGCGTCGGCATCAGGTTGTCGACGACGCCCAGCTTCTTGGCGTATTCCGCCACCTTCTGCATGCCGACCGCCTGGGCCACGCGCACGGTCATCAGGTTGCGCGACTTCTCGATCCCCACCCGCATCGTGGTCGGTCCCAGATAGTCGCCGCCATAGTTCTCAGGCGACCAGGGCGGCAGGCCCGGCCCCTGGTCGATGGTGATGGGGGCGTCGAGCACCACGGTCGAGGGGGTGTAGCCGCTGTCGAGGGCGGCCATGTAGACGATCGGCTTGAACGAGGAGCCGGGCTGGCGCATGGCCTGGGTGGCGCGGTCGAACTCGCTCTGCTCGAAGCTCCAGCCGCCGGTGAGGGCGAAGACGCGGCCGGTATGCACGTCCATCGCCACGATGGCGCCGCTCACCTCGGGGATCTGCCGCAGCGCGTAGGTGTCGGCGGGATAATCCTTGCCGTCTTCGCTCTTCTCGACCTTGGCGACCATGATGACGTCGCCGGGCTTGATGGCGTCGGAGGCCTTCTCGATCGCCGCCCCCACCACCTTGCCCTCGCGCACATGCCGCGCCCAGCGCAGCTCGGCCAGCGGGATCGTGCCGGCGCCGCCGTCGGCGAAGCCGATCTTGGCGCTCTTATCGGCGGCCTCGATCACCATCGCGAGACGCCAGTCGTACAGCCACTCCGGCGCCGGCACGGCGGCGAGCCGCTTCTGCCAGTCCGGCCCCGGATCGATCTGCGCGACCGGTCCGCGGTAGCCGTGGCGCAGATCGTAGCGCACGAGGCCCGCGCGCAGGACCCGGTCGGCGATCTCCTGCAGCTTCGGATCGAGCGTCGAGCGGACGTAGAGGCCGCCCTGATAGAGGCCGTCGGTCCCGAGGTTCGGGTCCTTCGACGTGGCGATCTCGCGCCGCACCTCCTCGGCGAAATAGTCGGCCGACACCGTCTCGGTGGTGCCGCGCTTGCGCGGCTGCAGCGGCTCGGCCTGCGCCTGCTCAGCCTGCTCGTTGGTGATATAGCCGTTCTTCAGCATCTCGCCGATCACCCAGTCGCGCCGCGCCTTAGCCGCCGCCGGGTGCAGCGTGAGATGGTAGTCGTTGGGCGCCTTGGGCAGGGCGGCCAGATAGGCCGCCTCGGCGATCGTGAGCTCATCCAGGGTCTTGTTGAAGTAGTTCAGGGCCGCCGCGACGACGCCGTAGGCGCCCTGCCCCAGATAGATCTGGTTGAGGTAGAGCTCGAGGATCTGTTCCTTGGAGTAGCTCTGCTCGATGCGGAAGGCTAGGATCAGCTCCTTGGCCTTGCGCTGGAAGCTGGCCTTGCTGGCCTCGTCGCTGAAGAAGAAGTTCTTCGCCACCTGCTGGGTGATGGTCGAGGCGCCGATCGGCCGGCGCCCGCTGCCGTAGTTCTTGAGGTTGGTCAGCATCGCCGCGCCGATGCCCGGAAGATCGATGCCCGGGTGGGTATAGAACGTCTTGTCCTCGGCCGAGATGAAGGCGTGCTTGACCGTATCCGGTATGGCGCTGCTCGGCACGAACACCCGCTTCTCGATCGCATACTCCGCCAGCAGGCGGCCGTCGCCGGCGAGGACGCGCGTGACGAGCGGGGGATGGTATTCCGCCAGCTGCTTGTAGTTGGGCAGCTCGGCGCTGAACTTGTTCACCGCCAGCAGCAGCGCGATGATCGCGAACAGGCCGAGGTTCGAGAGTATCCCGAGGACGCCGCGCAGCAGTCTCATGGCCTATTAACACACCAATGCCGAGGCAGGGCTGCAATTATATCGATATATTTATGGCGGAACAGCGTCACGCGGATGCTGGAATCGGGGCGCTCAGGACTGGCGCACGCTCCGCTGCCACTTGAAGTATTGATCGATGGCGTCGAGGATGGCCTTGGCCACCACCCGGCGGTGGCGCTTGGAGTCAAGCGCGGCCTCGTCGGACGGGTTGGAGAGATAGCCGAGCTCCAGCAGCACCGAGGGGACGTCCAGGGCCTTCAGCACCACGAACCCGGCAAAGCGGTGGGAATCGCGCAGGACCAGCGTGCGCTCGGCCAGCTGGTCGGTCAGCAGGCTGGCGAAGCGCGCCGACAGGTTCTTGGTCTCGCGCTGGGCCAAGTCGATGAGGATGCTCGTCACCACGGGGCTCTGGGTCGTCAGGTCGACGCCCGTGATGACGCCGTCCTTGTTCTCGCGCGCCGCCACCTCCGCCGCCTCGGCGTCCGAAGCCGTTTCCGACAGGGTGTAGACCGAGGCGCCGCGCAGGTCCGCCTGCTCGTTGTGGTCGGCATGCAGCGAGATGAAGAGGTCGGCCTTGGCGGCGCGGGCGATGTCGATACGCTGGCGCAGGGGCAGCAGGCGGTCGTCCGTGCGCGTCAGCACCACCTTGTAGTGCCCGGTCGCCTCCAGCACGGCCTTCAGCTGCTTGGCCATTGCCAGGTTGACGTCCTTCTCCATCGTGCCGTGGGCGCCGATGGCGCCCGGATCCTTGCCGCCATGACCGGCGTCCAGCACGATCGTCGGGATGCGGGCGTCGCCCGCGACCGGCTGGCCGGACGGATCCACGCCGGGAACCGTGACGACCGCAACCTGGGTGGCCGCATCATCGTCGTTCTCGATCGCGGACTCGTCTGGCTTGGTCGGCGGCAGGGGCCAGTCGACGCCAGGAGGCGCATCTGCGGCCGCGCCCGGCAGCGCGGCGATCTGCACCGGCAACGCCGCTGTCATCATGCGATCGGCCTTGGCGTCGTTCGCGACCATCAGCGGAGCGCTGATGGCCGGCGCCGGGTCCGGCTTCGGCTGGTCCATATTCGCCGGCAGGATCGGATTCTCGGGCCGGGCGGCGTTGGCCGGGAGGATCGGATTCTCCTTGATGGCGGCCGCGATGGCGTCCGCTGCACCGGGCTGCAGGTCGATGAAGATGCGAGGCGGCGCCCCGTCCTCGGCCAACAGCGCCTGGGACTGGCTGACGCGCGCCGGTTCCGCCAGCTCGAGGATCAGCCGCCCGCCCGCCGTGGCTCCCGGCTTGGTGCGAATCGCCTTGATCAGGCCACGGCCCGCTGGCGGCTGGCCGGCGGGGAGCTGGAATCCGGCGTCCTCGAGCGCAATGACCACCTGACGAGGATCGGTCTGCGGCTCGACATGGTATTTGGCCGGCGCGCTGAGATCGAGAACGACTCGCGTGCGATCGGGATGCTCACCGACGCGGATGTTGACCACATCGCTGGCGGCGGACGCCACAACCGGGCAGACCAGCAGGAACCAAGCGGTCAGAAGCCAGCGGGAAACCAGGGAGTTGCGGGGACTCTGTTGCATTATTAGGATATATATATCCGACAAGATATTGTTGTCTATATGGAATCTGTCGTGAACTCGATCGCTCTGCACCGCCCTTGCAAAGCCATTGTGGAACGCAACCGGTATGGCTATTGTCCGTCCGTTGGCTGACTGCGTGTCACGTGACTGGACGATTCCGGCGCTGCGAAGCCGAGAGCGGCGACGATCGCTTTCGATCGCCGACGGGCAGACGACATGGGCAGCGCACAGCCGAACGTCCGGCGACAGCGTAGCGGCGAACTGGTTACGCAGTCGTTAACCCTAATCGGCGAACTCGCCTCTGGCCCGTTCGCCTCCGGGCAAGCATTTGAGCGACAAGCGGCTCTGCCGCCGTCGCCCGTCGACAGGTCGGAATGACTCACACCCGGATATTCAACAACCGTTTCGCGCCGCCGCCCGCGGAGACCGCTGGGTGCGCCGGACGCGTATTGGAGATTTCAAGTAATGACGCGAAGAATGCTCATCGAAGCCACCCACCCGGAGGAAACACGGGTTGTTGTGGTGGACGGAAAGCGCCTCGAGGAGTTCGACTACGAGAGCGCGAATAAGCGCCAGCTCAAAGGCAACATCTATCTCGCCAAGATCACCCGTGTAGAGCCGTCGCTGCAGGCGGCGTTCGTCGACTACGGCGGCAATAGGCACGGCTTCCTGGCCTTCAGCGAGATCCACCCGGACTACTACCGCATCCCCGTCGCCGACCGCGAGGCGCTGCTGGCCGAGCATGCGGCGATGGCGGCGGCCGACGCCGCCTCGGACAACGATGACGAGGAGGATCTGGCGACCAACACCCAGGCCGACCTCGCTGCCAGCGCGCCGGAGCCGGCCGAGACCATCGACGCCGCCCCTCCGTCTGCCGACGATGATGAGGGCGCCGACGCCTCGCGGTCGAGCGACGAGGAGGCGGAAGCCGCAGGGCCGAGCGACGAGACGGGCGAGGCCTTGCCGCTGACGATGTCGACGCCCCGGCTGTTCGGCCCCGAGATCGAGGCCGGCGGCGACGAGGCCTCGAGCGACGAAGCCCCGAGCGACGACGCATCGGCCGACGCGCAACCGCCGGCCGAGGGCAACGGCTCCGGCGAGGCGCAGAGCGCGACGGAGGCGACCGACCAGGACGCGCCTGCGGAGAGCGTGGAGCGTCCGGAGCCTGCTCGCCCTCCGACATCCCTGGAGACGGTCGGCGGCGACGAGGCCGAGGAGGTCCGGCGCCGGCGCTCGCGCCCGTTGCGGCGCTACAAGATCCAGGAGGTCATCAAGCGCCGCCAGATCATGCTGGTGCAGGTGACCAAGGAGGAGCGCGGCAACAAGGGCGCCGCCCTCACCACCTACCTGTCGCTCGCCGGCCGCTATTGCGTGCTGATGCCGAACACCGGCCGCGGCGGCGGCATCTCCCGCAAGATCACCAACGCCACGGATCGCAAGCGGCTGAAGTCGATCCTCGAGGAATTCGACATTCCCGACGGGATGGCCGTGATCGTGCGCACTGCCGGTAGCGAGCGCAACAAGACCGAGCTGCGGCGCGACTACGAGTATCTCGTGCGTCTCTGGGACGAGATCCGTCAGCTCACGCTGCAATCCACCGCGCCGACCCTGATCTACGAGGAAGCCAGCCTGATCAAGCGGGCGATCCGCGACCTCTACGCGCGCGACATCGAGGAAGTCCTGGTCGAGGGCGACGACGCCTACAAGGCCGCCAAGAACTTCATGCGCACCTTGATGCCGAGCCACGCCAAGCGCGTGCAGCTCTACAAGGACGAAGCCAGCCACCTCTTCCACCGCTTCATGGTCGAAAGCCAGCTCGACGCCATCCACAATCCGACCGTGAATTTGCGCTCCGGCGGCTACATCGTCATCAACTCGACCGAAGCGCTGGTTGCCATCGACGTGAACTCCGGCCGGGCGACGCGCGAGCGCAACATCGAAGAGACCGCACTGCGGACCAATCAGGAGGCGGCCGACGAGATTGGGCGCCAACTGCGGCTGCGCGACCTCGCCGGTCTCATCGTCATCGATTTCATCGACATGGAGGAGCACCGCAACAATGCCGCAGTCGAGCGGCGCCTCAAGGATGCCATGCGGCACGACCGCGCCCGCATCCAGGTCGGCCGCATCAGCGCGTTCGGGTTGCTGGAGCTGTCGCGTCAGCGCCTGCGGCCGAGCCTGATCGAGGCGAGCACGGAGATCTGCCGCCACTGCCGCGGCACCGGCCATGTCCGGTCCACGGAGTCGACGGCGCTGCACGTCCTGCGGGCCATCGAAGAGGAAGGCATCCGCAACCGCAGCACGGCGCTCGCCATCACCGTGCCGACTGCGGTCGCCCTCTACGTGCTGAACAACAAGCGGGCCGCGCTCGCCGAACTGGAGCAGCGGCACAATCTGCGCCTCACGGTCGGCGGTGACGACACGCTGATCCCGCCCGAATACCGCATGGAGCGCAGCAAGACGCAGGTGATCGTTCCCGAAGCGCGCGCGCCGATCAGCCAGCCGGATACCATCGTCGACGAGGACATTCCCGACGAGGAAGAAGAGGAAACGACAGTCCCGGCGGCGTCCGAGGCACCGGCGCAGGAGCAGGCCGGCGGCCGCCGCCGCTCTCGCCGGCGACGCCGCGGGCGGCGCGACGAGGGCCGGCACGACGACGGGCGGCACCCTCCGGCTGAGGCGCCGGCGAGGGTCGTTCGGGCACCCTCGGATGACGCTGGCGAGCCTGCGTTCGTCGCCGCCGAGGATGAGCGCGATGACGATGACGCCTTGCCGGCCGTCGGTGGCGCCGCCGACGAGGCGCGGCCCAGCGGCGAGGCGCGGGACCAGGACAGCGACATGCAGCGCCGCCGCCGCCGCCGCGGTCGGCGCGGCGGACGGCGGCGGCGGCGCGGCGGCGATCGCCCCGGCGAAGAGAGCCGCACGATGGTATCTCCCGTCGCGCACGACGACTCGTCGGACCCGGGCGTCCGAAGCTGGGCGGACGACAGCCCGACCGCTACTTCATCGTGGGAGGACTCCGACCGGCCCGCAGAATCCGCGGCCGAGCCGGCGACGCCGGACGATGAGCAACCGCCCTATCGGACCGGATCCGATGAGCCGGAGCATGGCCGCAGTCATGGCGTCGCCGACATTGCGCATGAGGAGCCCGTCGAGACGTCCGGGCAGGCCGCGACGGCCGTGCCCGCCGACAGCAACGGCAGCGGTCCAGCGCCGGCCGCGGCGGCGCCGGAGCCGGCCGAGCAACCCCCGCCGGGTCCGCCCAAGCGAGGCTGGTGGAAGCGGCTGATCGAATAGCGGCCGGGTCTACCGTCGCCACGCCAGCAGGCGTTCGGCGGCGGCCGCAATATCGGCGGCCGAGCCGGCGAAGGAGAAGCGGATGAAGTGGTGGCCGCGCTCGGCGTCGAAGTCGCCGCCGGGGGTCGCCGCCACGCCGGTCTCGGCGAGCATGCGGCGGCAGAACTCGCCGCTGTCGTTGGTCAGCCGCGAAACATCGGCGTAGATGTAGAAGGCGCCGTCGGCCGGCGCGAGCCGATCGAAACCGGCGCGCGGCAGTTGCGCGAGCAGGAGCGCCCGGTTCTCGGCGTAACGGCGGACGTTGACTTCGAGCTCCTCCCGGCAATCGAAGGCCGCCGAGGCCGCGAACTGTGGAAGCGTCGGCGGCGAGATGAACAGGTTCTGCGCCAGGCATTCGATCGGCCGCAGCAGGTCGGCCGGCGCGACCATCCAGCCGATGCGCCAGCCCGTCATGGAGAAGTATTTCGAGAAGCTGTTGATCACGATGGCGTCCTCGCCGAGCGCGAGCGCAGTCGTCGGCGTCATGCCGTAGGTGATGCCGTGATAGATCTCGTCCGACACCAGCCGGATCTGCCGTGCGCGGCAATAGTCGTGCAGCCGGCGGAGGCCGTCGGCATCGATCATCGTCCCGGCGGGGTTCGAGGGGCTGGCGACGATCAGTCCGTCGATCCGGCCGTCGACGCGGTCGAGCAGCTCGGGCGTCGGCTGGAAGCGCGTCTCCGCGCCGGTCAGCAGATTCACCGGCGTGATGCCGAGCGCGACCAGGATGTTCCGGTAGGCGGGATAGCCGGGCGCGGCCAGCGCCACGCGATCGCCCGGATCGAAGGCTGCCAGGAAGCTCAGCAGGAAGGCGCCGGACGAGCCGGTCGTGACGACCACGCGCGCGGGATCGACCGCGATTCCGTACATCTCCCGATAGTGCCGGGCGATGCGCTGCCGCAGCGGCGGAATGCCGAGCGCCTCGGTATAGCCGAGCTGGTCGCGGTCGAGCGCGCGCTTGGCGGCCTCGATGACCGCGCGCGGCGCGGCCGTGCTCGGCTGTCCGACCTCGAGATGCAGGATGTTCTCGCCGCGCGCCGCGCGCTCGTTGGCGTCGCGCAGCACCTCCATGGCGATGAAGGGCGGTACCGCGCCGCGTTGCGCGATCTTCAGCGCCACGGCGTTAATTCCCCTGAATCACGGCGAGGCCGGCGCCGCGCGGATCGCGGCGCGCCCGGCAGCGGCCGACCGCACGCGACAACGGCGCCGCACAAAGCCATTGACACGGGCGTGCGCCGCAACCAGCTTCTGCCGACAACCCGCGGTACCCGATATTGACCAAACGCATCTTCTCCTTCGTCCTCGCGGCGCTGTTCGCCTTCACGGGCCTGCGGCCCGCCGATGCCGCCGGGCAGGCGCCGGTGTTCATTCGGGACGCCGAGATCGAAGCTATCATCGCCGGCTATACCGCGCCAATCTTCACGGCCGCCGGGCTCGATCCCTCGGCCGTGCGCGTCTACATCGTCAAGGACGATACGATCAACGCCTTCGTCGCCGGCGGCATGAACATCTTCGTGTTCACCGGTCTGCTGCTGCGCGCGGAACGTCCGGCGCAGCTCATCGGCGTGATCGCGCACGAGACCGGACACATCGCCGGCGGCCATCTGGCGCGCCGCAACGATGCCCTGCGCGCCGCCACGATCGAGGCGATCGTCGCCTGCATCCTCGGTGTCGGCGCCGCGGCCGGCAGCGGCCAGGGCGGCGCCGCCGGCGCCTGCCAGCTCGGACAGCAGATCGGCATGATGTCGCTGCTCGCATTCACGCGCACGCAGGAGGCCTCGGCCGACCAGGCCGGCATGTCGTTCCTCGACGCCACCCATCAGTCGGCGCGGGGCCTGCTCGAGTTCTTCAAGATCCTCGGCAAGCAGGAGTCCCTGCTGATCGGCCAGCAGGACCCCTACCTGCGGACGCACCCGCTGACGCAGGACCGCATCGAAGCCGTGACGGCGCATATCGCGCACTCGCCCTACAGCGACGTGCCCGACCGGCCGGAATTCGTCGCCGGCTTCAAGCGGATCCAGGCCAAGCTGCGCGGCTATACCGAGCCGCTGGCGCGCGTGCTGCAGCGCTATCCCGAATCCGACAAAAGCCTGGAGGCGCGCTACGCGCGCTCCGTTGCCTACGCCCAGCCCGGCCAGGCCAATCTTCCGAAGGCGATCGCCCTCGCCGACAGCCTCATCGCCGACGCCCCCGAGGACCCCTACTTCCAGGAGAACAAGGCCGAGATCCTGCTGAAGAGCGCCAACCAGGCGAAGGCGGCGCTGCCCTACTACGAGGCGGCGGTCACCGCTTTGCCGGATTCGCCGCTGATCCTGACGGAGCTGGCGATGGCACAGTTGGCGATCGGCGATCCGGCGCTCGTGAAGAAGGCGATACCGGAGCTCGAGAAGGTCGTCCGCATCGAACCCAGGAGCGGGTCGGCGTGGCGCCAGCTGTGCATCGCCTATGGCACGGACGGACAGGTGGCCATGGCCTCGCTGGCTTGCGCGGAGGAGGCATCGACCGGCAGCACCAAGCGCGCCTGCCGGCAGGCCAAGGAGCAGGCCCAGCGCGCCATGCAGGGCCTGCCGGAGGGATCGCCGGCCTGGCTGCGTGCCCAGGATATCTACAACGGGGCTCGCTGCGACGAGATTGATCAATAGCGTCGCCCGCCCCGCGCCTGACATTCCCGTGAGCACGGAGCGATGGCGATTGTGACAGGCCGCGCGATCGGCGATGATTGATCCGCCCCGCTTCAGCCAAGGACAAGACGCATGAAGGCATGGTTTCCGGCGGCCGCTCTGGCAGTGATGGTCGCCCTGGCCGCGATCGCCGTCCCCGCCTCGGCCCAGCAGAACGAGACGCTGACCGACCAGGCCAAGATAGAGCAGATCGTCCACGACTATCTGATGGCCCATCCCGAGGTCATCATCGAGGCGGTCGACAAGTACCAGAAGGACCAGGAGAAGGCCTCGGCGCAGAAGCAGGCGCAGGCGCTCGTCGACCGGCGCGACGAGCTGCTGCATACGGCCGCCGACCCCGTGATCGGCAATGCCAACGGCGACGTGACGATCGTCGAGTTCTTCGATTACCGCTGCCCCTACTGCAAGTCCGTCGCCGCCTCCTTCATCGACCTCTACGAGAAGGACGGCAAGGTGCGCCTCGTGCTGAAGGAGTTCCCGATTCTGGGGCCGGAGTCGGAGTTCGCCTCCAAGGCAGCGCTGGCCGCGCAGAAGCAGGGCAAGTACCGCGAATTCCACCTGGCGATGATGACCTTCAAGGGCAAGCTGACCGACGACGACGTGCGCAATCTCGCCAAGCAGGTGGGAATCGACGTCGCCAAGCTCGAGCAGGACATGAAGGATCCGTCCGTCGCCGACACGATCAACCGCAACTACGCGCTGGCGGAAGCGCTCGGCATCAAGGGCACGCCGGCCTTCATCCTCGGCAACGAGCTGGTGCCCGGCGCCATTACCGCCGACGAGATGCAGAAGCGCATCGCTGCGCTCCGCAACCCGCCGGGCTGAGGCAATGGGCCGGCGTTCGCCGCCGACCCCGCCCTCTCATTTCACGATGTAGCTGCGATGCAGCCAGCCCTCGGCCGCGGCCGAGCGCGTCTCGAATGCGGCCGCCTTTTCGGTCTCCCGGCTCACGAGCGTCACGCCCGCCGGCAGCTCCTGGGCCGTCGACGCCGCCCCATCCATCGCGGCCAGGAATGCCGCGACATCGTCGGCCGCCGCGCCCGATCCCGCCGCGCCGTCGGCGGCCTCCGCCACCGCCTCGGTGACGCTCGCCTCCAGCAGCCGCGGCCATAGCTTGCGGAACAGCGCCGGCGACGCGTAGAGGTCGCCGCCGCTGATCTTGCCGTTGATCGCATAGACGTAGCCGGACGCATCGGGATTGCTCTCCGCGAGATCCGCCAGCGCCGCCTTGTGCTTGCCGATGGCCTCCGTCAGCGTCTTGTTCTCGAGGCTGAGCTGCAGGCTCGTCGGCGACGCCAGCGACGCCACCTCCTCGCCCACCGACGCCGCGAGCTTGGCCTGGGTCTCGGCCACCGCGCTCCACACCTCGGTCTGCGAGCGCGCGGACTTGGCGGCGAGCTTCAGGTCTTTGCCGGCCAGTGACTTTTCGGCGCTGGCGAACTGCTGGGCCGACTCGCCGGCGCGCGCCGACCAGCGGCCCTGCTCGACGCAGAAGGCGGTGATCGCTGTCTTGCCCGAGCCCGGCGGCAGGATGAGGTCCACGGACAGTACGCGGTCCTGCCGCCCGCCCTTCACGATGTCGCCGGCCTGGATGAAGAGCGTGCGGTCCTTCGACTTGTTCTCGACCTGGAGCTCGTTGACGTCGCCGGTCTCGTAGACCGCCGCCAAGCCGCCGGCGAGCGCCCCGTCGAGCGTCAGATAGGCGCCGGCCGCGCCGCCGCCGGGCATCGGCTCGGCATGGATCAGGAATATGCTCAGGTTGCCGCTCTGGTACGGGCCGGAAATGCGCGCCTCGGCTCCGCTGGCAACGCCGATCGTTGCGGCCATCGCCATGGCCGCTGCCCACACTGCTTTCATGGAAGTCCTCCGTTGCGAGACGACGGTTCGGACCTCCCACGCTCTGTCGCCACCGGCGCCTAAGGTCGGCTGCAATTGCGGCGGCAAGCCGGGCCGCATTGCGGCGGAATCGCGGCGCGCCGAGCGGCCGGTTGCGCATCGCCGCCCCTGCCCTTAGCCTCGACTCCAAGAGCAACCGGGAGGCAGGCCATGGATCTCAAGGGCAAGACCGCCATCGTCACCGGCAGTTCGCGCGGCATCGGCAAGGCGGTGGCGAAGCGCTTCGCGCGCGACGGTGCCAAGGTCGCCGTCAACTGCGTCTCCACCGTCGACAAGGCCAAGGCCGTGGTCGAGGAGATCAAGATGGCGGGCGGCGAAGCTGTGGTCGTGCAGGCCGACGTCTCGAAGAAGGCCGACGCCGAGCGCCTCATCGCCGACACCATCAAGGCGTTCGGCCAGCTCGACATCCTCGTCAGCAACGCCGGCATCGTCATCGACCGCCCCTTCGTCGAGAGCACCGACGACGACTGGACCCGCGCCATCGAGAACAACCTGCACGGCTTCTTCAACATCACCCGCGCCGCGCTCCCGCACATGATCGAACGCAAGCGCGGCCGCATCATCGCCACCGGCTCCTGCATCACCGAGGTCGCCGATTTCGGCGGCAACTGCTATTCGGTCTGCACGGCCTCGAAGGGCGGCATCACCGCCATGCTCAGGCCGATCGCGGCCGAGGTGGCGCGCCACGGCGTCACGGTCAACGCCGTCTCGCCCGGCTACATCGCCACGGAGATGCTGGGCGAGATCGACCAGACGGGCCTCGAGGCCACCCTGCGCATCATCCCCATGCGCCGCTACGGCAAGCCCGAGGACATCGCGGCCGCCATGGCCTTTCTCGCCTCCGACGAGGCCGGCTACATCACGGGTCAGGTGCTGCGCGTGAACGGCGGCATGTCCATGGGCGGCTGAGCACGCGAATTCGCGGCCCGGCATAGCGGCGCGCGGCGCTCCTTGCATGGATACCGCCCTCGGCATGGTGGTGAGAGCGATGGGTGCGGTGCTCGCGGGGTTCGCCCTGCTGAGCGCCGCCAACGGCGCCCTCTTCGCCCTGATCGGCCTGCGCCTGTCGGCAGGCGGCGTGTCCTCGACCACCATCGGCCTCGTCATGTCCGCCTATTTCGTCGGTCTGCTGGCGGGCTCGCTGAGCGGCGACCGCATCATCACGCGCGTCGGGCATATCCGCGCCTTCGCCGTGTTCGCCGCGGCCGCGGCCATCACCGTGCTCCTCCTTGCCATGACGGAGGCGCTGGCGCTGTGGGCCATTCTGCGCGCCGTTGCCGGCTACTGCATGGCCGGGCTCTTCATGACCATGGAGAGCTGGCTCAACCATCGCGCCGCCAACGAGATCCGCGGGCGCACCTTCGCCGTCTACGCCGTGACGAGCGGCGCCGCCGTGGCCGCCGGCCCGCTTCTGCTCAACCTCGGCGATCCCCACGATTTCGAGCTGTTCTCGCTGATGGCGATCCTGTACGCGGCGGCGCTGCTGCCGGTCGCCCTGACGCGGACGGGCAATCCGGAGATGGCCCGGCGCCAGCGGCTCGGCCTCAAGCGGCTCTTCGCGATCTCGCCGCTCGGCGTCGTCGGCTGCCTGACTGCCGGATTGGTCAACAGCTCGTTCTATGGCATGAGCGCCGTCTACGGCCAGTCCGTCGGCCTCTCCTCGGGCGCCGTCTCCGCCTTCATCACGATCACCCTCATCGGCGGGCTGCTCGCCCAGTTTCCCGTCGGCATGTTCTCCGACCGCTGGGATCGCCGCCATCTCATGCTGTACCTGACCATTGCCGCGGCCCTGGCCGCCGCCGCGATCGCGAGCTTCGGCGTGCGCGCCTTTCTCCCGCTCGCGGCGCTCGGCTTCGTCATGGACGCTATGGCGCACCCGCTCTATGGCCTCAGCGTGGCGCAGACCAACGACTACGTGGCGCGCGACGAATTCGTGCCGGCGGCCGGCGGGCTGCTGCTCGCCTACAGCATCGGGGCCAGCGTCGGTCCGACGGCCTCGTCCCTGGCGATCGCGGCGATCGGGCCGCCCGGTCTGTTCGCGTTCATCGCGGTCATATTGTTCGCGCTGGCGGCCTTCACCCTGCACCGCATGCGACGCCGGATCGCCAAGCCGGTCGCCGACCAGGGCGAGTTCGTCACCATGCCGCAGACGACGGCCGTTGCCGTTGAACTCGACCCGCGCGCACCGGCCGCGACGCCACCCGCCGGCGCCGCCGACGACTAGCCGAGGCCAGGAGCCCCCCCCGTGACGAACGAGACCGGCATTTTCACGCCTGACTTCAAGGAGCAGCCGTTCTGGTGGGACGCGGCGCCGCGGCCGGTGCTGCCGGAGCATCCGCTGCCCGGGCAGGTCGACGTCGCCATCATCGGCTCCGGCCACACCGGCCTCGTCGCCGCGCTGACCCTGGCCCGCGCCGGCCGCCGCGTCGCCGTGTTCGACGCCGGCGATGCCGGCCAGGGCGCCAGCTCGCGCAACGCCGGCTATGTCGGCCGCTCGCTGAAGCACGGCTTCGGCGAGCTGATGGAGCGCCATGGCCTCGAGCGCGCGGTCGGCGTCTATCGCGACATGCGCGCCGCCTTCGACTGGGTCTTCACGCTCGTCGAGCAGGAGCAGATCGCCTGCAAGCTCGTCCATTGCGGGCGCTTCGTCGGCGCGCGCTCGCCGCGGCAGTACGAGGCCATGGCGCGCGAATACGCGCTGCGCGAGCGCCATCTGGACGAGCCCTTCGAGATGCTGTCCGCCGCCGACCAGGGGCGCGAGCTCGGCTCCGACTACTACTGCGGCGGCGCCATCATTCCCGATCACGGCTCCTTCCATCCCGGCCTCTACCACCTGGGCCTGCTCGACCGCGCGCTCAGCGCCGGCGTCGAGCTCCACGCGCGCACGCCCGTGGCTGCCGTGCGGCGCGAGAGCGACGGCTTTGCCGTGCACAGCGCGCGCGGCGCCGTCAAGGCGCGGGACGTGCTCGTGGCTGCCAACGGCTATGTCGACAAGGCCATGCCCTGGCTGCGCCGCCGCCTCATTCCCTTCCACGGCTACATGGTGGCGACCGAGCCGCTGGCGGGCGAGCAGATCGACCGCATCCTGCCGCGCGCGCGCACGGTCATCGAGTTCCATCACAACATCTTCTTCCTGCGGCGCTCGCCCGACGGCGACCGCCTGCTGTTCGGCGGCTACACCGGCGGCCCCGTGCCCAGCCTCAAGGGCATGGCCACGCGCCTGCATGCCGCCCTGCTGCGCATCCTCCCCGACCTCGCGGGCGTGCGCTTCTCCCACGCCTGGACCGGCAAGTGCGCCGGCACCTTCGATCTCTACCCCCATATCGGCGTGCATGACGGCCTGCATTACGCCCTCGGCTACTGCTTTGCCGGCGTGCCCATGGGCAGCTGGCTGGGGCTGAAGGCCGCGCTCAAGATCATGCGGCTGCCGGAGGCCGCGACGGCCTTCGACGCCCTGCCCTTCCGCACCCTGCCGCTCTACACCGGCAATCCCTGGTTCGTCCCGCTGGTGATGCGCTACTTCGACTGGCAGGACCGCCGCAGCCTCTGAGGGACGGCCGTCGATTGCCCATCCCCTGCCGCATGGGCTAAACAGGACCGCCGGATGATTCGGGGGAGACCGGATGGCCAAGGCGCCGAAGATACTGATCGTCAACGGGCCGAACTTGAACATGCTGGGCGTGCGCGAGCCGGCGGTCTACGGCCGCGACCGGCTGGCGGACATCGAGAAGCTCTGCCGCCAGGCGGCGCGCGACCTCGCGCTCGCGATCGATTTCCGACAGTCCAATCACGAAGGCGAGATCGTCGGCTGGATCCAGGAGGCGCGGGAATCCTGCGCCGGCATCGTCATCAACGCCGGCGCCTACACCCACACCTCCGTCGCGATCCTCGATGCGCTTCAGCTCGCGGAGCTGCCGGTGATCGAGGTGCATCTCTCCAACATCTTCCGACGCGAGGACTTCCGCCATCATTCCTATGTCAGCCTGGCCGCCCGGGCCGTCATCTGCGGCCTCGGCAAGACCGGCTACCGGCTGGCGCTAGAAGCGCTGGCGGAGATGCTCGGCACGACCAAGGAGGTGTGATGCCCAAGTTCGATGTCGACGACGCGCTCGTGCGCAAGCTGGCGACCCTCCTCGCCGATACCGGGCTGACGGAGATCGAGTACGAGGCGGGTGAGCAGCGCATCCGCGTCAGCCGCGGCGGCGCCACGGTCGCCGTGGCCGCCGCGCCCGCGGCTGGGGCCGCGCCCGCGGCCGCCAAGCCGGCCGCCGCGGCCGAAGGCCCGCCGGCCGGCGCGGTCACCTCGCCCATGGTCGGCACCGCCTACGCCGCCGCCGAGCCGGGCGCGGCGCCCTTCATCAAGGTCGGCGACAAGGTCTCGAAGGGCCAGACACTGTTGATCATCGAGGCCATGAAGGTGATGAACCCGATCCCCGCGCCGCACGGCGGCACCGTCCAGGAGATCCTGTTCGGCGACGGCCGACCGGTCGAATACGGCGAAGTCCTGCTGGTCGTCGCGTAACAGCTTTTCACCGCAGAGACGCGGAGGCGCAGAGCAGAATGAAGCTGCAGGCAAAAGCAGATTTGGGCTTGAGCGCGCCGCAGGTGCGATTGATCCCTTGTCTGCGTTCATCCGCGGAAATCGGCGTTTATCTGCGTCACCCTTCCTTCTTCTCTGCGCCTCTGCGTCTCTGCGGTTCATCTTCTATCCATGTTTGAAAAGGTCCTCATCGCCAACCGCGGCGAGATCGCGCTGCGCATCCATCGCGCCTGCCGCGAGATGGGCATCCGCACGGTGGCCGTGCATTCCACGGCCGACGCCGACGCCATGCATGTGCGGCTGGCCGACGAGAGCGTCTGCATCGGCCCGC
>Ga0335082_10001502_pt1 | contig 24891 bp, 20 predicted proteins | sample Lox_Sample_41_FD_206718 | JGI IMG/M metagenome (GOLD analysis project Ga0335082, IMG submission 206718) | Soil microbial communities from Loxahatchee National Wildlife Refuge, Florida, United States - Lox_Sample_4.1 | ecosystem: Environmental > Terrestrial > Soil > Wetlands | place: USA... | reverse complement strand
GATGTCGGTGAACGACTGGGATGCCGCGTGCCCGCGGGTGCTGACGTACTTCACCCGCGCCTCGCGCCTGGTGCCCCGCGCCTCACAGCAGCTCTTCCAGCCGGATGCGAACCACCGGCGACGGAATCGTCGCCAGCGCCTCGATGCGCCTGATCGCCGCGTTGATCCGCTTCTCGACCGTGACGTGCGTGAGGATCACGACATCGACCTGCTCCTCGCCCTCGCCGGCTTCCTTCTGGAAGATGGCGTCGATGGAGATCTCCAGGTCCGCGCAGATGCGCGTGACGTCGGCCAGCACGCCGGGCCGGTCGAGCGCGCGCAGGCGCAGGTAGTACGCGGTCTGCACGTCCTCCATGGCGAGGATCGGCGTGCTCGAGAGCCGGTCGGGCTGGAACGCGAGGTGGGGCACGCGCTGCTCCGGATCCGCGGTCGCCATGCGGGTCACGTCCACGAGGTCCGCGACCACCGCGCTCGCCGTGGCCTCCGCGCCCGCGCCGCGCCCGTAGTAGAGCGTGGGCCCGACGGCGTCTCCATTGACGAGGATCGCGTTCATCACGCCCTCCACGTTGGCGATGAGGCGGCGCGACGGGATGAGCGTGGGATGCACGCGCAGCTCGATGCCCTTGTCGGTGCGGCGCGTGATGCCGAGCAGCTTGATGCGGTAGCCCAGCCCCTCGGCGTACTTGAGGTCCACGGCCGTGAGCCGGGTGATGCCCTCGGTGTAGGCCTTCTGGAACTGCATCGGGATGCCGAAGGCGATGGCGGCGAGGATCGTGAGCTTGTGCGCCGCGTCGATGCCCTCGACGTCGAAGGCCGGATCGGCCTCCGCGTACCCGAGGCGCTGCGCCTCGGCGAGCACCATGTCGAAGGGCAGGCCCTTGTCGCGCATCTCCGAGAGGATGTAGTTGCAGGTGCCGTTGATGATCCCGGCGATCCACTCGATGCGGTTGGCGGCGAGGCCCTCGCGGATCGCCTTGATGATGGGCACCCCGCCCGCCACCGACGCCTCGAAGGCCACCATCACGCCCTTCTTCTGCGCCGCGGCGAAGATCTGCGTTCCGTGCAGCGCGAGCAGCGCCTTGTTCGCCGTGACGACGTGCTTGCCGTTGTCGATCGCCGCGAGGACGAGCTCGCGAGCCACCGTGTCGCCGCCGATCAGCTCGACCACGATGTCGATGTCGGGGCGCGCCACCACGGAAGCGGCCGAGGGCACCACCTCGATGCCTTCCAGCGAGACCTTGCGCTCCTTGGCGAGATCCCTGGCGCTCGCCACCGAGATCACGATCTCGCGGCCGGCGCGCCGCGAGATCTCCTCGCGGTTGCGCCGCAGCACCTCGATCGTGCCGCTGCCGACCGTGCCCAGGCCGAGCAGGCCCACCTGGATGGGCTTCACGGCTTGCGGATCTTCTTGTCGAAGTGGAACGACGTGATCGTCATGCCCTCGCGGAAATAGAAGCGGTGCGCCTGCTGGCGCTGCGCGCCCGAGTCGAGCGAGAACGTGTCGCACGAGCGCTCGCGGCAGATGCCTTCCATGTACTGCATGAGGGCGTGGCCCACGCCGGTGGAGCGCCGCGCCTCGTCGGTGACGAGGTCGTCGCAATACAGGTCGCGGCCCGAATGCGTCTTCTCGAGGACGCGGAAGACCGTGACGCCCGCGACCTCGCCGTCCACCACGCAGACCGCCATCTCGGCGCCCGCGGCAAGGACCTCCTTCATGCGGCCCAGGTAGTCCCCGAGCTGCGGCCGAAGCTGCCGGTGCACGCGCTCGGCCGAGGCGAGGAGCTCGACGTTGGTCACCTCGCCCTTCGCGTTGGAGACGGCCACCACCTTCATTTCAGGCCGTCCTTGCGGAACATCTCCTTGATGCCGCGCACGGCCTGGCGCGTGCGGTTCTCGTTCTCGATGAGCGCGATGCGCACGTGGTCGTCGCCGTAGTCGCCGAAGCCCACGCCGGGCGCCACGGCGATCTTCGCGTCCCTCAGGAGCTTCTTCGCGAACTCGATCGAGCCCATGGCGCGGTAGGCCTCGGGGATCTGCGCCCAGACGTACATCGAGGCCTTGGGGTTCTCGACCATCCAGCCCGCCTCGTGCAGGCCCTTCACCATCACGTCGCGGCGGGCCTGGTACTTGGCGCGGATTTCCTCGACGCACTCCTGCGGGCCTTCCAGCGCGGTGATGGCGGCCACCTGCAGCGGCGTGAAGGTGCCGTAGTCGTGGTAGCTCTTGATGCGCGCGAGCGCGTTCACGAGCTCGGCGTTGCCCACCATGAAGCCGATGCGCCAGCCGGCCATGTTGTAGCTCTTCGACATCGTGAAGAATTCCACCGCCACCTCGCGCGCGCCGGGCACCTGCATGATCGAAGGCGCCTTCCAGCCGTCGAACGTGATGTCCGCGTAGGCGAGGTCGTGCACCACGAGGATGCCGTGGGCGCGGGCGAGCGCGATCACCTTCTCGAAGAAGTCCAGCTCGACGCACTTGGCGGTCGGGTTGGAGGGAAAGCCGATGATCATCATCTTCGGCTTGGGGAAGAGCTCGCGGATCGCGCGCTCGGCCTCGGCGAAGAAATCCACGCCCGGCGTCATGCGCACCGAGCGGATGTCGGCCCCGGCGATGATCGCGCCGTAGATGTGGATGGGATAGCTGGGGTTGGGCACCAGCACCGTGTCGCCGCGGTCGAGCGTGGCGAGCATGAGGTGCGCGAGGCCCTCCTTGGAGCCGATGGTGACGATCGCCTCGCGGTCCATGTCGAAGTCCACGTCCCAGCGGCGCTTGTACCACTGGCAGATCGCGCGGCGCAGGCGCGGGATGCCTTTCGAGACCGAGTAGCCGTGCGTGTCCTCGCGCTGGGCCACCTCGACCAGCTTGTCCACGATGTGGCGCGGCGTGGGGCCGTCCGGGTTGCCCATGGACAGGTCGATGATGTCCTCGCCGGCGCGGCGGGCCGCCATCTTCAGCTCGTTGGTGATGTTGAAGACGTACGGGGGCAGGCGCTTGATGCGCGGGAAGTCGTGCGGCAGGGGCTTGGAGGCGTCGCTCAGGTTCATCGTCCGTGATGCTGCAGTGCAAAACGACTATGATTCTAGCGTGAAAATCGAGCGCGACCAGGCTTACGGACGCAATGCCTTCACCGGATACGGCGAAGGCTACGTCGAGGTGAACCGAACCCGCTACGCCGCAAGCCTCGTGGTGAGCGCCGAGCGGCTCGTCGCCGACTGGCCGCCGCGCTCGCTCGAGGCCCTCACCGCCGCCGACATCGAGGCGCTCCTCGCGTTCAAGCCGGAGGTGGTGCTGCTCGGCACGGGCGCCACCTTCAGGTTTCCCGAGCCGCGCGCGCTCGCCCCGCTCGCGCGGGCGGGCGTGGGGCTCGAATCCATGGACACGCCCGCCGCCTGCAGGACCTACAACATCCTGCTGTCGGAGGGCCGCAACGTGGTCGCGGCCCTCATCCTGTAGAACGCCGGTTACGCCAGGCCGCGCAGCTCCCGCAGCAGCACCGAGAGCACCGCGAGGTCGAGGGTGGGCGTGCGCTTGAGCTCCTCGACCATGCTCTCGAAGCGCACGATGGCCGGCTCGTAGCGCTTCTTCCACGCCGCGAGCATGCGCTCCGCGTCGTTGTCATCCGGCGAGACCTTCGCCACCGCGGAGGTGATCGCGCGGTGCTGCGAGGCGAGGTCGTCGCGCAGCGCGTTGCGCGCGAGCGACTGCCACGGCGTGTCGGTCGGCAGCAGCGTGATGCGCTCGGCGATCCAGCGCAGCTGCAGCTCGCCGCCCAGTGCGAAGTAGAGCGAGGCCACCGTGTCGGCGTCCTTCTTCTGCTCCTGCGCGACCTCGGTCACGTCGAGCACGCCGTAGAGCGCGTCCAGGTTCGCGAGGCGCTCGGCGAGCAGGTGCGACACGCCCTGCGACTCGAGGCGCGCCACGGCCGCATCCCACGCGAGGCGGTCGGAGGCCGACAGGATCGAGGGCAGCCGCGTGCGCAGCGCGGCGAGCGCCGGGCGGAAGATCTCGAGCACCTGCGCGATCGGCAGCCTCTCGCGCCGGCGGCGCAGGAACCAGAGCGTCGAGCGCACCACCAGGCGCCCGGCCTCGATCAGCATCTCGTACTGCAGCTGGGCGGGCGCGCGGTTGTCGAGCGCGTCCACCTCGCGCCAGAAGCTCTCCAGGTCGAAGATGTCGCGCGTGAGGATGAAGGCGCGCGTCGCCTCCTCGAACGTGGCGCCCGTCTCCTCCTGCATGCGGTGAACGAACACGCTGCCGGTGCGGTTGATCATCGTGTTGGCCACGACCGTCGCGATGATGTCGCGCTTGAGCGGGTGGCGCTTCATCACCTCGGCATAGCGCTTCCGCAGCAGCGTCGGGAAGTAGGCCACCAGCGCGCTCGAGACGTACTCGTCGTCCACGAGCGTCCCCGCGACCAGCTCCTCGGAGAGCACGATCTTCGAGTAGGCGAGGAGCACGGCGCGCTCGGCGGAGGTGAGGCCCGCCTTGGCGAGCCGGCGCTCGGCGATCTCGTCGTCGCCCGGCAGGAACTCGACCGCGCGGTTCAACTTGCCGGCGCGCTCCAGCGCGCGCATGAAGGCGGCCTGGGAATCCAGCAGCTTCTCGCCGCGCACGCCGCCCACGGAAAGCGACTGCGTCTGGTAGTAGTTGTCCGCGAGGACGAGGTGCCCGACCTCGTCGGTCATCTCGGCGAGCACCTGGTTCCTCTGCTTCACGGTGAGCTCGCCGTCCTCGGTGACGAGGCCCAGCAGGATCTTGATGTTCACCTCGTGGTCGGAGCAGTCCACGCCCGCCGAGTTGTCGATGGCGTCCGTGTAGATGCGCCCGCCCTGCATCGCGAACTCGACGCGGCCCAGCTGCGTGAAGCCCAGGTTGCCGCCCTCGCCCACCACCTTGCAGCGCAGGTCCTTGCCGTTCACGCGGATGGCGTCGTTGGCGCGGTCGCCCACCTCGGTGTTCGATTGCCGCGACGACTTCACGTACGTGCCGATGCCGCCGTTGTAGAAGAGCTCGGCCGGCGCCTTGAGGATCGCCTTGAGCAGCTCCGGCGGCGTGAGCTCGGTGGCCTCGATGGCGAGCACCGCGCGCACCTCGGGCGAGACGGGGATCGTCTTGGCGCTGCGCGGGTACACGCCGCCGCCCGCCGAGATGAGCTTCCTGTCGTAGTCGTCCCACGACGAGCGCGGCAGGTTGAAGAGGCGCTCGCGCTCGGCGAACGATTTCCCCGTGTCGGGATTGGGGTCCAGGAACACGTGCCGGTGATCGAAGGCCGCGATGAGGCGGATGTGGCGCGACAGCAGCATGCCGTTGCCGAACACGTCGCCCGACATGTCGCCGATGCCCATCACCGTGAAGTCCTCGGACTGGATGTCCTTGCCCATCTCGCGGAAGTGGCGCTTCACGCTCTCCCACGCGCCGCGCGCCGTGATGCCCATCTTCTTGTGGTCGTAGCCCACGCTGCCGCCGGAGGCGAACGCATCGGCGAGCCAGAAGCCGTACTCGGCGGAGATGCCGTTGGCGATGTCGGAGAAGGTGGCCGTGCCCTTGTCCGCGGCCACCACCAGGTAGGGATCGTCCGCGTCGTGGCGCACCACGTTGCGCGGCGCCACCACCTTGCCGCCCGAGAGGTTGTCGGTGACGTCGAGGAGCCCGCGCAGGAAGTTGCGGTAGCACTCGATGCCTTCCTTGAGGAACGCCTCGCGGTCGGAGACGGCAGGCGCGTTCTTCACGACGAAACCGCCCTTGGAGCCGGTAGGGACGATCACCGCGTTCTTCACGACCTGCGCCTTCATGAGGCCCAGGATCTCGGTGCGGAAATCCTCGGGGCGGTCGGACCAGCGCAACCCCCCGCGCGCCACCTTGCTCGAGCGCAGGTGGATCGCCTCGAAGCGCGGCGAGTAGACCCAGATCTCGAACAGCGGCCGGGGCTCCGGCAGCTCCGGCACCTGGCCGGAGGCGAACTTGAACGACACGAACGCCTTGCGCTTGCCGCCCTCGCCCTTCACCCAGTGGTTGGTGCGGACGGTGGCGCGGATGAGGTACATGAAGCGGCGCAGGATCCGGTCCTCGTCGGCGACCGGCACGCCGTTCAGCGCCTCCCAGATGGCGTCGTTCAGCGCCTTCTGGCGCGCCTCGCGCCCCTCGGAGAGCGCCGGGTCGAAGCGCGCGTGGAAGAGCTCCACGAGCTTCGACGTGATCGCCGGATGCGCCGTGAGCGTCTGCTCGATGTAGGCCTGGCTCAGCGTGAAACCGGCCTGCTTGAGGTACTTGGCGTAGGCGCGCAGCACCACCACGTCGTCGGCGGCGAGCGCCACGAGCGGGGTGAGGCGGTTGAAGCCGTCGTTGTCGATCTCGCGGTGGGCCACGCGCTGCAGCGCGTCCTCGGTGATCGCCTTGATCGCCTCCACGTCGCCGATGCCGCGCGCGCTGCGCAGCCCGAAGTCGTGGATGAACACCGGCTCGCCGCCGGGGCGCGCGATCTCGTAGGAGACCTCGTCCAGCACTTCCAGGCCCATGTTCTCCAGCACCGGCAGGCTCGCCGACAGCGGCACGCTCGCGCCGAGGCGGAACACCCGCAGCCGCAGCGTGCGCTCGTCGCCCTCCACGGGCCGGTACAGGTTCACCGCGTACGGGTCGTAGGACGTGAGCTTCTCGATGGCCGCCACGTCGCGCACCGCCGCCCGCGGCGACACGTCGTCCCGGTAGGCCACGGGGAACGCGCCCGCGAAGGCGCGCACGAGGTGCGAGGCGCGCTCCTCGCCCAGCAGCTCGATGGCCGCGATCTTGAGGTCGTCCTCCCAGCGGCGCACCGCCTGGGCGATCTCGGTCTCGATGAGGTGGGTGTCGTAGCGCGGCGCCTCGCGCGGGCTCGCCCGCACGAGGAAGAGCAGGCGCGCCAGCACGCCCTCGGTGAGCTGCACGTTGAACTCGACCGACGTGCCGTACAGGTGCCGGCGCAGGATCTCGGCGATCTTCACGCGCGCATCGGTGTTGAAGGATTCGCGCGGCATGAACACCAGGCACGAGTAGAAGCGCCCGTACACGTCGCGGCGGATGAACACGCGCGTCTTGCGCCGGTCGCCCAGGCGCAGGATGCCCAGCGCCGTCTCGAGCAGCGTGTCCTCGTCGATCTGGAAGAGCTCGTCGCGCGGGTAGCCCTGCAGCACCGAGAGCAGGTTCTTGTGCATGTGGCTGTACTGCCGGAAGCCCGCCCGCTCGATCACCTTCGCGACCTTGCGGCGAAGCAGCGGCACCTGGCGCGGATCGGCGTGGTACGCCGAGGACGTGTACAGGCCCACGAAGCGGCGCTCGCCCACGACCTTGCCCGCCGCGTCGAAGCGCTTCACGCCGATGTAGTCGAGGTAGCCCGGGCGGTGCACCGTGGCGCGCGCGTTGGCCTTGGTGAGCACGAGCAGCCGCGGCTCGCGCGCGAGCATGCGCAGCTCCCGCGGCAGCTCCGCGAAGCTCGCCGAGACGCCGCCCAGCCTCGGCTCGCGCAGAACGCCCAGGCCCGAGCGCGGCACGATGCGCAGCTGGTCCTCGCCGTCGGCCGTCTCGAGGTCGTAGTCGCGATAGCCCAGGAACGTGAAATGGTGGTCCACGGCCCAGCCCAGGAAGGCGCGGATCTCGTCGGCCTCCTCGCCCGCGAGGAACGCCGGCGGGCTCTCGAGGTCCTTCACGATCGCTTCCATGCGCCCGACCATCTTCGGCCAGTCCTCGCAGGAGGCGCGCACGTCGGAGAGCACCGCGAGGATGCCGGCGCCGAGCGCCTTCAGGCGCGCGGGCTCGGTCTCGCGGTCCACCTCGACGTGGATCAGCGACTCGTGCCTGGCGTCGGTGGCCGGCGGGCCGAAGCCCTCCAGGTGGTTCTCGCGGTCGCGCTTCGTCGCGAAGATCGGATGGTTGAAGAGGTGCAGCGTGTAGCCCTGGCGGTTCACCTCCATGGTCACCGAGTCGACGAGGAAGGGCATGTCGTCGTTCACGATCTCGATCACCGTGTGCGGGCTCGACCAGCCGTGCTCCTCGGGGTGGGGGTTGTACACGCGAAGCTTGGGCTCGCCGCTCGCGAAGGTGCGGGCGAAGGCGAGGTGCGCCATGGCCGCGCCGTAGAGATCCTCGGGGGCGCGGTCGGAGAGGTCCTCCGGGTCGACGTTGCCGTAGTAGTGCGAGATGAAGGCGCGGGCCTCCTTGGCGGCGGCGGCCGCGAGCCGCTGGTCGGCGATGCGCAGGACCTGCTCGAGGATGGCCTGGCGTTGTTCGTCCGTGGGGAAATGCATGGGGGAACGGGCGGGGGAAAAGCGTTATTGTCCTCCAAACCGCGTTACGAGTATCCTACGCGCCAGAAGCGGCAGGTGCCCCTGGCGGGTGCAGCCGACGCTCTCATGTCCAACCCTGGAGGTCCCACAATGCATCGCACCCTGAAAGCCGCCGCAGCGGCGCTGGCCTGCGTCCTCGTCGCCGCGCCGGCGTTCGGCCAGACCATCGACAAGATCAAGCAGAGCGGCGCCATCACCATCGGCCATCGCGACGCGTCGATTCCCTTCTCCTACTACGACGACAACCAGAAGCCCGTCGGCTATGCCATGGACATCTGCATGCACGTCGTGAACGACCTCAAGAAGTCGCTCAACATGCCCAACCTCGAGGTGAAGTACCAGCTGGTCACCTCGGCCAACCGCATCCCGCTGATGGCCAACGGCACCATCGACCTCGAGTGCGGCTCCACCACCAACAACCTGGACCGCCAGAAGCAGGTGAGCTTCACCAACACCTACTTCCTCACCGCCAATCGCTGGGTCGCGAAGAAGTCGGCCGGCATCAAGACGCTGAACGACCTCAAGGGCAGGACGATCGTCTCGACCGCCGGCACCACCAACATCAAGCAGATCACCGAGATCAACGCCGCGCAGAACCTCGGCATGAACATCATCTCGGCGAACGGCCACCCGGAAGCCTTCCAGATGGTGGAGACGGGCCGCGCGGTCGCGTTCGTGATGGACGACATCCTCCTCTACAGCCTCGCCGCGCAGTCGCGCACGCCCAACGACTACGCGATCTCCGAGGTGGCGCTCTCCGTCGAGCCGTACGGCGCGATGGTTCGCAAGGACGATCCGGCTTTCAAGAAGCTGGTGGACGAGTCCACGGCGAAGCTCTACAAGTCGCCCGAGATGACGGCCCTCTACGAGAAGTGGTTCCTGAAGCCGATTCCGCCGAAGGGCCTGAACCTCAACGTGCCGATGAGCGCGGTGCTCAAGAAGGCGCTCGCCAATCCGACCGACTCCGGCGATCCGAAGGACTACGCACCGTAAGCAACGCATGACGAAGCGGGGCCCTCCGGGGCCCCTTTTCCCTTCGGCGCTACGGGAGCGCGCGTGAGATATCCCTGGAACTGGGGAATCCTCTTCCAGCCGGAGCCTGGCGGTACCGGCACCTTCCTGCACTACCTCGTGGTGGGCCTGGGCTGGTCGATCGTCACGGCCCTCACCGCCTGGGTGCTCGCGCTGCTGGTGGGCGCCCTGGTAGGCACGCTGCGCACCACCACCCACACCTGGGCGGTGCGGCTGGGCAACGCCTACGTCGAGATCTTCCGCAACATCCCGCTGCTGGTTCAGCTCTTCCTCTGGTTCTACGTCTTCCCGGAATTCCTCCCCACGAGCTGGGGTGACGCAATCAAGCAGATGTCGGTGCCCTGGGTGTTCTTCGTGCCCGCGGTGCTCTGCCTCGGGATCTTCACCTCGGTGCGCGTGGCCGAGCAGGTTCGTGCCGGCATCCAGTCGCTGCCGCGCGGGCAGCGCATGGCGGGCACCGCCATGGGGCTCACGCAGTCGCAGACCTACCGCTACGTGATCCTGCCGCAGGCTTTCCGCATCATCCTGCCGCCGCTCACCAGCGAGTTCATGAACATCATCAAGAACTCGTCGGTCGCCTACACCATCGGGCTGCTCGAGCTCACCGGGCGCTCGCGCGCGATGTCGGAGTTCACCTTCCAGACCTTCGAGGCCTTCGCCGCCGCGACCGTGCTCTACCTCCTCACCAACCTCGTGGTCGTGCTCGGCATGCGCTTCCTCGAGGCGCGCGTGCGCGTGCCCGGCCTCATCGCCGCCGGCGGCACGCCGATGGCGGGGCATTGAGATGACCGGCTTCGACTGGGACGAGATACGCCGCTCGATCCCCTACCTGTTCCAGGTGGGGATGGTGTTCACCGTGCAGCTCACGTTGCTCGCCATGACGGGCGGCATCATCTTCGGCACGCTGCTCGCGCTGATGCGGCTGTCGAGCAACAAGCTGTTCTCGACCGCAGCGGGCGTATACGTGAACCTGATGCGCTCGATCCCGCTGGTGCTCGTGATCTTCTGGTTCTTCTTCCTCGTGCCCTACATCGGCGGGTGGATCACGCGCTCGAACCAGCCCATCCAGGTGGGCACGTTCCTGTCGGCGCTCATCACCTTCACGATGTTCGAGGCCGCGTACTACTGCGAGATCATGCGCGCCGGCATCCAGTCGGTCGCACGCGGACAGGTGTGGTCGGGCTATGCGCTCGGCCTCGATTACTGGCAGACGATGGGCCACATCGTGCTGCCGCAAGCCTTCCGCAACATGGTGCCAGTGCTGCTCACGCAGACCATCATCCTGTTCCAGGACACTTCGCTCGTGTACGTGATCTCCGCCACCGACTTCCTCGGCGCGGCGTCCAAGATCGCCAACCGCGACTACCGCCTGGTGGAGATGTATACGTTCGCCGCCTTCGTCTACTTCGTGATTTCCTTCAGCCTGTCGCTGCTGGTGAAGCGCCTGCAGGTGAAGATCGCCGTCATTCGCTAGGGACCCCTATCGTGGCCATGATCGACATCAAGAACGTGAGCAAATGGTACGGCAGCTTCCAGGTGCTCACCGATTGCACCACCCAGGTCGCCAAGGGCGAGGTGGTCGTGGTCTGCGGCCCGTCGGGCAGCGGCAAGTCCACGCTCATCAAGACGGTGAACGGGCTCGAGCCCTTCCAGAAAGGCGAGATCACGGTCGAGGGCATCTCGGTGGGCGACCCGAAGACCAACCTCTCCAAGCTGCGCGCGCGCATCGGGATGGTGTTCCAGAATTTCGAGCTCTTCCCCCACATGAGCGTCGAGCGCAACCTCACCCTCGCGCAGGTGAAGGTGCTGGGACGCGGCGAGGCGGAGGCGCGCGAGAAGGGTCTAAAGCTCCTCGACCGCGTGGGCCTGCTCGCGCACAAGGACAAGTTTCCCGGCCAGCTCTCGGGCGGACAGCAGCAGCGCGTGGCCATCGCGCGCGCCCTCTCGATGGATCCCATCGCCATGCTCTTCGACGAGCCCACCTCGGCGCTCGACCCCGAGATGATCAACGAGGTGCTGGACGTCATGGTGAAGCTCGCCCTGGAAGGGATGACCATGATGGTGGTCACCCACGAGATGGGCTTCGCCCGCAAGGTCGCCAACCGCGTGATTTTCATGGATCGCGGCCAGATCATCGAGGACCTGCCCAAGGACGATTTCTTCGGAAAACCCCGTTCCGAGCGGGCCCAGCAGTTCCTGTCGAAGATCCTGCACCACTGATGTGACGCGGTTCACAGCGCAGCTGCCGGCAAGCCCGGGGCGCCGTCCTACACGATCCTGCGGAAATCATTGACGAAACTACCCTTTTTGGCGGAAACTCCCGCCTTATGAACCGCGTCACGGCCATTGGCCTGGCTTCGCTGGTCGCCTACGGGCTGCTCATCGCGAGCAAGTACGCCGGAATCGTCTCGGCGGCCCACGAGGAAAGGCCCCAGGCGTCCGCCGTGAGCGACGAGGCGGCGCTGCGCGCCTTCACGGGCGAGCCGCGCGGCGAGTCCGCGCCTTCGCCCGTTTCGCTCCCCCCGCCGATCCAGCGCCCCGAGCGCATGCGGCTTACGCCGGCGTCCCTCGATTTCCGCGCCGCGCGCGACCTGAAGGCCTTCGCCGACAACCTCAACATGCACCGCGCCGTGCTCACGGGCGACGAGCGCTACAACCTCGCGCGCGCGCTCGAGGAGTGCCAGTTCACGACCAACATCAACGAGGACCTCGCCGCGTACAGCGCCAAGCAACGCCGCCAGTTCCTCGCCGGCCTCACGCCGGGCGATCCGAACTCGGCGCGCCGCATCGCCGCCTACGACGCTTCCGACAACACGCAGCGCTGCCTGCACTTCCAGGGCACGCGCATCTCGCAGAAGGACATCGACGAGCTCTACAACGCCGCCGCCCAGCAGGGCGACGCGCGCGCCCAGGCGCGCCTGCTCGTGGCCGACCTGAACGCGAAGATCGCGGCCAACAGCAAGAACGATGCGGCCACGCCGCCCGCGGCGGTCAACGGCGACGACATGTCGCGCATCATCGGCCTGCTCGAGTCGCGCGATCCGGAAGCGATGATGATCGTGGGGGGCCTGCTCGCCCAATCGGCCATCGCGAACCAGCTCCACGTCGGGCCGAACGGGGAGGTTCCGGAGCCCTCGGCGTTCCTCGGCGCCTTCCAGCTCGTCGCTTGCGACGAGACGGCGGACTGCACGCAGTTGAGCCGCGATCCGCAGCTCGCCTGCGCGTACAGCGGCTATTGCGACGCGACGACGTTCGAGGAGCTGTACCAGAACTTCATGGCCTCGCCGTGGGCGTACGCGCAAGCGACGCGCTACCGCAACATGATCCACACGGCGATCGACACCCAGAACTGGTCCCTGATCGGCCTCGTGCCGAAGCGCGCCGCCCGCTGAGTGCGATTCAGCCGGCGAGCACGCGCACGTGCTCGACCACGCAGCGCCCCAGCGCCGAGGTGTTGTAACCCCCTTCCAGCGTCGAGACCACCCGCCCCCCGGCGTGGCGCGCGGCCACGTCCACCAGGCGCTCGGTGACCCAGCGGTAGTCCTCGTCCTCGAGCTGCAGGTAGGCGAGCGGATCCTCGCGGTGCGCGTCGAATCCCGCCGAGACGAACACGAGCTGCGGCTCGTGGTCCTCGAGCGCCGGCATCCAGAAGCGCTCGACCGCGGCGCGGAAGCCGCGCCCGTCCGTCATGGCGGGCAGCGGCACGTTCACGATGTGATCGTTGGAGGAGTCCGCGCCGCAGTAGGGATAGTAGGGATGCTGGAACGTGGAGCACAGCATCACGCGCGCATCCTCGTGGAACGCGTCCTCGGTGCCGTTGCCGTGGTGCACGTCGAAGTCGAGGATCGCCACCCGCTCCAGGCCGTGGGCCTCGATCGCGTGCATGGCGCCGATCGCCACGTTGTTGAAGAGGCAGAAACCCATCGGCCGCGCGGGCGTGGCGTGGTGCCCGGGCGGGCGCACCGCGCAGAAGGCGTTGCGCACCTCGCCCGCCATCACGAGGTCGGTGGCGGCGACGACGGCGCCGGCCGCACGCAGCGCCGCCGACAGCGAGCGCGCGTTCATCGAGGTGTCGGGATCGAGATACGCGTAGCCGCTCGCCGGAGCCGATTCGAAGATCGCATCGACGTGATCGCGGTGGTGGACGCGCTCGAGCTGCTCGCGCGTGGCCTCGGGCGCCTCGCGCGCGACGAGCGTGGAGGCGAGTCCCGAGGCTTCGAGCGCGGCGAGGACGGCCTTCAGGCGCTGGGGAGACTCCGGATGGCCGGAGCCCATTTCATGCAGGACGCAGTCGGGATGGGTGAAGAGCGCGGTAGCCATCCCGCGATTGTAAGCCGCTAGGGGAAGGCGTTCCTCGACATGGGCCGCGTGCCCGAGAAGGCGGGCAGGCCGAAGGCGGGGTCGGTGGAGGCGAGGTTGGCCGGCGGCGAGATGTTGTACGTGAAGGTGCCGTGGCTCGCGTCGCTGAAGCTGAACGTGAACGTTCCCACCTTCGTCACGGGAAGCGTGGCGAGGGTGAAGGCCCAGGGCTGGCTGAAGGGCGTGCCCAGGGTGACGTACGCATCGCCCGTGATGGACGTGGGCGTGGTCCACGTGCCGCCCGGCATGACGACCCACAGCGGCTTGAAGTTGCCCGCGCCGTCGGGCTGCCGCGGGTCGTAGGTGAACCAGATCGCCTGCACCTGGTTGCTCGAGTGCTGGGTGAAGGTGACGCCCCAGCCGCTCTCGGTGGCGGAGTTGTCCCAGAGGTCCGTGTAGTTGGTGGCGGGAACGACCTGTGCGCCGGCGGGCAGCGCCAGGGCGACGAGGAATGCGCAGGCGTAAAGGCGGGTCATGTTCCTGGGAATCATTGGGGAGCAACCATTGTCCGTAAACAGCCTGCCAAACTCAATCATCCACGGGTGGCGTGATATCCTCGCCTGCAACACCGGATTGACCCCTAAACCGCTGACAAGGTTCCGCTTTTTCCATGCTTCTGGACGCGCGTAGCCGCCTCGCCGCCGGGCCCACGGAGAGCGTGATCGCCCGCGCCGGGGAGATCATCCTCGGCAAGGAACGCCAGATCCGGCTCGCGATGGCCTGCATCCTCGCCCGCGGCCACCTGCTGATCGAGGACGTGCCCGGCGTGGGCAAGACCACCCTCTCCCACGCGCTCGCGCGCCTGCTCGGGCTCGACTACCAGCGCATCCAGTTCACTTCCGACCTGCTGCCCGCCGACATCATCGGCGTGTCGATCTTCGACCGCGAGAACTCGACCTTCCGCTTCCATGCGGGGCCGATCTTCGCGCAGATCATCCTCGCCGACGAGATCAACCGCGCGAGCCCCAAGGCGCAAAGCGCGCTGCTCGAGGCGATGGAAGAGCACCAGGTGACGGCCGAGGGCGAGACGCGGCCCTTGCCCGAGCCGTTCTTCGTGATCGCCACGCAGAACCCGCTGCACCAGGTGGGCACGTTCCCCCTGCCGGAGTCGCAGCTCGACCGCTTCCTCATGCGCATCGCCCTGGGCTACCCGGACGCGCGCGCCGAGCGCGAGCTGCTGAAGGGCGCCGAGCGGCGCGACATGATCCAGCACCTGCAGCCGGCGATGGACGCGGCGCAGCTCCTCGACCTGCAGAAGGCCGTGCCGGCGATGCAGGTTTCCGACGCGCTCCTCGACTACGTGCAGCAGCTCATCGCCCACACGCGCCATTCGCCGCGCTTCACGCAGGGCCTGTCGCCGCGCGCGGGCGTGGCGATCCTGCGCGCCGCGCAGGCGTGGGCCATGATGGAAGGCCGCCGCCAGGTGCTGCCCGAGGACGTCCAGGCCGTGCTTCCCGCCGTGGTGGGACATCGCCTGCACGCCAACGCCGACGCCGTGAAGGGCGGCTTCGACCCCGCCCAGGAATTGATCGCCGGCGTCCCGATCCCGTAAGCGCTCGTTGATCGCGAACCTGCGGCAATCCATCTCCGACTGGATCTTCCGCGCCTCGGTGCCGGAGACCCCGCCGGTCACGCTCGTCCAGAGGCGCATCTTCATCCTGCCCACGCGCCAGGGCTACACGTTCGCCTTCACGATGCTGCTGCTGCTCGTGTCGTCGATCAACTATGCGCTCTCCCTGGGCTTCATCCTCACCTTCACCCTGGTGAGCATGGCGGGCGTGGCGATGCTGCACACGTGGCGCAACCTCGCGCACCTGAAATTGCGCCCGGGCCGCTGCGACCCGGTGTTCGCCGGCGACACGGCGCATTTCGGCGTGACGGTGGAGACGCCTTCGCTCACCCGCTTCGCCATCGCGGTGCGCCGGCGCGGCGAGGAGCCGGTGTACGCCGACGTGCTCGCGCACGAGTCGAAGCTCGTCTCGCTGCCGGTGGCCGCGCCGCGCCGCGGGCTGCTGCGCTGCGGGCGCCTGGAGATCTACACGCGCTATCCCGTGGGGCTCTTCCACGCCTGGTCGTACGTGGACTTCGACCTGCGCGTGATCGTGTATCCGCGCCCCGACCCCGCCGCGGGCTCTCCGCCGCAGCATTCGCGCAGCGCCTCCGAGGAAGGCATTCCCGTCCCCGGCGACGAGGAGTTCAACATGCTGCGCGCCTACCACGCGGGCGACGCGCCGAAGCTCATCGCGTGGAAGGCGCTCGCGCGCGAGCAGGGACTGCTCACCAAGGAGTTCAGCGCCATGGCCTCCAGCGAGCTGTGGCTCGACTGGAACGAGGCGCACGCGCCGGATACGGAAGCGCGGCTTTCGGTGCTGTCGCATTGGGTCATCCAGGCGGAACGCTACGGGCAGAGCTACGGGCTGCGCATTCCCGGCGTCTCCATCCCGCCGGGCCGCGGGGAAGCGCACCGCACGCGCTGCCTCGAGGCGCTCGCCCTCTTCGGCGCATGAAGGCCCAGCCCCCCTCCCCGCACCTCGACGTGCGCAACGTGATGTGGCTGCTGGCCGCGATGGTGTTCGTGGTGGCGCCGCACATGCTGCGCCTGCCGTACTGGGTGGGCGTCTTCTTCCTCGTGGTGGTGGCGTGGCGCGCCTGGATCGCGTGGGCCGCGATGCACCACCCGTCGCGCTGGGTGACGGCGCTCCTCACGCTCGCGGCGAGCGTGGCGACCTTCACGCAATACGGGCGGATCTTCGGGCGCGAGGCGGGCGTGACGCTGCTCATCGTCATGTCGTCGCTGAAGCTCCTCGAGACGCATACGCAGCGCGAAGTCACGCTCAGCATCTACCTGGGCTTCTTCCTGGTGCTCACCAACTTCCTCTTCTCGCAGGGCATTCCGCTCGGCCTCTACATGCTGGTCTGCGTTTGGATCTTCGTGGCCACCCTGGTGGGATTCAACCGCGTGGGCAGCTCCCCCACGCTGTCCGAACGGCTGCGACCGGCCGGCGCGCTCATCATCCAGGCGCTTCCCCTCATGGTCGCCTTCTTCATCCTCTTCCCCCGCGCGCAAGGCCCGCTGTGGGCGCTGCCGCAGGACACGCGCGCCGGGAGCACGGGCCTTTCGGACACCATGACGCCCGGCAACATCTCCAACCTCATCAAGTCCGACGCCATCGCCTTCCGCGTGCAGTTCGACGGCGACCGGCCGCCCTTCTCCAAGCTCTACTGGCGCGGGCCCGTGATGACGGAATTCGACGGCGCCACGTGGAGCATGCCGCCGATCGCGCCGCCGGGCGGCCTCTCGTACTCGAAGCGCGAGATGCGCTCCACCTACACCATCACGCTGGAGCCGCACAACAAGACCTGGCTCTTCGCGCTCGACGTGCCGGCGGTCGTGCCGCCCGGCGCCTACGCGCTGGGCGACCTGGAGCTGCGCGACCGGCGCCCGGTGGCCGAGCGCAAGCGCTACGAGGTGACCTCGTACCTCGACTACCGCTACGGCGAGCGGACCTCGAGGGCCGTGCTCGAGGCCTCGCTTCGCTTCGACGAATCGCGCAACCCGCGCACCGTCGCGCTCGCCCGCCAGTGGGCGAGGGAGTCGCCCGACGCGCGCGCGCTCCTTGCCAAGGTCTTCCAGTACTACAACCGGGAGTTCACCTACACGCTCGAGCCGCCGGCGCTCGACCGGCGCGATCCCTACGACGACTTCCTGTTCGAGTCGAAGAAGGGATTCTGCGAGCACTACGCCGGGAGCTTCGCGCTCCTCATGCGCGCGGCCGGCATTCCCGCGCGCATCGTGACCGGCTACCAGGGCGGCGAAGTGAACCCCATCAACCACGAGCTCGTCGTGCGCCAGGCCGACGCCCACGCGTGGACCGAGATCTGGCTGCCCGACCAGGGGTGGCTGCGCGTCGATCCCACCGCCGCCGTCTCGCCGCTTCGCGTGGAAAACGGCGTGAACGCGGCGCTCGGCCCCATCGGCGTGATGAACTCGATCATCGCCGCCGACCCGCTCGGCGTGCTGGTGAACATCCGCAACGCGTGGCAGGCGATGAACAGCCAGTGGGACCAATGGGTGATCGGCTACAACACCGACAAGCAGCGCCAGTTCTTCTCGAGCCTGGGCTTCCCGTCCGTCGACTGGCGCACGCTCGGCTTCTGGCTGCTGGTCTCGACCTTCGTGGTGGGCGGCGCCGTGACGCTGGGGTTGCTCGTGCGCGACCGGCCGCCGCGCCGCGAAGCCTCGCTCGTGGCCTGGAACCGGTTCTGCGCCAAGCTCGCCGCGGCGGGCCTGCCGCGCGCGCCGCACGAGGGCCCGCTGGACTTCCTCGCGCGCATCAAGTCCGCGCGCCCGGGCTGCGGCGAGCCCGCCGAGGACATCACGGGACGCTACGTGCAGGCGCGCTACGGTGACGGCGCCACGCGCGAGGAGCTGCAGGAGCTCGCGCGCCGCGTGCGGCGCTTCCGCCCCGCCTGAAGGTCACATCGCGGGCAGGTACTTGGCCGGATCGACGGGCTTGCCCTGCCGGCGCACCTCGAAGTGCAGCTTCACGGTGTCGGCGTCGGTCGAGCCCATCTCGGCGATCTTCTGGCCCTTGCGCACGTCCTGCTGCTCCTTCACGAGGATGTTGTCGTTGTGCGCGTACGCCGAGAGCCACGTGTTGTTGTGCTTGATGATGACGAGCTTGCCGTAGCCGCGCAGGCCCACGCCCGCGTACACCACGCGTCCGCTCGCGGCGGCGAGCACCGGGGCGCCCTTCTTGCCGGCGATGTCCATGCCCTTGGTCGCCTCGCTGAAGGGCGCCAGCACCTTGCCCTTCACGGGCCAGGTCCAGTCCACGTCCTCGTTGTCGGTGCCGGCCGGCTTTTCCGGCTCGGGCGGCTTGGCGGCGGCGGGCGGCTCGACCGGCGGCGCGGGCGGGGCAACCCCGGGCGCGGGCATCTCCGGCGGCGCGGCGCCCACGGGCGATCCGCCCGCATCGGGCGCCGTCATCTGCGCGAGCGCCCGGTCGGAGAACGGCACCTTGGAAGCGCGCGGCTCCACCTTCGTCGCCGCCGTGTTGGCGAGCGGCCGCGCCTCGATGGGCGGGCCGGGCTGCGCGAGCGGGGTGGTGACAGGCCCGCCGGGCGGGTTGAGCGGCGCGGCCACGGCGGGGGCGCCGGCCGGTGCGGCGAGCACCAGCACCTGGCCCACCTCGATGCGATTGGGATTGGTGACGTTGTTCCACGCGACGAGGTCGCGATAGTCGAGCCCGTATTGCAGCGCGATGCCCACCAGCGTTTCCCCGCGCTTCACGGTGTGCGTGGGAACCGGCTTCTCGGGCTCGGGCGGCGGCGGGGGCGGCGCCTGCACCACGGGCGGCGGCGCCGGCAGGGGCGCCCGCTCGATCACCGGCGCGGGGCGCGGCGCGGCGCATGCCGCGGCGACGGCCGCGACCAGCACGAGGGCCGCGATGCGCGAAAGCCTCATGCGACCCCCGGCATCAGCGGCACGAACCGCACCGCGGCGCAGCGCTTCTCGGTGAAGCCCTTCTCGTCGCGATCGATCACGTAGAGCCATTGGTCCTCGACGCCCACGGGCAGCACCATGCGGCCGCCCACGGCGAGCTGCTCCTTCAGCGCCTCGGGCACGTGGGTGGCCGAAGCCGCCATGAGGATGCCGTCGTACGGCGACCCTTCCGGGTAACCGCCGTGGCCGTCCACGTGCTTGAAGCGCACGTTGTACATGCGCAGGTCGCGCAGGTGGCGCCGCGCCTTGTCCATGAGCGGGGCGATGCGCTCGAGCGTATAGACCTCCTTCACGAGGCGCGCGAGCACGGCCGTCTGGTACCCGCAGCCGGTGCCGATCTCGAGCACCTTGTTCATCGGCTGCTTCTCGAGCAGCAGCTGGGTCATGATCGCCACGATGAACGGGCTGGAGATGGTCTGGCCGTGGCCGATGGGCAGCGGCACGTCCTCGTAGGCGCGCGAGGCGATGCCTTCCTCGACGAAGAGGTGGCGCGGGATCTCGGCCATGGCGCCCAGCACGCGCTCGTTGTTGATGCCCTGCGCGCGCAGGCTGTCGATCATGCGCATGCGCGTGCGCCCGGAAGTCATGCCGATGCCGTCGTGCACGCTCATTGCGCGATCCATTCCGAGACGAGCGGGATCTGGTCCGCGTGGGTGAGGTCCACCTGCAGCGGCGTGACGGAGACGGCGCGGCGCTCGAGCGCGTTGAAGTCGGTGCCCGGCCCCGCCTCGCGGGCCGCGCCCGCCGGGCCGATCCAGTAGACCGTTTCGCCGCGCGGGTTCTTGCCCGCCACCACGGGTTGCGCCTTGTGGCGGCGGCCCAGGCGCGTCACCTCGATGCCGGCCAGGGATTCATAGGGGACGTCCGGCACGTTCACGTTGAGCAGCACCGGGGCGCCCATGGGCGTGCGCGTGAGGCGCTCCACCAGGTCGCGCGCGATGCGCGCCGCCGTCTTGTAGTGCGCGAACTCGGTCCCCACGAGCGAAACGGCGAGCGACGGGATTCCCAGCAGGTAGCCTTCGGTGGCAGCCGCGACCGTGCCCGAGTAGAGGGTGTCGTCGCCCATGTTGGAGCCGCTGTTCACGCCGGAGACCACCATGTCCGGGTCGAAGCCGAGCAGGCCCGTCACCGCCATGTGGACGCAATCGGTCGGCGTGCCGTTCACGAAATAGAACCCGTTGTGGGCTTTCGACAGCTGCAGCGGCCGGTCGAGCGTGAGCGAGTTGGAGGCGCCGCTGCGGTCGCGCTCGGGCGCGACCACCGTGATTTCGCCCAATGTGGAGAGGGCCTCGGCGAGGGCGGCGAGTCCGGGCGCGAAGTAGCCGTCGTCGTTCGAGAGGAGGATGCGCATTTCGAGGGCAAATTATACCTGCCCCCGAAATGGATTCCCGGCCTTTCAGTCCGCGACCGGCACGCAGCTGCAGAAGAGGTTGCGGTCTCCGTACACGTTGTCCGCGCGGCCCACGGGCACCCAGTACTTGGCCGCGCGCAGCGACTTCAGCGGATAGGCGGCGAGGCTGCGCGGGTAGGCATGCTTCCATTCGTCCGCGTTCACGACCTGGGCCGTGTGCGGCGCGTGCTTGAGGGGGTTGTCCTCGCGGTCCAGGCGCCCTTCCTCCACGGCGCGGATCTCCTCGCGGATCGCGATCATCGCGTCGCAGAAGCGGTCGAGCTCGGCCAGGGACTCGCTCTCCGTCGGCTCCACCATCAGCGTCCCGGCCACCGGGAACGACATGGTGGGCGCGTGGAAGCCGTAGTCGATGAGGCGCTTGGCCACGTCCTCCACCTGGATGCCCGAGGTCTCCTTGAGCGGGCGCAGGTCGAGGATGCATTCGTGCGCGACCAGGCCGCCCGGGCCCGAGTACACCACCGGATAGTGCGGCGCGAGGCGCTTGGCGACGTAGTTGGCGTTGAGGATCGCCACCTCGCTCGCCTCCGTGAGGCCCGCCTCGCCCATCATCTCGATGTACATCCACGAGATGGGAAGGATGGAGGCGCTGCCGTAGGGCGCCCCCGTGACCGGGCCGATGGAATCGGGGCTGGATCCCAGGTGCCGGTGCCCGGGCAGGAACTTCGCCAGGTGCGCGCGCACCGCGACCGGGCCCACGCCGGGCCCGCCGCCGCCATGCGGGATGCAGAACGTCTTGTGCAGGTTGAGGTGCGACACGTCGCCGCCGAACTCGCCCGGCGCGGTGAGGCCCACCATCGCGTTCATGTTGGCGCCGTCGACGTAGACCTGGCCGCCGTGGCGATGCACGATCTCGCACAGCTTCGTGATGCCTGACTCGAACACGCCGTGGGTCGATGGATACGTGACCATGATCGCGGCGAGGTTCGCGGCGTGCTGCGCGGCCTTCTTCTCCAGGTCCTCGAGGTCCACGTTGCCCGCGCTGTCGCACGCGACCACCACCACCTGCATGCCCGCCATGTGGGCGGAGGCGGGGTTGGTGCCGTGCGCGGAGCTCGGGATCAGGCAGACGTTGCGGTGCCCCTCGCCGCGGCTCGCATGCCACTTGCGGATGATGAGCAGGCCCGCGTATTCGCCCTGCGAGCCCGCGTTGGGCTGGATCGAGACCGCCGCGTAGCCCGTGCACTGGGCGAGGCGCTTTTCGAGGCTCTCGATCAGCTCGCGGTATCCCTCCCACTGGCCGGCGGGCGCGAACGGATGGATGTGCGCGAACTCGCGCCAGGACACCGGCACCATCTCGCTCGTCGCGTTGAGCTTCATGGTGCAGGAGCCCAGCGGGATCATGGAGCGGTCGAGCGCCAGGTCCTTGTCGGCGAGGCCGCGCAGGTAGCGCAGCATCTCCGTCTCGGAGTGGTAGCGGTTGAAGACCGGGTGCGTGAGGTAGGGCGTCGTGCGCGCGAGCGCGGGCGCCATCGGCTCCCCGGCGCGCGCGTCCACGTCCTTCGCGCGCAGCTCCACCTTGCGCCCGGCGAACAGGCCCCAGATGGCTTCCACTTCCTCGCGCGTCGTGGTGGCGTTGAGCGAGATGCCCAGGTGCTGCGCGTCGACGCGGCGGAAGTTCACGCGCGCCTCGGCGGCCCGCGCGACGATCGCCTCGGTGCGCTCGCCCGTGGCCACCGTGATCGTGTCGAAGAACTCGCGCGTGCGGACCTGGAAGCCCAGCTCGGCGAGGCCCGTGCGCAGGATCGCCGTGAGGCGCTGCACGCGACGCGCGATGCGCTCGATGCCGCGCGGCCCGTGGTACACCGCGTACATCGACGCCATCACGGCAAGCAGCACCTGCGCCGTGCAGATGTTGGAGGTCGCCTTCTCGCGGCGGATGTGCTGCTCGCGCGTCTGCAGCGCGAGCCGGTAGGCCGTGCCGCCCTGCGCGTCCACGGTGGCGCCCACGAGGCGCCCGGGAAGGCTGCGCTTGAGCTCGTCGCGCGTGGCCATGTAGGCCGCGTGCGGGCCGCCGAAGCCGATGGGAACGCCGAAGCGCTGGGTGTTGCCGATCGCGACGTCCGCGCCCCACTCCCCGGGGGGCTTCACGATCGCGAGGGCGAGGATGTCCGCGGCGGCGACCACGAGGCCCCCGCGCGCGTGCACGGCCTGCGCGAGCGGCGCGTAGTCGCGCAGGTCGCCGTCCACGCCGGGGTACTGCACCAGGACGGCGAAGGCGTCCTGCGCCGCGAGCTGGTCCCACGGCACCACGCGCACCTCGATGTCCAGCGGCTGGGCGCGCGTGCGCACCACGTCGATCGTCTGCGGCAGCACGTCTCCGGCCACCGCGAACACGCGCGAAGCGCTTTTCGTCGAGCGCTGGCAGAGCGTCATCGCCTCGGCGGCTGCGCTCGCTTCGTCGAGCATCGACGCGTTGGCGATCGCGAGCCCCGTGAGGTCCGTGACCATGGTCTGGAAGTTGATGAGCGCCTCGAGGCGTCCCTGCGAGATCTCGGGCTGGTACGGCGTGTAGGCCGTGTACCAGGCCGGGTTCTGGAAGATGTTGCGCAGGACCACGCCCGGCGTGAGCGTGTCGTAGTAGCCCTGCCCGATGTACGACTTGAAGAGCTTGTTCTTCTCGGCGATGCGGCGCAGCGCCTGCAGCGCCTCGCCTTCGGTGCGCGGGGCGGCGAGGCCCATGGGCGTGCGGCGGCGTATCGAGGCAGGCACGACGGCGTCGATGAACGCCTCGCGCGAGGCGAAGCCCAGGGCGGCGAGCATCGCCGACTGGTCGTCCTCGCCGGGCCCGATGTGCCGGCGCGCAAAGGCGGCGACGTTCTCGAGCTCCTCGAGCGCCGTTTGGGTGGAATTGCGAAGGGGCGTATCGGGCATTTGCATTTCCTCCGGCGGTCGCCTTCAGGCGGCCGCGGCTTTTTCGTAGGCGGCGGCGTCGAGCAGCTTGTCGATGTCGGCGGGGTTGGCGGGCTTCACGCGGTAGATCCACGCGCCGTAGGCATCCTCGTTCACCTTCTCGGGCGTGTCGGTGAGCGCCGGGTTCGCGCCGACGATCTCGCCCGCGACGGGCGCGTAGATGTCGGAGGCGGCCTTCACGGACTCCACGACACCCACGGCTTCGCCGGCGGACACCTTGCGGCCGGCCTGCGGCGCCTCGACGAACACGATGTCGCCCAGCTGTTCCTGCGCGTGGTCGGTGATGCCCACCGAGACGGTGCCGTCGGGCTCGCGGCGGACCCATTCGTGCGACGCGGTGTAGCGCAGCTCCTGCGGCGTTTTCATGCGGATTCCTTGTGGGTTGTTGTCTGGGTGACGAGGATCTTGCCGTTGCGGACGAAGGGCGGCTTCACCACGAGCGCGGCGAGGAGCTTGTCGCGGACGCGAACGTGCACGGTTTCGCCGGCAGCGGCTGCGAGGGGCAGGCGCGCGAGCGCGATGGACTTGCCGATGGTGGGCGAGAACGTGCCGCTCGTGATCTCGCCTTCGCCGTGCGCCGTCTCGACCTTCTGGTGCGCGCGCAGCACGCCGCCCGCATCGAGGAGCAGGAGCCCCGCGAACTGCATGCGCGCCGGATGCGACTCGAGCGCCGCGCGGCCGACGAAATCGCGTCCCGGGGAAAGGTCCACCGTCCACGCGAGACCCGCGTCGAGGGGCGAGACGTTCTCGTCCATGTCCTGGCCGTAGAGGTTCATTCCCGCCTCCAGGCGCAGCGTGTCGCGCGCGCCCAGGCCGCAGGGACGCGCGCCCGCGGCCACCAGGCGCTCCCAGAGCCGCGGCGCCTCGGAGGCGCGCACCATGATCTCGAAGCCGTCCTCGCCCGTGTAGCCCGTGCGCGCCACGAAAAGCTCGCCCGCGGGGGCCGCGCTGAAGGGCTTCAGCTCCTGCGTGGCGGCCTTCGCCTCGGGATGCACGCTCCAGAAGGTCTCGCGCGCGCGCGGGCCCTGGATCGCGATCATCGCGAGGTCGCGGCGCGGCTCGAGGCGCACTTGCGCGTTGCCTTGCTTCGCGAGCGAGGAGAGCCACGCGAGGTCCTTGTCGGCGGTGCCCGCGTTCACGACGATGCGGTACTCGCCCTCGCGGATGAAGTACACGATGAGGTCGTCGATCACGCCGCCCCGCTCGTTCAGCATGCAGGTGTAGAGGGCCTTGCCCGCGGCCTTGAGCTTGTCGACGTTGTTGGCCACGGCGCGGCGCAGGAACTCGCGGGCCCCGGCGCCCGAGACGTCCACGGCGAGCATGTGCGAGACGTCGAAGAGGCCCGCCTCGCGGCGCAC
>Ga0335082_10001501_pt1 | contig 24893 bp, 25 predicted proteins | sample Lox_Sample_41_FD_206718 | JGI IMG/M metagenome (GOLD analysis project Ga0335082, IMG submission 206718) | Soil microbial communities from Loxahatchee National Wildlife Refuge, Florida, United States - Lox_Sample_4.1 | ecosystem: Environmental > Terrestrial > Soil > Wetlands | place: USA... | reverse complement strand
CGAGCGAAACGTCCCGAGCCGTGTAGGCCCCGATGACCCGAGCCATCTCCGGATGCGCGTTGCCTCGCCGCCCGCTGGCGACGTCGATCAGCTGCCGCACGACGTAGCGATAGTGCTGGCCGCCGATACGCGGATAGAAGCTCGCGGCCACCCCCTCGCCGTGCTCTCCGTGGCAGCGCGCACAGTCCTGCTGGAAGAGCGCCTTGCCGCGCTCGAGATCCACGCCGGGGCCGGTGGCACCGGAGTCGGCGGGGAGCGGGAGTCGGGCGATGTACGCGACCACGTCGGCGATGTCCCGTGGGCCGTCGAGCTGCATCGCGAACGGCAGCATGACGGGATTCACCCGCTGGCCGGAACGGATCTCGGACAGCTGCTTGATCAGGACCGTCGGGTGCTGACCTGCGAGCTCGGGCATGGTGCCGTCCCGCTGGCCCACCCCGTTGGCGCCGTGACACGACGCGCAGGTCTGGTACAGCTGCTCACCTCGCCGGGGGTCCCCCTCGAGACGGAGCGCCTCGAGCTTCTCGGCTTGCGGGGCGTTCCATTCGGTGGGCTGGCTCGGCTTCGGATCGTCGGCCCGGACGGCTCCGGCAGTCGCACCCATCGCGAGGAAGAGGAATGCAATTCGCGCGCAGAGCAGAGCCAGAGGGTGCCGCATGCGTCGTCCGGTCCTCGTTTCGCGGCACTGTACACCGCCATGCGCGCGAGGACGCGAAGCTAGCTCTCGATCCCTTCCGGACCCGGGAAGAGGCGCGGCAGCACCTGCTTGAGCGTCAGCTCGATCGAGCTCGGCGCGACCTCGAAGCTCGCGACCGCAACCTCGGGCTCTTGCGCGGCCGGGAAGTGGTTGCAGAACTCCACGAGCAGGCGGCGCACGATCTGCTCGGCCTGTTCGGCATCGACGTCGGTCAGCAGCAGCACGGCGCGCTCGCGCGTCATGCGAAAGACCGAGTCGTCCATGCGGAGCCCGCTCTCCACGTAGGCCACGATCTCCGGGAAGAGCCGATCGCCCTCGCGACCCGCGATCCCGACGAGCACCGAGGTGAGCGAGTGCCGACCGGCGAGGTCGAGCGCGCGATCGAGGATCTCGCGCAGGCGGCGCGGGTCGTCCATGGTCGGGAGATTCTGGGTCGGGGAGGCCACGAATGCACTATCGACGGATTTTGCCTCGGGCTGTAGCCCGCTCCGATCTCCGCTCGGCTGCGCCTCGCTGCGCGCGCCTTCGGCGCTTGCGGCGCGGGGCCGCTAGCCTGCGCGCCCGATGCCGGCCGCCAGCGCGACCTTCCGTGACGCCACGCACTCAGCCGACACGCATGCGCTCGGCAAGGGCTTCGCCGTGCTCTGCGGAGTGAGCGTCTGCCTGATCGTGCTCGGCGCGCTGGTGCGCGCGCACTCGGCGGGGCTCGCGTGCCCCGACTGGCCGCTCTGCTTCGGGCAGCTCGTTCCCGAGATGGATCTGCGCGTCGCCTTCGAGTACTCGCATCGCGTGCTGGCGGGGAGCGTCTCGCTGGCCTTCGTCGCTCTGTCGGTCGTCGCCTGGCGACGCGGTGCGAGCCCCGCCGCGCGCCGCTGCATCGAGGTCGGCGCCGCGGTGCTGATGCTCCAGATCCTCCTCGGCGCGCTGACCGTCTGGCATCTGCTGGCCTCGTGGACGGTGACCGCACACCTCGTGACTGGCAACGCGTTCGCATCGACCTTGCTCCTCACCTCGGGCGCGCTGCGCGCGAGCGCGCCGCGCATGCGCGCGTCGGACGCTGCGCGCCGCTGGCTCCCGTTCGTCGCGCTGCTGCTCTTCTTCCAGCTCGTGCTCGGCGGGCTCGTGTCGTCTCGCTTCGCGGGCATGGCCTGTCCCGAGTGGCCGACCTGCAACGGCGGGCTCTGGTTCCCGTCCTGGCACGGCCCGGTCGGCCTCCATCTGATGCACCGGAGCAACGGCTACCTGCTCCTCCTCTCGCTGTGCGCGGCTGCGTGGCGATTGCGCGGCGATCCGCGAGTCGGGCGAAGCGTGCGGCTGGCCGCGGCGCTCGCGCTCGCGCAGGTCGCGGCCGGGGTCGCGAACGTTCGTCTCGGGATCCCCGTCGAGATCACCGCGCTCCACTCGGCGCTCGCCGCGCTGCTCGTGCTGACCGTCGTCTGGTCGACGCGCCAGGCGTGGGCCGATCGCCGCGCCGCTTGAGTCTCCGACGCATCCCGCTGTAGACTGCGCCCGCCATGCGGGCGTCTGTGGGTCGGCGGTTTGCCGTGCTCCTGCTCGCGGCGCTCTGCCTCGGCGCGATCTCGGGTTGCCGCACGGAGGTTCGAGCGGCGCGCCAGCAGGTCTCCACCGCTGCGTTCGACGAGCAGCACCGGCCGACGGCCGCCGCGTTCTTCCGTTCGCCGCTCGTCTCCCATCCCGCGCTCTCGCCCGACGGCAAGACGCTCGCCGGCATCGTCGAGCACGGCGGCACCGAGCTCGTGTTCGTGCGGCCGGTCGCGGGACGCGACATCAAGCCCGTGGGCAAGCTCCAGCGAACCGAGTACCGCGGCAGCAAGTCGATCCGCGCGCTCGGCTGGGGCGGCGACCAGCGCATCATCGTGAGCCTCGAGAGCCCGCAGCTGATGGCGGTCGGCGTGAGGGCGCGGCAGACGCGGCTCATGGTGGTCGATCTCCAGTCCGGCCGCGTGAACTACCTCGGCAAGAACTGGCCGTTCCAGGCGTACTCGCAATACCAGGACGACGTGATCGCGTGGCGGCTGCCGGACGATCCCGACCACATCCTGCTCGACTGGTGGCAGCCCGACCAGAATGGCGTCAGCGCGCGGCGCGTGAACCTCGACAACGGCAGCATGGAGACGGAAGCACACGCGCAGCTCGGCATGATTCGCTGGCACGCGAACCATCTGGGGCAGGTGCTGGTCGGCAGCGGCGCCTCGCGCACCGGCACACAGCTCTTCACGGTCGCGCGGGTGAGCCCGAGCGATCGCTTCGAGGAGATCGTCCGCTTCGACTCCTACCGCGAGCCGGGCTTCGAGTTCGCGGCCTTCAGCGAGAACCCGCAGCACATCTACGTGTGGTCGAGCGGCGACGGCGATCGTCTGGGCCTCTACACCTACGACCTGGTTCGGCATGCGGTGGGCCCGCTCGTGTACGCGCACCCGGAGGCCGATCTCGATGGCATCTGGACCTCGGAACGCGACGACCATCTCATCGCGGTCCACTACACGACAGACCGCCCGCACTGGCATTTCTTCGATCAGGCCATGGAGCGCGAGCAGGCCGCGATCGACGCGGCGCTGCCCGGCACCTGGAACGAGATCGTCGAGATGGACCGCGACGAGCACGTGGCTCTCGTGGTCGCGTCCTCGGACGTCGTGGCGCCTCGTTATTTCTTCTTCGAGCGCGCGAAGCACACATTGCACCCGCTCTTCGACGCCTACCCCGATCTGCACGCGGACGCGATGTCGCCGATGCAGCCCATCTCGTTCCAGGCGCGCGACGGCCTCAAGATCCACGGCTATCTGACGCGCCCGCGGAACGCGCCGCCCGGCCCGCTGCCGACGATCATCCACCCGCACGGTGGCCCGACCACGCGCGACGTCTGGGGCTGGGACCCGGAGGTGCAGTTCCTCGCCAGTCGCGGCTTCGCCGTGCTCCAGCTCAACTTCCGCGGCTCGACCGGCTACGGCGCGCATCACCGCGCGGCCGGCTACCGCCAGTGGGGGCTCGCGATGCAGGACGACATCACGGACGCGGCGCAGTGGCTGGTCGCGCAGGGCATCGCGGACCCGCAGCGACTCGGGATCTACGGCGCGAGCTACGGGGGCTACGCGGCGCTGATGGCGCTCGTCAAGACGCCGGAGCTCTTCCAGGCGGGAGCGAGCCTCGCGGGAGTCAGCGACATCATCGAGCTGCTCGACAATCTCGACTTCTACGCGTTCTCGGATTTCAACACACCCAGAGTGGGCGACAGCTGGAAGGACCGCGATCAGCTCGCGGCCGTCTCGCCCGCGCGCCACGCCGACCGGATCCGCGCGCCGGTCCTGATCGCCCACGGCACGCAGGATCCGATCGTGCACGTGAACCAGGCGAACCGCATGATCGACGCGCTCGAGAAGTCCGGCCACGAGGTCGAGTCCGTCCTCTACGCGGACGAGGTCCACGGATTCATCGACGAGCGCAACGCGATCGACTTCTACACGAAGCTCGCATCCTTCTTCGAGCGCCACCTGCTCGGACCGCGCACGCAGACCGCGTCGGGCGCCGCGCCGCAGCCGGACACGGGCACGAGCCCCTAGCGGCTGCCGCCGCCGCGCCCCAAACTACTGCGCTCCGGAGGCCCGCATGCGCTCGTATCAGGTGTTCGCCGCCATGACGCCGGAGCGCGCCGTCGCCGTGATGCGCGGCCTAAAGAAGCAGGCGCCGGCGATGTTCCGCCAGGCGGTCGACGCCGCAGCGGTCGTGATGAAGGCGCGGCCCGTGTATCTGCGCAATCAGCCCTTCGAGAAGCGCGCCGAAGCCGTGCGCCGGACCTTCGCCAAGGTGGCGGCGAACCCCGTGGCCGACGAGCTGCTCGCGATCTACTTCCTCGAGTGCCGCAAGGAGCTGCTGATCGAGTGGCTCGATCTCATCGGGCTCGCCCACAAGGAGGGCTCGCTCGAGGAGGACGCGCCCGCGGAGCCCGCCGAGAAGAAGCTGAAGGACGCGGTGGCGAAGTTCCTCGCGAAGGACGACGACCCCGACCGCGACTTCCTGCTGCGCGCCTTCGCCGCCCAGCACTCGATCGACTGGCCCACGCTCGACGCGCTGCTCGGGGCGAAGTCGTAGCCGGGCGGCGCGCGCCGGTGGACTCCGCGACGCGGCCGGCGATCAGCGCCTGCATCGTCGCGCGCGACGAGGAGGACCGGCTGCCGGCCTGCCTCGACTCGCTCGCCTTCTGCGACGAGATCCTCGTGGTGGACTCGCACTCGCGCGACCGCACGCGCGAGCTGGCCGCGGCGCGCGGCGCGCGCGTGGTCGAGCGCGACTGGCCCGGCCACGTCGCGCAGAAGGAGTTCGCGATCCGCACGGCGCGACACGACTGGGTGCTGTGCCTCGACGCCGACGAGCGCGTATCGCCCGCGCTCGCGGGCGAGATTGCGCGACTTCGCGACGGCGGCTTCGACGGCTGCGCGGGCTACGCCTTTCCCCGTCGCTCGCGCTATCTCGGGCGCGAGATCCGCCACGGCACCTGGTACCCGGACTGGAAGCTCCGGCTCTTCGACCGCCGGCGCGGGCGCTGGGGCGGACGCGATCCGCACGACCGCGTCGAGGTGGAAGGGACGACCCGGCGCCTCGCTGGCGAGCTGCTGCACGAGCCCTATCGGAGCTTCGCCGAGCACCTCGCGACGATCGACCGCTACACCACGATCATGGCCGAGCAGCTCTTCGCCGACGGCCGCCGTGCCCGTGCGCACGATCTGCTGCTGCGGCCGCCGCTCCGCTTCCTCGACTTCTATCTGTGGCGGCGGGGCTGCCTGGACGGCTGGCGCGGCTTCCTGCTCGCGGGTCTCGCCGCGCACTACGCGTGGCTGAAGTACGCGAAGCTCTACGCGCGGGCGCGCGAGTGATCGAGCTCGAGGGGCTCTGCAAGCGCTATGGCGAGCGCGCCGCCGTCGGTCCGCTCGACCTGCGCGTCGAGGCCGGCGAGCTGCTCGTCCTCTGCGGGGGCTCGGGCTCGGGCAAGACGACGACGCTCAAGATGGTGAACCGCCTGATCCCGCCGAGCGAGGGCTGCGTGCGGCTGCGCGGTCGCGACACGCGCGAGCTCGACGGGCCGAGCCTGCGACGGCGGATCGGCTACGCGTTCCAGCACGTCGGGCTGTTTCCGCACATGAGCGTCGCGGAGAACATCGCGATCACGCCGCAGCTCCTCGGCTGGGACGCGGCGCGGATCCGCGCGCGCGTCGACGCGCTGCTCGAGCAGCTCGAGCTCGAGCCGGGCCTGTTTCGCGACCGCCGCCCGCACGAGCTCTCCGGCGGTCAGGCGCAGCGCGTCGGGCTCGCGCGCGCGCTCGCGGCCGAGCCCGAGGTGCTGCTGCTCGACGAGCCCTTCGCCGCGCTCGACCCGCCGACGCGCGACCGGCTCCAGCAGACCTTCGCACGCATCCGGCGCGAGCTCGGGCTCACCGTCCTCTTCGTCACGCACGATCTGGTCGAGGCGCTGCTGCTCGCGGACCGGATCGCCGTGCTCGACGCCGGGCGCATGGTTCAGGTCGGCTCACCAGCGGAGCTGATGCGGAGCCCCGCCGAGGCGCTGGTGACGGAGCTCTTCGACACACCGCGGCGTCAAGCCGCAGTGGTCGACGCGCTGCTCGCGCCCGGTGGCGCTTGACCGCGCTGCGCGAACAGCTCGCGCTGCTGCCGGGCTACGCGGTCGCGCACCTCCAGCTCTCGCTCGTCGCGCTCGCGATCGGGATCGGAGTCTCGATTCCGCTCGGCATCTATCTGGCGCGGCGGCCGCGTCTCGAGCCCGGCGCGCTCGGCGTGGCGTCGGCGCTCCAGACGATCCCGTCGCTCGCGCTGCTCGCGATCGCAGTGCCGCTGCTCGCGGCGGCGGGCGCACTGCTGGCGCACGTCGGCATTCCGCTGCGCGGGATCGGCTACCTGCCCGCGCTGCTCGCGCTCTCGCTCTACTCGGTGCTGCCGATCCTCCGCAACACCGTCGCAGGTCTGCACGGCGTCGACGCGGCCGTGATCGAGGCGGCGCGCGCGGTCGGCATGACGCGGCGGCAGCGCCTGCTGCGGGTCGAGCTGCCGCTCGCGCTGCCCGTGATCGTCGCGGGAGTCCGCACGTCCGCGGTGTGGGTCGTCGGGACCGCAACGCTCTCGACACCGGTCGGCGCGACCAGCCTCGGGAACTTCATCTTCAGCGGCCTCGCCACGCGCAACGACACCGCGGTGATGGTGGGCTGCGTCGCCTCGGCCGCGCTGGCTCTCGGGCTCGATGCGTTGATCCGGCTGCTCGAGCGCGGGCTCCGCACGCGGCGCCCGGCGCCGATCGCGGCGGCCTCCGCGGCGCTCGCCTTGCTGGCGGTCGCGACCGCCGCCTCGTTCGCCTTCTCGCGCGGCGACCGCGCCCGCGAGGTCGCGATCGGCTCGAAGGTCTTCACCGAGCAGTACGTGCTCGCCGAGCTGCTGGCGCGCCGCGTCGCGGCGGCGGGCTTCTCGCCGCGGCTCGTGCCCTCGCTCGGCTCGACCGTCGGCTTCGACGCGCTGCGAAGCGGAGAGATCGACCTCTTCGTCGACTACGCGGGAACGCTCTGGGCGACCGTCATGCACCGCGATTCGCTGCCGCCGCGCCGCGAGGACGTGCTCGCGGAGGTGACGCGCTATCTCGCCGACGAGCACGGCGTGCGGGTCGTGTGCGCGCTCGGCTTCGAGAACACGTATGCATTGGCGATGCGCGAGGACGACGCGCGGGCGCGGGGCATCGCGCGCATCTCGGATCTCGCGCGCGCCGCTCCGGAGCTCGCACTCGGCAGCGACTACGAGTTCCTCCAGCGCCCCGAGTGGCAGGCTCTCCGCGCGCGCTACGGCCTCCACTTCCGCGAGGAGCGCAGCATGGACCCGGCGCTGATGGTGCAGGCGATCGCACAGGGCCAGGTCGACGTGATCAGCGCGTTCTCGACCGACGGCCGCATCGCCGCGAATCGACTTCGAGTGCTCGAAGACGACCGCGGCGTGATCCCGCCCTACGACGCGATCCTGCTCGCCAGTCCGCGCGTCGCACGCGAGCACTCCGATCTGATCGCGCACCTCACCACGCTCGACCACCGCATCGACGCCGACACCATGCGCCGCGCCAACCTCGAGGTCGACGCCACCGGCCGTTCCCCCGCGGAGGTCGCGCGGGAGTTGGATGCCGAGCTGCGGTGACCCTTCATTTCCACGCTCTTCAAGGGCGGCGGCGCATCAGCTCGTGGCCCGAGCGGCGCACTCCGAGTTCGCGCTGCGCAGGTACGCCTCGACGACGAGCCGGTTGTATCGCTCGGCGAACGATCGCGCGACGCCCTGCAGGCGTGCGTGCTCGGCGCACCGAGCCTCGTCGCTCGTATCGGGAATCCAGAGAACGCCGACCTCGCCCTCCCAGCACCCGGGATCGCCTTCGACCCCCGGCACTTCGGACGCGACCGAGTGGACCCCGAGCAGGACGAAGTTCTCGTGAGCGATCGACGCCTTCGCCTCCTCGACGGGATCTCGATGCTCCAGGGAGGAGAGCAGGGAATCACAAGCGGGCGCACTCACCAGCGGCGCTACACCGGGATCGGACTTCGGCGCTTCCGGCTGTGGAGCGAGCGCGCGGACGACGACCTCCAACGCGCTCGCCCATCCCGCCGCAAGGTACGCGGAGAGATCCATGATGACGGGGAACGCGAGCGCGCAGACGAGCACCGCCACCGCGAGGCTGACCCCGTATCGGGTCATCGCGCGCCGCCCCCGTCCTTCTCGAGCCGGCTCCGCACCTCGGCTTCGCTGAGTCCCGCGATCTCGACCCGCTTGCGAGGAGAGGTCTTGCCGCTCACGACGCGTACAGCGCCTCGCGGCAGGCCGAGCGCCTCGGCGAGCAGCGCCTCGACCGCCGCGTTCGCCCTGCCGCGCTCCGCCGGCGCGCTGACGCGAACCTTCAGCGTGTCGCTGAGCCATCCCGCGATGCCGTCACGCGAAGCTCCGGGGACGACCTTGACCGCCAGCCGGGTCGCGCTCACGCGGAGGCCTGCGCCAGAGCGCGCGCGGAGGCCTCGGCGAAGCGCTTCTGGATCCGGCGAGCCACCGGATATGCGAGCTTCGTCGCGAGGAGCGCAGGCCGGGAGAACGCCGCGAGGCTGTAGCGGACCTCCTCCGTGACCGGATCGAACGAGATCTGGAACCGCTCTTCGCCGGACTCCGCGTGTCCGCGCAAGGTGCCATAGCCGAACGCGACCTGATCCGGTCGATCGAGTTCCGTGTAGACGACACGGCAGGGGTTCACGAACCAGACACCTGCGATGGAGACCACCGTAGCGACACCCTGGCCCTGCGCGACGGGACCCGCGCGGTGGAACGTGAGCCAGGGAATCTCGAAGTGGCGCCAGGCGAGGAGCGACGAGCGCGCCCGCTCGAAGAGGTCGCGTCCCTTGCCGAGCGCGAACTCGCGGAGGTCGACGTCGTAGCGCTTCTCCAGCCGCGCACGCGCGGCTGGAGAAGCGAGCTCTCTCGAGAGCCCCACCTCCGGGTAGGTGAACGAGCTCTCCGCGCCGAGCGCCGTCTCGATCTCGTCGGCCGAGGGTCGTCGCAGTCTCAGCGCAGCTCGACCACCGCGTTCGTGATGATCGGCGCGCCGCGCTCGACGCACTTCGCCTCGAGCAGGATCTGCTTGCCCTGCTTCCAGTACGAGACCTGGTAGGTCTCGCCCGGGAAGGCCACGCCGGCGAAGCGCGCCTGGTAGCGCGCCACCTGCGCGACGTCGCCGCCGAGCACCTCGTCGACGATCGCCTTGCACGCGATCCCATACGAGCAGAGCCCGTGGATGATCGGCTTGTCGAAGCCGGCCATCTTCGCGAAATCCGGATCGCAGTGGAGCGGGTTCTTGTCGCCCGAGAGGCGATAGATCAGCGCCTGCTGCGGCAGCGTCTTGCGCGTGATGATCCCGTCCGGCTTCCGCTCGGGCGCGACGTTGCCGGCCTTCGGGCCCGCGTCGCCGCCGAAGCCGCCCTCGCCGCGGATGAAGAGCGAGAAGCGGTTGGTGAAGAGCTTCTCGCCCTTCTCGTCGCGCGCGGTGGCCTCGAGGATCACGAGCGCCGCCTTGCCCTTGTCGTAGATCTCGGGGATGTGAGCCGAGGCCTTCAGCTTCTGCTCCGGCGGCAGCGGCTTGTGCAGGATCACCTCCTGCTCGCCGTGCAGCAGCATCGCGAAGTTGAACTGCATGCCCGGAATGCTTGCGATGGCGCCCATCGAGCCGAACGCCGGAACCACCGCGAAGCTCGGCAGCACCTTCAGGTTCTTCTCGTAGGTGTACTGGAGCTCGTTCGCATCGGTCGCCGGCACGCCGGCGCCGACACCCAGGTGATACAGGATCACCTGATCCTTGGTGTAAGAGAGCTGGGCGTCGGGCAGCTTCGCACCGCGCGCCTTCTGGGGATCGATCGGCATGCCGTCTCCTCAGCTCCGCGCCTTGATGGCTTCGCCCAGCGCGCGCGTCTCGTCCATGATGCTCTCGGGGACGAAGTAGTTCTTCTGATCGCGGATCACGTCGATGTGGTCGAAGATGTCCTCGGCCTTGGGAATGCCGCCTTTCGGCGCGGTCCAGCCCTTGCACATGCCGACGAAGATGCGGGCATAGCGTCCGGCACCGACGTCGAAGATCTCGTGCGTGAGCTCGCAGCGCTCCGACACCAGATAGGTGACGAGCGGCGTCACGTACTCCGGCTGGATCGCATCCCCCATCGGCCCGAGCAGCTCGCCGAGGAGGCGCGTCTTCGCGACCGGCGCGATCGCGTTCACCTTGATGTTGTACTTCGCGCCTTCGACCGCGAGCACGTTCATGAGCCCGACGAGGCCCATCTTCGCGGCGCCGTAGTTCGTCTGGCCGAAGTTGCCGAAGATGCCGGCGCCCGACGACGCCATCACGATCCGGCCGTAGCCGTGCTCCTTCATCGAGGCGAAGGCGGGTTGCGACACGAAGAAGGCCCCGCGCAGGTGCACGTCGAGCACCGCATCGAGGTCCTTCGGCTCGAGCTTCAGGAAGCTCTTGTCGCGCAGGATGCCCGCGTTGTTGATCAGGATGTCGACCTTGCCGAAGTTGTCGATCGCGGACTGGATGATGCCCTTGCCACCCTCGGGCGTGGCGACGGAGTCGTAGTTGGCGACGGCCTTGCCGCCCGCCTCGATGATCTCCTTGACCGTCGCGTCGGCCATCGAGTGGCCACCGCCGGTGCCATCCGTCTTGCCGCCAAGGTCGTTCACCACGACCGAGGCGCCGCGCCGCGCGAGCTCGACGGCGTAGGTCTTGCCGAGGCCTCCCCCTGCGCCGGTGATGACGGCCACGCGGCCGTCGAAGCGAATGTCACTCATGCAACTCTCCTGGACGGAGGGCCCGGTGGCCTCTCCGGGATCGGGGCCGACTCGTCGGCGCAGGGCGCATCGCGGTCGGCGGGGTGGGGTCGTCGGGCGTCGCTTCCGCGTGACCGCCGGGGGGTCGCGGGGCAGAGCGCCAGCCGCGCGAAGCGGCCGCGGCGCAGCATAGCAGCACGCTCGCGCCTCGCGACGCGCCGCGTGACCGCGTCCGTTCGTCCGGCGTACCATCGCAGACCATGCAGGCCTCGTTCGAGGACGCGATCGCGCGCAGCCACCCGACCGGCCTCCGCCGTGCGGCCGTCCGTACGCTCCAGGTCAACGTCGGCCGGCGCTGCGACCTCGCCTGCCATCACTGCCACGTCGAGTCGGGTCCGAAGCGCCGCGAGACCATGGACGCGCGCACCGCCGCGCGCGTGCTCGAGCTGCTCTCCGGCAGTCCGGACGTCGCGACGCTCGATCTGACCGGCGGCGCCCCGGAGCTCGCGCCCGCCTTTCGGGACCTCGTGCGCGGCGCGCGCGCGCGCGGCCGCGACGTGATCGACCGCTGCAATCTGACCGTGCTCTTCGAGCCGGGGCAGGAGGACACCGCGGAATTCCTCGCGGCGCACGGCGTGAAGATCGTCGCGTCGCTTCCCTGCTACGGACCGGAGAACGTCGACCGCCAGCGCGGCCGCGGCGTCTTCGAGCGCAGCATCGAGGCGCTCCGCATGCTGAACGCGCTCGGGTACGGACACGAGGGCTCGCGGCTCGGGCTCGACCTCGTCTACAACCCGCAGGGTCCGTCGCTGCCGCCCGACGAGAAGACGCTCGAGGAGCGCTACCGCGAGGAGCTGCGCCAGGGCTTCGGCGTCGAGTTCCACCGCCTCGCCACCTTGACCAACATGCCGATCAAGCGCTTCGCGCACGCGCTCGAACGCGACGGCCAGCACGAGGCCTACATGGCCTTGCTGGTGAACCACTTCAACGCCGCAACCATCCCCGCGCTGATGTGCCGCCACCTGGTGTCGGTCTGCTACGACGGGACGCTCCACGACTGCGACTTCAACCAGATGCTCGAGCTTCCGCTCGGTGCCGGAGCGCGCAGCATCTTCGAGATCGACGATCTCGCGGAGCTCGAAGGCGCGCCGATCGCGACGGCGCCCCACTGCTTCGGCTGCACGGCCGGCGCGGGCTCGTCGTGCGGCGGCGCGCTGGCTTGACGTCGACAGGCGCCGCCGTCCCGCGCGTGCCCCTCGCGAAGCTCGCGCTCGGCGGGCTCGCGCTGGTCGCGCTCTTCTTGATCGGGCGCAGCGTGGGCGACCGCATTCCGGCCTTCGCGGCCTGGGTGCAGCAGCTCGGCTTCTGGGGACCCCTCGTCTTCGTCGCGGGCTATGCGCTGGCCGTCGTGGCGTTCGTGCCGGCGTCGCTGATGACGCTCGCCGCCGGCGCGATCTTCGGAGTGACGCGCGGGACCCTCTACGTCTTCCTGGCCGCGACGCTCGGGAGCTGCGCGGCCTTCCTGGTCGCGCGCTATCTCGCGCGCGGCGCGGTCGAGCGTCGCATCGCCGGCAACCCGCGCTTCGCGGCGATCGATCGCGCGATCGGCGCGGAGGGCCGCAAGATCGTGCTGCTGCTGCGGCTCTCGCCGGTCTTCCCGTTCAACCTCCTGAACTACGCGCTCGGGCTGACACGAGTGCGGTTCAGCGACTACGCGGTGGCCGCGATCGGCATGCTGCCCGGCACGCTCCTCTACGTGTATCTCGGCCGCGTGGTCGGCGATCTCGCGGCGCTCGCCGGCGGCGTACGCCCCGAGCGCGGCCCCGGCCAGAGCCTGCTGCTCGGGATCGGACTCGTCGCGACGGTCGTCGCGACCGTGTACGTCACCCGAATCGCGCGCCGCGCGCTGGCCGAGGCGACGGCGGACTAGCGCGGAACCGGTTCTTCGGAGGAAATCGTGGAGCTCCCCCCGGTCGAGCCGCAGGACGAGGCGAATCGCGCGCTCCTCGAGAACGTGCACCCGCGCGCGTGGCAGAACCCGCAGCCAGGCGGCCGCTACAACCTCGTGGTCGTCGGCGCCGGGACGGCGGGTCTCATCTCGGCGGCGATCGGCGCGGGCCTCGGCGCGAAGGTCGCGATGATCGAGCACCACTATCTCGGCGGCGACTGCCTGAACGTCGGCTGCGTGCCGTCGAAGGGCGTGATCCGCGCCGCGCGCTTCGCCGCAGAGGCGCGCCGCGCGCAGAAGGAGATCGGGCTCGCACTCGCGCCGGGCGCGGAGCCCGACTTCGAAGCCGCGATGCGCCGCATGCGCGCCGTGCGCGCGCGCATCAGCCACGACGACTCGGCCGCGCGCTATCGCGACGAGCTCCGCGTCGAGGTGTACCTCGGCGAGGCGCGCTTCACGGGCCCCGACGAGGTCGAGGTCGACGGCCGCAGGCTGCGCTTCGCGCGCGCGATCGTCGCGACCGGCGCGCGGGCAGCCGCGCCGCCCATCCCGGGCCTCGCGGAGGCGGGCTACCTCACGAACGAGACACTCTTCAATCTGACCGCGCGGCCCGCGCGGCTCGGCGTGATCGGCGCGGGCCCGATCGGCTGCGAGATGGCGCAGGGCTTCCGCCGGCTCGGCTCGGAGGTCGTGGTGGTGCACGCCGACGCGCACCTGCTGCCGCGCGAGGACGCGGACGTGGCCGCGCTGCTCGAGCGCCGCTTCGCCGAGGAGGGGATCCGCGTCGTGCACGGCGCGACGCTCGAGCGTGTCTCGGTGCGGGACGGCGCGAGGCGCCTGCACTTCACACGCGCCGGCGGCGCGGCGGAGGAGGTCGCCGTCGACGAGATCCTGGTCGGCGTCGGCCGCGCGCCGAACGTCGAGGGGCTCGGCCTCGAGCAGGCTCGTGTCGCCTACGACCGCACCGGCGTGCGCGTGGACGACGCGCTCCGCACCAGCAATCCGCGCATCTACGCGGCGGGAGACGTCTGCCTCGACTGGAAGTTCACGCACGCGGCCGACGCGTCGGCGAAGATCGCCGTGCAGAACGCGCTCTTCTCGCTCGGCCCGCTCGGCCGCAAGAAGATCTCGTCGCTCGTCATGCCCTGGTGCACCTACACCGACCCCGAGGTCGCGCACGTGGGCCTGCACGCCGCCGAGGCGGTGAAGCAGGGTATCGAGGTCGACACGTTCGACGTGCCGCTCGCGCAGGTGAACCGCGCCGTCCTCGACGGGGAGGAGGAAGGCCTCGTGCGCGTGCACCTGCGGCGCGGCAGCGACCGCATCGTCGGCGCGACGATCGTCGCGAGTCACGCCGGCGAGATGATCGGCGAGCTGACGCTCGCGATGACGGCCGGCCTCGGCCTCTCCGCGATCGGCAACACGATCCACCCCTATCCGACGCAGGCCGAGGGCATCAAGCGCGCCGCCGGCTTCTACACGCGCAGCCGGTTCACGCCCGGCATCGCGCGCTGGTTCGAGCGTTATCTGCGCCTGCGGCGCTAACGTCGGCCGACGTGGCCTCGCTGCTGCGCTTCCTCGGCGTCCGCGGTGCGTCGCAGGGCGGCGCGGGCGAGACCGAGACGGTGCGCCGCATCGCCGCGCGCCTCGATCGCCTCGACCCTGCGCAGGCCAAGTACCTGGCCGCCTTCGCCTACGTGCTCGCGCGCGTCGCGCAGGCCGATCTCCACATCGACGAGAGCGAGACGATCGCGATGGAGAAGGCCGTCCGCGGCAGCGCGGGCCTCTCCGAGGCGGAGGCGGCGCTCGTGGTGGAGATCGCGAAGTCGCAGGCGCGGCTCCTCGGCGGCACCGAGAACTACGTGGTGACGCGCGAGTTCAAGAGCATCTCGACCCCCGAGCAGCGCGCGCGGCTCCTCGAGTGCCTGTTCGAGGTCGCCGCCGCGGACGGCACGATCGAGACCGTCGAGAGCGCCGAGATCGCGGCGATCGGCGAGGAGATCGGCTTCACGCGGCCCGAGATCAACGCGCTGCGCGCCGCCTACCGCGAACGGCTCGCGGAATTCAAGAAGCGCTAGAAGCTCGACGCCACCTCACGGCGCACCGCCACCGTGTGCTGGTCGAGCGACTCGCTGCTGCGGAAGCTCCACGGCATCGGGTAGGCGCGTCCGTACGTCTGGACGTTGCCGCTCATGTGGAGCGCCAGCCGCGACGAGTGGAGCAGCGGAGCGTGCAGCACGCCCGGCTCGAGCTGAACCTCTCCCTCGAGCTCGCCGTCCGAGCGCGCGGCGCGCCGGTTCTCCGGCATGCGAGCCGGCTCGAACGAGGCGATCGGCACCTCGTAGCGGAGCACGTACGGTCCGTCGTCGTTCCGCTCGAGCGAAGCGTGGGCGTCGCCGTCGAGGCGTACCTTCTCGACACCCCGCGCGTTCAGGAACTTCTGGACTCGCGCGGGATCGATCGTCCAGCTCTCGCCGACCGCGACGGGGCGCCCCGGATCGAGCAGCGCGCCGATCCCGTACTCGAACTGCCCTGCGAGCAGCTCGGCGACGACCCGCTCGACCTGGCGGTCCGCGCGCTCGCCGTTCACGAAGAGCCACACGCTGCCGTTCTGGCGCCGCACCTCATAGGCGGTGTGATCGAAGAGCGAGCCCGACGAGTCCGGGCGCACGTACGAGAGGACCACGTCCTCGTGGCGCTCGCGGACGGGAATGCCATCGGCATCCGTCTCGAGCACGACCACGTTCGCCTCGTAGCGGAGGTGCACGTCCTCGCGGAAGGCCTCCCGCTTGCCCGCCACGCGCGGGAGGAGCTCCGAGTTCTTCAGCGCCGAGAGCGAGAGCACGTACGCATCACCCGGCCGGTAGCGGGGCCGGAGCGTGATCTCGTCGGCCGAGGCGGCGAGCGCAGAAAGCGCGCAGAGGGAGCAGAAGAGAGGGACGAGAGACCTGCCGAGGCGAAGGCGCATCGATCGCATCTCCGGATATTCGCCGAATCGCCATCGAATCTTGACACAGACCCCGGGCAAGCGTCACCCGATCGCCGCGAAGACGAAAGCGCGACGAAGCTTCCGTGAATTGCTAGCTGCGCTTCAAGAGCAGCGTGCGCGGGTCGAGCTTCACGTGCAGGTCCGCGAGGTCGCGGTTGTCGTGGTCCTTCAGCGCGCGCAGGCGCACGGCGTCGTCGCCGGGCTCGAGCGCCAGGATCACGGACAGGAGATCCTCGATCGCCTTCACGTGCGGCGGAATGCGCACCGAGCGCTCGTCGTGGCAGGCGGACTCGAGCCAGACCTCGGCATCGAGCTCCTGCGCGAGCGCGCGCAGGTCCTCGACGTCGTGGCGGCCGAACGCGCCGAGGTCGAGACCCTCGAGCACGAGCAGCGACGGCGCGCCGCCGGCCTCGCGCTCGAGCTTCACGGCGTCGCGCAGCTTGGCTGCGCTGACCGTGTTGGGCGGGTACACACGGATGCTGCGGTTGCGCTCGATCTCGCCGCGGATCGGCCCTTCGTTCTCGAGGCGCGTGGAGCTCGCGAGCTCGTCGAAGACCGTGTCGTAGTGGGCGCGCACGTGCGGGACGCTGTGCGCCGCCGAGACGTGCAGCACGCGGCCGCGCCGCAGCAGCTCGTCCATTGCGACGCCGACCAGGAACGACGTCTTCCCGACGCCGTGTCCAGCGAGCACGATCCCGACGTTGCCGCGGCCGAGGCCGCCGTGGAGGTTCTTCTCGAGGAGTCGGAGAGGGCTTCGCGCGTTCAGGAACTTCCGCTGCAAATTCTCCCCCTTATTCCTCTTCGACCTTGACGATGCGCGAGCCGTACTTCTTGATCAGCTCGTCCTGCACCGCGCCGGGAACGCGAAGATACCGTGAAAATTCCATGGTGAACTCGGCCTTGCCCTGCGTGCAGGAACGCAGATCCGTCGAGTACCCGAACATCTCGGCCAGCGGGACTTCCGCCTCCACGCGGCAGAAGCCGTCCTCCTCCGTGGTGCCGACCACCGTGCCGCGGCGCTGCATCACGGTCTTGAGGATCGCGCCCTGGAACTCGGCCGGGCTCTCGACCTCGAGCTTCATCACCGGCTCGAGCACGACCGGTTTCGCCCTCGGGTAGACCTCGCGCAGCGCCTTGCGGCCCGCGATCTGGAAGGCGATGTCCGACGAGTCGACGCTGTGCGCCTGCCCGTCGTTCAGCACGAAGCGCAGGTTGGTGATCGGGAATCCGATCAAGGTGCCCTTCTCGAGCGCCGTGCGGACGCCCTTCTCCACCGACGGGATGAACTCGGAAGGCACGTTGCCGCCGCGCACCTCGTTCAGGTACTCGAAGTCACCGTCCGGGAACGGCTCGACGAAGCCCGCGACCTTCGCGTACTGACCGGAGCCGCCGGTCTGCTTCTTGTGCGTGGTGACGAACTCCGCGCGCTGGCTGATCGCCTCGCGGTAGGCCACCTGCGGCGCGCCCGTCTCGACCACCACGCCGTACTCGCGCTTCATGCGCTCCACGTAGACGTCGAGGTGCAGCTCGCCCATGCCCGAGATGATCGTCTCGCCGCTCTCGCTGTCGACGGCGGAGTGGAAGGTCGGGTCCTCGCGCACGAAACGCCCGAGCGCCTTGCCCATGTTGTCCTGCGCCTTCTTGTCGACCGGCTTGATCGAGAGCGAGATCACGGGCGCGGGCACGTGCATGGAGCTCATCGCGACCTGGATCGACTCGTCCGTGAAGGTGTCGCCCGAGGCGCAGTCGATGCCGAACATCGCGACGATGTCGCCGGCGAAGGCCTCCTCGATCTCCTCCATCTGGTCGGCGTGCATGCGGCCGAGGCGCCCGACCTTGTGGCGGCGCTTGGTGCGCGCGTTCAGGATCGACACGCCGCGCCCGATGCGTCCCTGGTAGACGCGCAGATAGGTGAGCTGCCCGTAGCGGCCGTCCTCGAGCTTGAAGGCGAGCGCCACGAGCGGCTTGTTCGGATCGGCCGCGAGCGTGATCGGCGCCTCGTCGTTCGAGAGGTCGACGGCGGTGTTCTCGACGTCGAGCGGGCTCGGCAGGTAGCGCGTGACGGCGTCGAGCAGCGGCTGCACGCCCTTGTTCTTGTAGGCCGATCCGATGAAGACGGGGGTCAGGCTCTGCGAGAGCGTGCCGCGCCGCACGGCGGCGTGGATCAGCTCCTCGGTGACCTTGTCCTCGAGGATCGCCTCGGTGAGCTCGTCCGAGTAGAGCGACACCGCGTCGAGCATGGTCTCGCGCGCGGCGTCCGCGTCGTCGCGCATCTCCGCCGGGATCTCCTCGACGCGGATCACCTCGCCGTTCGGCCCGTCGAAGTAGAGGGCCTTCATCGTGACGAGATCCACCAGGCCCTCGTGCTTGCTCTCGAGCCCGATCGGGATCTGCATCAGCACGGCGTTGTGGCGCAGCTTGTCGCGCAGCTGCTCGACCACGCGGAAGGGGTTCGCGCCGGAGCGGTCGAGCTTGTTCACGAAGGCCAGGCGCGGGACCTTGTAGCGCCGCATCTGGCGGTCCACGGTCAGCGACTGAGACTGCACGCCCGCGACACCGCAGAGCACCAGGATCGCGCCGTCGAGCACGCGCAGCGAGCGCTCGACCTCGATCGTGAAATCGACGTGGCCGGGCGTGTCGATGATGTTGACGTGATGGCCGCGCCACTCGCAGAAGGTCGCCGCGGACGCGATCGTGATGCCGCGCTCGCGCTCGAGCTCCATGAAGTCCATCGTCGCGCCCACCTCGTCCTTGCCCTTGACCTCGTGGATGCGGTGGATGCGCTTGGTGTAGAAGAGGATCCGCTCCGTGAGCGTCGTCTTGCCCGAATCGATGTGGGCGCTGATGCCGATGTTGCGGATCATCTGAAGGTTCAACATGGACGTGCCTCGCGAGTTGCAGGGTGCAGGCGACTGCACCGGTCGCCGGCCGGAGTGCGCCGACCTCTGGGGGCGGCCCATCCCGGGTGCCGGGCGGATCCTCGTCGCTCCTAGGATGGGGGAAGGTCCGCCGCGCCGGAACGGCCCCGAGCGAGCGATCGGGCCACTCGTTCGGTCGGCAGGGCGGCGGAGTTTAGGTTCGGTCTCGCTGGCTTTCAACCATCGCCTGCGGGGAGACGCTCCGCATGTGGTAAGCCTCGGCCTCCGCGAGGTAGGCGCGGTCGCGGCCGAGCACGCAGGCGTGGCGCGCGTCGCAGCGGAGCGCGCAGCGTGGATCGCGCCGGCGCGTGTCCGCGCAGCGCGGAACGTCGAAGCCGGGCGACCCGACCGCGCGGCCGTGGCAGGCGTCGGCGCAAGGCGCCGGGCAGCCGGTGCAGGGGTCGAAGCCCCGGAGCGGGGCCGATTCGGGCCAGGCGAGGTCCATCAGGAGCAGCGCGCGTAGAGATAGCCAGGGCCCATAGACGGGATGGACCAGCAGCCCGAGGCGGCTCGGCGCGCCGAGACCCGCCGCGTATCCCAGCGCGACGAAGTCGGCGTACGCGCCGCCGCGGCGCTCGGGCGCGAAGAGAGCGACGGCCGCGTGACTGGCCTGTTTCAGTTCGGTGACGCATGCGGCGAGCGCGCGCGCCGTGTGCAGATCGAGCGGATCGCTGCCCGCCGCACCCGACTCGCGCGCCGCGCGCCAGAGTGCGCGTCCTCCGCTTCCGATCACCAGCGCGGTGCGAGCGCCAGGGAGCAGTGCGTCGCAGCGCCAGGCCGGCGGGACGAGCAGGTCGTAGGCCGACGTCGACAGCGCGCCGCGCAGATCGAGACCGGCCGCGTCGAGGAGCGACCCGACGCGGCGGACGAGATCCATGCGCACGCTCGCTATGCGAGCCGCTCGCCCGGAGCGAGCAGCTCCGCCGCGGCGACCTTCGCGCCCTTCTCCGCCCGCGCGCGCCCGACGTCGAGCCGACCGCCATGCGCGGCGATCTGCACGCGACCCGACGAGACCGCGACGACGGTCCCCGCAGCAGCGCCCGCGTCGCCCGCCGCGAGACGCACGTCGAAGAGTCGCAGCTTCTCGCCCGCACGCAGCGCCCAGGCGCCGGGCTGCGGATCGCAGCCCCGGATCCAGCGATCGAGCGTCGCGGCGTCCTTCGCGAAGTCGAGCCGCGCCACCTCGTCCGTCACCAGACCCTGGTGGCTCGCGTCCGCCTCGTCCTGGGCAAGCGGACGCGCGGTTCCATCGGCAACCGCCGCCACCGCCTCGGCAATCGCATCGACGCCGAGTCCGTAGAGCTTGTCGAAGTAGAGGGTCGCGGCGGTGTCGGTGTCCGCGATCGGCACGGGGCCCTTCTGCACCACGATCGGCCCGGTGTCGACGCCGGCGTCCGGGCGGAAGACCGTGACCCCCGACTCCTTCGCCCCCATCAGGATCTGCCACGCCAGCGCGTTGCCCCCGCGGAAGCGCGGCAGAAGAGAAGGATGGAAGCAGAGCGAGGCGTGGCGCGGAGCGTCGACGATCTCCGGCGGCAGGATCACCGTCACGAAGGCGAGCACGTTGAGGTCGGCGCCGAGCGCGCGGTGCTCCGCGACGAGCTCGGGGATGGCGGCGCCCTTCGCTCGGAAGCGCGCGTGGCGCAGCAGGCGCAGCCCGCGCTTCTTCGCCTCGTCGGCGAGGGGATCGGGACGCGCGCCCTCCGGCGGCGCGTACACGCCGACCACCTCGTGGCCCGCGTCGAGCAGACGCACCAGGGTGTCGCGGCCGAAGGGGGCCTGACCGAAGAGCGCGATGCGGAGAGGCACGGCGGCCATGCTATCTCGCTCGACTGCGGTCGCCGACGGCTCCGCGCGGACGCGCCGGCTGGCCGAAGACCAGCGTGTGCGGCGGCACGTCGGAGGTGACGAGCGAGCGAGCGCCGACGATGCAGTGCTCACCAATGCGGACGCCCTTCATCACGGTCGCGTCGGAGGCGATCCACGTGAAGTCGCCGATCGAGACGGGCTCGCTGCGAATCGGGCGCGTGTCGTCGTAGTCGTGCTGGTCGGAGTCGAAGACGCGGGTCCCGAGCCCGACCCACACGCGGCGACCGAGCCGCAGCTCGCGCTTGGCCGATAGGTGGCAGCCGTTCAGCAGGCACTCCGGGCCGGTCGCGATGCGGCCGCCTGCGTAGGCTGCGATTCGCACCGACTCGATCTCGGTGCGAAGCCACGTGCCCGGGCCGATCTCCACCTCCGCGCCCGACTCGATCAGGAAGACGAGCGCGTTGGGCACGCGATCCGTCACCGCGCCGGCCGCGAGGTGAAGTCGTGCGCCGGGGGCGAGCAGGAAGCGCGCGACCGCAAAGTTCGTGCTCGCGGCGGGATCGACCTCGAGCCCGGGGTGGCGCCGCGCGAGCCAGGCGAGGCGCATGCGGTCGGCGGCCTGGATCGCCTGGAGCGTCAGTCGGACCGCGCGCGAGGACATCAACCCGGGCGCGGCAAACGCAAGAAGGCCGACTCGAGAGTCGGCAAAGCTAGGCCGGGCCCTGCTGGCCCTCGCGCAGGCGGAACGTGATGAATCCGTGCGTCGGGTCGTAGGGCGAGAGGCCGACCTGGACGCGGTCGCCGGGAATCACGCGGATGCGGAAGCGGCGCATGCGTCCGGAGAGCTGCGCGGTCACCGCCTGCCCGCCGTCGAGCGCGACCTGGTAGCGCCCGCCACCGAGGATCTTGTCCACGGTGCCGGTCGCCTGGATGAGGTCGTCGCGCGCCAAGCTCGGTTGACTCTCCTCCGACCGCGGGCTTCGTCGCAGCGTCGTCGCTCGCAGGAGCGCCGCCCCGGGTCGATCGGGGGCGCAGCTTAGCCGCTCTCGCGAACGTCGCACAGACCGGGCGACGCCGGAGTCGACCGCGGAGCTACCCGTCGCCGCGCATTCGTGACAGTCTCCACGCGTGCGCAGCGCAAAGGCACCCCTCGGCGTGCGAGCGATGCTGGCGCTGGCGCTCGCGGCGGGCTGCGGCCGCGAAGAGCGCTCTGCTCCGACACCGCCGCCGGCTCCGGAGGCCGTTCGCCACGTCGGCAGCGCTGCCTGCGCGGAGTGCCACGCCGCGGAGAGCGCGCGCTGGCGCGACTCCGATCACGCGCTGGCCATGCAGGCGGCGAGCGCCGCCACTCTTCGCGGCGACTTCTCCGACAGGTCGCTCGATCACTTCGGCGTGTCGTCGCGTTTCCGGCAGCGCGACGGCCGCTTCGCGGTGGAGACCGAGGGCGCCGAGCACGCGGTCGCGTACGCGCTCGGCGTGAGGCCCTTGCAGCAGCTCCTCGTCGAAGGGCCGCGCGGCCGGCTGCAATCGCTCGACACGGCGTGGGACACGCGCGCGCCTGCGGCCGGCGGTGGCCGCTGGTTCCACCTCCAGCGCGACGCGATCGCGCCGGACGACGTGCTCCACTGGTCGCGGCCGAGCCACACCTGGAATGCGATGTGCGCGGACTGCCACGTCACCGACTACGAGAAGGGCTACGTCGCGAGCGAGGATCGCTATGCGTCGCGCTGGTCGGAGCTCGGTGTCGGCTGCGAGGCGTGCCACGGCCCGGGATCGCGGCACGTCGAGTGGGCGCGCACGGCGGCGAGCGCCGGTGCGAAGGAAGGCGCGCGGCCGAGCGCGCTCGAGATGGGTCTCACCGCCGAGCTCGGCGCCGAGCACGCGTTCCGCTTCGCGCCCGGCGCCCCGATCGCGAAGCGCGACCCGCCGGCCGGCGCGCCGCAGGAGGTCGAGGTGTGCGCGCCGTGCCACGCGCGGCGCGCGACGATCGCCGAGGGCTGGCAGGCCGGTCACGCCTTCCTCGACCACTACCGCCCGGCGCTCCTCGACGCGGGTCTCTATCACGCGGATGGGCAAATCGACGACGAGGTCTACGAGTACGGCTCGTTCCTCCAGAGCCGCATGTTCGCGGCAGGCGTCACCTGCAGCGACTGCCACGACCCGCACTCGCTCGCGGTCGACGCCGACGCCGTCTGCTCGAAGTGTCACCGCGACGAGGTGTTCGCGACCCCCGCGCACCACCACCACGAGCCCGGCGGCGAGGGCGCGCGCTGCGTCTCGTGTCACATGCCGACTCGCACCTACATGCAGATCGACGTGCGCAGCGACCACTCGCTGCGCGTGCCGCGCCCGGATCTTTCCGTCGCGCTCGGCACGCCGAACGCATGCGGCGCCTGCCACGCCGCGCGCGGCGATGCATGGGCGGCGAAGACCGTCGCGCGCTGGCGCGGCGACGGCCCGCCGCCGCGCGCGCACTTCGCGTCCGCGCTCGACGCCGCGCGCCGCGATCTCCCGGGCGCGAGTGCGGCGCTCACCGAGCTGGCGAGCGACGGCTCGCAGCCGGCGATCGCCCGCGCGACGGCGCTGCGCGAGCTCGCCACGCATCCCGCCCGCGAAGCGCTGCCGAGCATCCAGGCGGGCCTCGGCGACGCCGATCCGATCGTCCGCATGGCGGCGCTCGAGGCGCTCGAGCCGTGGCCTCCCGCGCTGCGCTCGCAGCTCGCCGCGCCGCTCCTGCGGGATCCGCGGCGTGCGGTGCGGATCCAGTCGGCACGCACTCTGGTGTCGCTTCCGCCCGACGCGCGCGCGGCGCTCGGCCCGAACTTCGAGCGCGCGCTGGCCGAGTATCGGGCCGCGCTCGCGCGCGACGCCGACCGCCCCGAGACGCGCGTCGCCGCGGGCGTGCTCGCGGTCGCGCAGGGCGACCTCGTCGGCGGGCAGCGCCAGTACGAGGCGGCGCTCGCGATCGAGCCCCACTTCGTGCCCGCGTCGGTGAACCTCGCGGACCTCCACCGCATCGCCGGGCGCGACGCCGAGGGCGTCCGCGTGCTGGCCGACGCGCTCGCTCGCGAGCCCGCCAGCGCCGATCTCCACCACGCGATGGGGCTCGCGCTGGTGCGCGCGGGCCACGCCCAAGAAGCGCTCGCGCACTTCGAGCGCGCCGCCACCAGCCAGCCGGACGACGCGCGCTTCGCCTACGTGTATGCCGTCGCGCTCCACGATTCCGGCGACGCGAAGCGCTCCATCGAGGTGCTGAAGGCAGCGCTCGCGCGGCATCCGGGAAACGAGCAGCTCCAGCAGGCGCTGCTTGCCTACGGCGCGGAGTCCAATGGGACACCGCACGCCGCGCCGCGAAGCCGCTAGAATTCGCGCCCTTCGGAGAGGTGCCGGAGTCCGGTTGAACGGGCCTGACTCGAAATCAGGTGTACGGGTAACCGTACCGGGGGTTCGAATCCCTCCCTCTCCGCCAACCAGTCTCGGGTCTCCGTCGTTCTCCGGGAACGGTCCGGTACAGGCATGAAGAACTCCCGCACTTTCCGCGGGTTTCCGCCGAGCACCGGGCTGGATCCGAAGCGGAGACACCGCCAGCCTGAAGACGTTCGCGCTGCAAGCGCTCGATTTTCTCCGCGGCCGAGGGACGCGGTTCGCTACGACGATTGAACGTCGATACGATCGCCGAGACCCAGAACGGCACGCCCATCAGCCCGAACTTCGACGACGGCCGCGTTTCTCGATTTCACGTCCCGAGGTCGGCGGATCGCGTTCCAAAGCCCAGGTGGGACCTCTGTTCGGCCCAGCCGAGAGGCAGGTCGCAGCGCTTCGTCAGAGTCTCCGCAGTGAGTTCGATGGGCTGAGCACCCTCGAGAATCGCGGCGACGATGTCGGGCGCCAGGAACGCCAGCGGCAGCAGCTGGCTCACGTAGCGATCGCTGACACCTTCGGCTTTCGCGATGTCGACGAGCGACTCGACGCGACCGCTCAGGAGGGAGTCGAACCAGCCATGTGTACGAGCGACCGCCTTCACCAACGCAGCGTCTGGATCCGGCGATCTCCGCGCATTCTCCGAGCCATGGAGGACCAGACGCATCTCGACTCCGCGACGCTTCATCCGGGTCCTGATTCCATGACGCAGGACAGCGTTCTCGTCTCCGACGAACCGCGATAGATCGACGAAGAGAGCGA
>Ga0335082_10001500_pt1 | contig 24898 bp, 23 predicted proteins | sample Lox_Sample_41_FD_206718 | JGI IMG/M metagenome (GOLD analysis project Ga0335082, IMG submission 206718) | Soil microbial communities from Loxahatchee National Wildlife Refuge, Florida, United States - Lox_Sample_4.1 | ecosystem: Environmental > Terrestrial > Soil > Wetlands | place: USA... | reverse complement strand
CGCCGGCACGGGGAGCGAGCCTGCCATGGCGGGGGAATATGACGCGGCTGGGGCGGGACGGTAAGCCGGAGCGATCCCGATCACGCCTGCGGCGTGCCGCACCCGCGCGGGCGCGTCGCAACTGACCTAGGCGAGGGGAGCAGGAGGAATCGACTACGGACAGGAGCCCGCGTCACACTTGGCCATGGACACTCCTCCTGAACCATTCTCCTGAGGTTTTCGGGGTGAGGCCAGCCAGGTGGTGACTGTAATATATGACGCTGCTAGGCCGCCTTCCGGCTTGTTTCAAGGGACCGTAGGTTAATCAAGCTGAGTCTGCCCCTCCAGCTCCTGCGCGGGTCGAGGTTTCGCGTCGCAGATAACGGCAGGCTCGACTCCGTCCGCAAAGACGCGGTCGAGACCGGGGGAAACCGCAGTTCTGGGCGGGAATGATCAAGTCGTGATCGAACAGGTCCACACGATCGTCGTCGGGGCGGGCGTCGTCGGCCTGGCCATCGCACGTGCTGAGGCGATGGCCGGTCGCGAAGTGTTGATTCTCGAGACGGCCACACACTTCGGCACGGGAACCTCTTCTCGCAACAGCGAGGTCTTGCATGCCGGCATTTTCAATCCTCCAGGAAGCCTCAAAACGCGCCTCTGCGTCTCTGGACGCCGGGCGCTCTATCGCTACTGTGCCGAGCGCGGCATCCAACATCGCCGCTGCGGCAAACTGCTGGTAGCAACCAACGAGGAAGAGTTGAGGCTCCTCGGCGAGTACGCCACACGCGCGGAAGCCAACGGCCTCTCCGGTGAGGAGGCGTTGGTGCGCCTATCACCGGACGGGGCCCGCGAGTTGGAACCTGAGCTACGCTGCTTGGCCGCCTTGCTCTCTCCAGTGACGGGCATCGTGGACTCCCATCAACTGATGCTGTCTCTGCTCGGAGACGCCGAAGCCCATGGAGCCGTGATCGCGTATCGCTGCCCCGTGACCGCTGCGCTCGCAAGCCACATTGGCTTCCGCGTAACAACCGGGGGCAGCCCGCCGATGGAAGTCCATTGCGCGCGCCTGATCAATGCCGCGGGGCTGGGCGCTCCCGACCTCGCGCGCCATATCGCTCCGTACGATCCGTTGCGGATTCCCAAGCAGCATCTTGTCAAAGGCAGCTACTTCACGTTGTCTGGGCGATCACCCTTCAGCCGACCCATCTATCCCACCCAGCACGGCGGCTTCTGGATCCATGCCACGGTGGACCTTGCCGGACAGCTCAAATTCGGTCCCGACGCTGAGGAAGTCGATGCCCTGGACTACTCGGTAGACCCGGCTCGTGCCGTCGGTTTCTACGCTGCGATCCGCAAGTACTGGCCGGATCTGCCGGACGGCAGCTTGCAGCCGGGCTATGCCGGCATCCGGCCGAAGCTCCACGCCCTTGCTGAATCGTTCAAGGACTTCGTCATCGAAGGACCCCAGCGGCACGGGATCGCTGGGCTGGTGCAATTGTTTGGCATCGAGAGTCCCGGATTGACCGCCTGCCTTGCCATCGCTGATTACGTCCAGAGGCTATGACTCTGCTCGCCTCTTGGCCGCGGGCTTTGAACGCAGAGGGGAGCGTTCCCCGGCAACAGCGCCGGCGCACCGCCGCGGCGGCTTCAACATCTAGCTAGGTCAAAGAGTCATGAATATCTCGATCGAACAGACCCGCATTCCCGGCGTCCTCATCATCACACCACAAGTATTCACGGATCAGCGAGGCTTTTTCCTCGAGGTGTTCCGCGAGGACATCTTCGCTGCCCAAGGCCTGCCTGCGCGATATTGCCAGCTGAATCACTCGGCGTCAGTGCGCAACGTGGTGCGCGGCCTGCACTTCCAATGGGAGCCCGCCATGGGAAAGCTGATGCGAGTGATCGCTGGAGCAGCATTTCTTGTTGCCGTGGATATCCGCCACGGCTCTCCGACGCTCGGCCAATATTTCGCGACCGAGGTCACGGCTGAGAGTCACACATTGATCTGGGCGCCAGCCGGGTTCGCACGGGGTTTCGCTGTGCTGTCAGAGTCGGCCGAGATCGAGTACCTCTGCACGGGTGTCTACAACGCCAAGGGGGAGGGAGGAATCCGTTGGAACGACCCTGAGATTGGCGTGCATTGGCCCGTTTCCCAGCCCATTCTTGCCCCGAAAGACGAGACCGCACAGACACTGGCACAATGGCTGGCGCGATCCGAGTCTCGCGCGTTCACATTTGGCTCGTAGGAGAGAGAGATGCGCATTCTCGTCGCCGGTGGTGCGGGGTACGTGGGCTCAATCCTGGTGCCCAGATTGCTCGAGCGCGGATATGAAGTACACGTCGCTGACCTACTATGGTTTGGCAACCATTTGCCCGCCACAGTGCCGGTCCGCCAGCGAGATATCCTCGGAATGACCGCCGAAGACCTGCGAGGTTTCGATCAGGTCATATTCATCGCGGGTCTTTCGAACGATCCGATGGCAGCGTATTCACCTGCGAAGAACTTCGTCTTCAACGCCGCCGGCCCGGCATTCCTGGCATACATCGCGAAACAGGCCGGCGTACGTCGATTCGTATACGGCAGCAGTTGCTCGGTTTATGGGTATACCGAGAATCAGCTCTATGACGAAGAAAGTCCGGCTGCCTCGACATATCCCTATGGCATTTCCAAGCTTCAGGGTGAATGGGCTGCGATGCAACTTCACGACGCCTTGTTTTCCGTCGTGGCCCTCCGCCAGGGTACCGTGTGTGGCTACAGCCCACGCATGCGCCTGGACCTCGTGGTAAACACCATGTTCCGGACCGCAGTCTCAGAAGGAGTGATACGAGTTAACAACCCCGCGATTTGGCGCCCGATCCTCGCCATTCAGGATGCGGCCAATGCCTACATTCGCGCAGTCGAGTGTGGGGAAGGCATCTCTGGCATCTTCAATGTCGCTTCCGGCAACTTCACCCTCGGCGAGCTTGCTGATTTGGTCCGCGCAGCGCTGCTGGACGAAATGGGCTTATCGCCAAGGCTAGACATCAAACACCTCACCGACTTACGAAACTACAAGGTGTCGATCGCGAAAGCGGCGAATGTGCTCAGCTACAAGCCAGCCAGCGACGTTCGCGCCATCGTCCGAGACCTCGTCCAGCACCGCGACCAGTTCGCCGACTTCGACAATCCGCTGTACAACAATATTGCCACATTCAAGACCATCGACGCTGGCATAGCCGCCTCTGTATGATCGTTCTCGTCACGGGGGGTAATGGCCAGCTCGGCTCCGACCTCGTCGCCGCGTTCCGCGCCGACGGCCATGAGGTGATCGCGGCTACCCATGCCGACATCGAGGTCAGCGATCCGGCAAGTGTTCAATCTGCTATGGCGCGTTGGCGGCCCTCAATCCTAGTTAATACAGCCGCCTTCCACCACGTCGACCGATGCGAAACCGAGCCAATGGAGGCGTATCGCGTCAATGCCGTTGGCGCGCTTACCGTGGCCAGAGGCTGTCGCCACAGCGACGCGCTCCTCATCCACCTCAGTACCGACTACGTATTCGACGGGCGTAAGGGGACGGACTACACAGAGGAGGATATCCCCAATCCCCTCAGTGTATACGGCTGCTCGAAGCTTGCCGGCGAGCAAGCCATACGGGCCGTCGGCGGACGCTGGATCGTGGTCCGGACCTCGGGCCTATATGGATCACATCCATGCCGAGCAAAGGGCGGCCTCAACTTCGTTCAGCTGATGCTCAAACTTGGACGCGAACGGGGCGAGGTAAAGGCGGTTGTCGAAGAAATCACTGCGCCCACTTATACCCTCGACCTCGCGCGGCAGATCGTGACTCTGGCAGCCGCCGAAGCCTTGGGCATTTTCCACGCGGCCTCCCATGGTTCGTGTTCCTGGCACGATTACGCAATCGAGATCTTCCGGCTTGCACAGATGGACGTAAAGGTGCGTCCAGCAACCAGTGCCGACTTCCCTTCCAAGGCGCCGCGGCCAGCCCACTCCGTCTTGGCCAACGCTCGCCTCGCCGCGGCCGGCCTTGATCAGATGCGGCCGTGGCGTGAAGCCCTTCGCGAATATCTGCAGCCGGCGAATAGCTGATGGAGCCGCCACTCCTGAGTGTGGTCATCGTGGCCAAGAACGAGTGGCGGCATCTTGCAAATAGTATTCCCGTCGTCCTTGCCCAAGAAGCAGTGGGCCCATACGAGGTCATTGTTATCGACTCCGGATCCAGCGACGGCTCCGTTGAGTTTCTCGAAGCAGCCGCCATTCGTGACCCCCGGCTCCGAATTCATCGCATCGCCCCGGCGGAGTTTCACCATGCACGAACGAGAAACCTTGGTACACGGCTGGCGAAGGGTCGCTTTATCGCCTTCCTGGGCGGTGATGCTATACCACTCGGACAACGCTGGCTCGCAACTCTCTCGGAGCCCGTGCGCACCGGCAAAGCGGCGGCGTCATACGGTAGGCAGCTGCCGCGACCCGACGCCAATGAGGGCAATGCCTGCCGAATGCTGTACAACTACCAGCCTAATAGCCTCCTCAAGCGTGCGGATACTCCACTCCCACCGAAGGAGCTCTATTTCTTCAGTTCCGTGAGCTGTTGCATCGACCGAACGCTGGCACCTGAACTCCTGTTCGACGAAACGTATCCGGTCAATGAGGATACGACGCTCTCGGCGACCCTGATCCGCAACGGCCACGCAATCGCCTATGTGGCCGAGGCAGAGGTCGAGCATTCACATGACTACTCCTATGTGGAGATTCTGCAGCGCTACTTCGACAACGCCGTCGTAAGCACCCGGCTCGGTGTGTTCCGCCAGGAGGATGCAGGTCGCTTGCGTGGGGAAGGATTGGCCTATATCCGCTCATCATTGAGGTGGCTCAAGGGGCGCGGGATCGGCGCCCACGTGAGATTCGCCACCTTCTTTGCAGTCTCTGCTTTGGGGGTTCAACTCGGGCTACTGCATGATCGGCTGCCACGTGCCATAAGCCGGGCGCTCTCCAAATACGGGACAACCGAATGATGAAGTCTTGGCCTTCGGCCTGGTCTTGTCGCGCCAAGGAATCGCCGGCGAAATGATGCCCCCGACCACGTTCGACCGGCCTGCGAGTCCATGGCCCCGGCTTGCTCGGCGTGTCCTCGTCTCCGCGGCGATGCTCGCTGCCTTCAGCGGCCTCATTATGGCCACGTTCGAGGCCCTCTATCGCATGCAAGTCGTGGACACCTACGCGCCGGAGCTCAGCGCCTACAACCCTCCAGGGGACCTGGAGACCACGCATGGGCGGCCGACTGCACTATTCATGGGCGACTCCTTCACCGCCGGGCTGGAAAGCTATCCTACGCTGTTGCGGAGCATGCTGCCCCAAGCGCGTATCGTGAACGGCGGCATCTCGGGCACCGGGATCGTGCAGGCCGCGATTGTGGCCCGGGAGCGCTTCGCCCGCTTTCACCCGAAGGTGTTCGTCTATCAGATCTACATTGGGAATGACCTATTCGACATCACGTACCCCGTAAGCTGGGGACGCGTGCCCATGCTCCGGAATGTGTACTGGATTGTCGCGAACTACTTGCGCTCAGTGGGCTTCGTGAACTACCGGCTTGCCCAACTCGGCTACCAGTTGGGGCTGTTGGGAATGGATGTCCCAGACCCCACGGCTACTGACCGGCCGTTTTCGCCGGCGCTCTATGCCCCCCGCTCCGTACTATATCTCCGTGCAGACCCGCGCCTAATCGAGGAGACGGCGTTGGTCGAGGGGAAGCGGGCGCGTGATTTCGCCACCCTCATCGAGCGATTGCGCCCACTTCTAGAGCGGTGCGCTCCCCCGGAGTGCACCGCGTACGTCCTGGTCATCCCGCACTGCGCACAGGTGACGCCGGAGTACTTGCAGAACACTCGCGCATTAGGGGCGATCCTGGAGGACTCCGCCACACTACAGATGATTGAGTACCCTTTCGTCGCCCGACTAAGGTCTGCTTTGCGCGATCTCCCAAACCTGACCGTGCTGAACCCGATTGAGGCCCTACGAACGTCGGAACGACTAGGGGCGCCGGTCTACCACTCGAACGATGACCACTTGAACGCCGCAGGCCAGCACGTGCTGGCCGGTTTCCTGGCCCCCCCGGTAGCTTCCTCGCTTGAGGTCCCCTCGGCCACCAAACCGACTGATTAGCCAGCGCCAAGCCTATGCGATCAGGCTCCGCAGGCCCTACCGAAAGCGGCGCACCTGCTCACTGGGCATTGGGGACGTGCCCAGGCCGAGACCGATCGATCAGATCTGCGGCGGCCCCTCCCTCGACACGAGTTGCTTGACGAGTCTCCGGCGCCGCCGCTCCCTGGTGGCCGTCACCAAAGAGTCGTGACATCACGGTGCGGAGGAGTGACGTGGGCCGGAATGCGAAGAACCACCTGCAATCACACAGACGAAAGAAGGAGGGGAAACCGGCTACACAGAACGAGTGACGTGGCCCCGATATCGCAGTCGGTAGATCCCGCCTAGTGAGAACTGACGAAATCCCTGAACCGAAGGCCAGCCGGCTTCGGTCGGAGTGACGAATCGGCCAGCCCATATGGGTAGCCGGCTCTATCGTAATCTAGGAAGTACGTTGCGAGGGTCACGTACGTATACTGATCATAGATCATCTGCAGAGAGCGCTCGACGTAAGTAGCCTGAGTCGCTTCAGACACGGCCGCCGTAGACCAGCCCCATTCCGTAATCCACAGAGGCCGATCCCCCGCACCATGTGCTACCATGATGGAGTGCACGCGCTCGATATCCGTGAAGTTGTTCCTATGCGGAAGCGTCACCTCCGGGCCCTGCTGCCCGTCTGGATAGGGATGAATAGCAACGATGTCAAGTGAAACACCGCGGGAGTAGAGCCCTTCCAGGAAAGCGAACCCATTGATCCCCGTGGGGCCTGTGCAGCAGAGACCCGATAGGCCGCCGATTGACACCTGAGCAGTAGGGTCCACCTTCTTGATAGCGGCCGCGACTGCACCATACCACTGGACATACCGGTCAAGGTTTGGAACTGGCTTCCAGAAGTAGATGTCGTTCTCTTCGTTCCACAGTTCCCATTTGCGAATCCGACCGCTGTAGCGAGACGCTGCTTCCGTCATAAAGGCAGCGTACTGGGCTGTCCATGTCGTGAATGCCGCTGAATCCTGAGGTACATAGAGCTCCGCGTCAGCTGTGGAAGGAGCCACACCATTCGCCCACGCTGGTGAACCCATGACCACCATGAGAGGCTCAAGCCCGAAGCCTTGAAACTCTGCCACGATGCTATCCATCTCGGCCCAGTCTCTTGCCCCTTGAGTGCGTTCAACCCGGCTCCAGTCGAACGTGCCTCGAGACACTACCGCACCCAATGCACGATCGGCTCTGGCGACTTGCGAACGCCGCAGACGATCAGGCTCAAATGTCAAGTTCATGTGCAATCCGAACTGTATTGCAGCCGGCCGCGCAGGCGTGCGCACTATTACGCCTGCCGAGAGCGCGCCGGCGGGCAGCGTGGCAGTGACCACTGCTTGACCGCTGCCGTGCGCCAAGAGGTGACCTTGCTGATCTATAGTTACGACCAAGGAGTCGTTGGTGGACCATGCCGCGCTTGTCGGGGGAAGCGTGTCCGCTTTGGGGTCAATGAGCCGGACTGTCAGACTGTCGCCGACAAGCAACGTGACCGCGCTGGGCGCCAGAGCATATCCGGATGGCGAGAGCCCTTCAGCAAAGGTCGATGGGCTCTGACATCCTGCCAGAGGCAACGATACAGCGAGGAGGAAGGGCAGTGAAAACAATTGGGACGACTGCACGTGGGCCTCTAATATAGGATCCGTTCGGCGGCTCGACTGGCATGGCGCTTTCGTGAGCGCTTTAGCCTCGAAGCTTTGCGTCGCTGGCTTTCACCAGGTTTGCCGTTGTCGCGGGCCCCCAAGGCCCACTAGTGAGCAGCTACCGTTCGAGTATGCAATACGCAGTGCAGACGAAACAACGCCGCAATTCCTTGCCGGCGGAGGCACGGCCAGGGATGAACTGGCAAATCCCAGGCCTGTACGTCAACGAAAAGCGTAGTATTCTTGCCTAGGAGTCCACGACGCTGTGATTTCCGTTACTTCAGACTACCTCGGGGCCAGGACTAGTAATGACAGATGGCAGTGTCGCGGCGCTGACACCGCCTAGGACAGTGACTCGCGTGGCCTCCGCATGCCTGGGCGCAGTTGGACCGAGGGGTGACGGTCAGCTTGGGTCACCGAACCCCTACGCCTTTGCCCATCAGAGGCTCTGGATGAACTACTCTCCAAGAAACGGATTCGAGTGAACCACCTTCTCCCGGTGCAGGTCCTCGTGGGCCCGCACCGGATGATCCAAGACATGCAGGTTGAAGATGTGCTTCAGGTAGTTCGCATGCTTAAAGACCCTCGCATTGTCCAGCAATATGAAACGCTCAATCTTTCGCAGCGCGTGGTCGGCATTGAACTCACTGATTGCGAGTAGCTCTCCGCACCAGGAGTTGTGTAGATCGGAATAGATGTCATCCACGTATAGGGTCACTAACGGTAGGTAGCACGCGCACGGACCATCAAAGACTCGAAGCGCGGCCTTGGTCGAACTGTAGTAATCCAGGTCTAGAGCGACAAATCCGATTGGTCCCCTCAGTGCTGCCAAGAATGTCGGTGCTGTCTCGGTGACATCGCCCAGCAACAGCTGGGTGCGGGCTGGCAATTTGTCGCGAAGCCGCTCGACATCCATCGGAAAATCGCCTCGGACATACATATCCGGATGGTCCCTGTAATCGACGGGCCCCGGCATCCCCTTCCCGGAGTCGAAACCGACAACGTGTATCTTGACACCAGTTGCGTCCTCAGCTCGCTCCGCCAAGACCGACATGTTGATGAGGCCAGCACCCGACGATACCCCAAACTCGATGACGCTAATATCGGTGATTCCGTATTCGCGGGCGCGACGCGCGGCCCCCAATACACCGAACGCATAAGGAAGTCGGGGGATCAAATCGAACGCGACCTTTGTCGGAAACGATCCAAAGGCTGCGACGAACATGGACATGACGTTGAGGTGCAGCGGTTCGGTCAGCCGTTCGTAGAAGATCCGGCGCCAGATACGAGGTTCAAGCAGTTTCTTGAAGAGGCTCATGTAGAGAAGGGCCTAGAGGGATTCATGTTGGCACCCGGCAATACGCATGTAGAGCTCCGACCGGATAGAGGATAATGAACTCCTAGGCATACTGACCTGCGCATGCGGCCCCGGATTGTTTCCATCCACCTCGGAGGACATGGCCCTATCCCGCCCATCTCCCCCTCGCGAGAGTTACTCAGCCCCTGCTACCAGACAGTCATGGACTCCAACATCTGTCGGTTTGTCTTGATTCCCAGCAACATGAGGTAGGCATCGGCCGTGAATTTGGCCGCCCAGTTGGGATAGCGAAAGGGTAAGTATGCTCCCCAAATGGGGTCGGACCCCGCGATTGCCCCCCGTAAGCCCGCGATTCTATGCCCGAGCTTCTGAACACTAACCAACATGCTGCACGCCTTCTCGGCCAACGGGAGGTACTCAGGGTGTCCATGCTGCCACAACCGTAGCCAAACAACAGCCATTTGGGCGACGCCCGTCAGACACCGGCTCCGTGTCATGGGTTGCCATCCCGGTCCATAGAACCCCGCCAGGTGGCTCTGGCTCAAGTCACTGGCGAGGCGGGCTGCCCCTTTCAGTGCCAGAGACTCGGCGTATGTATCACCCGTAAGCCATGACGTTTCGAGCGTTCCCTGGAGTGTGTATGCGATAGTGTGTAAAGACGCACTTGTATAGAACGACGGATAGCTTCTGTCACGCACTATTGCCCGCAATGACCTTAGGAGCCCATAGCGCTCACCCTTAGCAAGTGGTTCGAAGGCACACCGGTGGAAGAAGCCATCGTCGTCAGCCTGCGCCATGGCCCATGCCACATTCGCTTCCCCAGCCTGGCGAAAGCTGCTCTCCCCAGTCACCCCAGAGAGCAACACCAGAGCCCACGCGGTCCGGACATTGTAAACGTGCGAGTGGCCCAAGAAGTCGTGTCGCCGCCACTCTCCAGTTGATTCCTGAACTCCGGTGAGCCAACGGCCCGCCTTCTCAGCGGCCTCGAGAAACCTCCCACAACCTGTTTCGTGGTAGACGCGGATAAGGCCGAAAAGAATCTGGCCAGTGTTGAATACCGATGGACCTCTTCGCTGTCGAACCGCGCCTCCGGGGAACGATCCATCAATGTTCTGGACACTCAATAGCCACTCCGCCATAGCGATGGTGCGGGGGACGGCCGAATCGTCACCAACGCAAGTCGCGTAGTTCATCATGGTCGGGATGATATACCCGGTGGTCTCAGGGTATGATGATCGCCATCCGCCCAAGATCGTGTAACCGGCCGACACACCACCATCATGCTGAGCGTCTTGAGCTTCCTTCAGCCATCCGATAGTCGCCTCCAGATGGCGCCGCAACGTGCCGATATCCACGGTCCCCATTCCCTGATACCCATTGTCGGGGCCATTCATCGCCCCAGCCCCAAGGACTTGTAGAGGGCCTCCGTCTCATGCGCGACCCGGCGCCAAGAATATCGCGACAGTGCAATCTCTCTACCCTTCTTGCCGATTTGCTCCCTCCTGCCCGGATTGGTGAGCATCGCTACGAGAGCGTCGGCCAAGGCCGGGGCGTCACCGGTGGGAACAAGCAGAGCGCCCTCTTCGCCGTGGAGCAATTCGACAAAGCTCTCAAGGCGCGACGCAATGATCGGCACCCCGACCGTCATTGCATACAGCATGATCCCGCTCTGATCGATGTCGACATAGGGGAGCACCACAGTGTCTGCAGCCGACAGCACTGCCTGTAGTTCCCCATCACTCAGATAGCGCTCCATTAGTTGCACCCTTGGGATAGCGTGCAGCCGGATATGCTCCTGAACCATCGCGAGGTATGATCTATCATCCGCCCTACCGGCGATCACTAGCTCAGCATTGAGTCTACGGCCGCAGAGCTGGAAGGCGTCCAGAAGGGTTGTAATGCCCTTGTAAGGTCTCAGCTTGCCCACGAACGCAATGACTGAAGTGGTCAGTCCAATCCCAAGTGCCCGTCGGGCATCGGCTCGATTGATGGGCTCACGGCATAGGTACTCGTAGTTACCATGAGGGATGACACTGATACGGTCGGTCGTGAGCTCTGGACACATCGCGAGAAGGCGTTGTCGTGAGTTCTGGGTATGAACTATCAAGTGCTGGAACCGGCGGTACACCGCCGACCACTGCAGAATCACCTGCGGATCAGAGTCATGCGGAAGCACGTTGTGAACGGTGTAGACGGTGCTAAAACCCAGTAGCCGTGATAACCACCGGAGCACACGACTCTCCAACCTGGGACTAACAAGCCACTGCACATGCACTAGACTCGGCCTTAGCCGTAGGACCAGGCTCATCGTACGGAGCCAACCCACAAGAAGCGGCCATCCGTTCCTTAGTCCACCCCTAAAGGTGAGTGCGAAGAACGGATAGACCTTTAGCCCAGGCCCCGTATGGATCCCGCGGTACTTACACATTGCATCCGGTGAACTTACGAGCGCCACCGGAACCCCGTCCTGTGCGAGGGCCGAACCTAGCGACACGGCGTAGTCGGGTACCGCACCCCGCCCATCCAGAACCACGACGTCAGCGGACCGTTCTGGCTTCGAGCGCGCGTAGATGTCACCCTCCACCATCATCCCAACCTTTCCCACCTTAGCGATGCGCCAGGACACGCGGCACTCCCCCGCCCTGGGCCAGAGCGGTCCTGCTCTTCCCGTACACCCTTTCAACTGATTCGCTACTTCGCGTCAGCCCATGGGCGCGGTGGAGAGACTCTGAAGCCACGACAGCGGTCGCCGAGTGTCCGCCTACGACTACCAACGCCCGGGCCACGATCAGGCTTCTAACCCACCACCTTCCACAGCCGTCAGGATCTCTTCAGCAACGGCCCCCCAGGAACGCTGGCCGGCGTAGGCAATCCGCTGCCTTTCCAGCGACGGGTTATTGGTAACGTAGCTGTCCTTGATGGCCTCTACGAATTCTTCCGGCACCGCAGTACGGACTAGGTTCCCCATCCGCTCCAGCTCTGGCATCGGGACAGACACTACCGGTTTGCCGACTGCCAAGTACTCGTAGAGCTTCAGAGGGTTGATGCTTTCCACAAGCGCATTGCTGACGAAAGGCATCAGGCAGACGTCAAACCGCTGAATGTACTGTGGTATTAGGCGATGATCCTTTCTCCCGAGAAAGTGCACATTCGGCAACCGCGAATATGCCTCTAGTGACACATTCGAGGGCCCCACAAGCACAAAGGACCAGGTAGGCATGCGCGCCGCACATGCGGCGATCAACTCCAGATCGATCCAATCTGCGATCCGCCCAACAAAGCCGGCGATTGGGTGTCGCACCGCATCGATATCTGACAATGGCACGTTTGTTCTCAAACCCTCCCGAATCTCCTCCAGGTTGACGCCGTGTGGAGAGTATAGGATGCGGCGCGCCTGTTTCTCGCGAAGCTCATACAGCCGCCGCGAGGACACGACCGTCAAGTCGGCAAGGGCAAGCATGCGGTTTTCCGCCTCATGGAAGGCCTTCGCCGGCACGTCTGTGAAGGCAGCGTAGTCATCAATACAGTGATAGATAATCTTCGAGGACGGCAGGCGTTTGATAATATCGACGGCATTAGGCAGGTACGACCAAATGATCGGCCGTGTCATCCCGAGGCGTGCCATCAGCGGGCGAATGGCAAGGGAGAGCATGCGAGAGTTGACCCAAGCGCTGAGACGCGACCCGTGAAACGGAATCGCAAGCGGAGACCACACAAATATGTTGCTCTCTGGATTGGCCAGACCTCGCATGCTCAACCTTAGCTTTTGGATGGCGCGACGCAGGTCACGGCCCGACACCCGGGGAGTCCTAACCCCGAGAGTCTCTACATAGAGGACGGTGTCGCGCCGTCCTAGGTATCGCATAATGTGCAGCTTGCTAGACGGCAGGTCGGTCCAATCATTGGACGAGAAGCAAACAATAGACCTTCCCCGCTGGCCCGTCGATGACTTCACGAGCTATCACACCCCAGTGAGAGTTGGGATATCCACTGCCATCACCGCCCTGTGTACCACCCCCCGGCTAAGTCTCTAGAGGGATCGAGCCGGGTCGACACCGCTTAGCTGAGACGCCGCTCGGGTACGCAGCTCCCGAGCGCCTAAATTGACCCGGTAGCAGGCCGTATCCGGCGAATGAGGTCGCGCCACACCGACGCAGCCTCTTCCGCCCTGAGCCAAATGGAGACGATGAAATACACGGCTCCCGCGAGGAATACCGAAGCCGCCAGCACGATTACTTGTCCCAACTGACCTAGCTGCTGGCCACTGGGCACGCGAGTCGACAACAGCACAAGAGCACCTACCATGAACGCACTTGCAACGAGTGCCTTAAGGAACGGTACGGTAATTCCACCAAACCTCAGGCCGTCAACACGGCCCCGCAACACGGCGAGGAGGGCCACGGCTTGGAGACAGGCTGTTGCCGAGCTGCCGACCGCTATCCCGACGGTCCCCAGTTGCGCCACGAGGATGACGTCCATACAGACGTTCACCGGCATCATGACAATTGCCCACTTTAGAAGCGTGCCCGGCTTCTGGAGCGCAAAGAAGGTATAGCTGGTCAACGTTCTTAGGCAGAACGGAAGAAGGCCCAACGAGTAGGCGGCGAGTACGGGCGCAACAACCGCGACAGCCTTTTCATCGAACGCGCCTCGCGCGAGCGTTACCCTTAAGAGCGGTGGGCTGAGAACGGCCAAGAGGATGGAGAGCGGCAGGGTGACGACGATCGTCAAGCGTATGCTCCGGAGCAACGTCGCACGCAGTTCACCAACCCGAGAGGCCCCGGCGTACGCCGCGATCACTGGAAACAATACCGTCGACGCCACCAAACCGAAGAGCTGGTCAGGAACGGTAAAGAGCCGACCCGCGTATCCCAAGGAGGCAATCGAGCCTTCCGTGAGAAACGACGCGAGGTAGGTCTCAACCAACGGCACCACCTGCCCAACTGCCAATGCGGCGACCGCAGGTGTTGCCAGTTGCCCGACCCGGAGGATGTCGCTACCTGCGCTCAGACGGGCTTGGTAACGGAGCCCCGTGCGCGCGACGAATGGCAGTAATAAGCCCAACTGCAGAATGGCCGCGAGGAGGACACCCACTGCTACGGCCCCAATTCCAAGTGCCCTTGAGAGCAACACCGTCGAAGCGATGACGGCGACGTTGTATACGATGGAAATAGACGTGGGAGCTACGACACGCCCGAGACTGATTAGAATGCTCCGCGCAAGCCCAGTCAGCCCCCCACAGATCACGATGGGAGCCATTAGCCAGGTCATCTGCACCGCGAGAGATGCCGCGGTACCAGATAGTCCAGGGGCCACAAGGCCAATGATCTGCCGCGCACCACCGGCCATCGCGGCCGCCAGGGGGACAAGAAGGAGGACTAACCAATTGGCGGTTGCACTCGCGACGGCAGATGCCCTCGTACGATTGGATTCGGACAGTGTCTCGGAGAAGATCGGGATGAAAGCCGTGGCCACCAGATAGCCAAGAAGGCTGTTGAATACGATATCAGGGATCCGAAATGCGACGAAGAATGCGTCTGCATCATGGCCAGCCCCGAAGTGCGCGGCAATGACTGCCTCGCGAACGACACCCAAACCTCGACTTGCGACGTTTATCGAAGCGACGATGATAGCCGCCCGTAGCGATACCCTCACCGCCTTGTCCTGGTCGCCCTCCAACGGCTCAGGGGTGTGTCCCAAAGTCAGTTGACTTTCAAATGGTTGCCACGGGGGAGCTGTTCATGCCGAGGCGCGTGACGCCGGTGTGATCTTCGTCATGCACGCGTCCTGAGGCAAGCGCAGTTACGCGTATCACTTCACTCGGCGGAGCTTCCGGTCGCCCACTATCAGCGTCGCCACACACCAGCGCGGTCCTCTGATCCCTCGTATGCCAATGGTCCACCCACGCCGGCTCTACCTCCACGCGCGCCCTCACACTCTCGATAAGGTTCGTCGTCTTGAAACTCCTCGCCGGCCCCGACGCCGGTGAGGACGTGCAATGTTGCACCTGCCGACCTAGAGCACAGGCGGCCTCACGCCAGGGGGTCGAACGAGGCCAGGATCAGCGATTCGACCCCGGCGCCGATCTGGGTGATGGGCTTCAGCTGCAACACCCGCGGCGCCGCTAGGCGCTCTACCGCGCGAAGCACCGGTCAGCGCAATGCCCGCGGCAGCGCCGAGGCGCGCTCGGTGACGGCGTAATGCCGGTAGCCCAAGCGGTCGAACTCGGCCTTCGTGACGCTGCCGACGCCGCCATTGCTTTCGAAGGCCACCACCGGGCGTTGCGCGGCCAGCGTCTCGCCCAAGCCGCGCACCACGAGCGGTTCGAAGTCTTCGGCGTCGATCTTCACGAAGCGCAAGGTCCGACCGCTGTGCAAGTGCGCGGCCAATAGCACATCGCACCGACGCACCTGTAGCCGAATCACCGATGCCGAGCCCGGCCTGAAACTGCCGCCACCAAGGTTGCCAGCGGGCACTTCGAAGGCCACCTCAGCATCCGCAACGCCCAGGCCGCAGGCTTCGACCTCGACGTTGGCAACGCCGTTGAACAGCAGGTTGGCGCGCAGCAGGTGTAGCGCCACGGGGTTGGGTTCGATGGCCACGACGGCCTCGAAGTACGGCGCGAAGCTCAGCGTGTGGTTGCCGATATTGGCGCCGACGTCCAGTGCCAGCGCGCCTTCGCGCGGCCAGCGCGTAAACACCACCTCGCGGAGCGTCGCCAGCAGTTCACGCTCGTACAGGCCGTTTACGATGATGGCACGGCCGATCCAGTCGCGCGGAAAGCAGGCCAGTTGCACCGAGGTGCGCGCGCCTACTCGGGCGTTCCACCGGAGCAGCAGTGCGTCCATCGCATGCGCAATTAGCTTGCGCAGCAGGGCCGATTCATCGGCCAGCGACGGCAGTGGGTTCATTGCGGGTGGGTGTTGGCTGGCATCGGTTCGGGTCTATCGTCACGCGCCTAGCGCTCACCGGCGAGCGCGTGGGACCTGCTGCTGTAGTGTGTCCTCGACCGCCCTCAGGCCGAACGGAGTGAGTGCCTGGATCATTGCCAGCGTCAGGCTGCGGTGGTCGAGCGAGACGGCGATCGGGAACCCCGCGATCGGAGGTAGCTGGGGCTTCGCCCCAACTCTCGCAGTGTATGCATCGCTGGTGTCCTCCCCGCGTGAAAGAAGATCCTTGGTCGGACCAGCGCTCACGTATCGCGACACCACCTGATTCTTCAACTAGACTCGGGACGCACTCCCGCTCAGTACTTCTCGATATGCAATCCTCAGATCTCTGGCAGTGGTTCGCACATCGAAATCATGGAGAATCCTAGCCCGAGCCTTCTGGCCAAGCTCCTTTCGCAATGCGAGGTTCGAGAGCAGCAGCTGGAGTGCATGCGCGATCGCGGGGTGATCAGCCGGCGCGCATTTCAGGGCGGCAGGGCCGGCAATTTCCGCGTTACCTCCGCAATCGGTGATGACCATGGCCTTGCCGCATGCCATTGCTTCCCTTAGGACTCGTGCCTCTTGTTCTTGCCCCTCCCGGTAAGGCTTGCTCGGCACGACGACTATGTCCGCGAGATGGTATATCTCTGGCATCGTCCCGAAAGGCACCGGCGCGGCGATTCTCACCATCCCTTCGATACCGAAGGCGGATACAAGCCGCCTAAGCCGACCCTGTTCCTTGCCCGCGCCGATAATAAGGAGCTTGTAAGGCGATTCCTTTGTGACCTCAGAGCCCACCACAGCCCTGAACGACCGCAAGAGGTCCTCAGCCCCTTTCTGCCATAAGAGCTTTCCTACGTACAGCACAACCTGATCGGATGGTGCTAGGCGGTAGCGGGCCCGTAGAGCATCGTCACTTTCCTTGGGGCTAAACCCCTGCGTATCGAGGCCGTTGTAGATCACGTAGATCCGATCCCGGGGAACCCCTTCCGCCATCAGACTGTCCCTAATCTGGTTTGTCTTCGCGATAAACGCTGAGGCCGCTTGTGCCACGAAGCGCTTTATGCGTTGCGTGCGAGGATTCTCTTCTCTGTAAAAGGGCGTGTTTTCGTAGACGGTAACGATTAGTGGAATCTTAGCCTTGAGAGCGTACCTCGCTGCCTGGAAGGACATCATGCGGAATTGCTCCGCAACGTCTATAACCTGCGAGCCACGAACAAGCCTCTCAAAGTTCATCAGATAGGATCCATCTCCCAGCAATCCATCGATGAACCATCTGTAGGCCCGACGCACCTTAGGCACCCTCTCCATGATGCTGCCGAGACACATTGTTCGTTGCTTCTCGAACTCATGGCGGCCCGGCAACTTGTGCGTGTGCGTTAGGACGACTCGAAACTCGTCCTGAAGTAATGGCAGAGGAAATAGCTCGTGTTCATTCTCAAACGGGCCCCGCACGAACCCAATTATCGGCCTCGCTCCTGTGGTCACATTTGCCATGAACCCAAGACTCTCTTCCTCCTGCTGACAATCGGTCATACCGAGTCAGTGGCGTTCTGCCATTCCTAGGAGGGCCACGTGACCGCGGACGGCCGCCACCCAGATGCTTGGGGCAACCCCAAACTGAAGATGCCGCCAAGGAGTAACACGACGAAGGGAACGGTATCGTCGACGTTGAACATCGGGAAGAAAACGGAGGTGACGAGCTGCGCGATCAGCGCGCCGCCGAGCGCGACGGTAAGGTCGTATGAGCTCCCGCTGCTGGCTGCTCTCAGCTGCCGTCGGACCTCACCTCCGGCAAGGCCGATGAGCGCCGCAAACAGTACAATCCCGATCACTCCCATCTTCGTCAAGAACCAGAGGTAGCTGTTGTGCATGTAGGTGTCGTGACTCCAGTAGCCCGCCGTTGGATCAACCTCGTTATACATGGGGCTAAGGAAGTCGATCTCTGCACCGAGACCGTTCCCCAGAATTGGATGGTCCTGGATCATCTCCCATGCTCTACTCCATTCTTGCAGCCGATGACCAGCAGAAACGTCCGTCCTGTACGCCCCAATTGATGCCAGCCGCGTCGTCAAAGCACCGAGCAGGGTCGCATCTTGCCCCGTCAGCGTCTGGACTCCACGGATACCCAATCCAATGGTCACAACCCCCACACAGACTAAGCTGAGCCTGAGTCGCTGTCTTCCTCGGATGTATACGACGAAGAAGCCTAGTACGAGGACCAGTGCAAGAAAGGCAGCCCGTTGGAAGGTCACGATAAGACCCGCCGACAGTACAGCCGCGCTTACCAGATATGGCCACGCTCTCGCCATAGTGGCCCCCAGCGCCAGGCAAAATACCAGCGCAACTAGGATGCAGTCGAAGCTCACCGACCTGATTCTGACCGAGCCTTGAGTGTACGTCGCAAGCGAGCCAGCGCCTTGGGCGAAGAGGATCACAGCCTTCGTCGCCACGACTAGCCCGGTCGCAACTGTCGCGTGTACGAGCCAGCGCACTTTGAGCTCACCCAACTCCGCAACGACCGCCAGTACCAATAAGTACAGCAGAAGAGGGCGCAGTTCGGTTAGGCCATATTTGTAGTAGTTGCCCCTGAGGACTCCCAGAAGCACACTGCCAACGCCCCAGGTTACGAAACTCAGGACTATAACAAGGACCGATCGCGGGACAGGCCGATGGCGACCGGTTCTGAGACAGGATCTAACTGCCCACCCTGCCAACGTAGCGACAAGAAGGAGGTCCGTCGGCTTGAGGCCTCCCTCGAACAGGGGGATCGAAAAGGAGAATAGCTCTTCTCGCTGGAAAAGCGACACTCCGATCATGATCGCAGCGAGCCCAATTGAAACTGAGCTTGCAGCTCCGATGATCGCAGCTCCCCCGAGGGCGACTCCAACGCACACTTGTGGTTCCACACCCAGGATCCCAAGTGCGACGCCAGTTGCCACGAGTCCGAAGAGAGTCAATAACAGGCGGGGGGAGACAGCCCACTTCGGCACATCAGACCAGACGGGTTCCGCATTTCCGGAGCCGGTCCTTGGGCTCGCTGAGCTTAATGGGCCCAGAGGCCACCTCCCGATCTTGGGTCCGACGTTGGCCTTTGAGAGAGCCTCACATCTCTCCCTGCATTGCCATTCCAATGGAAACACCACGCATGGCCCCCCTGTCCATTCAGAGGGCATGCGGTCATGGCAAGGCGATGCGTCAAGATCGTCATCAGCGGTGAGCTGTAGGAAGGCTCCATACTGAACTCAATGTGCCCCCCGGCCCCTGAAGACTGCGGGAATAGTCCTGACTATGATCCACAGATCCCGTAGAAGGCTCCAGTCCCGTATGTACTTCAACTCGAGGTCGGCGCGTCGGGGGTAGCCTACCGAACTGCGTCCCTCGACCACCCACATGCTCGTGAGTCCAGGCTTGAGCGCGAGAAGCAGCGATGCACTGGCGCCGTACTGGCCCACCTCTGCTGGCACGATTGGCCTAGGCCCAACGATCGACATGTCACCGCACAGCACGTTCCAGAGCTGCGGTAGTTCGTCGAGGCTGGTCTTACGCAGGAAGGGCCCGACTAAGGTGACCCGCGGATCTTTGTGGTCGGGAAGCTTGAAGTTGTTCCGAGCGTACTCAGCGTACAGCGTCGGGTCGCCACGCAGAGTCTCCTCCGCATCGAGATGCATCGAGCGGAACTTGTACATTCTGAATAGGCGTTTGTTCTTTCCGAAGCGCTCCTGCGCGAATAGGACTGGGCCGCGGCTCGTAAGCTTGACCGCGACCGCGATCAGAACCATCGGAAGGGAGAGCAGGATCAGCATTGCGGATGCGACGGCAAGATCGAAGGCCCGTTTCAAAGCCAGGTCCTCGTCGTCCGGTGCCGGCGTCGCGGTGACTGTGGAACGCCCTTCCGCGTTGCTCAGCCGGGGCCGAGTGAGTGCGTGCTGGAAGGCATCCGACGGGTAACTGAACTCCACCCCGACCCGCTCGCAGGTCGCTATAGCACGCTCAAAGGCATCGTAGCGTGACTTTAGGGGGAGGGTGATCCGAACTTCGTCTACCACGTATTGCGTCAGGACCAGTTCTAGGTCATTCAGGGCCCCAAGCGATTGCATGAAGGCGCTAGCCGGCGGTGATCCGGCGGCGTCGTCGATGAAGCCCAGGATATGGTATCGGGCCTGTTGGGTCCGGCAAAGTTCTAGGTAGCTCGCGCAGGCCCGCGGACCGCTGCCGACGATCACCGCATTACGCTCCGCTCTGGATCGGGTGAGCCGGCGTACCGTCCGAGCGCCTGCCCGCATGGCCGCCGCCGAGGGAGCGACCAAGACGGCGAAGAGCAGGGCGTGAATAGGCCTTGCCGCCCCGCTGCGGCTGGTTAGCGGGAACACCATTGCGAGTAGGCACGCGACCGCGCTGGCCATGATCAGGCGGGGCCACTCTCCTCGACCTTCACGAAGCCGCGTCGGATCGTACAGCCCGCAGGCCCAGAGAACCCCAGGCCAGGCGAGCCCGAAGGCAGTGAGCAGCAGGATGTTCTTGAGGGAGAGGCGGACTGCGAGGAATTCCTCCACTCCTCGGGGCATCCGGTCCACGTTGCCGGCAATCAGTACCCCAAGGAGTAGTGCCACACCGAGAAACGCGTCCGCGATCCCCCAGACCGTTGGCCGGGGCTTGACTCGGGCGCTGCTGTAGGCCCGCGGCGGCCTGCTGGTCCAGGGTTCTCGCTTGAGCGGAGCCCGCTCCCGGGCGGCCTCAGCCATGTTGGTTCCGCACCAGGCTAGCCATGCGTGGCATGGTACTTCTCGACCTCCGCCAGGTAGCGGTAGGCCCGATCGTCGGATGCGTTGTGCCGAAGATCGATGTCGTTGAGCAACGTCCCGATCACCGGGGCCCGCCCGGCGGACAACTGGTCCATCGCGTAGCGGAGCGCGTCGCTCTGGGTGCGCCCTGCCCGGACCACCAGCACCACCCCGTCGGAGGCGGCGCCCAGGATCGCGGCATCGGCCAGCACATTGATCGGCGGGGTGTCGATGACCACCAGGTCGACCTTGGCCGAGAGCCCCGCCAGGACCTCGCGCACCCGACTCACCGCCAGGGCGCGGCCGGCCGGCTGGAGCGTGCCCGAGGGCATGATCACGAGCACCCCAGTCTCTCCGACGGTTAGCCGCTGCGTCGCATCCTCGAAGCGGGTCTTCGCCCCCAGGAGCTCGGCGAAGCCGGGCTGGCGCGGGAATCCGAACACCAGGTTGACCAGGCCGCAGCTGAGGTCGGCGTCGATCAGCAGGACCCGCTGACCCCGGCCCGCGACCGTCAAGGCGAAGTTGATCGCCGAGAGCGTCTTCCCCTCACCCGGGAGCGGGCTGGTGAAGACCACCACCTTGAGCGGCCGGTCCTGGTGCGCCAGCGTGAGGTTGGTGTGCAGCTGGTTGAACGCCTCGGTGAACACGCCCGGCATGTCCGGCTGGGTGACCAGAAATCCGGCGATCTTGGTCGCCGCCCGTCCCCGAGGGGTGTTGCCGGGTGCGATCCCCCCCTTGGACTGGCCCCTGATCGCGCCGAGGCCGGGCCGGTCCCGCCGGGCGCCGGGGCGCACCAACCACCGGGCCCGGCGCGGTGTGGCCCTCGGGATGGCTCCGAGCACGGGGAGCCCGCCGGCGGAAAGCGCATCGGCACGGGACCGCACCGCTCGGTCGCTCAACTCCCGGCCCAGTGCCAGGGTCACACCGAGGAGCGAGCCGAGCAGCAGGGAGAACGCTAGGTACCGCACCGGCCGCGGTCGTTCCGGGCGCTCCGGCACCACAGCCGGATCCACGATCCGCACGATCGGATCCTCCATGGCCTCGGTGATCTCGGATTCCTTGAGCCGGGTCTGCAGCAGGGTGTACATGTCCTGGAGCACACGCACCTCCCGCTCCCGCCGGGCGGTCTGCACCTCCTTGTCCGGCAGCCGGTCGAGCTCACTCCCGAAGCCCTGTGCCACCGAGTCGAGCGCGGCAACCTGGTTGGTGAGCCCGTCGAGATAGGTCTGGGCGATCCCCTGGAGCTGGCCGTTGATCTCCCGGATCCGCGCGGTGAGCATCTGGACGTCGGGGTCCATGGCGGTCCGGCGGAGCAGCAGCGCCGCCCGCTCGTTTTCGATCTGCGCCAGAGCGCCGAGGAGCTGGGCAGCCACCGGGTTGCGCAGGAGGGTGGGAAACGCGATAAGGCGGCCAGCTTGGGCCGAGGAGTCCGGATTCCCGTCGCGCCGCAGTTGCTGTAGCAGCCGGGCCAGCGCCCACCGCTCCGCCTCCAGCGCGCCGCGGTCGGCCTGCAACTGGGCCAGGCGGCCCACCTGGGTGCGGGCCTGTTCCTGAGGGTCGACTGCCCGGGCACGCTCTCGGTAGGCGCTCAGGGTGTCCTCGGCGGCCCGCAGCTGCGTTCCGAGCGAATCCAGTTGCTGGCGGAGAAACCGGACGGTGCTGCCGGTGCGCGCCCGTTGCACCTCCCTATGCGCGACGATCACCCCCGTGGCGAGCAGGTTGGCTACTGCTGCGGCCAGGACCGGATCACTGCCCTGGAAGCGCACGGCGATGAGGTCGGCATCCCGCGCGGGGCGGGTCACCTTGAGTGCCGCCCCGAAGCCGCGGGCCGCGTCCTCCCGCGAGATGACCCGCAGCTCGATCGGCCCCGCCGCCAGCGCGGCCCGGGCGGGGGCGAGGGTAACCCCCCCCAGGGACAGCGTTTCCCCAAGGGAGACCCGAACCGACGACGCAGCTGAATCGGGTCGCCGGACGGTGAAGCCACTGTTGCGGTCCGGCTGCACCAGGAGCGTTGCGGTATCCGCCGCCGGATCGACCCGCACCACTGTGAACAGCTCCGAGAGACGGGTGCGGCGGGGGGAGCGCAGCTGCAGCCGCAGGCCGAGGGAGTCGATCACCACGTCTGCTGCCCGGCGCCCCTGGAGGACCTCGATCTCGGTACCGATCCGGTCCTCGGAGGTGAACTCCTGCAGCAGCTGGGGCAGGTTGACCCGCTGGGGATCGAACCGCAGGACGGCGGTCGCCTGGTAGACCGGCGTGACCAGCAGGGTGTAGATGCCGACCAGGAGCACGGTGAGCAGGATACTGCCAAGGAGCAGCGGACGCCGGCGGCGCAGCATGGCCCTGACCCCGGCAAGGGTGAGGTCCGGCTGAGGTGCCGGGTATCCACCGGGCAACAGCTGCGGGGGTTCGCGCTCCATCGGCAGCATCGGGGACACGGGCACCGGTCAGTGGTAGAGCGCAGCGGCGGCGACTATAGCAACACTGGTAAGAACGGCCGCCACCAGGGCGGCCGAGTTCCGGGCCATCCAGCTCCGCTCGGGCACAATAAACTGATCCCCGGAGTGGACTGGAACATCTGCCACCCGGGATTCCACCTTGAGCTGGAGGGGTTCCCGCTCGCCTTGGCGCAGCAAATCCACCCGATCGCGAGCGGCGTTGGGCGTCGGCCCACCGGCCATCGCCAGCACGTCGACCAGGGTCATGGTCGGGTCAACCTGGTACAGTCCCGGGTTGCGCACCGCTCCCAGGACGTTGACCCGGCGCAACAGGGTCACCTCCACCGAGGGATTCCGGAGGTAGGTGGCGTAGGTGGTGATCAGCACTGACTTGAGGGAGTCGGCCGAGATCCGCGTGACCGTGAGCGGCCCGATCTTGGGGAACACGACCTGGCCCGACTCGTCCACGGCGTAGTCGCCCGACAGGTCTGGTTCCCGCCAGATCTTCAGCCGGACCATGTCGCCGGGCTGGAGCAGGGATGCGGGCGCGGAGGTGGCCGGCGGCTCCTGCGCGCGTAGGCTGACCACGAGGAGGATCGGGAGTAGGGTTCGGAGCAGGGCCTGCGGTAGGTAAGGGAAACGGTCGCGCTCGGGGGGCGCGCGCGAAGGCGTGATCGGCATCAGGGTCTCAGCCACATCCAGATCCCCACCCTCACCGATGAAACAGGTCCGGTCCCCAGGACTCTGTCGTCATGCGTCGAGAGTGCACTGTATCTCGTGACGCGGGTCGGCGCGGAGCCCCCCCCGGTTGGCTCGACTCCCACCGCCTTACAACAAAGAAGAAACGCCGCGGGTCCGCTGACCACAAGTTGCGCGGCGATTCCTGCCCCCACAAGGGGCGTACATAACCCGGCAACTGTTATGTAACCGCTGTGTAACCGCGATGCGGCGCAGCGGCTCGCCTCGAATTAAGGAACCCACATACCAGGGGGAAGCCCTAGCTCTCACCGGAGTCGATCAGGGTGAGGATGTGGGAATGAACCAGCCTCGCGGTGAGCTGGAAGTCGGCGGGATTATCCAACTTGGGAGCGACAGCGGGGTACGCCAGCCGGCGGAACCCAGAACCCCGAACTCCGAACCCCGAACCCCTCAGCCCTCAGTCCTGTCTTCTCGCCAGCCCTTGCCCCACTACGATCAGACCTACCCCGAACAGAATCCCACCGGCCATGGTCACGAAGCTCTCCCGTTCTCCCAGGCCCCGGAATCCCACGCCGATCCAGAAGACCGGCGCGCCCGCCGCCATCAAGGGACCAGCCCACCGCGGCACCCCGGGCACGCGTCGCAGGGCAAGGCCCAGCATGATGAACCCCAGGGAGAACGTAGCAATGGCCAGATAGTAGGTGGCGTGAAAGGCCACGATGGCCGGCTCCTCGATGGTTTGATTGATGAAGGCGATCAGCGGCGGCGCATCGGCGGCCAGGGTGGGGATGATATAGGTGTCATAGGTCGCGATCGGGATCGAGAGCGCGGTGCCGATGAAGGCGAGGAGGAAACCCGTCAGGGGCAAGGCGGATGGGGCGGTCGAGGCGGTCTGGGCGGTAGAGGCGGGCGAACTCGCCGCGACAAAGA
>Ga0335082_10001496_pt1 | contig 24915 bp, 29 predicted proteins | sample Lox_Sample_41_FD_206718 | JGI IMG/M metagenome (GOLD analysis project Ga0335082, IMG submission 206718) | Soil microbial communities from Loxahatchee National Wildlife Refuge, Florida, United States - Lox_Sample_4.1 | ecosystem: Environmental > Terrestrial > Soil > Wetlands | place: USA... | reverse complement strand
AACGAGGGCTATCCTCTGCGCGTCGCCGAGCTGCTTTCGACGCTGGAAGCGCCGGTCTACATCGAGCGCGTCGCGCTGGGCGACAACAAGGGCATCATGCGCGCCGCGAAAGCTGTGCGCAAAGGGATTGAGAACCAGATGAAGGGCCTGGGCTTTTCGCTGATTGAGATCGTCTCTCCGTGCCCTACTGTGTGGAAGATGGATCCCCTCGACGCGCAGCGCCATGTGCGTGAGGAACTGGTGCAGGTCTTCCCGCCGGGTGTCTATCGCGACAAAACCGCCGAGCGTCAGCCGTGGCCCGCGCCGCCGGCTCCACCCGCGCTCACCGAGATTCCGAAGCTTCTGGGCATCGCGGTCAACGGCGATTCCGCGGCGCCCGCCGCCGCTCCCGCCGAGCGCAAGCTCGATCTGCGCGTGCGCGTTGCCGGCTTCGGCGGACAGGGCGTCCTGCTGCTGGGCGAGATTCTGGCTGAGGCGGGCATGCAGGCCGGTCTGCACGTCTCCTGGCTGCCCTCGTACGGGCCGGAGATGCGCTCGGGCACGTCGAACTGCCACGTGCGCGTGACCGATGCGCGCGTCGATTCGCCGATGGTGAGCAGGCCCAACGTGCTGTTCGCGCTCAACGAGCCCTCGCTGCGCAAGTTCATGGCTACGGTGCAGCCCGGCGGCTTCGTTTTCTACAACGGCGCTGCCATTCCCGAGGACTGCCGCCGCGCGGACGTCACCGAAGTCCCGCGCCCGTTCTTCGAAGAAGCCGATCATCTGGGCACGCAGCGCGCCGGCAACATGGTCATGATCGGCGCGTTCCTCGAGCTGTGCGGCGGTCTCGACGCGCGCTTTATCGACGGCGCTCTCTGCCACCGGGTCAAGGGCGAGAAGTGGCTGACCATCGACCGCAAGGCGATCGAGCGCGGGCGAGAGCTGGTCCGGAACTAAACTGATTCGGCGGGCAGCCCCGCGGCCTTCCAGGCGCGCCAGCCGCCGTCGAGCGAGATCACGTTCTGGTAGCCCATCTTCTGCAGCGCGTCGGCCGAGAGCGCGGAGCGATACCCGCCGCCGCAATACAGCACCAGCGTCGTGGATTTGTCGGGGTGCTTCGTTTCGATATCGCGCTCGATGACGCCCTTGCCGATGTAGACCGCGCCCGCGGCGTGCCCGGCGGCCCACTCGCTCTCTTCACGAATGTCCACCAGCACGTGCGGCTCGCCCGTCTCGCGCATGCGTTTGTAGCCTTCGATATCGATCTCGCGCACGCGGCTCTTCGCGTCGTCCACCAGCGCCAGAAACCCCGGGTTATGCTGCATCGCTCACTCCTTCACTCGTCGAATCTCGGCGCCCACCGCCGCCAGCTTCTCTTCAATCCGCTCGTAGCCGCGGTCGAGGTGATAGACGCGGTCGATCAGCGTCTCCCCCTTCGCCACCAGCCCGGCCAGCACCAGTGACGCGCTGGCCCGCAGATCGGAGGCGATCACCTGAGCGCCGGTCAGCTCGGCCACGCCCGCCACGATGGCCTGCCGGCCCTCCAGACGGATGTTCGCGCCCATACGCGCCAGCTCCAGCACGTGCATGAAGCGGTTCTCGAAAATCGTCTCGGTGATGAAGGCGATGCCCTGCGCCGTGGTCATGAGCGCCATGAACTGCGCCTGCAGGTCGGTGGCGAAGCCGGGGTACTCTTTCGTGGTGATATCGGCGGATTTCAGGCGGTCGCGCGACGCGACGCGCAGCGTGCATGGGCCTTCTTCGCTCACTTCGGCCCCCGCGTGACGGAGCCTCTCGGTGAGCGCAGCCACGTGTTCGGGCACGCAGTCGCGGAGCAGCAGGTCGCCGCCGGTGATGGCGGCCGCGATCATGAAGGTGCCGGCTTCGATGCGGTCCGGGATGATGGCGTGCTCCGTGCCGTGCAGCTTCCTGACGCCCTGAATGCGGATGGTGGAGGTGCCCGCGCCGTCGATCTTCGCGCCCATCTTCGTCAGCAGCGCGCAGACGTCCTGCACCTCGGGCTCGCGCGCGGCGTTTTCGATCAGAGTTTCGCCCTGGGCCAACACGGCGGCCATCACGATGTCCTCGGTGCCCGTGACTGTGATGCGGTCGAAACGAATGGTGCCGCCCCGCAGACCGTTCGGCGCTTCCGCCTCCACGTAGCCGTGCGCCTGCGAAATGCGCGCGCCCAGCGCTTCCAGCGCGGAAATGTGCAGATTGATGGGCCGGGCTCCAATGGCGCAGCCGCCAGGCATCGAAACACGGGCGCGGCCCGAGCGGGCCACCAGCGGCCCCAGCACCAGGCTGGAAGCGCGCATCGTCTTCACCAGATCGTAGGGAGCCTCGGGATTCTGCTGCGAAGCGGCCTGGATGCGCACGTCGCCGTTGTCCACTTCCAGCGATGCGCCGGTCCATTTGACCAGCTTCTCCATGGTGCCGATATCGCGCACCGGAGGAATGCGCTTCAGCAGCACGGGCTCATCGGTGAGCAGGCAGGCGGCGAGCGCCGGCAGGGCGGCATTCTTCGAGCCGCTGATCGCGACTTCGCCCTCAAGCGGCCTGCCGCCGCGAATCCAGAGTTTGTCCATTGACTCTATTGTTGCTTGAGCGCGACGATGGCTGTGCGGACGTTGCTGCCCGCGTTGTCGAGAGCCTTTTCGGCGGTCGTTAAATCGACGGCTGCGCACTCGGCAATGATCCGGATCGCGCGGTTGCGCAGCTTGGCGTTGGTGGGCTGTACGTTCACCATGCGGTTGCCATACACGTAGCCCAGCCGGATCATGGTGGCCGTCGAGAGCATGTTCAGGACGAGCTTGGTGGCTGTCCCTGCCTTCATCCGCGTCGAGCCGGCGATCACTTCCGGTCCCGGCAGCGGCGTGATGGGGATCTCCACCGCCCGCGCCAGCTCCGAGTCCGGCGTGCAACTGATCCCGACCGTTACCGCCCCGAGCCGCCGGGCCGCTGCCACCGCCCCCAGCACGTACGGTGTCCGGCCGCTGGCCGCAATCCCCACCAGAACGTCGCCCTTGCGGAACCCGTGGACGGCCAGGTCGCGCTCCCCGCCTGCCGGGTCGTCCTCGCTGGCTTCCGTCGACCGGGCCAGCGCTGCCTCGCCCCCGGCCATCACGCCCTGAAACATCTCGGGAGATACACCGAACGTCGGTGGACATTCGGAGGCGTCCAGGACCCCCAGCCGGCCGCTGGTCCCCGCGCCGATGTAGAAGACCCGGCCCCCGGCCTGGATGGCTTCAACGATTGCATCCACCGCCCGCGCGATCTGCGGAATCTCGACAGCCACTGCCGCTGCGACGAGAGCGTCCTGTTCGTTGATAATACGGATGATATCGATTGTCGAACAGGTGTCGATGCCGGTTGACGCGGGGTTTGCCTGCTCGGTCAGGAGCTTTTCCAGCATGGCTATATACACAAAGAGCGCCGGGGGAGATTCCCGCCGGCGCTCCGGGTCATGAAACTCTCGCTCCGTTCAGGCCTAGGCGCTGAAGGAACTGCCGCACCCGCAGGTGCTTTTCACGTTTGGATTGTTGAACTTAAAGCCGGAGCCCTCGAGCGTCTCGACATAGTCCACTTCCGCGCCATCCAAATACAGCATGCTGGCCTGATCCACGAAAACCTTAAGGCCTTCATAGCTATAGGTCTTGTCCAGCATGTTGGGCGCGTTCTCGAAGGCCATCGAGTAGCTGAAGCCCGAGCAGCCCCCGCCCACAACGGCGATGCGCAGCCCCGCCGGCTTCGGCTCCTGGGCTTCCAGAATCTCCTTCACCTTGCCCACGGCCCGCTCAGTCAGGTTCACCATAACGTAATCTCCTCGGTTCTGTTGAGTATTATCCCCCGGCCCGGAGGCGCGGCGCAACCGGGCGGGTGGCCGCCCTCAGTTCAATGGATGCTAAACTTCCTCACAGGATGCCACGAACCGACGCAACCCGGGGACGGCAAGCTACGTCTGGTCAGGTGTATGGACGGACTGACAGGCGTTCTCCCGTTTCCGGCGACTGGCGCACGGCCCCAGGCTAAAACCAGAGTGGACCACAGGAACAGCGAAGAAGCGGTCCTGGTCCGTCGCATCCAGGCCAGGGACGAGATCGCGTTTCGCGAGATCGTGGAACGCTATCAGGCCAAGGTTTTCTCCATCATCTTCGGCATCCTGCGCAATCACAACGACGCCGAGGACATCGCCCAGCAGGTTTTTTCCAAGATCTACTTCTCCATCGGTAATTTTGACTTCCGCAGCTCGCTGCTCACGTGGATCTACAAAATCACCGTGAACGAGTGTTATGATTATCTGCGCAAGAAAAGGGTTCGCAAGCTGGTGTACGAGAGCGACTTCTCGGAAGAGGACGCTCTGCGGATGGAGAACTCCGACACCGCCACGGATCAGCACACGCCGGTGGATACCGCGCTGGCGCAGCGCGATCTGATCCTGAAGCTCCTTGAGAAGATCTCCGAGGAGGACAGGATGCTGATTTTGTTGAAGGAAGTTGAGGGTCATTCGGTGGAAGAGTTGTCCCAGATGACCCGGATGAATGAGAATACCATCAAGGTAAAGCTGTTCCGGGCGCGGCAGAAGTTGCTCAAAGCCGCGCAACGGCTGAATCGTTCGGGGCAAAGCATTTCCTGATGGCGCAAGAGCGGGCACAGACCCGCGACGTTGTTGATACGTTTTGAGGGAACGAAGTTATGCATCAGCCTGTAAGAGAAGGACTTGAGGAATATCTCGCGGGCCGTCTGCCTTCCGGTGAGTTTGAATCTCACCTGCAGTCGTGCGCGGAGTGCTCCGTCGAAGTCGAGATACTGCGCGAGCAGTCCCGGCTGGTGAGAGTACTGCGCGCCGATGAGGCGGTGGAACCGGCGCCCGGGTTCTACGCGCGGGTGCTGAACCGGATCGAACAGCACGTGCGGCCGTCGATCTGGGCGCTGCTGCTGGAGCCTTCGCTGGGACGCCGCATCGCCATGGCGTCGGCGGTGCTGACGGTCGCCATCGGCGCGTACATCGTCAGCACGGAGCCGTTCCGTCCGGCGCGGATGAATCCCACGGCCATCTACGCGATCCAGGCGCTGCCGCAGCAGGACACCCCGGCGGTGGAAGCGCAGGATCGTGATCTTGTCCTTGCCAATCTGGCCAGCTTCCAGGACAACTGATGGTCACCGCAGAGAGGCCTGGCTGGCAGGATCCGCGGATCCTGGCCATGCTGTTCTTCGTTTTCCTGTCGGGCGCCGCTGTAGGCGCGCTGACCATGCGTTCCGGCCTGCATGACCGGATGCATCCCCATCCCCGCCTGAGCGACTCGACAACCCTCTCCTTCGAGCAGCTCCGCCACGAGCTCAACCTCACCAACGATCAGGCCGAAAAGCTGCGCTCCATCCTCGACGATTTCGTCGCCTATCATCACGATCTGGAAGCGCAGGTGGAATCCTACCGGGCCACCGGCAAGAACCGCATCCTGCAGATTCTCACACCGGAGCAGCGCGCCCGCTTCGAAAAGATCTCCAGCGAGATGAATCAGCCCTGAGCCCGTCCATCCCTTTGCGGCCGGCGAGGTCTGCAAATCGCCGCCTGACTTGTGTTAGCTTGTGAGCTGAAAATGCGTTATCTTCTCATCGCCGCCCTGGGCGTTTGCCTGTCGGGGCAGAATCCACCGGCCGAGACCGAACCCCCGGCCGAGTCGCGCGGTCTGCCCGCCCGCGCGTCCGCCAACGAATACCAGAGCAACGCGCAGGCGGGCAACATCACCATCGCCGCCGATTTCATGGAGCACTCCGTGCCCACGCCGGAGGCCATTTACTCCAGTGAAGACTACATCGTCGTGGAAGCCGCGGTGTTCGGCCAGCCCGATGCGCACGCCACGCTCTCGCGCGAACACTTTTCGCTGCGCATCAACGACAAGAAGCCCATCCCCGCCGACCCCTATGAACTGGTGTGGCACAGCCTGAAGGACCCCAACTGGTCGCCGCCCACCGACGACAAATCGAAGTCCAAGACCGGTCTCAGCAGCGGAGGCAAGGACACCGGTGAACCTCCGCCCTCGGTGATTCACATGCCCATGCCGTTGCAGATCGCGATGCAAAAGAAGGTGAAGAACTCCGTGCTGCTGAGCGGCGACCGCGCCCTTCCTCAGGCCGGCCTGCTGTTCTTCGAGTTCCGCGGGAAAGCGAAGAACATCCGCACGGTGGAACTGCTCTACGACGGCCCCGCCGGCAAGGCGACGATTACGCTGCAGCCGTAGGCAGCACCAGCACCTTGCCCGCCGCGCCCGATTCCAGCAGCCGATAGGCCTCGGCGGCGCGATCGAGAGAGAAACGGCCCGCCACATCGCTGATCGCCGCCCGTCGTTTCACAGCCATCGCCAGACCCTGCGAAACAAGACTCGCGAACTCGTTCGGGCCTTCCACCCAGCGCATGCCATTGTACTTGGTGACAAAGACCGATCCCGCAAAGAGCTGATGCAGATTGACCTCCGGCGCGGGTCCTGAAAGCTCACCGTAATTGATCAGGCAACCGCGCGGGGCGAGCAGTTGCAGACTGGTTTCCCACGTGGGGGCGCCGATCGGATCGAATACGGCATCAGCTCCACGGCCGCCGGTACAGGCCCGAACGGCTTCGCGGACATCCTGGGACGCCCTGTCGACGGCGTGTCTGGCCCCGGCGGATAGAACGGCCTCTGTTCTGGCCGCGCCGCTGGCGATACCGATGACTTCCGCCCCGCGATCGGCGAGCAGAGCCACCAGCATCCGGCCCACCGCTCCGGCGGCACCCCACACCACCGCCGTGCGTCCTGCCAGAGGCCAGACTCGTGCCAGTCCGCCAGCCGTGAGAGCGGCGACGGCGAGGCTCGCGCCAGCTTCATAGTTGAGCTCGTCAGGAATGCGCGTCAGCATTGAGGCCGGCGCAATCACAAACGTCGCGCAGGAACCGAGGACCGCGCCCCAGCAGACCCGTGTTCCCTCGGGCAGCGCGGCCTCCACTCCAGCCGCGACGACTACACCCGCGCCCTCGCCGCCCAGGTTGTAAGGGAACGGCAGCCGCACCACATACTGGCCGCTGCGGATCAGGGTCTCCACATGATTGAGGCCCGCTGCCTCTACTCGGACAAGCGCCTCGTGCGCCTTCAGAGGCGGAAGCTCCTCAACACCGATTTCGATGACCTCGGTACCGCCCACGCGAAGAGCGCGAGCCACACGTCGCTCGGTAACGGGCAGAGTCATGATCCACTCTATAACGCGCCCTGCACCGGCCGTTACACCGTTGCCGGCGATACCCGGACTGCGGGTCCATGTTGCACAATAGAAGGCCGCTGCATCTGAGACGGTTACGGTTATCGCCTGCAGGCGAATACGGACAATCCGGTGGCGCTGAGGAACCCTTTCCGAAAAATTTCGTTTCACCGTAACTCTCCGGAGATCCGCCGCGAACTGCACGTTCGGATGGAGCCTGCTCTTCTGGCGGAGCAAGTCGAAGCGGAGCGTGTCGAGGCCGATGAGGCTGTCCTCTCTCTCGATCGTTGGATGGGGCGCTATCAGGAAGGTGATCCGAACGCGCCCGGCGTGCTCATCGCAGCGATCAGCCCGGGATTGCTGCGCTTTTTCAGAAGCCAGCCCGTCAGCCGGGAGCAGGCGGACGATCTTCTGCAGGATACGTGGCTGCGCATCCATCGCGTGCGCCATACCTACCGGCCCGGCGAGCCCGTCTTGCCATGGGTTTACGCAATCGCGAGACGGGCCCGGGTGGATGGCTACCGGCGCGAAATGCGCATCGCCGCCCACGAGAAACCCACAAGACCGGATGAGGCAGGACCCGGGACCGACCCGCCGCGCCATGAAGCTCCTGCTTTCGAGACGCTGATCGCCGCGTTGCCGGCTTCGCAGCGCGAAGTGATCACGCTGCTCAAGGTGAGCGATCTCACGCTGGAAGAGGTCGCCCGCGCCACATCCTCGACAGTAGGCGCGGTCAAGCAGAAAGCCCATCGCGCCTACAAGCGCCTGCGAGAATTGCTCCAGCCAGAGGAGAAGAGCCTTCCATGAACTGCGCCGACATCGTCAGGAGTTTTGTCGACGACGCCGCTGCGAGCCGGTCCACTCCGCAAGCGCGGGAGCACCTTGACCGTTGTCCGGGTTGCCGCCAGCTCGTCGCCGCGGTCACCGCCGCCGGCCCCGATGCCCCCGTATCGTCGTCGGCAGCTTTGCGGACCATTGAGCGAGAACTGGTAAGGGATCTCCATCCCGTGCGCAGGATCGCGGCCAGGCGCTACATCCTTGCAGGATTCTCCGCGGTCTTTCTCTGCGCGGTGGCCTTCGGTGTTTATCGGCTTGGGGCCTTTGGGCTTGCGGTTATGAGCCCCATCCAGAGCGTTGCCATTCTGTGCGCCCTGGTTCTCAGCGCTGGTCTGCTGGCCTGGTCCCTCGTCAACCAGATGTCGCCCGGCAGTCTGCACCGGCTCTCGCCGGAGGTCCTGCCGTTGACCATCGCGGCTTGCCTGGCGGTGGTCATCGCAGTCCTGTTTCATTTCTATGGCGAGGACCACTTCTGGGTTCGCATTGGGAACTGCCTGAAGATGGGGACACCGGTCGGCCTCCTGGCGGCTCTTCCGTTATGGCTTCTGCTGCGAGGCGGCGCTGTTCTTTCCCCGAAGCTCACGGGGCTTGCGGCCGGAATGTTCGCCGGCCTCGCCGGCGCCACCGCGCTGCAAATTCACTGCCGCAACGTCGAGGCGGCCCATATCCTGCTCTCGCACCTCGGCCTCGCGGTTCTCGCATCCTTTGCCGGCTTTTTGCTTGGGCTGATCGCCGAGCGTCTGGGAACACGGCGCGGAAGATCGTAACTTCGCAGTCTCCCGCAACGAAGGGAAGTATATGCCGACTGCAAAACTCATCGTCGCTTACCCTCCCCCGAAAGATGTCGCCGCCTTCGAAGATGTGTACAACGGAGAGCACGTTCCGATGGCCATCGAGAAGCTCGAGGGCAAGACAAAGATCGTAGCCACCCGGATCCTGCAATCGCCCCAGGGCAGTCCGCCGTTGTACCGCATTGCGGAAATCCACTTTCCTTCAATGGAGGCACTGCAACGATGCGCAGCGTCCACGGGCGCTCAGGAGACGCTGGCCAATGCGGTGAAGATCTCTTCCGGCGGACCTCCCATGATCCTGATTGCCGAAGAAGAGACGTTTGCCTTCTAGCGCGCGAATGTCCCGCCAGCACGTGACTCGACCGGCACTCTCTGCGAAACACCTGCAGGACGCGACTTCACGATCTGGAGGTTTCAAACGAGATGATGCCGGGGAAAAACGCGGGCCGCGCGGCCCTGTTCCTGCTTCGATTGCTTGTTGGGTACGGCTTCACGGCGCATGGCTTCGCCAAGCTGAGCAGAGGGGCGGATGCATTTGCCAGCGTACTGCAACACCTGGGCGTGCCACTGCCTCTGTTTTCCGCCTGGCTTACGATCGGCACGGAGATTCTGGGAGGGCTCGCAATGTTCGTCGGAGCGTTCGTAGTCTGGGCCAGCATCCCGATGGCGTTCGTTCTGCTGGTGGCCGCCGCGACCGTCCACTTTCAGTATGGGTTCAGCTCGATCCGGCTCCTGGATGTATCGCCGGCCGGCGCGAGATTTGGTCCTGTGGGTTATGAGATCGATCTTCTATACCTCGCGGCGCTCCTGACTCTCGCCCTCGCAGGCCCCGGCGCGCTGGCCATCGACAACCTGCGCCGGCGAACTGCCGAGCCGGCGGAATCGTAAGACGGCTTCCGGCAGCCCAGTCGTTGTCTGCACGCAGGCCCAAAACTCACACAAACTTCCGGGAACCCCGCCGTGACTGGCATCGTAATGCACTGCGAGGTCCGGCCCATGTCCGCATTTCTGAACGATCTGCGCCAGGCGATGCGCGCTCTGCTGAAAGACCGCGGCTACACCGCCGTGGCCCTCCTCACCCTGGCCTTTGGCGTGGCTGCCAACACCATCATCTTCTCCGTCGTCGATGCGGTGCTGCTGCGGCCGCTCACCTATCGCGATCCCGGCCGCCTGATGGTGATCAACGAAGTAGTGCCCGAAGTCGCGCAAATCTACCCGCGGCTTCCCGCAAACGCGCGGCACTTCTTCGAATGGCGTGACCGCTGCCGCTCCTTCTCGCAGTTCAGCCTTTTGGAGACGGCCGACTTTGTGCTCACCCGCGCGGGCGAGCCGGAGCAGCTCCATGGCGCGCGCGTGTCGGCCAATCTGTTCACAATGCTGGGCGTGCGTCCGCAGATCGGCCGCTCCTTCCTGCCTGAGGAAGAGGAGCCGGGCCGCGATCGCGAGGTGATGATCAGCGACGCGGTGTGGACGCGCCGTTTCCATCGCGATCCGTCGCTCATTGGCCGCGCCATTACCCTCGACGGCGCGCCGTGGACCGTAGTGGGCGTTCTGCCCGCCGATTTCCATTTCCCGAAGAGCGAGGTCGGCCTCGTCAGCTTCCCGCGCAGCGCCGACGTCTTCCGTCCCCTGGCCTTCAAGCGCGATGAGATCGACTGGTTCGGCCAATTCAACTACGTGGTGCTCGGCCGGCTGCAACCCGGAGCCCCGGTTCAGCGCGCCCTGGCCGAGATGAACGTGGTGCAGTCGGACATCGCCACGCACTTCCCCGAGAAAATGCATCTCACCGCCACTCTGACGCCACTGCAGGAAGAAGTCACCGGCAGTGCGCGCAAGGGGCTTGTGATTCTGTTCGCCGCGGTCGGCGCGGTGCTCCTGATTGTCTGCGTGAATCTGGCGAACCTGAGTCTCGCGCGCGCGGCGGGACGCTGGCGCGAGCTGGCCATCCGCATGGCGCTTGGCGCGGGGCGCGCGCAACTGGTCCGCTACATCCTCGGCGAGAGCCTTGTAGTGGGGCTGGCGGGCGGGCTCGCCGGTGTCGCGCTGGCATGGGCCGGACTGCGCGCCGTGCTGCTCTATGCGCCGCTCGACCTGCCGCGGCTTGACGAAATCGCGCTCGACGGCCGCGCCGTGGCGTTTGCGTTCGGCATCTCGATTCTCACCGGCCTTCTCTTCGGTCTGTTGCCGGCGTGGCGCGCCTCTTCCGCCGATCCCCAGTTCGCTCTGCGCGGCAGCTCCCGCAGCGCCACGGAAGGCCGTCAGGGTCTGATCACGCGAGACTTGCTGGTGGGCGCCGAATCGTGCCTCAGCGCGGTTCTGCTCATCGTCGCGGGCCTGCTGATCGGCAGCTTCATCCGGCTGCTCAACGTGGATAAGGGTTTCAACATCGACAAGCTCATCGCGGTGGAGGTCAGTATCCCGCAGAGCAGCTATCACGACAACGGCCCGCGCACTCAGTATTTCCGCCAGCTCGTCGCGAAAATGCAGGCACTGCCCGGCGTCACCAGCGCGGCCATCGTCACGCGCCTGCCGCTGCAGGGCGAAGACTGGGTGGACGGCATGCAGCGCGAAGGCGAGCATCTGCCGCTCGCCAAACTTCCGCTGACCAACATGCGCTTCTGCAGCTCCGATTATTTCCGCACCATGGGAATCCCCTTCGTTGCCGGACACAGCTTCGACGACGCGGAGACGAAACACTTGCAGGCAGTCATCTCCGAGCAGGCCGCGAAACGTCTGTGGGGCAATGAGAACCCCATCGGCCGCAGATTCAGGCGCGGCGACCCCGATGAGCCGCCCATCGAGGTGGCCGGCGTGGTGCGCGACGTCCGTCCGGGTCTCGCGAAAGAGCCCGTCCTCACCGCCTATTTCCCCTACTGGTATCGCAACGGGCGGCTCTCCATGACCGCCGTGCTGCGCACCTCGAACGACCCGCGCGGCATCGCTCCGGCCATGCGCTCCACGGTGTGGAGCATCGACCCGGATACAGTGGTGGGCGAGATTCGCACCATGCAGAACGTCGTGTCGAACTCAGTCGGCCAGCGCCGCTTCCAGGTGATGCTGATCGCGGGGTTCGCCGTGTCGGCGCTGCTGCTTTCGTGTCTGGGAATCTACGGCGTCGTGTCGTGGTCCGTGGCGCGGCGGCGCAACGAGATCGGCGTGCGCATGGCGCTCGGCGCTACCAGCGGTAACGTGCGGCGCATGGTGGTGGCGCAGGGTCTGCGGCCCGTGCTTGCCGGACTCGCCGCGGGCATCCTCGCGTCGCTCGCCTCGGCGCGCGTGCTCAGCAGCATGCTTTTCGGCGTGAGCCCGCGCGATCCGTGGACCATCGGCGCGGTGGTCCTGGCGCTCGCCGCTGTGGCCGCCCTCGCCTGCTACATTCCCGCGCGCCGCACAACGCTTTCCGATCCGCTGGAAGCCCTGCGCTACGAGTGAGCAGCGGGCTCGTGTGCCGGGCCGGATATTTCCGGATGCGCGCCGGATGAACCGGAATTAACGCGCGCACGCGGAACTCCACGCCTGCTCCTGGTTTTAACAGGGCGTACGGCAGCAGATGCCGTCCGGGAATGAAAACCAGGAGGAGGACGTTATGAAGACGTTATTTCGTTGTTCTGTTCTCGCGCTCGCGCTGGCAGGTATGAGCTTCGCGCAAATCAACCATCGGCGGGTCAACCAGCAGGCGCGCATCGCCCAGGGAGTCCGTTCCGGGAGCCTTACACCGCGGGAAACGGCTCACCTGGAGCATCAGGAAGCGCACATCAACCGGGAAGTCCGTCGCGATCGCGCCATGAACGGCGGCCACCTCACGCCCCGCGAGCGTGCCCGCGTCAACGGACAGCTCAACCGTGAGAGCAATCGCATCTACCGCAGGAAGCACAACTAGCTCGGAGTCTGGCGGGGTCGCGTTGAGCGCGGCCCCGGGTACAGCCGGGAGGGACGCCTACCGCCCGTAGTAATCGGCGTTGCGCTTCGTGAATGCCGCCCACTTCTCCGGCAGATCGTCGAGCGCGAAAATCGCCGACACGGGGCAAACCGGCACGCAGGCGCCGCAGTCGATGCATTCCACTGGGTCGATATAGAGCATCTCCTGTTCCCCGAAAGCGGCTTCATCTTTCTTGGGGTGGATGCAATCGACCGGGCAGGCATCGACACACGCGGTGTCCTTGGTTCCAATACAGGGCTCGGCTATCACGTAGGCCATGATCTCTCCTGAGGGATTGATTTCCGATTATATCAGCGCGCGGCGTCAATCGCGCGGATCTTCCCCGCCAGGAACAGCGCCGTCTCCACCGCCTGTTCATAGTTGAGCCGCGGATCGAGCGAGGAGCGATAGGCTCGCGTCAAGTCCGCCTCGCTCAGCTTGCGCGCGCCGCCAATGCACTCGGTCACATCCTCGCCAGTCAGCTCAATGTGCACTCCGCCCAGAAGGCTGCCGCAGGCGGCGTGAATCTCGAAGGCGCGTTCCAGCTCGCCCAGAATGTCCTCGAAATAGCGCGTCTTGATGCCGTCGGAGGTGACCCTGGTGTTGCCGTGCATCGGATCGCAGCACCACAGCACGGTCTTGCCGGAACGCCGCACCGTTTCGATCAGCGCCGGCAGCGTGGCTTCAATCTTCTCTGCGCCGAATCGGTGAATCAGCGTCAGCCGTCCGGGCTCGTCGTCGGGATGCAGGATGTCCAGCAGCCGCGCCAGCGCATCGGGCGTCATGGACGGCCCCACCTTTACCGCCACGGGATTCCGGATCCCGCGGAAATACTCCACGTGCGCTCCGTCGGGATCGTTGGTGCGCGCGCCGATCCACGGGAAATGTGTCGAGAGGTTGTACCAGCCCTCCCGCCGCGGCACCCGCCGCGTCTGCGCCCGCTCGTATGGCAGCAGCAGCCCCTCGTGGCTGGTGTAAAAATCGATCCAGTTCAGCTCGCCCGGATGCACGCCCAGGATGTTCTCCATGAAGCGCAGCGATTCGCCCACGCTGCGCGCCACACGCCGGTACTCTTCCGCCATCGGCGAGTGGCGCACAAAATCGAGATCCCAGTAATCGAGCCGGTGCGGATCGGAAAACCCGCGGCTCACCAGCGCGCGGATGAAGTTCAGCGTCAGGCCGGCGCGCTCATAGCCGCGCAGCATGAGCTGCGGATCGGGCCGGCGCGCTTCAACGTCGAACTCCGGCCGGTTGATCAGGTCGCCGCGATAGCTGGGCAGTGTGACGCCGTCGCGCGCTTCAGTATCGTCCGAACGCGGCTTGGCGTACTGGCCCGCGAACCGGCCCACGCGGATCACGCGCCGACCGCCATGCGTCAGCACCAGACTCATTTGCAGCAGGATCTTGAGCTTGTTGGCGATGGTGTTCGAGTCGCACTGGTCGAAGCTCTCGGCGCAGTCGCCGCCCTGCAGCAGGAACCGTTCCCCGCGCGCGGCCTCGGCCAGTTGTTGTTGCAGCGCGCCGACCTCCCATGAGGTCACCAGCGGCGGCAGCTTCGAGATCCGCTCCACCACGGCGGCCACCTCCGCCTCGGACTCATACGCCGGTTGTTGCGCCGCCGGCTTACGCTTCCAGGAATCCGGCGTCCAGTCTGTCATTTGGCTCAAGTTTCAGTCTAGTGCTCCGGCGGACACGCGGTGCAAACCGCATTCTGCGCAGGCCGATTCTTCTGCACGCCCGCGCACCCGCCCCCGTCATAATGGTTGAGAGTCCCAGCGGATGAGGTTTGTACTCCTGCTATGCCTGGCCGGTCTGCCCGCGTTGTGCGGGGAGTACGCCGTGCTTTCCAACGGTTTCCGTATTCACACCGAGAGCCACGAACGCGACGGCGATCTGGTCCGCCTGCACACCGGCGAAGGCGATGTGGAACTGCCCGCTTCCTCGGTCAGCCGCTTCGAGCAGGACGACTACTTTCCTCCGCCTCCGCCTGTCGTGGCCGAGACCCCAGCCCCGGCAGCGCCCCCCGCCGACCCGCACATTCTGGTCAATCGGGCCGCCGACGCCGCCGGTCTTCCGCGCGCACTGGTCCACAGCGTCGTCCGCGCCGAATCGGCGTACCGTATGGACGCCGTCTCCCCCAAAGGCGCTGTCGGATTGATGCAGCTTATGCCCGGCACCGCCGCGGCGCTCAAAGCAGATCCGAATGACCCCGCTCAGAATGTCGCCGCCGGGGCCATGTACCTCCGCCAGCTTCTCATCAAATACGAGGGTTCCGATCACCAGGTCTCAAAGGCTCTGGCGGCGTACAATGCTGGCGCGGGAGCGGTAGACAAATACAAAGGCGTGCCGCCGTACTCCGAAACACGCAATTATGTCCAGCGCGTGATCTCCACCTACAACCGGGAAACAGCGAAGGACGCGTCAGCCGATAGCGGCGACGATCACTCCGCGGCGGATTCTTCCATCCGTACCAGCGAATCGCGGTAGTTCACCGTCACCACATAGCGCCGCAGCGCCGGGTAGCCCAGCAGACCGGCCACATTCAGCCCGTTGTGACGGCTGAGATTGTCCAGGTTTACCAGCACCACATCGTCGGAAACGATCTCCTGCTTCGCGACGCCGAAACGGACCCGCGAGTTCATGGCCTGCACTTCCGAAACGCCGCCCGCGCCCTGCACCATCCTTGTGCGCGCATTGACGCCCGGCCCGCCAAGTTCCTGTGCCGCCATCGACGAAAGCGCATTGTGCGCCGCGCCGGTATCCAGAAGGAAGTAGCCATTGTGGCTGCCGTTGAGCCTCGTTTCCACAAAAAGCGCCGCCCTGATGGAGCGCACATGGACAAAGCCGTCGGGGGCGTCCCCGGCTTCGCTGTAAGGCATCAGATCGAGAACACGGCCGGGAAAATCGAGCCTCACCAAAAAATCGGAAAACAGCGAGAGCGGCACAACCCCGTCAGCGCCGGCCACCACGCGCCGGTCCATGATATCGACGGGACAATCCTCGAACGCAAGCGGCCCGACATCCACCCACTTCGCCACCGCGATCTGAGCGGAGCCCTCGCTCTTCCGTCCGAAGCCGATCATCGCCAGATCCGCGATCGGCGCCAGCCCCGTGGCTTTGGCGATCTCCCGGGAGATCACAAGATGCTCGGCCCCGCTGTCCAGAATGAGGCGCAGCGGACGCCCACCGTTGATCCGCGTCTTCAGCATCACCCCCATGGCGCGCCCCGGAGACGGCACATAGGGATCGAGCTTCAGCTTGTAGGGGTACATCGGCGTGAGAAGACGAGGAGCGCTTTGAGCGCCGCAGAGAACCACTCCGAGGGCGCAGGACCCGGCAATCCGGAACAGGCGGAGTACAGCGGCTTGCATCATGCCCACCCATGCGTTCTATCGACGCCTTGGGTACCCAAACATTACAGCTATATGCCAATACTGCTACAAAATGGTTTCAAAAGCCAGAGATTGTAACGCATCGGACAGCCGCAGACCTGAAAAAAGTGGAGGGAGGCAGAGCGGAGGTGGATCCAATGGCCCGATTCCTCGGGCCGGCCGCGGATGATGGACAGTTTTACTGGGCGGCGGCGGGCATGTCGAGCACGGCGACCACCCCGCGCAGGCGAACCAGCGCTTCCAGAAGCCCCTCCGGGCGCCGCATGGGCAGACCCAGCGGAACCAGCCGCAGCCGCACGCGCAGGCCAATCACATGGACGTGAAACGCCATCCACTGCCGCAGCAGTTGCGAAGCCAGATCGGAGCGATCCATCCGGCTGGTGGCCACCATCTCCCGCCCGATGCGGACCAGGCCGTCGAAATCGCGGGTCAGCTCAGATAGATAAAGGCGCGCCACATCGCGGCGGGAAGACGCGAGTTTGCGGCCAAGTGCGCGCGTATACCCGCGCTGGCCGGCAGCGAATTCCAGATCCGCCGAGCTAAACAGCCGGTCGAGCGCACGGTATTTCTCGAGCGAGAAACCGCGCAGCCATTCCACGCCTGGCAGACTCGCTGCAGTCCGCCGAAACAGGACCACGAAAAACACGACGAATGCCGTGGCGATCAACGCGAGCACTGTGCCGGTCATATAGATGACGATCATGAACGCTGCCGCCTGAATCCGCAGATAATGTTACATGACAATGAGGCGGGACGCAATGGTAATATTGTCCCTGTAATTGCGCGCTGCTGAGCGTAGAAAATTACCACGTTCAACGCACTTAACGGCAAATATGGCCGTTCATTCTTCCCTTCCGGTACATGTCTTATGGACGAGCACGGCCTGTGCCGGCTTTACTGGCTCCGCCATCATCACGGGGATAGAGAGTGGCTGAATTATTTTTGACACGACTAAAAGAGACGCTATTCCTGCGTTCGCCCGAACCGCCGTACCGACCGGTTCATCTCTTCCAGGTAGCCGACAAGATGCGATTCGTCTTCCTGGCGGAAGCCGCCGTGCAGCGAAACCAGAACGCCCTCACCGGTTCGATTGACCGCCAGCGTCCAGAAAAGCAGACACAAAGTGCTTACCGTCATCCCGATTGCGCCAACGGTCCTGGCGTCGCCAAATCCCACATTCGCCAGAAAGAGAGCAGCGCCCTTCGGAACCAGATACACGGCATAACCGATCGAATATACGACCGTATTGCGAACTACGCGGATCGGAAACCACACCATGAACGCAGTGATCAGAAGCACGAAGAGGAACAGGCTGGTGATCACGGTTCGCTCGGCGCGCTGCAGTTCTTCCAGATACAGGTGCGGGTGACGCTCGAGTCCGACCAGCAGCAGCGAACTCAGCGCACAGACGGGCACGACAATCTCGATGAATGCCTTCATCGTCGAGGCGACGCCCGGAAGCCGTTTCAGGACCTTTCCGTACAGCTCGACGACCACAAGCAAATAGAGAACCAGCGATGCCCCCTCCGCCCAAATGTAGAACCAGTAGTAGGAACGGGTGTCCATGGGCACCACCCATGGAATGATGGAACCAACGATGTTAAAAATAAGCCAGACCACCAGCGCCGGATACGATCCGGCCAGACGTGCCAAAAGAATCCGGCTGAACAGTGCAATAAACGCAAATAGGTTGCACGCAAATACAACTAGTTGCCACAGCGGAGTATTCGGCACAACGGCCAGCAGGAGGATTCCCATCCGATATGCCGAGTCTATCACTCGGCAGGCGTTCCTCAAAGCGGCCCGCGCAGGCACGACAGGTACGTGCATGCGCAGGCCGTTGAATCGGACCTCCTGAGCGTTACACGAAGCTGGACAATGCTGGACGACGCGAGACCGGATCGGCCCCATTGAGCGTTGTTTTCAGCCGGTTGTGAACCTAAAGGAGATGCCCGTCGCCGCCTGGGGGAGGCGCCGGAGCCGGCCAGTCGGCGGCCGTCAGATGTCCGTCGCCCCCCGGCGGAGGCGCTGGTGTCGGCCAGTCGGTTGAAGTGTTGGAAGCGAGAGCAAGCGGGAGCGCCAGAGACGCGCACAGCAGCACCTTTTTCAGCATGGGGACTCCTTGGGAAATTGGAAATCTGGCTTGAAAGCCAGCCCAAGCGTAGCCCCCCATTCCCTGAATTAATGGAAATGGGTACAGTAATTCTGTTTTCGGAACAACTCTGATTTGGTTGCGCCGCTCCGGCCGGATCGCGCTTCGTGCGGCCCATCTTTTCGCCGCTCGCCGAACAGCGATATCATGGTGCCAGGAAGGATACGTTGAACGAGAATGGGGCTGCTCTGGATAACGACGCAGGGAGTGTCCTGTGGCGTCGGACCCTTACCCAGATCCCCTCAATCTTCGGCCGGCTCGTCTGGATCGCGTCCCTGCGCAACCCCAATACCGGCATCTACGAACACCACGGGCTGGCCGTCCTGTTCGGCCGGGACGGAGCCAACAAAGCCCTTCGCTTAAGTCATCTGGCATGCTGCCGCGACTGGTTGCGGAGCAGCCTCGAAGAGCAGATGGCCGACCTGCGCGAGTATCTCGCCGCCCAGACCGAAGGTGCTGAGCGCGTCGTCGCGAACTGGCAGGATCTGGGTTTCTGGCGAACCATTCTGCCGGCTTCCATCCGTGGGGCTGAGCGCGCCCACTACCTCGCCGAGATGGAAGTGCTGCTCAGTCTGCTGCGAAACGAGGCCTGCGCCGGTGCCCCTCGTCAAACCGAGTAGCGTAGGCCACCACCTGGCCGTGGATATCCACTTCGGCCATCGAAAAAACGACCGGCGCGCAGCCTGATGCCGGGTGCGGAATCAGCGTAATCCGGTCGCGATCCTGCGAACACCAGCAGCAATAATACCCCGACCGAAGCTCAATAAAGTAGATAGGCCGCTCCAGCTCCGTCGTCCAGCCGGAGTTGACAATCCTCCGCTTCGTTTCGTCCAGGACAATGAAAGTGCCGGGCTGCAGCAGCGGGTACATGAACCAGTCCTCGGTTCCGATGAACGCGTAGCGCTGATTTGCTTCCGGATCCACGTGGTCAAGCAGAAGCAGCGGAACCTTGCCCCAGCGCGAAATGCTCCGGGTCAGGTAGGTCGTATGCGTCGGGTCGAAGCCGGGCTCGAGTGTGATCGGGAACAGGACCGTTCCATTCTTCCATGGGACCGAGCGAACCGGATGGGTCCGGGTCACCTGCGCGAACTGCCCGTCGGAGACCATCGAAGCCAGCGAAATCCCGTACCAGCCAAGCACTTCCTCGAAATCGAGCCGGTAAATCGAGCAAAGCGAATAGAGCTTGTGCAGAGACGGAGTAAGACCTCTGTTCTCAATCTCGGATAACCGGCTCGCCACCACGGCGTACTCATCACGACCGTGTTTTTCCGCGATCTTCCGGCTGGCTTCCTCAACCTCTCGGATCTTCAGATTGAGACGCTCGCGCGCTTGTCTGAGTTTTAGCCCCGGCTCGTCCATGGTATGATGCCTCCGTCGTCAACGGCCAGTGCCGCGGACGGCGGTGCAGCGACAGGTGTCGTTGGGATAGTACTGGTGTCGCTCGGATTATAGCGACTGTAATTCCCTGGTGGCAAGGCTGAGGGGAGGCCTTTGTTCCGAAAACGGAACAAAACCCTCTCGGAGGAGGCACTTTTGCAGATCGTCGTCGGAATCTCCGGGGCGAGCGGCTCAATCTACGGCCTCAGAATTTTAGAAAAACTGCGCTCCTTCAGTAATGTTGAAACGCACCTCGTCATGACTCGCGCCGCTGAACGCACCGCCTGGATCGAGACCGGACGAACTGCCAGTGATTTCCGTGCATTAGCCCACCATCACTACCCCGTCGAGGACATCGGCGCGCCCCCGGCCAGCGGCTCATTTCTTACCGCCGGTATGGTGATTGCGCCCTGTTCGATTCGTTCCATGTCCGCCATTGCCGCCGGAATTTCCAGTGACCTGCTCACTCGCGCCGCCGACGTCTGCTTGAAGGAACGGCGAAGGCTCATCCTGATGGTGCGCGAGTCGCCGTATCATCTCGGCCATCTCCGGACCATGGTGGCGCTCACGGAAATGGGAGCGATAGTTGCCCCCCCTGTCCCCGGCTTCTACCACAAGCCGGAAACGGTGATGGACGTTGTGAATCACTCCGTGGACCGGGCTCTGGACCTGCTGGGGCTGCCGCCGGCCGACGCACGGCGCTGGGACGGCCATGAGGCGCAGCGAAAGGACCCTGCTGAGGAATGAGGAAGCTGCGGACAGCATTTCAGGGCGAGTTGGGAGCGTTCAGCCAGGAGGCCGTCCGCCGGTTGATGGGAGACCGCGCGGCCGTTGCGCCCTTACAGCGTTTCGACGAGGTGTTCCGCGCCCTGGTGGACAAGGCCGTCGACGCGGCCGTCATCCCCATCGAAAACACCCTTGCCGGCTCGGTGCACGAGAACTACGACCACCTCCTCGAATACGACGTACGCATTGTCGCCGAGACCAACATCCGCATCGTGCACAACCTGATCGCGCGGCCGGGCGTGCGCTTTCGCGATGTGCGTCGCGTCTTTTCCCATCCCGTCGCGCTGAACCAGTGTCTGGATTTCTTCGCCGCCAACCCGCAGGTCGAGAAGATCCCTTACTACGACACGGCGGGCAGCGCCAGGATGATCGTCGGCGAGAAGCTGGACGACGCCGCGGCTATCGCATCGTCCATCGCGAGCTCCATCTACGGAGGGCACATCCTGCGCCGCTCGATTGAGGACGACCGGCGGAATTTCACCCGGTTCTTTCTCCTGCGCCGGACAAAGGATGCGCGGAAGCCGGCGGCGCGCGTCGAACAGTGGAAGACCTCGCTGGTGTTCACGACGCGGAACACGCCCGGAGCCCTCTTCCGCTCCATCAGCGCCTTCGCGTTGCGCGACCTGAATCTGACCAAGATCGAGTCGCGCCCGCTGCGCGGCAAGCCCTGGGAGTATCTCTTCTATGTCGACTTCCTCGGCCGGGAGGACGACGAGCGCTCGCGCAATGCCCTCAACCACTTGCGTGAACTGGCCGATTTCCTGCGAGTGCTCGGGAGTTACCCCCGCGGCGAATGACGGTGGGTGCGCTCACGCACTGCTGGGTGATGAGCACTACAGATTATGGGTGAGTTCACTCAGTAACCCACCGGAACGTCCTGCGTAAATAATTGAAAAAACGATGACGGTGTTGTGGCAGGCCGATTGCGAAATACAGAACAACCGCAGCTAATCGGCATGACCGCCAGACGGGTCATCACGGTTCTCCTCCTAACAGGTCCCGTCTGAATGCCGATACTTGCGTGCCGCGGCGTGCGGCTTCCGAGCGGGGCTCTGAGTGAGGCTCCAATCGGCGTCCTCCAGCGCAAAAACCGCACGCCCGCACGCAAATCTCCTTCCTCCCTCGTTCATGATGGCAGCAAGCGGCGCTGTCCCGTCTCTACTCCAGTGAAGTGTTCAGGATCCGGAACGTGAACCGTTCCGGCGGCAGTGCCGCAATCGGGCTCGGGGTCAGGTTCACCCAGGCCTGCCAGGCGCTGCTCGCCACCGTGTGCTTCAGGTAGAACAGGAACTGGTTCGAGAAGCATGAGATGGGAGGCGGCTGGCGGAACGTCAGGCGCAAACCAACCGCCTTCTCCAGATCCACGTCCTTTTCTTCCGGCAGCGCCTTGTCGGCCAGCAGTTGCACGAAGCTGCTGCGCCCAGCATGGGGCCATACATCGTTGCGCAGCAGATTGCGCAGCTCCAGACGCGTCTCGAAAGTCATCTCGCACTGGCGGATCCACTCCAGAATGCTGTCGCCCCAGCTCCAGCGCTGCAGCAGATCCTGATACTGGTCCACCAGATTCAGCGCCAGATCCATGCGGCGGCGGTCGAAATCGGGCTCCGGCGCGGCCACCATCTCTTCCTCTTCCACAATGTTACTGGCCATGTTCACCACACGGTCCAGCCGGCGCACCTGATGGGTGGAGCGCAGCAGCAGCGGCGGCAGCTCATGTGTTCTCGAGCCCGGCACCTCCACGAACTTCCGGCCTCCCAGGATGTCTGCCATTCCGGCCTCCCTCTTTCCAATCGGCGGTTTCGCCGGGAAGAATCACATATGTTGGATGCGTCGAACCGGACGGGGTTCCTGGGGCTGACCTGAGCCGCTCCTTACTGATATGATGCCGGTGACATGGCAGATTATTCAATCGGACTGGATCTGGGGGGCACCAACCTCCGCGCCGCGGCCATTAGTACCGGCGGCGAATTGCTGGCCAGCGTTTCGGGACGCACCGAGCTTTCCGCCGGCCGCGACACCGTCATCACCGACATGGTGAACGCCATTAAGAAACTGCGCGAGGACACCGGCTCCGGTCTGGTCGGCATCGGCATGGGCGTGCCCGGCTTCATCATCATCGAGAAGGGCATCATCGTCGGCTCCCCCAATCTGCCCGCGCTCGACGGCTACGCGCTGCGGGACGACATCGAGAAGCGCCTCGGCGCCACCGTGGTGCTGGAGAACGACGCCAACGTCGCCGCCCTGGGCGAGAAGTGGATGGGCGCCGGCAAAAACGTGGACGATCTGGTGCTGCTCACGCTGGGCACCGGCATCGGCGGCGGCATCATCTCCGGCGGCCGGGTGCTGCACGGTCACGTGGGCATGGCCGGCGAGCTGGGCCACATGACGGTGGTGCCCAACGGCGCGCCCTGCGGCTGCGGCAATCAGGGCTGTCTGGAGAAGCACGCCAGCGCCACCGCGATCTCGGGCATGGCGAAGGTGATCGGCCTGGGCGCGGACCTGACCTCCGAGCAGGTGTACAAGCTGGCGATCGGCGGCAACGAGAAGGCCAGGCGGATCTTCGAATCCATGGGCCGCTACCTGGGCATCGCGCTGGCCACGCTGATCAACATCTTCAACTTCAAGCTGTATCTGCTGAGCGGGGGCCCGCTGCCGGCGTGGGATCTGTTTGCGCCGGCCATGTTCGAGGAAGCGAAGTGGCGCTCGTTCACGTTCCGCAACGCCGAGACGAAGATCGAAAAAGCGATTCTGGGCGGCGAGGCCGGGCTCTTCGGAGCCGCCTACCTGCCGATTCTGGAAAAGAAGTAGATGGTGGCGCAGGCTTCAGCCTGTGAATTGAACCGATGGACCTTCTGAAGTTGTTTGCCGAGCGCTTTCCCGGGCGCGGGAAGCCGGCAGTCTGGCGCGCGCCGGGACGAGTGAATCTCATCGGCGAGCACACCGACTACAACCTGGGATTCGTGCTGCCCATCGCGATCGATTTCGCGACCTGGGCAGTAGTCGCGCCGAATAACGACGGCCTGCTGCGGGTGCGCTCGGAGAACCTGAATGAGACACGCCAGTGGCCCGTCGCCGAAGTCGCCACGCTCCAGCCGACCAGGAATTGGACCGACTACGTCATCGGCGTGGCGCGCCAGATTCCGAGCCTCGCCGCCCTCGACGTCCTGATCTACAGCACCGTGCCGGTGGGCGCGGGACTGAGTTCGTCGGCGGCTCTGGAGGTCTCAGCGGCGCTGGCGCTCGGCAGCGACGCGCAGGGCATCGATCTGGCGAAGCTGGCCAGACGCTCGGAAAACGATTTCGTCGGCAACCCCTGCGGCATCATGGACCAGTTCGTTTCGGTCTACGGGCGCGCTGGTGCGGCCATCAGAATCGACTGCCGCAGTCTCGATCACGACGCCGTCACCCTGCCCGGCGGCATCGCCATCGTAGTGGTAAACACCATGGTGAAACACGAGCTCAGCGGCTCGGCCTATCGCGATCGTGTCCGCGAGTGCGCCCAGGCGGCCCGTGACATAGGCGTGGCCAGCCTGCGCGACGCGAACCTGGGGCAGATCGACAAGATTGGCGATCCGGTGGCGAAGAAACGGGCGCGCCATGTCATCTCCGAAGACACCCGCGTGGAAGAGTTCGTGACGGCCTCAGCGCGCGGCGACGTCGCCGAGCTGGGTCGGCTCTTTGTAGCGTCGCACCGCAGCCTGCAGCTCGATTACGAAGTCAGTTGCGAGGAGCTGGATTTCCTGGTGGACACCGCGATCGCCATTCCCGGCGTGCACGGTGCGCGCATGACCGGCGGCGGCTTCGGCGGCTGTACGGTGAACCTTGTCGATGCCGGCGCGGTAGATGCGTTCGAGAGCGCTATTCGCGCGAAGTACGTTGAGCGGTATGGTCTGACCCCCGAAGTGTATCGCGTGGAACCCTCCGCGGGCGCTGGTCGCTCCGAATAAACCGTAGAGAATAACCCGCGCGCCGCCGCACTGTACCCATGTTGAGTCCTCTTTCCTCCGAGGGCCCTGCGTTGGGACGGGCGGCACCAGTCCTCCGCCCGTCCGCTCTTTCAGCGGCTATCATCGGGGGATGCTTCTCCAGAAAGTCCTGAGCAGCCGATGGACAAGGGCGGCCGTCTTCGCCGTCTCTCTGATTCCCGCGGTGCTGCTCTATTGGCGCTGGCAGCACCACCTGCTGGGTGCCAACTGGGTCGAGAAGGCGCAGCACTTCACCGGCGACTGGATTCTGCGCTTCCTCATCTTCACCCTGTGCGTGTCGCCCCTCCGTAAACTGCCCGGGCTGAACGCGCTGATCCGCTATCGCCGCATGCTCGGCCTCTACGCCTTCTTCTACGCCTGCCTGCACTTCGCCATCTACCTGTGGTACGACAAAGGGCTCGACTGGCGCGAGATCTACGGCGATTTCACGCGCCGCCAGTTCTACATCTTCGGGCTGATCGCGTTC
>Ga0335082_10001494_pt1 | contig 24919 bp, 24 predicted proteins | sample Lox_Sample_41_FD_206718 | JGI IMG/M metagenome (GOLD analysis project Ga0335082, IMG submission 206718) | Soil microbial communities from Loxahatchee National Wildlife Refuge, Florida, United States - Lox_Sample_4.1 | ecosystem: Environmental > Terrestrial > Soil > Wetlands | place: USA... | reverse complement strand
CTCGTGCGCGCGCAGATCCTGGAGCGGACGGGTGAGTTCAAGAAGTCGGCCGACGACTTCTCCCAGGCCATCGCCAAGGGGTTCGACCACTCGCCCTACATCTATACCGAGCGCGCCAACATGCGCGCCGCCGGCGGCGACTATGCCCAGGCCCTGGCCGACTACAACAAGGCCCTGACCTTCAACTCCGGGTTCTGGCCGGCGATCGCCGGGCGCGGCGCGGCCCTGGCCGAGAGCGGCGATGCCACCGCCGCCCTCGCCGACCTCGACCGCGCCCTCGCCCACGACCCTGGCGTGCTGACGGAGACGCTGAAGAGCGAGCACGTCCAGGTGCAGAGCCGCAAGGGGCCGCCGCAGCAGGGCACGAACTCGCTGTCGGTCACGATCCAGACGGCGCCGGCCATGGCGGCCAGCTACGTGGCGCGCGGCAAGCTGCGCTTCGCGCAGGGCGCCTACCGGCCGGCGCTCGCGGATCTCGACGAGGCGGTGAAGCGAATGCCGGCGCTGGCGCCCGCGCACTTCTACCGCGGCCTGACGCTGCTGGCCCTCGGCCGCTGCCAGGAGGGCCAAGCCGAATTCCAGGCCGAGGGCGTACGCGGCGCGGCGCTGTTCCAGGCGGCCCTGGCGCACAATCACGACGCGCTCGCCAAGGCCGGCTGCGCGGTGGAGAAGCTCTAGGGCCGTGACGGCGGTCACAGATCGGGGGCGGCGGCGGCGCTAGTCTGCGGCATCGCTCGACGAAGAACGGGGAGCTTCGATGCTGGAGATCATCGCCTTCATCGCCATCGCGGCCTATAGCTGCACCCTGCCCGGCCGCGTGCGGCGCGCGCTCCGCGGCGAGCCGCCGCCGAAGTTCAAGGGCGACGCCGCCCGCTACCTCGCCAACCTGCGGCGGGAATCGCTGATCATCGTGGTGTGCGCCGCCATTTGGTCGGTGAAGGACATCGCCGACGTGTTCTGGCTGCGCGCCGACGACGTCGCCGACAGCGGCGCCGGGCCGCTGCTGTGGGTGATCATCGCGGGCTGGCTGGCCTGCGCCGTCGGCGCCTTCATTGCGCGCCGGCCGCTGCTGGCCGCGGGCGGACCGACGCCTACGCCGGCAGCGGAATGAATTCCGTCTCGCCGGGGACACCGGCGAAGCGGCCCTGCTGCCAGTCGTCTTTCGCCTGCTCGATGCGCTCCTTCCGGCTGGAGACGAAGTTCCACCAGACGTGACGGGGACCGTCGAGCGGCGCGCCGCCGAGCAGCAGCAGCCGCGCGGCGGCGGTTGCGCGCAGGGTGACCGCGCGCCCGGGAGTAAACACCAGCAGGCGGCCGGGCGCGAAGACGCGGCCGTCGACCTCCACCGCTCCCGCCAGCAAATACGCCGCCCGTTCCTCGTGACCGGCATCCAGCGGCAGGGATGCGCCGGGGGCCAGAGTGGCGGCGGCGTAGAACAGCTCCGACAGCGTCTGCACGGGCGAGCGCTGGCCGAGGAGCGCGCCGGCGACGACGCGCAGGGATTTGCCCTCGCCTTCGATCAGCGGCAGCGTGGCGGCGGGATAGTGGCGGAAGGCCGGCGCGGTCTCCTCGTGCTGCGTCGGCAGGGCGACCCAGATCTGGATGCCCTCCAGGCGCTGCGGCTTCGCGCGACTGGCGGCGTCGGTGCGCTCGGAGTGGACGATGCCGCGGCCGGCCGTCATCCAGTTGACGTCGCCGGGCGCGATCGGCTGCTCGAAGCCCAGGCTGTCGCGATGCACGATCCCGCCCGCGAACAGATAGGTGACGGTGGCGAGGCCGATATGCGGGTGCGGCCGCACGTCGAGGCCGCGGCCGGCGGCAAACTCGACCGGGCCGAACTGATCGAAGAAGACGAAGGGCCCGACCATGCGCCGCTCCGCCGCCGGCAGCACGCGGCCGACGGCGAAGCCGTCGCCGAGATCGCGCGTGCGCGGCAGGATCTCGTGCTGGATGAGGGCGGATGATGCCGGGGTGGCAGACGGAGCAGAGGGTCGGTCGTTCATGAGGCACCTCGGCATGAAGTGGACGGCCGCCCGGACGATGTGACGGCAATCATAGGCAGCAGCACCCCGCTCCTGCTAGAGTTGGCTTTGCGGGGGTAAGCGATGGCGTTCAGACAATATCCGGTAATCCAGACTTCGCCGCAATTCGGGCCGATGAAGTTTCCTGGCGGCTATCTGTGGGCGGTCCTGTTCCGCCTTCCCGTTCCGGCGACGAACGCCGGCTACATCATCCAGGAAGTGCTGATGGAGGAGACCGGCACGACCTCCAGCGGCACCCACGCCACCGGCGGTAACCACTATTGGGAGGCTTGGCCGGTGAGCGCCGGGCAGTCGGAGATCACCGCCGCGTCGGCCCGCCAGACGATCGCCGAGTTCATAACCTCCCAGGGCGGCCGGCCGCCGCCTGGACCCATCTTCTCGACCCCGGTCAACGATATCTTTTTCCGCACCTTCGCCGCGGGCCAAGTGGGTTCGCGTACCATGCAGGCGTCGGCGGGATTCTATGACGACGCCTTACCATCCGATTTCGTCGTCGCCAATCCGGCTACCGGCGCCGGCGCCCTGCCCTCCACCACGACGCAGCCGACGTTCTGGCAGCCCAAGGGGCTGTTCCGCTACCTGTACTTCGAGTTCGATTTCAGCACCAGCCGTGATCCGGCCAACGCGACGCTGCAGACCGCAACGACAGCGGTCGGCACAATCAGGGCCGGCTCGAGCCCGGACGCATCGCTGCTGCGAACTTGGTAGCGCCTAGCGCTTCTTCCCCTTCGCCTCGCCGTAGACCAGCGGCACGGCGGCGGCGGCGGTGAGGACGCGGAAGGTCAGGCTCTCCTGGATGTAGAGGTGGACGGTGGTCGCGGTGTGATCGAGATAGCCGATCGAGAAGTCCTGGCCGACCACCAACTCGAAATCGCCGCCGCGCTGGCTCAGCACCACCGCACCGTTGACGCCGGGCGCCGAGACGATGGGGCCGTCGAGCAGCCGCTTCACATATTCGAGCAGCGGGAAGCCGGCGGGCGACATGGTCTTGGTGAGGCCGGCGTAGCAGCGGGGTCCGAGGGCGATGGCATAGGGACCGGCGATGCCGGTGGTGGTCAGGCGGTCGACGGCCTCGGCAACCACATTGTGATACTGGAAGTAGTCGTCGGTGAGGGTGAGCGTTGCCTGCTCGGCGCTGGGCACGACGCCGGCAACGTGCGCCGCCGGATAGCCGTGGAATACCACCCTATCCTCCGCGATGGCGATGTCGTAGGCCGCCTTGCGCACGGCGTCGAGGTCGGGATCCTTCGAACCGCGGTCCACGGCCTCCAGTTCGGCGCGCGACAACTCGAACGGCACGCGCAGCTCGACCAGCGGCTGCACCTGCCGCAGGCGGGCCTCGATACCGGGCCCGGGCCGGTCGCGCAGCATCTCGGTACGGCCGAGATTCTCCGCCGAATGGGCCCAGCCCAGCGGGCCCTTGAAGTCGACGAGGCGGCGCGCGGCCAGGGTACCCTTCAGCGTGCGGGTCGCCTCGGCATCGATCTCCTTCCAGGCGGCGTCGGAAACGGGGGCAAGCTTGCGATAGAGGTCGTTCATAGCGTAGCCCCCTAGCGCAGGCTGCCGATGCCGAGGGAGCCGTCGCCGCCGCCGGCCGGCGCGCCCTGGCCTTCGCCGTCGGTGGCCGCCGCTTCAAGGCCGAGGATCGGGCCCTCCTTGAACAGGTAGGTTCGCATCTGCTCGTCGAAGCCCGGCGCCTTCCGGCGCAGCCATTCCAGCACCATCATGGCGTGCTCGCGCTCTTCGTCGCGGTTGTGGGCGAGGATGGCCTTCAGCTCGGGATCGCCGGCGGCATCGACGCGCTGATCGTACCAGTCGATCGCCTCCAGCTCCTCCTGCAGCGACGCGAGGGCGCGGTGGCGGTCCTTGGTCTCCGGCGCGAGAACTGCTTCATTTTCGTGAAAGCCCACGGACGATGCCATGGCAATGCCCCCTTATTCTTTTCGGTGAGGAATCCTAGGCGATCCCCCCAATATGGTTACTAAAGCTTAAAGCGCCAGCACCGGCAAATGTTCCGTTAGGGTCGCAGGCGAGCGCGTTGAAATCGTTTGACAAGGGCCACTCGATCGCGTTTAGTCGCGCCCGCAATCGATGCTTTGGCCTGCCTTGGCTGTTACGCTCCCTGAAGAGGGGCCTTTCAAGACACCCCAAAAGTTCTGGTTGTACCGGGTCGCGCGATCGTCGCGTGACCAACTACGCACACACCGTGCATCGCTAAGGAGACACTATGGCTACTGGTACTGTTAAGTGGTTCAACGCCGCCAAGGGCTTCGGCTTCATCGTGCCGTCGGACGGTTCGAAGGACGTGTTCGTACACATCAGCGCCGTCGAGCGCGCGGGCCTCGGCCAGCTCGTCGAGGGTCAGAAGGTCAGCTACGAGATCACGACCGAGCGCGGCAAGGCCGCAGCCACGAACCTGAAGGCGGCATAACACCGCTCAACGGAACGAGAAACGGCCCCGGCGGCGACGCCGGGGCCGTTTTGCTTTTCAAGGGCAGGGCGCCAAGTATCAAAGGTGCGGCGCCACCCATTGGGCGATACGGGCGGCGTCCATGGCGCCGGAGATGCGCGCGACCTCGCGGCCGCCGCGGAAGAGGGCCAGGGTCGGGATGCTCTGGATGCCGAGGGCCGAGGCCAGCGCCGGCGCCTCCTCGGTATTGACCTTGCCGAGGCGGACCTGCGGCTCGAGCCGCTTGGCGGCCTCCTCGAACTTGGGGGCCATCATCCGGCAGGGGCCGCACCAGGGAGCCCAGAAATCGATCAGGACGGGCAGGTCGTTGCTCTCGACATGGCGGCGGAAGCCGGCCTCGTCCATCGCCACGGGATGGCCGTCGAACAGCCGGTCGTGGCACTTCCCGCACTTGCCGCCGTCGGCCAGCCGCTCCCGCGGCAGGCGATTGATCGCGCCGCAGGCGGGGCAGACGACGTGTACGGACTCGGCCATGGCAAATCCTCCTCTTTTCCGCGACCGACCCGATCGCCTATATATGAGCTATCCCTAATTTAGGTGTGCTGCGAGAAGAATCCATGGCTCACTCCCTGCAACTCGATCTTCCCCGCTTCGAGGCCAAGGCCGCGGCGGCGGCGCAGCTCCTCAAGGCGCTCGCCAACGAGCATCGGCTGATGATCCTCTGCAAGCTGACCGAGGGCGAATTGTCGGTGGGCGATCTCGTGGAGATGATCGGGCTATCGCAATCGGCCCTGTCGCAGCACCTCGGCAAGCTCCGGGCCGACGGCCTGGTCGCGACGCGACGCGACGCGCAGACCATCTACTATCGGCTGGCCAGCGCCGACGCGGCCCGCGTGCTGCAGGTGCTGGCCGACATCTACTGCCCGCCGCGCCGGCGCTAGCGCGCCCGATCCGGTCAGTGGAAGGCCTCGCCGGGCTTCATCCCCAGGATCTTCAGGATCTTCGCCAGCGGGCAGAAGCCGGTGAAGGAGGCCTGCAGCAGGTTCGCCCCGACGAAGGCCGTGAGCCACAGCCAGGCCGGATGGTGAAGCTGCGACAGCAGCAGGCTGACGAGAACGACGGTGCCGGCGAAGGCGAGAACGGCGCGATCGATGGACATGGTGCTTGCTCCTCAAAAATCGGCGGACGTGACGGACCGGCTCAGGCAGCGCGGTCCGGCTCATGCTCGTGGCCGGTCAGCTTCTCGATGCCCATGAGCCGCAGGACATACTTCTCGTAGACCGGCTCGCTGATTCCCTTGCGGATCTTGCGCAGGAAGTATTTCTCGAAGGCGACCTTGGCGGTGTGCACCCACTTGCCTTGGCTCGACCAGTTGACGTTGCGCGGGGGAATCTCCGGGATGGCGACGAAGGCGACACCCTTGTCGCCGAAATCGGCCAGGCACACGGCGTTCCAGGTGGCGCGCTCCGTCGCCTCCTTGCCGTCGAGCAGGCTGCGGATGTTGTGCGCCGTCGCCGTCATCATGGATTCGATCATGAAGCCGGTCTTCGGCACGCCCGTGGGCACCGGCGTCGCCTCGACCGGCGGGATGGCGATGCAGACGCCGACGGCGAAGATGTTGGGGAACTTGGCGTTGCGCTGGTGCTTGTCGACGAGGATGAAGCCGCGCGGATTGGTCAGGCCCTCGATTCCGGCGACCGCCGGGATGCCGCGGAACGCCGGCAGCATCATGGCGTAGCGGAACGGCAGCTCGTGCGTGCGTTTCTCCCTGCCACCCTCGTCGAGCTCGGTCACGTGCATGCGGCCGTCCTCGACCTTGGTGGTCTTGGCGTTCGTGATCCATTTGATGTGGCGCTCGCGCAGCGCCGACTCGAGCAGGCCCTTGGTATCGCCGACGCCGCCGAGGCCGAGATGGCCGACGTAGGGCTCTGAGGTCACGAAGGTCATGGGAACGCGGTCGCGGATCTTGCGCTTGCGCAGGTCCGTATCGAGGATCATCGCGAACTCGTAGGCCGGGCCGAAGCAGGATGCGCCCTGCGCGGCGCCGACAACGACCGGCCCGGGATCCCTGCAGAATTCCTCCCAGGCGGCGGACGCCGCTTCGGCATGCTCGACATGACAGATCGAGCGGGTGTGGCCCTGCGGCCCCAGGCCCGGCACCTCGTCGAAGGCCAGATCGGGACCGGTCGCGATGACCAGGTAGTCGTAGCCGACCGTGCGGCCGTCGTTCAGCTCGATCTCGTTGCGGTCGGGATGCAGCCGCTTGGCGCCGGCCGATATGAAGTTGATCCCCTTCTTCGCCATCACGGGCGCGATCGGCACCTCGATGTCCACGCGCTTACGCCAGTTCACGGCCACCCATGGATTGGACGGCGTGAAATGGAAGGTGCCGCCTTTCGCGATCACCGTGAGCCGCTCATCGTGCTTCAGCAGCGACTGCAGCTCGAAGGCCATCGGCATGCCGCCGAGGCCGGCGCCGAGAATGACGATGTGTTTCATGGGGTGGGACCTCCCGTTGGCGCGCCGCGACTCGCCGCGGCCGCTGGATGAGCAGCACCTGGTTTGCAGAAGAGCCGATGCAGAGCGCCGATGACTTGATCCAAGTCATCGCCGGCGAGCGAATACAAAATACTCTGCGACCTGCGGCGCGTTCTCACGAGCTTGGAGGCGCGCAGCTTCGCCAAGTGCTGGGAGAGCGCCGATTGCCCGAGCCCCGTGAGCCGCTCCAATTCGGCAACCCGCCGCTCGCCGCCGAGCAGCTGGCAGAGGATGAGCAAGCGGTGCTCGTTGCTCATGGCCTTCAGCCGTTTCGCCGCCAACCTGGCCGCCGCGCGCGAAATCTTTATATCCATAGTTGCTAATTTAGCTTTCACTCATATATAAGTCAAGACGCCCTGATCGAAAAGTCGGAAGCAAAGGACCCTGCAGACATGACGCTCCGCTCTGGCGCGGGAACCGCGGACAAGCCCCCTCGGATCTGCAGGAAGTGCTGGCGAACGCTCCGGGCACTGGCGGCGATCCTGCTTGCCCTCACGGCAATGCCGGCGGCCGCAGCGGAATTCCAGGTGGCCGGCCGCGAGATTCCCGATCTGAAGGCGGTGTTCGCGACGGTCGAGAGCCTGCATCTGACGCCGGCGCGCACGCGCATCGGCGGCACGATCGGCGAACTCGCCGTCCAGGAGGGCAGCCGGATCGAGGTCGGGCAGCGGCTGGCCCAGGTGGTCGATCCAAAGCTCCCGCTGCAACTGGCGGCGCTCGACGCCGAAATAGAATCGCTGCACGCCCAACAGACTTTCAACGAGCTCGACCTGGCCCGGATGCAAAAGCTGATGACGACGGGGGCGGCGACCCAGTCCCGCGTCGACGAGGCGCAGACGGCGCTCAATGTCGTCAAGGCGAACGTCGCGGCCAAGACCGCGGAACGCGCCGTCGTCGCCGAACAACTGAAGGAAGGCGACGTATTGGCGCCCGCCAACGGGCGGGTGCTGACGGTGCAGGTCGTCAACGGCACGGTCGTCATGCCCGGCGACACCGTCGCCACCATCGCGGCCGACGCCTACGTTCTCCGCATGCGCGTACCCGAGCGGCATGCCCGCTTCATCCACGCGGGCGACCGCGTGCTGGTCGGCGCCCACGGGCTCGAGGCGGCGCCCGAGAAGCTCGTGGAAGGCCGCGTGCGGCTTGTCTATCCGGAGCTCGACCAGGGCCGGGTCGTCGCCGACGTCGACGTCGCCGGCCTCGGCGACTTCTTCGTGGGCGAGCGCACGCGCGTGTTCGTCTCGACGGGCACGCGGCCGGCGATCGTCGTGCCCGCCGCCTATGTCTACAAGCGCTTCGGCATCTCCTACGTCCGGGTCAAGGACGTCGGCGAGACCGTCGTGCAGGCCGGCCTGCCCACGGAGGACGGCATCGAGATCCTCTCCGGCCTGAGGCCCGGCGACGTCCTGCTGCCCGCGGAGCCCGCGCCGTGAAGCTCGGCATCGCCGGCGTCCTTACCCGCTTCTTCATCGACTCGCCGCTGACGCCCCTGCTCCTGCTGGCGTCGCTGGCGATCGGCGCGTTGGCGCTCGTCTCGCTGTCGCGCGAGGAGGAGCCGCAGATCAGCGTGCCCATGGTCGACATCCACGTCGAGGCCCGCGGGCTCAAGGCGGTGGACGCGGCGGAGCTCGTCACCAAGCCGCTGGAGACGATCGTCAAGGCCATCGACGGCGTCGAACACGTCTATTCGCAGACCGAAGACGATCATGTGATCGTGACCGCGCGCTTCTTCGTCGGCACCGACGCGGACGCCGCCATCCTGCGCGTGCACGCGAAGATCCGCGCCAACATGGACCGCATCCCCATCGGCATCCCTGAACCGCTGATCGTCGGCCGCGGGATCAACGACGTGGCAGTCGTGGTTTTGACCCTGTCGCCGCAGCCGGGGCAGAGCGCGGCGGCGCTGGCGCGTTGGAACGACAACGCACTATTCGACATCACGGAGAAGCTGCAGCACGAGCTGTCGAAGGTCCCGGACCTCGGTCTCTCCTATATCGTCGGCGGGCGCCCGGACCAGATTCGCGTCGAGCCGGATCCGGAGCGGCTGGCGCTCTATGGCGTGACGCTGAACCAGCTGGTCGACAAGGTCCAGCACGCCAACAGCTCGCTGATCGTCGGGGCACTGCGCGCACAGGACAGCAACCTGCCGGTCGTCGCCGGACAGACGTTGCAGGGCGTTCCCGATATCGGCCTGCTGCTGATCACGACACGGGATGGCCGGCCGGTCTATGTGAAGGACGTGGCGACGGTGGTGGTGGGCGGGCGGCCGGACGAGCACCGCGCATGGCATCTCGTGAAGACCGCCGACGGCAAGTTCGAGCGCCTGCCGGCCGTCAGCCTAGCCCTCGCCAAGCGCAGCGGGGCCAACGCCGTCGCGATCGGCCAGGCGATCCTCGACCGGCTCCAGCTGGTCCGCGGCCGCATCGTCCCCGAAGGTGTCGCCGTCACGGTGACGCGCGACTATGGCGCCACCGCCAACGAGAAGGTGAACGAGCTGCTGTTTCACCTGGCGCTTGCGACGGTCTCGATCGTGGTTCTGATCACGCTCGCGATCGGCTGGCGCGAGGGCGCGGTCGTGTTCGTCGTCATTCCCACGACGATCCTTCTCACCATGTTCGCCTCCTGGCTGATGGGCTACACGATCAATCGGGTGAGCCTGTTCGCGCTGATTTTCTCGATCGGCATCCTCGTCGACGACGCCATCGTCGTGGTCGAGAACATCGATCGCCACTGGTCGATGGGCGATGGCCGCAGCCGCCTGCAGGCGGCGATCGACGCCGTGGCCGAGGTCGGCAATCCCACGATCGTCGCGACTCTGACGGTGGTCGCAGCGCTGCTGCCGATGATGTTCGTGTCCGGACTCATGGGCCCCTATATGAGCCCGATCCCGGCCAACGCCTCGGCGGCCATGCTGTTCTCGTTCTTCGTCGCCGTCGTCGTGACGCCGTGGCTGATGATCAAGCTGCGCCGGCGCTCGGCGGGGACAACCGGCCACGACGAGCTCGGCGGCGGGAGGTTCGGCCGGTTCTATCGGCGGATTGCCGTGCCGCTGCTCACAGGGCGCCGCCGCTCCTGGGCCTTCCTCATCGGCGTCGGACTGGCGACCGTGGCGGCCTGCGCCCTCTTCTACACGAAGGACGTGGCGGTGAAGCTGCTGCCGTTCGACAACAAACCGGAAGTGCAGGTGGTCGTCGACCTGCCGCGGGGCAGCAGCCTGGAGGACACCGAGCGCCTGCTCATGGCGGCCGCCGACCGCCTCGCCGATCTCGCGGAGCTCACGAGCGTCCAGGCCTATGCCGGCACGGCGGCGCCGTTCAACTTCAACGGACTCGTGCGGCACTCCTATCTGCGCCAGCGGCCCGAGCAGGGCGACCTTCAGATCAACCTCGTGCCGAAGGCGGCGCGCGAGCGCTCCAGCCACGCCATTGCGCTTGACATCAGGCGGCGCCTCGCCGACCTGGCGCGACCGCCAGGCACCGCGATCCGCGTGGTCGAGGTGCCGCCGGGACCGCCGGTGCTCGCCACCCTGCTGGCCGAGGTCTACGGCCCCGACGCGGACGCGCGCCGCCGGGCAACGGCGAACCTCAGGCAGGCATTCGAGCAGGTCGACTTCGTGGTCGACGTCGACGACACCATCCACAAGCCGGAGCAGCGGCTACGCTTCGCCATCGACCATGAGAGCCTGGAATTCTACGGCGTCGAGGAGCAGGCGGTGTACGATACGATCGCGACACTCCTCGGCGGCGTCAGCGTCGGCTATTCCCATCGCGGCGAAGGAACGAGCCCGATCGAGATCACGATCCGGCTGCCCAAGGACGCGCTGTTCCTCTCCGAGCGGCTGCTGTCGACGCCCGTGCCGGCGCCGGGGCCGGCCGGCGGCCAGCCGCGCGTCGTCGAGCTGGGCAACCTGGTGACGCTGCAGCACGAGCAGGCCTCCTATCCGATCTTCCGGCGCGACGGGCGCGATGCCGAGATGGTGCAGGCCGAGCTGGCGGGTCGCTTCGAGGCGCCGATCTACGGCATGCTGGCGGTCGCCGACGCAGTCCGCCATCAGGACTGGGGCGCCGGCGGGCCGCCGCATTTCGCCCTGCACCTCCAGCCCGACGACGAATCGCGCGTGAGCTTCCTCTGGGACGGCGAGTGGGAGATCACCTACGTGACCTTCCGCGATATGGGGGCGGCGTTCGCGGCCGCCCTGCTCGGGATCTACCTGCTGGTGGTCGCGCAGTTCCGCAGCTTCAAGCTGCCGCTGCTCATCCTCATCCCGGTGCCGCTCACGCTCATCGGCATCGTGCTGGGACACTGGGCCTTCGGGGCGCCCTTCACGGCCACGTCGATGATCGGCTTCATCGCGCTGGCCGGCATCATCGTGCGCAACTCCATCCTGCTGGTGGACTTCATCCGCCACCGGCAGCGCGCGGGGGCATCGCTGCGCCAATGTCTCATCGACGCGGGCGCCGTGCGCTTCAAGCCGATCTTCCTGACCGCCGCCGCGGCGATGATCGGGGCCGCCTTCATTCTTCTGGACCCGATCTTTCAGGGCCTCGCGATTTCCCTGCTCTTCGGCCTCGCCTCCTCCACCGCCCTCACGGTTCTGGTCATACCCGCGATCTATGTCGTGCTCCGCGACGACAAACGCGGGTTCGACGCTGCGGGCGGTTGATCGCCCGCTACGCCTTCAGCTTCTCGCCGAGGAAGGTGAGCGTGCGCTCCCAGGCCAGCTTCGCGGCCTCGGCGTTGTAGCGCTCGGCCGAGGTGTCGTTGTTGAAGGCGTGGTTGACGCCCTCGTACATGAAGATCTGGTAGGACACGCCGGCCTTGTCGAGCGCGGCCTTGTAGGCGGGGATGCCGGCGTCGATGCGCTGGTCGAGCCCGGCATAGTGCAGCAGCAGCGGTGCCTTGATCATCGGCACGTCGGCCGCATCGGGCTGCATGCCGTAGTACGCGACCGCGGCGTCGAGCGAGGGGTCGTGAACCGCCAGCTGGTTCACCATGCCGCCGCCCCAGCAGAAGCCGACCGCGCCGACCTTGCCGTCCCCGTCGGCATGGGCACGCAGGAACGCGACGGCCTGCATGGCATTCGCCACGGTCGCCTTCATGTCGAGCTTGCCGATCATGTCGCGGGCCTGGTCTTCGTTGCTCGGCGTCCCGCCGAGGGGCGACAGCAGATCGGGCGCCATCGCGAGGAAGCCGGCGACGGCAAGGCGCCGCGTCACGTCCTCAATATGGGCGTTGAGGCCCCGGTTCTCGTGGATGACGATGACGGCGCCGAACTTCGTGCCGCTAGCGGGCTTCGCGAGATAGCCTTTGATGGCGCTGTCCTGGCCGGGGAAGTTCACGGTCGAGGTCGCGATCCGTGCATCGTCGGGCGCCACGACCGCCGCGACCGCCCGGTTTTCCAGGAACGGCAGCACGGCCGTGGCGGCAGCGACGCTGCCGGTCATCGCCGCCAGGCGCTCGAGGAAGACGCGCCGGTCGAGCGGGGCGTGGGTGTATTCGTCATAGAGATCGATGATTCTCTGATCCATGGTCGCTCCCTAACGTCTGGCCGGTCGACACGACGAGAACATTCAGCCACCGGGCCCTATTCCATCGGAAGGGGCTTTTCGGTGGCGGGATGGGACGCAGCGTTCTAGCGGCTCGGAGGGCTCGGCCTGGCCAGAGCTATTGGGGACGTGCCTGCGACCAGGATAGCGAGGCGAGGGTCTCGGCCTCGGCGATCTGCGGCGCGCTCAGGTGCGGGCGCAGGCGCTCGCAGGCCTCGGCCGCCGCCGCGCGCAGGTCGGGCGTGTCGGCCGTGGCGGCGGCGCGCGCATACCATTTGAGCGCCTGCACGAGGTCCGGCGGCGCATCCTCGAAGCCGAATTCCCGGGTGCGGGCGAGCAGGATCTCGGCTTGATCGTTGCCGGCTTCGGCGGCCATGGTCAGCAGGCCCAGCATCTCGCCGGCCGTGCGTTGCGGCAGCAGGCCGACGAACTGCAGATGGGCGAGCTCATATTGCGCGCCGGCATCGCCGGCCGCGGCGCGGGCGCGGAACCAAGCGACGGCCTCGTCGAAGCTCTGCCAGACGCCGAGGATGCCATCGCTCAGGAGCGTCGCCTGGGCGGACGCCGACGCGCGCGCCGTGTCTTCGGTGCCGCCCGGCTGCGCCCACCCAGCGACCGCAGCCGCACAGGCCAAGCAGAAGAGTCCGAGTCTCATCCCATCACCTCGTTCGTTAGCGCACGCCGAATTCGGCCAGGGCCATGGCCGTGCCGAGCCCGAGCATGAGCGATGCCGCCGCCAGATCGAGAGCCACGGCGGCGCGCCGGCTCCGCATCACCGCCGCCGCCCGGCGGCCGGCGAGCGCCAGGCCGAAGAACCAGAGCGGCGACACCAGCATGACGCCGCAGGCGAAGGCGACGCGCTCGACCTCTGCGAAGCGCAGCGCCGCGCCGCCGACGACGCCGACCATCTCGAGATAGACCTGCGGGTTGAGCAGGCTTAGGATGATTGCCGGCGCGATCGCACAAGACGCGGCCTTCGCGGCGCGCCCCGGCGCGGGGTGCTCGTGGATCCGCAGGACGCTGCCGATCAGCTGCAGGACCCCGCAAGCCACGACAAGCGCGGCGCCGCCCCATGCGGCCAGACTCCGCACCGACGGAAAGGCTGCAAGCAGGGCGCCGGAGCCGCTGGCACCCGCGACGACCATGACGACATCGGAGAGCGCACAGATGGCCGCGACCTGGAGCGCCTGGTCGCCGCGCAATCCCTGCCGCAGCACGAACAGGCTCTGCGGGCCCAGGGTGAGGCACAGGCCCACGCCGAGCAACACGCCTTGCAGCAGAATCGGCAACAGCTCCGCCGACATGACCCCTCCCCACGTCCGCGGCCGCCTCTTGCGGTCGGTCCCGCCCGGACTGATGGGGAGGAGATTGTCTGGCCGGCAGGCGCCTGGCAGTGACGGCGGTCACCGGCGGGGCCGGACAATCACGCATCTGTGATCGAGATCACGCGCCGGACGCATCGCGGCGCCTGTAGTTTCCATTCGTGACTGCTCACGAATGCGCCGGCCGCGCTGACGAATCCGTGTGGCATGACCATATTGATTCGGCGGCCGACGCCGCTCGACGAACGAGGACAGCAGGATGGCCCGAGCTCGTCTGATTCTCGTGCAATTGCTCTTCGCGCTGGCGCTGGTGGTTCCGGCCCATGCCGGGGCGGACGCGACCAATTCCACCGCTGCCTTCGACGAGGTATGGCGGACCGTTCGGGACCGGTTCTATGACCGCAGCCTGCACGGCCTGGACTGGGATGCGGTCCGCGACAAGTACCGGCCGCTCGCCGCGGCGGCCCCCACGGACCGCGTGCGCGCGGACGTCATCAACAGCATGCTGGCCGAACTCCAGGCCTCCCATACCGGCTACTTCACGCCGGCGGACACCGCCTACTACGATCTCGCGGACATCTTCGCGTGGGGATTGCGGCATCGGCTGGAGGCGGCGTTTCCGGGCGGCAAGGTCGCCTATACCGGCATCGGCATCTTCACGCGCACGATCGACGGCAAGACCTTCGCGAGCGGCGTGCTGGGCGGCCTACCCGCAGACAAGGCCGGGCTGCTGGTCGGCGACGAGCTGATCGCGGCCGATGATGCACCGTTCGCGCCGGTCGAGTCGTTCGCGGACAAGGGCGGCCGCAAGGTGACGCTCACCATCCGCCGCAGCCGCGACGGCGCGCCCCAGCATCTCACGGTGATACCGGAGCGGATCGAGCCGAACGACGCCTTCCTGCGGGCGATGCGCGCGAGCACGAAGGTGATCGAGCGCGGCGGCGTGCGCATCGGCTACATCCACGTCTGGTCCTATGCGCGCAACGACTACCAGGAGCTGCTCGCCGACCAGATCGCGACCGGTCCGCTCAAGGACGCCGACGCGCTGATCTGGGACCTGCGCGACGGCTGGGGTGGCGCCGTGCCCGACTATCTCGACATCTTCAATGCGCGCGCCCCTACCATGGTCACGACCGAACGCGGCGGCAGCACTTCGGTGATCAACGCCAAATGGCGCAAGCCCGTGGCGCTGCTGATCAACGGCGGCACGCGCAGCGGCAAGGAGGTGCTGGCCTACGGCTTCAAGAAGTACGGCTACGGTCTCGTGATCGGCGCGCGTAGCGCCGGCGCGCTGCTGGCGGCACGGGCCTTCCTGCTCGACAGCGGTGGCCTGCTGCTGCTCCCGGTCGCGGACGTCGCGGTCGACGGCGAGCGGCTCGAGGGCCGCGGCGTAGCGCCGACGATCGAGGTGCCGTTCGACCTGCCCTACGCCGCCGGCGCCGATCCGCAACTCGAGCGCGCGGTCGACGAGCTGGCGCGAACGCTGGGCGGTTGATCAGCGCACGGCGCGCAGGCGGGCGCGGCCGCCCGCCAGGTGCGCGCGTTCCCAGTCCACCATGTAGTCGCGGGTCAGCGGCACGGCGAGCTGCTGCTTGGCGAGCTGCATCTGGAACACCATCTGGTCTCCATAGCGGAAGCTGAGCTCGCAGCCCGTGAGATAGAAGTCCCACATCCGGCAGAAGCGCTCGTCGTAAAGCGCCCGCACCCGCTCGCGGTTGGCGGCGAAGCGCTGGCGCCAGGCGCGCAAGGTCTCGGCATAGTGCAGGCGCAGGATCTCGATGTCGGTCACCCACAGACCGGCGGCCTGCACCGCCTCCATCACCTCCGACAGCGCCGGCGTATAGCCGCCGGGGAAGATGTATTTCTGCAGCCAGGGGTTGGTGCCGCCCGGCGGGCCCATCGAGCCGATCGAATGCAGGAGGGCGACGCCGTCGTCGGCCAGCAGATCCTTCAGCTTCTGGAAGAACTCGCGGTAGTGCGGCACGCCGACATGCTCGAACATGCCGACGGAGACGATGCGGTCGTAGCGGCCCTGCTCCTCCCGGTAGTCGCGCAGGTGAAAGCGCACGCGCTCGGCGAGACCGGCGTCCGCGGCGCGCGCCTGGCTGACCTTGTGCTGCTCGGTGCTGAGCGTGACGCCCGTGACGTCGGCGCCCGTTTCCTGCGCCAGATAGAGCCCGAGGCCGCCCCAGCCCGAGCCGATGTCCAGCACCTTCAGCCGCTGGCGGTCGAGCAGGAGCTTGCTGGCGATGTGGCGCTTCTTGTTCTCCTGCGCGGCCTCCAGGCTGTCGGACTCGGCCGCGAAATAGGCGCAGGAATATTGCCGGTCGCGGTCAAGGAAGAGGTCGTAGAGCTGATCCGAGAGGTCGTAGTGGTGGGCGACGTTGCGGCGGGCGCGGCCGACGGGATTGTATTGCTTCAGCCGGCGCACCGCGGTGTTGACCAGCTTGTACCAGGCGCTGCGCTGCAGGTTGCCGTAGTTGCGCGCGGCGACCTCCAGAAAGTCGTAGAGCGTGCCCTCCTCGATCGTCAGCAGCCCGTCCATATAAGCCTCGCCGACGGAGAGGGCGGGGTTGAGCGCCAGCGTGTAGTCGAGACTGCGGCGCCGCAGGCGGATGGTGCAGGGCCGCTCCGAGCGGTCGCCGAATTCGTGCATCCGGCCGGCCCCGTCGATGAGGCGGAGATGCCCGGACCGGATGATGGATTTGAGGACGGCGGCAAACAGCATGCTCTCTGGACCTCGCTTCCGACACGCAACGGCGGCAGGATAACGGGCCCAATCGCGGTTGGCCAGCAGGGCAGGATCCCGTAGGGGCGACCGGCAGGTCGCCCGCTCGTCGTGCGGCGGATGGAGCGCGACCTGCCGGTCGCCCCTACGGCAGACGTGGCCGGGCGCTAGCCGCTGGTGGCGGCCAGGCGCAGGTTGCCGCGCAGGACGCGCTCGCGCGGCAGCTTGACGACGACGGCGGTGCCGGTGCCGACGTTGCTGGAGATGGTGAGGGTGCCGTCATGCAGCTCCACCATCGCCTTGGCCAGGGGGATGCCGAGACCCGTGCCCTCGTAGCGGCGCGACCAGGCGTTGTCGATCTGGCCGAAGGCCGAGAACACCTTCGGCATGTCCTCGGCGGCGATGCCGATGCCGGTGTCGACCACGCGGATGAGGACGTTGCCGTCCTCGTCGCGCGCCAGGGAGATCTGTACCTCGCCGCCCATCGGCGTGAACTTGATGGCGTTCGACACCAGGTTCATGAGCACCTGCCGCAGCTTGCGCTCGTCGGCCCGCATGCGGACGGTCTGCTCGCCGCCCTCGCGGTGGAGCGACACGCCGGCGACCTCGGCACGCGGGCTCTGCTGGCGGATCACGTTGGAGATCATCTGGTTGATGTCGACCTCGCTCTCGGTGAGGCGGAGCTTGCCGCTCTCGGACTTCGAGTATTCGAGGATGTCGCTGATCAGGTTGAGCAGGTGCGCGCCGCTCTCGTTGATGTCCTTGGCGTACTCGCGGTAGCGCTCCTGGCCGAGCGGCCCCAGCAGCTCGCGCTTCAGCACCTCGGAGAAGCCGATGATGGCGTTGAGCGGCGTGCGCAGCTCGTGGCTCATGGTGGCCAGGAACTCGGTCTTGGCGCGGCTGGCGGCCTCGGCCTTCTCCATGGCCTCGTGCAGGGCGCGCTGGGTGCGGCCGAAGCGCAGCAGGAAGCGAGCGCGGTGGTTGAAGAGCGGCCAGTTGATCGGCTTGGTGATGAAGTCGGTGGCGCCGGCCTGATAGGCGCGGTCGATCGAGGACACGTCATCGAGGCCAGTGACCATGAGCACGGGCACGTGGGCGCCGTGCGGGCGCTTGCGCGTCTCGACGCAGGCGGCGAAGCCGTCGACGCGTGGCATCATGGCGTCCAGGAACATGAGTTCCGGATGCAGGCGGTCGAGCAGGTCGAGCGCCTCCAGGCCGTCGCCGGCCTCGTGGACGGTGAAGCCGGCCGCTTCCAGCGACTCGCGCATCAGCAGCCGATGCACGACATCGTCATCGGCGACGAGAACGAGGGCGGAATCGACCCCCTTCTCGTTGGCTGGCGTCATGCGGTCTGTCGACATTTCTCTTTCTCCTCGCGCAGCGTTTCACGCAGCGCACTGCTAACCTTCTGGAATTCCGATTCGATGCGGGCGAAGCGGCTGTCGGCCTCGACCAGATCGTTCTGGCGGGCCCGCCCTTCCATGTCCCCGATGTGCTGGGCCAGCTGCTTCGCCCCGAGGCTGGCGCTGCTGGATTTCAGGCTGTGGGCAATCTTCCATACCGCCGAGGCGTCGCCGCCGGCGATGGCGCGACGCAGCTCTTCGAGTACGGTCGGCGCGTTCTCGAGATACATGCCGGCCGCGCGCTCGAGCACCGACGGGCCCTCGCCGCGACGCAGGCTCTTGAGATAGTCGATGGTCGTCTTGTCGAGGGCGTCGCCCGGCTCCGCCGCCGGCGCCGGCGCAGCGACCGGCGTCTGCTCCTGCGGCTGCGCGGCGGCTACCGGCGTTTCCGGCTGAATACGGGCGCCATTGGACATCGGTTCAACCTCGTTCACGGTGACGTCGGCCGCCGGGGGATCGTCCGCGGCAAGCGGCGGGTTGCTCTCTGCTCCGGTCGCAGGCGTCGGTGCCTCCGGCGGAACGTCCGCGGGGGGCGGCGCGGCGCTCTCCGCCGTCGGCTCAGGCGTCGGTTCCGCGGGCGCCGCGCGGCGGCCGGCCCAGCGGTCGAGGGCGGCGCGCAGCTCGTCGAGCGTCAGCGGCTTGGTCAGGTAGTCGTCCATGCCGGCGGCGATGCAGCGCTCGTAGTCCTCGCCGCGCGCGTTGGCGGTGAGGGCCAGGATCGGCGTGCGCGGCTTGCCGTCCGTCGCCTCGCGCGTGCGGATGATCTTGGCGGCGTCGATGCCGTCCATGTTCGGCATGTGGCAGTCCATCAGGATCACGTCGTAGCGCGCCGCCTCCCAGGCCGCGATCGCCTGCTGGCCGTCGTCCGCCGAATCGACTTGGCAACCGAGCTGGCGCAGCGCCTCGCCCGCGACCTCGCGATTCACCGGGTTGTCCTCCGCGATCAGGATGCGAGCCGTGAACGACTGGATGGGCGGCGTGGCCGCGGGTGTCTCCGCCGGTGCCGCCTTGGCGTGGATGGTGGCGGACAGACAGTCGTAGAGGGCGGACTGGCGCACCGGCTTCAGCAGCCGCTCCACGCCGCCGAAGGGGTCGTCGCTCGCATCGTCCTCCGTGAGCCGCGATTCCAGCAGGATGATGCGGGTGTGCGCGATCGCCGCGTCGTTGCGGACCTCCTTGATCAGCCAGCTGGGGTCGCGGAGCTCGGCCGGATCGACGAAGGCCACGTCGAAGCGCCGCCCGACCCGGCCGGCGAGCTGCAGCAGGTGGAGCGCTTCGTCCTCGCCATCGACGCCGCGGCTGGAGATGCCGAGCGAGGCGAGCTGGGCGCTGAAGGCCTCGCGGCTGCTGCCGGTGCCATCGACGACGAGGGCGCGGATGCCGCTCAGGAGACGCCGCTTCGGATCCTCGGCGTCCTCGCCGGTGATGCCGAGGCGGACGGTGAACCAGAAGGTGGAGCCCTCGCCGGGCTTGCTGTCGACGCCGATGTCGCCGCCCATCATCGCCGTCAGCTGCTTGGCGATGGCGAGGCCGAGGCCGGTGCCGCCGTAGCGGCGCGTCGTCGACTGGTCGGCCTGCGCGAACGACTCGAAGATCTTGCGCTGCGCGTCGGGCGCCACGCCGATGCCGGTGTCGCGGACCTCGACGCGCAGCCGCATCGAGTCGGCGCCGATCTCGTCGGGGCGCATGTGGATCATGACCTCGCCGCGCTCCGTGAACTTGATGGCGTTGCCCACGAGGTTGGTCAGCACCTGGCGCAGGCGGCCGGCGTCGCCGGTCAGGCGGCGCGGCAGGTGCGGCGCGACGTGCGAGCCGAAGCGCAGGCCCTTCTTCTCCGCCATCTCGTTGAAGAGGTCCTGGACCTCCTCGACGATATTGCGGGGGTCGAAGGCCACGGCTTCGAGCTCGATCTTGCCGGCCTCGATCTTCGAGAAGTCGAGGATGTTGTTGATGATGCTGAGCAGCGTCTTGGCCGAGCCGTGGATGATCTGGCCGAAGCGGCGCTGGCGCTCGCTGAGCTCGGTGTTCAGCAGCACCTCGGTCGTGCCGAGCACGCCGTTGAGGGGCGTACGGATCTCGTGGCTGACGGTGGCGAGGAACTCGGACTTCGCCTTGTTGGCGGCCTCGGCCTTGGTCTTGGCGTCCTCCAGCTCGCTGACGGCCTGCCACAGGCTGGCGTTGGTCTGCACCAGCTCCTGCGTGCGGGCCTGCACCTGCTGCTCGAGCTCGTTGCGGTGCGCGCGCAGCTTCTTGTCGCGCAGCTCGATCTGCTCGAGCATGGCGTTGAAGCTGTCGATCAGCTGGCCGACCTCGTCCTCCCCTGCCCGCTTCACGCGCTGCGAGTACTGCTTGTCGATCTCGATCGCCCGCATGGCGACGCTCAGGTTCGACAGCGGCTTCGAGATCGCGCGGCCCAGCAGCACCGAAACCAGCAGCGCCACCAGGATGGCGGAGCCGAACACCCCGAGGCCGATCCAGATGTACTCCTGGATGCGGGCATAGAGCCGGCTTAGGTCGGACACGACGTAGAGCGTGCCGATCTCGTCGCCGTCGAGCACGATGGCGACGCGTGCATACATGTCCTGCTCGCCCGTGCGCAGCTCCTGCGGCGCCTTGGCATTCCGCATCAGAGCGGCGGCGACGGCCTGGTCGAGCGGGCCACCGCTGCGCGTGAACGACGCCATGACGCTGGAGTCTTTCTCCGACCAGATGAAGGCGTACTTGACCTGGGGGGTGGTCGAGAGCGTGCGAAGGCTTTCGGCCGCGGCGTCGCGGTCGTCGAAGGCCACGGCGGCCGTGCTGTTGCCGCCGACCACGCGCGCCAGCGTGGTCAGCTGATCGAGCTGGTCGCCGCGCAGGTTGAGGTAGTCCTGGGTCATAACGACCGCCAGCGCCATCACCAGCACGCCCGTGCTGGCCAGCGCGATCATGGCCGTCACCTTGGTCCGGATGGGCATGTTGCGCAGGTAGTGCATCATGGTCAGGACCCCGAGCACTCGACCTGGCGCTTGGCCAGGTTCAGCAGTTTCGAGCTGAGCTTGAGGCCCGATTCCTCGGCCGCCTTGACGTTGATCTCGAAGCCGATCCGGTCGTCGGCGCCGCGCACCATGCGGATGATGCCGCAGCTCTCGCCGAAGCCGTCGAGATCGCTCACGGTGAGCGCATGAACCTCCTTGCTGGTCGAGACGATCTTGGGCAGGCGCGCCTTCTCGGACGGCGCCACGTAGACCACCTGGCAGTCGTCCTTGTCGCGGTAGGCCGAGAGGTACTTGACGACGACGGTGCGGCCGCCGACCGACTTGCCCTGCACGCTGTCGAAGGCGTTGCCGAACTCGTGCTTGCCGACGACGCAGAAGGTGATGGGCGCCTTGGCATCGGCGAACACCGAATCCGGCCAGGTCGTGAACTTCGCGAAGTTGTAGATGAAGGCGACCTTCAGGAGCTGCTCATTGGCCTCCTGCGCAGGCACGGCGATCGAGGGCATCGCGACCATCGCCAGGGCGGTGACCAACGCCACCAAACGCCGGGGCAGGCGCGCGGACGGACTCCGGGCCCCCAGCAGTTTGGCGAATATGTCAGCCACGCGTTGCACCAGCGGTCCTCAGAACGTCACCGTAATCTTGCCGTACACCGACCGTTCCACCTCGGTCGGCGTTGTATCGACCAGTTCAGGCGTAGACTCCAGATGATGGCCGGCCATCAGGTTCTGGCCGACGATGGACAGCTCGACGCCGTCGGTCGGCCGCCAGGCCAAGCGCGCATCGAACGTGAAATAACTGTCGACGCCGCGCTCCGGCAGGCTCGAAACGTAGCGGCCCCAGATGTCGAAGTCCCAGTCGTCCGCGAGGTTGAACTGTGACCGCACGGAAACCTGGTGCCGAGGATTGCGGCCGTCGGTCTGCTCGATGAGCGGATCCGCGCTGCCCGCGTCGCGGTCGAGATCCATCATCAGGAACGTGTAGGCCGGGTGTATCTGCCACCACGGCGCCGGCCGGATGTCGGCGCCGACCTCGACGCCGTAGGTCTGGGCGCTGCCGAGATTGTCGAACCGCGACGTGCCGACCGCGCACACGAAGAAGGGCGGTGTCGGACAAGGGACGAGCCCAAACCCCGGCTGGGGCTCCACCGTCGCCAGGTGATCGTAGATGTTATAGAAGGTCGCGATGTCGACCGCGAAATTCTCGTCGGGCCGCACCCGATAGCCGAGCTCGAAGGCCAGGACATCCTCGGAGTCCTGATTCGAATTGCCGAGCACCGAGAGCTGCAACGGCACGGGAAGCGGCGGCGTCGTCGAGAACGGCGGCGCGACCGAATTGAGGATGATGCTGTCTTCGGCCTGCGAGGGCGTGCGCGTGGCCCGCGATGCCGCCAGCCAGATCGATTGCCGGTCGTCGGGCGTAAAGAGCAGGCGCGCTGTCGGCTGGATCTCGAAGCCGGTATAGGTGTTGTACTCGAACTTCGAGCCGAGCGTCAGCCGCAGCCGATCCTGCACGAGGGTGATGTCGTCCTGGAAGAACGCGCTCGCGAGGTGATCAGTCCGGTTCTCATCGGAAAATGAGACCGTGAAGTTGCCGTCGAACTGCGCCGCGTTCAGGCGGTAGCCCATGCCCCACACGATATCGTTGCGATCGTTCGGCTGGAAATGGTGCTGGAAGTCGACGTCGAAGGTGTGCTCATCGAGCGATATCCCGAGCTCGTCGCCGGCAACGAGATCGTAGTAGACCTGAAGCTGCATGTCGGAGCCGTCGGCGAAGCGGTGCGTCCAGCGCCCGAGGAGATTGCCGCCGAAGACGTCGTCGTCGGTGTTGACGGTCTGGCTGAACGGGAAGGCCAGCGAGAAGGTGCGGCCGGTCGTGCCGACGACGCCGCGGTAGAAGTCGCCCTGAACCGTTAAGCCGTCGGGCCCTTCCGGCTCCCAGTCCATGCGGAAGCCGGTGCGTCCGACCTGCCAGTCGTCTGCGGCATCGCCGCCGCCGATGAACTCCTGGCTGTCGCGATTGAAGTACTTGGCATAGGCCCGGTAGTAGGTGTCGTCATTGAACTTGCCGCCGTAACGCACGGTCGAGAAGCCCTGCTCCTCGGTGCCGCCGCCGGCCACGAGCAGCGTGCCCTGCGTATCGCGCGCCCGCTTGGTCACGATATTGATGACGCCGTTCACCGCGTTGGCGCCCCAGAGGCTGGCGCCCGGACCGCGCACGACCTCGATGCGATCGATGTCCTCGAGCACCGTGTCCTGGACGTCCCACAGCACGCCGGAGAACAGCGGCGTGTAGACCGAGCGGCCGTCGATCATGACCTGCAGCTTGTTGGCGAAGCGCCCGTTGAACCCGCGCGCGGAGATCGCCCATTTGTTGCCGTCGATGCGCGCCACCTCGACGCCCGGCACCATGCGCAGCGCCTCGGGGATGCTGGTGACGCCCGAGCGGCGGATGTCTTCCTGTGTGATGACGAAGATGGCGGCGGCGCTCTCCGCCACGGTCTGCGGCCGTCTTGCTGTCGAAGTCACCCTGAGGTTCATCAGCTCCTCAAGGCTCAGATCGGTAAGGTCAACTGGTGGCAACGCCGCGCACACGCCATTCGAAAACACCGGCAGCAAAAGAACCACAGCCAGAATGACACGCGACAATGAGACCAGCGCGGCGGGAAATAGCCCCGCGCGCCCCCGTTCGCGCCATGGGGCCCTGGTCGACATAAGGTCGGACGTCTGCCTCTGGTAAACCCGATGCTGATTTTTGGATGAAAGTGGTTAATTTTCCTTCAAGTTGTTGATTTTTCTCGCTCTGGCCGCGACTTGCCGGCGGCTCCGGCGATCGCGTCAAATTGAAGCAATTTCAGGCAGATAGCTTGAACGCAGGGAATCGGCCGCCCCCTCGTGTAACGCACTGTTCCGCGTTCCGTCGAAAGGAGTCAGGTCCCATGACCAACAGCTATTGCATTGCGGCCGCATTCGGGCTCGGCCTGCTGCTGCTGCCGGTTGCGGCGTCGGCCGACCAGAACACGACCTGGGGCACGCATTGGCTCAATGCCCGCGAGGCGCGCCAGAACGCCCGCACCGACGCCGGCATTGCCAACGGCTCGCTGACGGGCACGGAGGTCAACCGCATCGATCGCCATGAGCAGCGGCTGGACAACGCCACCGACCGTGCGCTGTCCGACGGCGACCTCAGCGCCAGCGAGTTCCGCCACCTGAACCGCGCCTACAACGCCGAGAGCCGGTTCATCTATCGCCAGAAGCACGACGGGCAGAACCAGTAACCCGCTGCCCTGTTGCCGGATCGGCCGCGCGACCCCGCCTATCCTCCCGCGCGGCCGGACCCGGCTGCGGCCGGCGCGCCGGCGACGCCTGGTGACCCCCCGAGTTCAAATCCCAGTCGTCCCGGCCGCCGTTCGGCTCTATGCTGTCGACGAGGATGTCGATCGCGGAGGCGAAGGACATGCGGGGTTATCACGACATCGGCGGCCTGCCGCTCGGCGCCATCGAGCGGGCGCAGCACGATTACGCGCTGTGGGAGAAGCGGGTCGACGCCATGCTGGTGCTGCTGAGCAGCAAGAAGCTCATCACGACAGACGAGTTGCGCCTGGGCATCGAGACGCTCGGGGCCGACGCCTATGAGCGGCTGAGCTACTACGAGCGCTGGATCGCCTCGATCTGCCGCGCCCTGGTGGCGCGCGGCGTCATCACGACCGACGAGCTCGGGCGCCGCATGGCCGAGGCCGGCGAGCACGCCGGGGACGCCGCATGACGCCGCGCTTCAAGCCGGGCGATGCGGTAACCGTGCGGCGCGCCTATCCGCCCGGCCATATCCGCACGCCCTACTACATCCGCGGCCAGAGCGGGGTCGTGGAGCGGATCTGCGGCAGCTTCCCGAACCCCGAGGAGCTGGCCTTCGGCCGCAACGGCCTGCCGGCGCAGCCGCTCTATCGCGTGCG
>Ga0335082_10001493_pt1 | contig 24941 bp, 20 predicted proteins | sample Lox_Sample_41_FD_206718 | JGI IMG/M metagenome (GOLD analysis project Ga0335082, IMG submission 206718) | Soil microbial communities from Loxahatchee National Wildlife Refuge, Florida, United States - Lox_Sample_4.1 | ecosystem: Environmental > Terrestrial > Soil > Wetlands | place: USA... | reverse complement strand
CGCCCAACAAGGCGGTGGTCGGCGCGAATGCCTTCCGCCACGCGTCGGGCATCCACCAGGACGGCGTGCTCAAGTGGCGCGAGAACTACGAGGTGCTCGACCCGGCGCGCATCGGACACGCGCGCGGATCGGAGATCGTGCTCGGCAAGCTGTCCGGCCGCGCGGGCTTCGTCGCGCGCGTGCAGGCGCTCGGCTACGCGCTGACCGACACCGCGCTCGAGCGCGCCTTCGAGCGCTTCCAACGCCTCGCCGACGGCAAGGCGGTCGTCGACGACGCGGATCTGCGCGCGATCTGCACGGAGGCGGCGGCGTGATGGTGGTGGCGCGAGGCCCGAGGTGGACGAGGGACCGGGGGCTCCGCCCCGGACCCCCGTTCATGAACGAGGACCGGGAATCTCGGAGGGGTCGAGCAGTCCGTGGCGGCGCCAGCCGACCTGGAGGAGCCAGGTGTGCGGAGGTGCGACGGGCGGGGGATCAAGAGAAGAGGGCGGTTGGAATCTTCGATTCCAACCGGAGAAGAATCGCCCCGACGATGCGGGGTCGACGGCTGCCGCCGGTAGCCGGCGTCCTAGCTTCGCGAGGTGGCGTCGCGCATTCATCAGCACGTACGACAGCGCGTGCCGCACCTCGCGCGGCGCGCGAAGCACGTGGAGGTGATAGCGATCGACCAGAACGGGGCCGCGCCGGTGGAAGACTCGGTTCACGGCTCGCGCGAAGCGCGCCGTGGACATGATCGTTCTGAATCGAGTAGTGGATGAGCCGAAAGCGCCTGCGATCGCAGGCAGCAGCGAAGCTGCGCTCGAGCTCGCGGACCAGGCGCACCGTTCTCGGCGAAGGGAGCCCGCGTCGTACCTTCCGCGTGACATGACACGGAAATCGCGCCGCAAGATGGGCGCGTGCGCGATGCGGATCCCTCGGACTCGGGCCGCGCTTGCGGCCCGCGCCCGCGCGTCTTCCGCCCCACCGCGATGCTTCCCGCAGATCCAGATCGAGCTGCCGAACTCGCCGTGCCACGATCCGCAGCGTGACATGCAGGCGTGACGGGGACGGTCACACCCGGAACTTGATTCTCGCGATGTTCTCTCGAAAGGATTCGACATCGCGATTGTTATTTCCCGGCAAGCCCACCGGGCGCGCGAATCAGGGCCACCGTGAGAACAAGCATAGAGGACATCGCGGCGATGATTCCAACGATTCCGACTGCAAAGCTTCCGATCCGGAGCTCGCGACACGAGTAGGCGCCAAGGACAGCCAGACAAAGCAGCCAGTACAGGGTGCCGTTGGGATTGGACCGAACGAACTCAAACGAGTTGATCGAGACCGCGACTCCGAGACGGCGGAAGCGAAGCCATCGTGCTACGAGGCCGATCGAAGTGATGCCGAGTGAAACGAGAAACAGATTCCGACATCCCGTGCGATCGAGGAGAAACAGATCCGCGAGGATCGAGTAGAGGATCATCAGCCCCGTGACGCCGACTCCAAAGCCCACGACGACATTCTCATTCTTCTCCGTTGCAGAGGACCCGTTCAACTTGTCTCACCCCCCCGCGGATCCGGTCTCCGGAGCGCCGTCACCAGGACGTGCCACGCGGTGCGGTAGATCTCGCGCTCGTCGATCTTCGAGACGCCGTGGGTGCGCTGCTCGAAGACGATCGGGATCTCCGCGATGCGGAAGCCGGCGTGGTGGACGCGGTAGACCATCTCCTCGAGGAAGGAGTAGCCGGAGCCGCGGATGGAGAACGGGTTCACGGTCTCGAGCACCTGGCGCCGGTAGCAGCGGAAGCCGGCGGTGCAGTCGTGCGTCGGCACGCGCAAGAGCACGCGCGTGTAGAAGTTCGCGAAGCGCGAGAGCAGGCGGCGGTGCCACGGCCAGTTGACCAGGCGTCCGCCCGCGACGTAGCGCGATCCGATCACGAGGTCGGCCTGCTCCGCGGTCGCGAGCATCTGCGGCAGATAGTGCGGGTTGTGGCTGCCGTCGCAGTCCATGGTCAACACAAGCGCGTAGTCGGCGTCGAGCGCGTAGCGAAAGCCGGCGAGGTAGGCGCTGCCGAGGCCGAGCTTCCCGGGGCGGCGCAGCAGGTGCAGGCGCGGCTCGCTCTTTGCCTCGCGCAGGGCGAGATCCCCGGTGCCGTCGGGGCTGTTGTCGTCGACGACGAGCACCTCGAGCGAGGGCGCCTGCGCGAGCACGGCGCGCGCGACCGCGAGCACGTTGTCTGCCTCGTTGTAGGTCGGCAGGATCGCGAGGGCGCGCATGGGGGGCGGCAGAATAACAGAGCCGGGTCACTGGGTTATGCTGCGCGGCCTGCATGGTGATCATCACGCTGCCGGCTTACAACGAGGAGCAGTCCCTGCCGGCTCTGCTGCTGCGCGTGAAGGAAGCCATGGAGGAGAACGGCTTCGAGTACCGCGTGATCGTCGTGAACGATGGCAGCACGGACGGCACCGCGAGCGTGGTCGACGCCTTGCGCGGGAAGCTGCCTCTCGAGCGCATCGACCACGACCGCAACCGCGGCCTCGGCGAGGCGGTGCGAACCGGACTCCTGCACGCGCTCGAGGGCGCCGACGACCGCGACGTGATCGTGACCATGGACTCCGACAACACGCATACGCCGGGGCTGATCGCGGGCATGGTGAACGGCATCCGCGAGGGCAACGACGTGATGATCGCGTCCCGCTTCCGCGCGGGCGCCCGGATCATGGGCGTGCCGCTCTACCGGCGCGCGCTCTCGCGCACGGCCAGCGTGCTCTTCCGCATCGCGTTCCCGACCCCGGGCGTTCGCGACTTCACCTCCGGCTACCGCGCCTACCGCGCGGGCCTGCTGCGGCGCGCCTTCGAGACCTACGGCGAGGACTTCGTCCACGAGAGCGGCTTCGCCTGCATGGTCGACATCCTGCTGAAGCTCCGAAGACTCGGCGCGATCATGAACGAGCGCCCGCTGATCCTCCGCTACGACTTCAAGTACGGCGTCTCGAAGATGCACGTGCTGCGCACGGCCGCCGGCACGCTCGCCCTGATGTTCCGACAGCGCTTGGGTCGCGGCTGATGCGCCCGCAGGACGCCGAGCGCGTCGCCGACTACTTCTCGCGCCGCGGGACCGTCACGGAATGGTGGAACCCGGAGGAGGGTCCGCTCGCCTTCCACTACGCCGCGGAGCTTCGCGTGCTCGAGGACGCGCTCGCCGTCGACCCGAGCTGGCAGGTGCTCGACGTCGGCACGGGGCCCGGTCGCTTCGGGCTCTGGTTCGCCTCGAAGGGCTGCCGCGTGATCGGCGTCGACCTCAACCCCGAGATGCAGGAGCGCGCGCGCGAGTCCGCGCGGCACCGCGGGCTCGAGTCGCGCTTCGAGGTGCGCGCCGGCCGCGCGGAAGATCTGCACGAGTTCGAGCCCTCGCGCTTCGACGTGGTGCTCTGCATGGAGCTCTTCGATCACCTGCCGGATCTCGCCGCCGCGCTCGTGTCGATGCGGCGCGTGCTCGCGCCGGGCGGCCGCTTCCTCTTCACCTACGTGCCGCGCGAGTCGCTCTACGGGATGCTCGGCAACGTCTACCGCGCGTGGAAGTCGCGCCGCGCGCCGCAGGAGCTGATGATCTCGCGCACCTACGGCTTCGCCGAGGTCGTGCGCGCGTTGCGCGCCGCCGGCCTCGAGCTCGAGCGACACTTCGGTGTGGGCGCGCTCTGCGTCTCCGCGCAGACGCGCTTCTTCGGCGAGAGCGCCTTCCAGCGCGCCGCGACGGCGCTCGCGCGCGCGGAGGCGCGCCGCTGGCCCTACCACGAGGGCGGCTTCCTGGGGCGGCGCGGCGCGCACGGGGTCGGGATCGCGCGGGCGGCGTCGGGTCCGGCGTGAAGATCTGCGTCTCGGTCGACATGGACAACTACCGCGAGTACCGCCACCTGGTGGATCGCGGCGGCGATGGCGGGTCGGCGCGCTCGTTCTACGACGACGCGCTGCCGCGCTTCCTCGACGCCTTCGACCGCCATGCGGTCCGCGGGACCTTCTTCATGGTCGGCTGCGACGCCGAGGTCTCGTCGCATCGCGCGATCGTGCAGGAGGTCGTGCGCCGCGGGCACGAGGTCGGGAACCACTCCTGGTCGCATCCCTACAACCTGCGCCGGCTCTCGCGCGCGGCGAAGGAGCAGGAGATCGTGCGCGCGGAGCTCGCGATCGCCGACATCGCGGGCGTGCGTCCGGTCGGCTTCCGCTGCCCCTCCGGCGAGCTCGACAGCGAAATCTTCGGGATCCTCGAGGAGCGCGGCTACCTCTACGACTCGAGCGTCTACCCGACCTGGTTCCTCTGGCTCTTCATGGCCTACGGGAAGCTCTTCGTGCGGCACGCCGATTACGCGCTCGGGCAGCCGGAGGTCGCGCTCGCGCCGAGGCGCCCGTACTGGCCGGCCGCCGAGCAGGTGCACCGCGAGCGCCGGCCCGGCGAGCCGCGCGGTCCGCGCGTGGTGGAGATCCCGCACTCGGTGACGGCCGGCGGACTCCCACTCTACGCGACCTTGTTTCGGCTGCTGCCGCAGCCCGCGCTCGCGCTCGCGCTGCGGCTCCATTCGCGCGAGCCCGTCCGCATGCTCTTTCACCTGCTCGACCTCGCCGATCTCTCGGGCACAGCGCTCGAGCGGGCGCTCGGGCGCACGCCCGGCGTGCGCGTCGCCTTCGAGCGGCGCAAGCGCTTCGTCGACGAGGCGCTCGCCAGGCTCGCCGCGCGGGGCGAGGCGGTGCCCCTGCGCGAGCTCGCGCAGGAGCTCCACGCGAAAGCGTGCGCGGACGCCGCGTGAGCGCGCGGTCGCCCGACGAGCTGCGGAACGTCGCGAAGCTGCCGGCGACGCCGCTGGGGCGGCTGCTCGGTCGCGCGGAGGAGTGGATCTACGCGCTGAACGCGCAGGATCACCCCATCTTCCGCCTCTACGATGCGGGCAATTCCGTCTGGGCGCGCGTCGCCTTCGGCGGCGTGCGCAGCCGCGCGCGCGACTTCCGCGCCGAGCTGCGCGGCCGCGACGGTGCGCGCGCGTGGATGCGCGGTCTCGCGCCCGAGGACGAGGACGCGCTCGTCGCGCTCTTCTCGCAGTTCGACTTCCGCTTCATGCCGCCGCACCCGCTCGACCAGCCGACGGCGAGGCGCGTGCTCACGAGCCCACACTGCCTGCCTCTCGGCGTCGAGGACGCCGAGGGCCGGCTCGTCGGCTACTCGCTGATCCGCCTCTTCTTCCCGCGCCGCGCGGTGATGGGGCTCTGGCTGCTGCGGAGCGTGCACACGCAGGGCTTCGGCAACGCGGCCGCCTTCGCGACGACCTTGCTGACGCGCTCGGAGGGACTTCCCAACTTCGTGACGATCCCGCGCGAGAACCTGCCGTCGCTCGCGACGGTCCTCTCGTGCGGCTGGCGCCTGCTCCGCACCAATCGCGGCTTCCACGTGCTCGTTCACGAGGGCCGCACGGGGCCGGCGCCGGGCTCGATCGCGGCGGTCGTGCCGGCCTCGTCGGACGCGTCGCGCGCGAGCGCGTAGATCCGGTTCTCGAGCCCGGTCGCGCGCGCGATGGCGAAGAGCACGCGCAGCGCGACCGCGTTCAGCGGCGAGAGCGTGAGGCGACGCAGGTCGGTGAGCTCGCGCCGCAGCGACACGAGCGCGAGCCCTGCGCGCGAGAGCGCGTCGGCGAGCGTGTCCGGCGAGAAGTAGAGGAAGTGCTGCTCGATGTAGAATTTCTCGAGCGGCCAGGTGATCCGACCGAAGGAGGCGCGGTAGATCGCGCCGGCCGCCACGTCGAGCACGCTCTTCTGGTTCGGCGTCGAGAGGCCGATCACGCCTCCGGGCGCGAGCACCCCGCGCGCGGCCTCGAGCAGCGACACCGGCTCGCGCGCGTGCTCGATGATGTCCCACATCGTGATCGCGTCGAAGCGCAGGCCCTCCGCCGCGAAGGCGCCGAACTCGCCGTCGCGAACCTCGAGCCCGAAGTGGCTCCTCGCGTGCGCCGTCGCCTCGGCGCAGTCGTCGATGCCGTGGGGCTCCCAGCCGCGGCGTCGCGCGATGGCGAGGAAGAGGCCCGTGCCGCAGCCGATGTCGAGCAGGCGGCCGGGCTTGCGCACGGCCTCGATCCCATCGAGCCAGCGCTCGTAGAGCTGCACCAGCGGGTTGTCGGGGGAATCCTCGTAGGTGAAGCCGTAGTAGCTGCGGAGCTCGGGCACCGAGCCTTCGCCCTCGGTGTAGAGGCGCGCGAACATCTCGCGCACCTCGCGCTCCGAGAGCCGCGGCCAGAGGTACACCAGCGAGCACTCTTCGCAGTCGTACACGCGAAAGCGCGCGATGCGGTAGCGCAGGTGGGCTCGCGCGCTGCCGCAGACGGGACAGGCGGCTTCGGCATCCGGCATCGAGGTCGCCGAGGCTGCCACACGCGACCCGCTCATGCCCCGAGCCAGTCGCGCGCGCGGGCGCCGAGCAGGCGCCGCAAGACGGCGACGAGCGCGAGCGAGCCCCCGAGGCCCGCGGCGAGCGGAAGGAGCACCGAGCCCGCGCCGCGCGCGTTCGCGCCGAGGGCCTCCTGCGCCGCGTACAAGAAGAAGAGATGGAAGAGGTAGACCGCGTAGGTCGCGTCCGAGAGCGCGCGCAGCCAGCGCGGAGCGGTCGCGAGCCCCGCCGCAACGCCGAGGAAGGCCAGGATCGCATAGACGTCGAGCCAGGCCGCGCTGCGCGCGGCGACTCGAGGCAGACCGGATGCTTCGCTGCCGGCGCGCGTCAGCACGACCACCGCGACGCCGAGCGCGAAGACGACCGCGACGCGCCGCGGCGCGATCCACGCTTCGACGCGCGCGCGCTCGAGCCGCAGCCACCAGCCGGCGAAGAAATAGGCCCACCAGAGGAGCGGGTTCCGCAGGTGCCAGTAGAAGTCTTGCGGCCACGCGCCGGCGGCGTCGACGCCCCATTGCCCGGCGAGCAGTGCACCGACGAGCGCCGGCAGCGCCGCGCGCGGCAGTCTCGCGATCGCGGGCGTCAGCGCGACCAGCCATACGATCACGAAGACGTAGTAGAAGGGTCCGAAGGACGAAGCGAAGAGCAGGTCTTTCCAGAGGCTGCCGGTCGGCGAAGTCTCGGCGTGCGCGGCGTGCCAGAGCTGCGCCAGCGCGGAGGCGATCGCGTAGGGCACGAGGATGCGTCGAAGGCGTCGGAGCGCGGTGTCGATCCCGCCGGGCGCACCCGCGTAGAGGAAGCCGCTCGCGAGCAGGAAGCCCGGCACGCCGAAGCGCGTCACCAGGTGGAGCCAGCGCTCGAGGGGCGTCGCGCTCGCGTCCCAGGGCGGCGGCAGCGCGTGGATCAGCACGATCGTGACGATCCCCGCCACCTTGATGGCGTCGATGCCCGGGAAGCGTCGCGGGGCCTCGTTCATCGCGGGCGGCGGCAGAGCGCGAGCCAGTCGATCGCGTCGTCGCGCGCCGTTTCGATCGGGAAGTCGGCGACACTCGCGTCGGGCGCGCCCTCGCTCGCGGCCGTGCGGCGGCGCACCAGCAGAGCGAAGGCCGCGAAGAGCCGGAGGACCAGCGCGCGCGGTAGCCGCTCGCGCAGGCGCAGCGGGTCGAGCTTCACGATCCGCTGGATGCGCGCCGAGCGCGCCGCCATGTAGGCGCGCACGGCCGGAGTCATGCCCACGCCGAGCACCTCGACCTCGCCGAAGCCCTGGCGCAGGCAGGCGGCCAGCTCGTCGGCCGCGTACTCGCGCACGTGGTAGGGGTTCACGCCGTCCGACATGCGGACGTTCGGCGTGCTGACGAGCGCGACGCCGCCGGGGTGGAGGCAGCGCGCGAGCGCGCGCACGAGCAGGCCCGGGTCCTCGAGGTGCTCGATCACCTGGAAGGAGATCGCAATGTCGAAGCTCTTCTCGCGAATCGGGAGCCGGCGCAGGTCCGCGCGCAGATACCGGGCGCGCGCGGTGCGGCTGGCGCGATCCGGGGCCACGCGGTCGACCCCGCAGAGCAGCGCCGCCGCGTCGCCGAGCGACGCCGTGCCGTGTCCCGAGCCGCAGCCGAGCTCGACCGCGCGCAGCCCGTGCAGCATCGGACGCGCGAACTCGTAGGCCGCGCGGTGGCGCGCGAGGTCGACGCCGAAGAGCGCGTCGCCCTCGTGAAGGCGCTCGCCCGTGAAGCGGCGCTGTGTCACAGGACGGGCTCCCGCGTCTCCCGCAGCGCCTCGCGCGTGAACTCGCGCGCGAAGGCGACGCCCATCCCCGCGCGCAGCGCGACCAAGCCGGCCGAGAGGATCAGGCTCATCGCGAGCAAGGTCGCTTCGGGCGCGTAGCTCGAGAAGAAGTAGAGGAAGGCGGCCTGGCTGGTGCCGAGCCCTGCGACCGCGATCGGGACCGCCGCGACGACCGCGACGAAGAAGACGCCCGCCACGAGGTCGGGCAGCGGCACCACCACGCGGAACGCGACGAAGACCGCGCCGCAGACGGCGACGAAGCAGATGGAGAAGGCGACGCGCAGGGCGAAGAGGCGGCCGAGGTCGGGCAGCGGGACGTTGCGCAGCGCCTCGAAGGCCGAGAGGCTACGGATGCGCTCGAGCGGCCCGAGCGAGCGCGGCATGCGCAGCAGCGCGAGCCCGCCGAAGAGCCCGACCACGGCGACCGCGACGATGCCACCGCGCAGCGTCGGCGCGCCCGTTCCCGCCTGCGCGGCGCCGATCGCCGCGAGACCGAGCACCACCACGAGGTCGGTCGTCGAGATCAGGATCACGAGGCTCGCCGCCCGCGCCAGCGAGAGCCCGGTCTGCCGGCGCAGCAGCACCACCACCGCGCCGACGCCGAGCGCGTAGTTCAGGATCGCGACCAGGTAGCTCGCGCACTTGATGCGCGCGGCGGTCCAGCGCGGCAGTCCGGGGGACTCGTGCACCAGGCCGGAGAGCGAGGCCGCCTCGAGCCAGAGCGTTGCCGCCCCGTAGACGAGCAGCGAGGGGACGAGCACGAGCGCGACGCGCGCCGAGAGCGACGCGGCGACGGCGGTGAGGTCCACGCTTCGGAGCAGCCAGACCAGCACGGCGAGGCTCACGGCGATCGGCAGCGCGCGCTGGAGAGCGCGCTTCACGGCGAGATCCGCGGGGTCTGCCAGACGAGGCCCGGGAACTCGGTGCGGACGAAGACGCCGTGGAAGAGGGTGCCCGCGACGACGCAGAGGGCGAGCGCGGCGAGCGCGACGCCGATGCACGTCGCCGCGGCGCGACCGCGCCGCATCCACGCACACAGCGCCTCGCTGGCGTAGACGGCGTATGGCACGCACAGCCCGAGCAGGCTCGTGCCCTTGACCACGGCGAACCAGGGGTTCTCCCAGGTGAAGAGCGCGTAGCCGGCGAGCGTCAGCGCGACGAGCGCGAGCAGCGGCGCGTCGGAGTCGCCGTCGCCGCGCCGCAGACGGTGCACTCCGCCCGCCATCCCGGCGAGGAAGGCCGCGGTCGGCAGCAGCGCCAGCACGAGCGTCCACTCGCCGAGTCGCGAGACCGCCGCGCTGTGCGTCGGGAGGAAGAAGCGGTGCGCGTCGAACCAGAGGCTCGCGTAGGTCGAGCCCCAGACCGAGCGCAGCAGCGACGGGTTCAGCATTTGCGGGTCGCTGAAGGTCGCGAGTGGGAAGCGCACGTAGTCGGCGAGCGCGCGCTCGCCCGGCGGCATCCCGAACATGAGGCGATGGGCCGCGAGCCCGTGCGCCTGGAAGTAGCCGTACTCGATCCGGTTGCGCGCGAAGAACCAGCCGCCGACCGCGGCGGCGAGCGCGCAGCAGAGGGCGCCGCGCGCGAGCGCGTCGCGACGCCTTCGTGCGTCGAAGGCGTAGGCGGCGCCGCACGCGACCGCCGTCACCAGGCCCGAGAGCTTCGTCAGCAGCGAGAGCCCCGACGCGATGCCGGCCGCGATCGCGCGGCGCAGGGCAGGGCGGGGCGCCTCGCTCGTGCGCGTCGGGTCGGCCACCCAGGCGATCGCCACGGCCGTGCAGAACGACGCCAGCATCTCCTTGTTCACCATCGCGCTCATGTGGACGTGGGCCGGCAGGTAGAGCACGAGCCCGGCGGCGAGCCACGCCCGCGATGCATCGGCAGGCGCGAGGCGATGCACGAGGCGCGCGGCGAAGGCCGCGATGCCGAGCCCGAAGAAGAGGTTCAGCCAGGGCGCGAGCGCGGGCGCGTCTGCGATCCGCATCAGCAGCGCCACCACCGCGTAGTAGAGCGGAGGGTCCGCCGCCGACCAGCCGGCATTCGGCGCGGGCAGGTGCCAGGCGCGCCGCAGCGACTCGATGTACTGCCAGCTGAAGGCCGCGTCGAAGCCCCACTGCGGCGGGTAGAGGAGCGCGTTCTGGATGCGCACCACGAGCGCGACCGGCAGCGCCACGGCGATCGCCACGACCGCGAGCGGGCGCACGACTAGCCTTCCTTCTGCACGAGGCAGACCGCCGCCTCCATCTGGTCGGCGGCGCGCTCCCACTCGAAGCCCCGGGCGAAGGCCTGCGCCGCGATCGACATGCGAGCCCCGAGCGCGTCGTCCGCGAAGAGCGCGCCGATCCGGTCGGCGAACCCGGCGACGTCGCCGACCGGCACGAGGAAGCCGGTCTCGCCGTGGCGCACGGAGTCGCGAAGCCCCGGCGCGTCGCTCGCCACGTTCGGCGTGCCGAGCGCGTTCGACTCGATCACGCTGAGGCCCCAGCCCTCCTTCGCGGAGGCGCACGCGCACACGCGCGACGACGCGAGCAGGCGGTCGCGCTCGCGGTCGTCGATGAATCCGGTGAAGCGCGCGCACGCGGCGACGCCGAGCTCGCGGGCGAGACGCTCGAGTCGCGCGCGATCCGCGCCCTGGCCGACCACCGCGAGCTCGGCGTCCGGGAAGCGCGGCAAAAGCTTCGCCAGCGCGCGCAGCAGCACGTCGACGTTCTTGTAGCGCTCGAGCCGACCGACGTACGCGATGCGGCGCGCGCGCGAGGCGTAGGGCTGCGGCGGCTCGTCCGGCCAGCGGATTCCCGGGTGATGGACCTCGATGCGCGACGCGTCCACGCCGCGCGCGACCAGATCGTCGCGCGTGCTCTCGGAGATCACGGCGAAGCGCGAGTGCCGGAAGACGCGAGGCACGAGCTTCTCGACCGCGAAGACGGTGGCGGCCACCGGCCACGAGACCTGCAGGAAGGCCGCGTCGCCGAAGAGGTGGTGACACAGGCCGAGGACGGGTGCCTTCGCATAGAGCGGAGACAGGAATGGCAGCTTGTTCAGGCACTCGACTACCACGTCGAAGCGTCCCGCGCGCGTGTCGCGCGCACAGGCAGCCGCAGCGCGCGGATAGTAGGCGGGAAGCCCCCCGAGCCGGCGCACGTCGATTCCCTGCACGCGCTCGCGCGCCGGCGCGCCCGGAAACGAGCTCGACGCGAGCACGATCTCGTGCCCGCGCTCCACGAGGCGGCCGAAGATCTCCGCGACGTGGACCTCGGCGCCGCCGGCCTTCGGGTGCCTCGGATCGCGCTCGTTCAGGATCAGCGCGCGCCAGCGCGATCCGCTCACATGCGCCCGAGCCAGTCCGCGACGCGAAGCCAGCAGGCCATCCACAGCGCCTCGATCCCGATGCGCGCGGTCAGCTTCGAGGCGCCGCGCGTGCGGTCCAGGAAGAAGAAGGGGATCTCGACGATGCGCGCGCCGTAGCGGATCAGCCGGTAGTTCAGCTCGATCTGGAAGGCGTAGCCATTCGAGCGGCTGCGCTCGAGGCCGATGCGCTCGAGGATCTCGCGGCGCGCGCAGCGGAAGCCGCTGGTGGTGTCGGTGAGCGGCAGGCCGGTGATCTTGCGCACGTAGAGGTTCCCGAAGTAGCTGAGCAGGATCCGCTCGATCGGCCAGTTCACGACCGTGATGCCGGTCAGGTACCGCGAGCCCTGCACCACATCGCAGTGCTCGATCTCCTCGAGCATGCGCGGCAGCGTCTCCGGCGGGTGCGAGAAGTCCGCGTCCATCTGCACGATGACGTCGGCGCTGAGGTCGAGCGCCTGGCGGAAGCCGGCGCGGTAGGCGGGCCCGAGGCCGTCCTTGTGGGCGCGGTGCAGCACGTGCACGCGCGCGTCGGCGCGCGCGAGGTCGTCGGCCAGCTTGCCGGTGCCGTCCGGCGAGTCGTCGTCGACGACCAGCACCTCGATCGAAGGCGACTGCGCGAGCACGCGAGGCACCAGGACCGGCAGGTTCTCGCACTCGTTGTAGGTCGGGATGACGACGATGCAGCGGGTCAAGGGGCGCCTCGCGCGCAGCCTACTCGTCGCCGCGGCCCCCGGGCAAGTTGCCTCGCGGAAGCCTTCGGGACCTAGCGGTAGGCTTCCGGAGGCACGCGCGCGGCCTGCAGGCGGATGCCGATCGGGCCGCGCGGCACGACGATGCGCTGCTCCTGCCCGTCGCGGCGCACGATCATCTCGGTCTGCTGGTCGGCCGTGCCCTCCGTGGTCGCGTGCATGAGCGCCCGCGCCTCGAAGATGCGCTGGCCGTCGTAGGAGACCACCTCGTCTCCATCCTCGAGGCCCGAGCGCGCGGCGACAGACTGGGGCAGCACTCCCACCACCTTCACGCGATTGTTGCGCCCCGCTCCGTAGAGCAGCGCGTCGAAGTCGCGATCGCCGAGCTCCGCCTGGAGCACCTCGGCCAGGTGGCGCGACTCCTGGAGGAAGCGCGGATCCTGCCGCCAGCCCTCTCGCTGCGCGCGGTTGTCGAGGTAGAGCTCGTCGAGCTGGTAGGCATCGAAGCGCTCGCGCAGTCGCCGCGCCTCCTCCTCCGTGTAGCCGCGCGCGACGAGGGCCCGCTCGTCGAAGCCCTTCCCTGGCTGCGGCTGTGCGCCGGGCGGCGCGGCGGCCGGAGGGGGAATGGCCTTGGGTGCCGCCTCGGCTCCCGCGTCCGGAGACTGGGTGCTCGCCAGCTTCTGGTAGGCGTCGCGCCAGCGCGCCACCTCCGCCTCGAGCTCCGCGACGCGCGCGTCGCCCGAACCTGCCGGCGGGTTGCCGGTCGCTGCGAGGGGGCGGTCGTCCGATGCGAGCCGGAGGCCCGCGGCCGCGCCGAGCAGCAGGCCGAGCGCGGCGCCGAGCGAAGCAGCCAGCACGAGAGCGCGCGCGCCCATGCGGCGGAGGCTTGCAGAGCGGGATCGCGGCGTCGACCGCGCGCGGCGCTCCGGTGTGGTTTCGCGCGTCCGGGCCTATGCTCGGCCCGCTCGAGCCCGGGGGTCCGCCCGCTTGCAGATGCGCAGCGCGCCGCGCCTCGCCGCCGCCACGCTGCACCGCGAGCATCGCGTCGCGCTCGGCGCGGGAGCCGCCGCGATCGCGGTGGCGATCGGCGTTCGCCTCTGGAACGCGCTCGCGGGTCCCCTCGGCTGGGGCTACGACGCCTGGGGCCACGCGGCCTACGTCCTCTACCTCGATTTCTACCGCGCGCTGCCGCACGCGGATCAGGGCTGGTCGTACTTCCATCCGCCGCTCCACTACCTGCTGTCGTGGCCGTTCGCGTGGGCCGGGAGCGGCGAGGTGCTGCTGCGCGGCATGGTGCTCGTCGCGTCGGCCGCGAGCCTCGGCTGCGCGTGGCTCGCGGCGCAAGTGCAGCGCGCGCTGACGCCCGAGCGACCGGAGCTCACGTGGCTCGCGTTCGGCGCCGTCGCGTTCGTGCCGGCGCAATGGACCGCGAGCGCGATGCCCGGCAACGAGCCGACGGCGGCCCTCTTCGTCTCGCTCGCGATCGCGCACTTCGCCCAGCGCGAAGACGCGACACCGGCGCGCGACCTCGTCACCGGCGCTCTCCTCGGCCTCGCGCTGCTCTCGAAGTACAGCGCCTGGGTGGCGGTCGCCGCGGTCGGCGCCTCGCTCGCGAGCGAGGCGCTGCTGGCGGCAGCTCCTCGCGCGTCCGCGTGGCGCCTCGCCGCGCGACGTGCGGTGTGGATCGGCGTCGCACTCCTCGTGGTGGCGGGACCCTTCTACGCGCGCAACGCCGTGGAGCAGGGCCGCCTCGTGCCGACGAGCCGCGACGATCCCTTCGTGCGCGCGGCCGAGTCGGGTCAGCCGCCCGGCGTGCGCCACCTCGTCGACTACGTGCGCATCCCACCGCGCCTGTTCTCCGACGCGAACCCGCTCGCGCCGCACATGCTCGGCTCGGTCTGGGGCTCGCTCTACGCGAACACCTGGTTCGACACGCACCACGAGACGGACCGAGACCGCGTGCTGCTGCTCGAGCGCGGCACGCCGGGCGTCGCGCGTGCGCTGATCGCGCTGGGACTCCTGCCGACGGGGCTCGCCGCGGCGGGCGCCGGGCTTGCACTGCGCGACGCACTGCGGGGTCGCCGCCGTTCCGTGTACCTGCCGCTCCTCTGGCTGGCGTTCGGGATGCTCGCCGCGCAGGCCCTCTTCGCCTGGCGCGTCCCGACCTGGGCGGCCGTCAAATCGAGCTATCTGCTGCCCGCCTCGCTCGCCTTCGCGCTCTTTCTCGCGCGTGGCTTCGAGTCGCTGGCCGCGCGCGCCCCGCGCGCGGCGTCGGTCTCGCTGGCGGGGCTCGTCGCGACGGCTCTGCTCGCGTCGCTCGTCGCCGTGGAAGGTCTCGCGATCCCGCGGCGCATCGACGCGCCGGCCGCGGGCGCCGCGTACTTTGCGTTCGGCGAGTACGCGGCGGCGCGCGACGTCTACGGCGCGCTGCTCGCGCGCTCGTTCTGGCCGGTGCCGTGGCTCGACGGTGTCGCGGCGACGCAGCTCGCGCAGGGCGATGCGAAGCAGGCGCGCGTGCTCTACGAGCGCGCCGTCGTGATCGAGGACTCGATCGGGCGCGAGTCGGCGAAGGGTGACTCGCTCTCGTGGCGGCGCGCGCAGCTCGCGGTCGCGACGGCGCTCGCCGGCGACGAGGAGAAGGCGGCGGCCGCGCTCGAGCGCCTGCTCGCGCGCGGCGAACTGCCCGAGCTGCGCGCGAATCTCGGCGTCCTGCGCGCGCGCGCCGGGCGACTCGACGAGGCGGAGTCCGATCTTCGGGCGGCGCTCGCGGTCGACGCCGAGATGTGGCCGGTCGCGGAGGATCTGGCCTTCGTGCTGCGGCGCGCGGGGCGCGAGGGCGAGGCCGAGCAGGCGCGAGGGATGGGGCGCGAGGCAGCCTGCCGCGCGCCGCGCGGGATTCCGCGCGCGATCGGCACCGGGGAGAACGTCGAATGGGGCGTCGGGCGTCGCTGGCTGCTGCGCCTCGCGCCGGACGGCGCGCTGCGCGTGACGCTTCCTCCGGATCAGCGCGAGGCCTGCGCGCGGCTCTCGGCGGAGCGCTCGTGACGGGGCGAGAGGCGCTCGCGGTGGCCGCGTTGGCGATCCTCCCGATCGCGCCGTTCGCGAGCGCTGCCTTCGGGATCGACGAGCCGGTCTTCCTCGCGGTCGCGCACCGGATCCTCGCCGCGCCGCTCGATCCCTTCGGCTTCGCGATGGTGTGGGACTCGACCGGCGCGAGCGAGGCCGCGCGCTTCAACCTGAACCCGCCGCTGCTCTCCTACTGGCTGGCCCCCTGGCTCGCGGCCTTCGGCGAGAGCGAGACCTGGCTGCGCGTGGCGGTCTGGCCCTTCGCCCTGCTCGCGGCCTTCTCCTTCCACGCGATCGCGTCGCGCGCCGGGGTCGGCGCGCTGCGCGCGACCGCGCTCTTCCTCGCGGCGCCGGCCTTCGTCGTGCTCGCCGCGACCTTCCAGCTCGACGTCGCGGTCGGCAGCTGGCTCCTCTTCGCGGTGTCGCTGCTGCTGCGCGCGCGCGCGAGCGGGGCGCCGCGCGACGAGCTCGCCGCGGGCTGCGCCGCGGCGGCGGCCGGACTCACGAAGTACGTCGGCATGGCCGCGATCCCGCTGCTCGGGGCAGGGCTCGTGCTGCTGCCGGGCTCGCGCCGGCCCGGGCTCGGGAGCTGGCTGCGCGCGGTCGGCGTTCCGGCTGCCGCGCTCGCGCTGTGGGGGGTCTACACGCGCGCGCAGTACGGGTTCGTGCACTACGCGGCGGGACTCGCGCTGGTCGGCGGGCGCGGCACGAGCGCCGCCGAGCTCGCCAGCCACGCGGCCTCGCTGCCGATCTGGTACGCGGGCGCGCTCGCAGTCCCGCTGCTGCTCTTCGGCTGGTGTCTCGTGCGCGGCCGGCCGCGGCTCGAGCTCGCGGTGCTCGCGGGCATCGCGGGCGCGGGCATCGCGCTGTACGTGCTGCCGGTCGGCCGCCCGCTGCGCCGCGTGCCGCTCGACCTCGCGGACGGCGTGCTGGCGGCGCTCTGCTTCGGTGCCGGGCTCTGGTGTGTCGGCCTCGCGCTCGCGCGAGGCCTGGCGGCGCGCAGCGATCCGCTGGACCGCTTCCTCGCGCTCTGGGCCGGTGGCTTCGCGGCCTTCTCGCTCTTCGTGAACTGGCACGTCAACGCGGCGGACGCGCTGCTGATCGCGCCGCCGCTGCTGCTGCTCTGGCTGCGCGACCCGCGGCTCGCGCCGTCGCCGCGCGCGCAGTGGAGCGTCGCCGCGGCCTCGCTCGCGCTGTCGCTCGGCCTCGTCGCGGCGGACGCCGCGCAGCGCAACGTCTATCGCACGGCGGCCTCGCAGCTCGCCGCCGCGATCGGCGACGCTCCGGGCACGCGCTGGCAGGTCGGGCAGTGGGGCTTCCAGCACTATCTGGCGCGCGTCGGCTTCCGGCCGCTGGTTCCGGGGAGCGCGCGCTCGCCGGGATCGCCACTCGCGCCCGGGGACTGGGTCGCCACGGCGCGCAACGTCTCCCAGCTCGACGTCGCGGCCTACATGGAGCGCTTCACCTTGAGGCCGGTGGACCGCTTCGTCGCGGAATCCCGGCTGCCGCTGCGGACCACCAACCCGGACGCCGGCGCCGGCTTCTACACCCACCACGGTGGCTACGTCCCGTTCGCGATCTCCCGCGTCCCGCTCGACGAGATCGCCCTGGGCCGGGTGATCGGGGCGCCCGGCGACTAGCGGCGGCGGACTCACCCCCCGGAAGCCCTCGGATTCTCTGGCAATGGGGTGTCGGGGCGTCTAGCATGCGCCCCGCCTCGGGACCGCCCCGGCCCATCCGAGCGGGGTCGATCGCCTCGCCGATCGAACCGCGCCGCCGGCGCACCCACTCCCAGACAAACGCGCGACCGCCCGAGCGGTCCCCACCGCGGAGAGACGCATGCTCCCCATGGCCCTCGCCCTACTCAGCGCGGTCGTCGCGATCGCCGTCGCGATCGCCCTGTATCGCAAGGTCGTCGCGGCACCGACCTCCTCGGCGCGCGCCAACGAGATCGCCGCGGCGATCCGCGCCGGCGCCGAGGCCTTCCTCTCGCGGCAGTACCGCACCGTCGGCATGGTGGGAGCGCCGATCCTCCTTCTGATCCTGCTGCTGCTCGGCAAGTGGTACGCGCTCGGCTTCCTGGTCGGCGCGCTGGCGAGCGCGGCGGCCGGCTTCATCGGCATGAACGTCTCCGTGCGCGCGAATCTGCGCGTCGCCGAGGCGGCGCGCTCCGGCTTCGGGCCCGCCTTCGATCTGGCCTTCCAGGGCGGGACCGTCACCGGCCTGATGGTGGTCGGCGCGGGGCTCTTCTCGCTCGCCGCGATCGTCTGGTGCATGCACGCCGCCGGCAAGCAGGAGCCCGACGCGCTGGTGGGTCTCGCCTTCGGCGGCTCGCTGATCTCCGTCTTCGCGCGCCTCGGCGGTGGCATCTTCACGAAGGGCGCCGACGTCGGCGCGGACCTCGTCGGCAAGGTCGAGGCCAACATCCCGGAGGACGATCCGCGCAACCCCGCCGTGATCGCCGACAACGTGGGCGACAACGTCGGCGACTGCGCGGGCATGGCCGCGGACCTGTTCGAGACCTACGGCGTCACGGCGGCCGCGGTGATGCTGCTCGCGCACATCATCTTCCCGGGCGACACGAGCATGTTCCTCTACCCGCTGCTCGTCGGCGTCGCCGGCGTCGCGGGGAGCATCGTCGCGCTGCCGTTCGTGAAGATCGACGAGCCGGCGCCGGGCCAGCGGCCGGCCGTCATGCGCGCCATGTACCGCGGCCTCGGCATCGCGACGGTCGTGATGATCGGCGTGACCTTCGTCTTCAACCTCTTCGTCGGCTTCCCCGCGGCGGACTCGTCCGGTCACGCCATCGGCGGCTTCCGGCTGCTCGTGTGCGTGATCACAGGCGGCCTCGTCACGGCCGCGATGATGTGGATCACCGACATCTACACCGGCGACGGCTCGCGCTTCGTCGAGCGCATCGCGCGCGCGAGCCTGGGCGGTCACGGCACCAACGTGATCAGCGGCCTCGCCGTCGGTATGCAGGCGACGGCGGCGCCGGTCCTCGTGATCGTGCTCGCGATGATCGTGACCTACTCGAGCGCCGGTCTCTTCGGCGTCGGCATCGCGGCCATGGCGATGCTCTCGCTGGCCGGCATCGTGGTCTCGATCGACGCCTATGGTCCGATCACCGACAACGCCGGCGGCATCGCGGAGATGGCGGAGCTCGGAGAGGACGTGCGGCGCGTGACCGACCCCCTCGACGCCTTCGGCAACACCACGAAGGCGGTGACCAAGGGCTACGCGATCGCGTCCGCGGGCCTCGCGGCGCTCGTGCTCTTCGCCACCTACATCGAGGATCTGCGGCGCCTGTCGGGTCTCCAGGTCGCGTTCGATCTCAGCGGCACGGGCGTCCTGATCGGCCTCTTCATCGGCGCGATGATTCCCTTCGTGTTCGCGTCCTTCGCCATGAACGCGGTCAGCGAGGCGGGTCGCAGCGTGGTCGAGGAAGTGCGCCGCCAGTTCAAGGAGATCCCCGGCATCATGGAGGGGACGGCGAAGCCCGACTACCGCACCTGCGTCGACATCGTCACGCAGGCCGCGCTGCGGCTCATGATCGCGCCAGCGCTGATCCCCGCGTTCGTCCCGATCGCGGTGGGGCTGCTCTTCGGACCGCAGGCGCTCGGCGGGCTGCTGATCGGCTCGATCGTGTCGGGCGTGTGCGTCGCGCTCTCGATGACGACCGGCGGGGCCGCCTGGGACAACGCCAAGAAGTACATCGAGTCCGGACAGCTCGGCGGCAAGGGCTCCGACGCCCACAAGGCGGCGGTAACCGGCGACACGGTCGGCGACCCCTACAAGGACACGGCGGGCCCGGCGATCAATCCGATGCTGAAATTGATCAACGTCGTCGCGCTCCTCGTGATCCCGTTCCTGGCATAGGGCTTCAGCCCGCGCTTGCCCGGGCCGAAATACTCCAATAATCTCGCGCGATTCCGCGAGTGGCGGCAGCGCGCAGGATGGCCCGTGGAGCGCTGAGCCGACGCGGGCTTCCGCTGGCCGACCTGGCCGGCGCCTCGGAGCCTCGCATGACGGGACCCGTACGCCACCACTTCGACAAGCTGCGGCGGTTGCCGCCCTACGTGCTCGCCGAAGTGATCGACCTGATGAAGTCGGCGCGCCGCGCCGGCCACGACGTGATCGACCTCGGCATGGGCAATCCCGACATGCCGACACCGCCGCACGTCGTCGAGAAGATCTGCGAGGCGGCGCGCAACCCGCGCAACCACCGCTACTCCGCGTCGCGCGGCATCCCGAACCTGCGCGCGGCGATCTGCGAGTGGTACCAGCGAAACCACGGTGTGACGCTCGACCCCGACAGCGAGGCGATCGCCGTGATGGGCGCCAAGGAGGGGCTGTCGCACTTCGTGCTGATGACGATCGGCCCGGGCGACGTCGTGCTGTGCCCCGATCCGGCGTACCCGATCCACCAGTACGCCGTGATCATCGCGGGCGGCGACCTGCGCCCCGTGCCGCTGGTTCCCGACGGCGACCTGGTCGCGAACCTCGAGACGGCGATCCAGCGCACCTGGCCGAAGCCGAAGATGCTGATCCTGTCGTTCCCGCACAATCCGACCACCGCGGTCGTCGACCGCCCCTTCTTCGAGCGCGTCGTGGCCTTCGCGCGCGAGCACGATCTCATGGTGCTGCACGACTTCGCCTACGCGGAGGTCTGCTACGACGGCTACAAGGCGCCGAGCATCCTCGAGGTGCCGGGCGCCAAGGACGTCGCGATCGAGTTCATCTCGCTCTCGAAGAGCCACTCGATGGCCGGATGGCGGGTCGGCTTCGCCTGTGGCAACCGCGAGATGATCCACGCGCTCGCGCGCATCAAGAGCTACCTCGACTACGGCATGCCGCAGGCGATCCAGATCGGCTCGATCGTCGCGCTGCGCGGTCCGCAGGACATCGTGCACGAGAACGCTCTCGAGTACCGCGAGCGCCGCGACACCTTGATCGATGGTCTCGGCGCGCCGGGCGACGGCGCCTGGAAGATCGAGAAGCCGCTCGGGACGATGTTCGTGTGGGCGCAGATTCCCGAGAGATTGCGCGGACTCGGCTCGATGGAGTTCAGCAAACGCCTGATCCGCGAGGCGGAGGTCGCGGTGTCCCCGGGGCTCGGCTTCGGACAGGCGGGCGAGGGCTACGTGCGCTTCGCCCTGGTCGAGAACCGGCACCGCATCCGCCAGGCGGTGCGCAGCATCCGGCGCTTCCTGCGCGACGCCGGCGCGGGCTAGGCGCGGGGGTCGCGAGGTGGGACGCGGCGCTGTCGGCATCGGTCTGATCGGCCTCGGCACGATCGGCACGGGCGTGGTCAAGGTGCTCGCGCGCAACGCGTCCGTGATCGAGCAGCGCCTCGGCATCCCGCTGCGGCTCGTGCGCGTCGCCGACCTCGACCTCGCGCGCGACCGCGGGATCGACCTGACCGGCGTGCGCTTCGACTCCGACGCGCAGGCGCTGATCGCCGACCCGCGCGTCGAGATCGTGGTCGAGCTGATCGGCGGCACCGGCGCTGCGCGCGAGCTCGTGCTGTCGGCGATCGAGCGCGGCAAGCACGTCGTCACCGCCAACAAGGCGCTGCTCGCGCAGCACGGCGGCGAGATCTTCGACGCGGCCTCGCGCAAGGGCGTCGACGTGGCCTTCGAGGCGAGCGTCGGCGGCGGCATCCCGATCCTGCGCGCGATCCGCGAAGGGCTCGTCGCGAATCGCATCGAGAGCGTGCGCGGCATCGTGAACGGCACCACGAACTACGTGCTGACCGAGATGGAGCGCAGCGGCGAGGACCAGGCGGTGGTCGTGAAGCGCGCGCAGGAGCTCGGCTACGCGGAGGCCGATCCCTCCTTCGACCTCGACGGCATCGACGCGGCGCACAAGCTCGCGCTGCTCGTCGCGATGGCCTTCGGCGCGCTGCTCACGCCGAAGGAGATCCCGACCGAGGGCATCCGCGGGCTCGCGCGGATCGACTTCGAGGCCGCGCGCGAGTTCGGCTTCCGCATCAAGCTGCTCGCGATCGCGCGCGCGCACCGGGGCGCCAGCGGCGCCGAGCGGATCGAGGCGCGCGTCGAGCCCTGCATGCTGCCCGTGCGCAGCATGCTCGCCGGCGTGGACGGCGCGATGAACGCGGTGGCGGTCACGGGCGACGCCGTCGGGCCCACGCTTTTCTACGGCGCCGGCGCGGGCGAGCTGCCGACGGCCTCCGCGGTGGTCTCCGACCTCGTCGAGCTCGCGCGCGAGGTGCGGCGCGGCGCGGCGCGGCGGGTGGCACCGCTCTCGTATCTCCCCGAGGCGCTGCACGAGCCCGCGCTGCTGCCGCAGGACGAGATCTTCGGCCGCTCGTATCTCCGCTTCACCGCGCAGGATCGCCCCGGCGTGCTCGGGCGCATCGCGGGCGTGCTCGGCGAGCACGCGATCGGCATCGAGTCGGTGCTCCAGAAGGGTCGACACGACACCGCGTCGGTGCCCGTGCTGATGCTGACCCATCCGGCGAGCGCCGCGTCCGTGCGCGCGGCGCTCTCGCAGATCGACCGCATGCCCGACGTGACCGCGCCGACGCGGCAGATCCGCATCGAGGAGGGGTGATGGCGTCCTCCCAGAGCAAGCCGAGCTACCGGGCCTGGTTCCGCAGCATCCACGACTACAACGAGACCTACGCGCTCGACGAGGTCGTCTACACCGCGCGCGACGGCGCGCTGCTCGAGGTCGTCCACGACATGGATGAGCTGCGCAAGGTGCCGGCCTCCGAGTGGAAGCGGCTCTTCGACGAGCGCAGCCACACGAGCGCGTGGCCCTATGGCTCGGGCGTGTGGGGCAAGAAGGAGTGGGTGCTGCCGGGTGTCGACAACGAGAACGTCGTGTCGACCTACGAGGGCAACTCGAATCTCTTCTGGGCCGACCGCTACGGTCGGAAGCTCGGGCTCGAGGACCTGTGGATCAAGCAGTGCGGCAACTCGCACACGGGGTCGTTCAAGGACCTCGGCATGACGGTCCTCGTCTCGATGGTGAAGGAGATGCTGGCGCGCGGGAAGCGCATCCCGGCGGTCGCGTGCGCGTCGACCGGCGACACCTCCGCGGCGCTCTCGGCCTACGCGGCGGCCGCCGGCATCCCGGCCGTCGTGTTCCTGCCGCGCGGCAAGGTGTCGGTGGCGCAGCTGATCCAGCCGGTGGCCAACGGCGCGATCGTCTTCGCGCTCGATACCGACTTCGACGGCTGCATGGAGATCGTGAAGCGCATCGCCTCGAACGAGGGCATCTACCTCGCGAACTCGATGAACAGCCTGCGTATCGAGGGGCAGAAGACGGTCGGCATCGAGATCGTGCAGCAGTTCGACTGGGAGGTGCCGGACTGGATCGTGATCCCGGGCGGCAATCTCGGGAACGTGTCGGCGCTGGCCAAGGGGCTCGACATGATGGTCGAGCTCGGGCTCGTGAACCGGCGCCCCCGCATCGTGTGCGCGCAGGCCGAGGCCGCCAATCCGCTCTATCTCGCCTACCGGCGCGGCTTCGAGACCTACGAGCCGATCGCGGCGCGCCCGACGCTCGCGAGCGCGATCCAGATCGGCAACCCGGTTTCGATCGAGAAGGCGATCGACGCGATCCGGCGCTACGACGGCATCGTCGAGCAGGCGAGCGAGCCCGAGATCGCGGAGGCCTGCGCGAGCGCGGACCGCACGGGCCTCTTCAACTGCCCGCACACGGGCGTCGCGCTCGCCGCGACGGAGAAGCTGGTGCGGCGCGGCGAGATCCGGAAGCGCGACCGCGTGGTCGTGATCTCGACCGCGCACGGGCTGAAGTTCGTCGACTTCAAGGTGAAGTATCACGAGATGCAGCTCGAGGGCATCGAGTCGGCGCGGCCGAATCCGCCGATCGAGCTGCCGGCGCGCTACGAGAGGGTGCGCGACGAGATGCTCCGGCAGATCGCAAGCCGCGCAGCGGCGCGCGGCGAAGCCTGACCGGGCCGCGTGTTCACCGGGATCGTCGAGAGCGTCGGGCGCGTCGCGGAGATCCGCCGCGACGGCGACCTCGCGCGCATCGCGATCGACGCGCCCGAGATCGCGCAGGGCGTCCGCGTCGGCGACAGCGTGTCGGTCTCGGGCGGCTGCCTCACGGTGACGCGCCTCGAGGGGGGCCGCTTCCACGTCGAGGCCGTGCGCGAGACGCTCGCGCGCACGGCGCTCGGCGATCTCGCGGTCGGCTCGCGCGTGAACCTCGAGCGCGCGCTGCGCGCGGACGCTCGCCTCGACGGCCACATCGTGCAGGGCCACGTCGACGGCACGGGCCGCGTGCGCGAGATCGCGCGGCGCGGCGACGACGTGCGGCTGGCCGTCGACTGCGACGCCTCGCTGCGCGATGGCCTGGTCGAGAAGGGCTCGGTCGCGATCGACGGCGTCTCGCTGACCGTGGTGTCGGTCGACGAGCGCGGCTTCGACGTCGCGCTGATCCCGCACACCCTCGCGGTCACGACCTTGGGCGAGCGTCGCCCCGGCGATCGAGTGAATCTCGAGGCCGACGTGCTGGCGAAGTACGTGCGCCGCTACGTGGAGCGCGTGCTCGGCCGCGAGGGGCGCCCGGACTGACCGCGCGCGCAGGCCAGGCGATCGCGCTGCTCGCGCTGCTGGCGCTCGTGCTGCCGCTGCTCGCGCTGTGCCTGCGTCCGCTCGCGACGGACGACACCTGGTGGCACCTCGCGATGGGCGCGCTCTATGCGACCGGCGACCTCTGGCCGAAGGAGGATCCACTGCTCCACACGACGGTGCTGCGCCCTCCGGTGCCGCACGAGTGGCTCTTCCAGGTGGGGTTGCATGCGTGGCACTCGCTCGCCGGCTTCCAGGGGCTGCGCGCGCTGCACGGTCTGCTGGCCGCGGGGATCCTTGCGTCGTCCTTCTCCTTGTTCCGGCGCGCGGGAGGCGACGTCGCGTCGGCCGCGCTCGCGACCGCCGTCTTCGCGAGCCTCTCCTGGTTCCGGCTCGTGCAGCTCCGCCCCGACCTGGTCTCGATCGCGGCCGCGCTCGCGCTCTACGCGCTGGTGCTCGCACCCGAGCGGCCGGACGCGCGGCGCTGCCTCGCGGCGCTCGCGCTGCTGCTCGTCTGGTGCAATACGCACTCGGTGGTCCTGGTGGGGCTCGCGCTACTCCTCGCGGCTGCCGCGGGCGCGCTCGCCGAGGCGGCGCTCGCGCGCTCGGCGGGGCTCTCCTCGCCGGCGCGGACGTCGCTGCGGCGCGCGGCCACGCTCGGCGCGCTGCTCGTCGCAGGTGCGGTCGTGACCCTCGTGAATCCGCGCGGCATCGAGCAGCACCTGACCTTCGCGACCGAGTCCTCGGTCGGCTCGATCTGGAAGATCCGCGACGACTTCCGCCCGTGGAATCCGCTCGCGCCGATCCGGGACCTCACGGCCTTCACGCCGTTCTCGTGGGGCCTGATCGATCTCCTCTTCGCGGTGTGGCTCGCGCTCGCCACGGCACGCGTCGTGCGTTTCGCGCGCCGGCGCGACGAGGCGTCGCTCGCCGCGCTCGACGGCGTCCACCTCGCGCTCGGCGCCGCGGCGCTCGTCGCGTGCCTCGTCGCCGTCCGCTTCCACTGGCTCGTCTTCCTCCCGCTCCTCGACCTGCTGCGGCGCTGGCGCATGCGCGAGCGGGCGCTCTCCGCCGCGCCGCTCGGCTTC
>Ga0335082_10001492_pt1 | contig 24964 bp, 16 predicted proteins | sample Lox_Sample_41_FD_206718 | JGI IMG/M metagenome (GOLD analysis project Ga0335082, IMG submission 206718) | Soil microbial communities from Loxahatchee National Wildlife Refuge, Florida, United States - Lox_Sample_4.1 | ecosystem: Environmental > Terrestrial > Soil > Wetlands | place: USA... | reverse complement strand
CGCCTTGTCGGTCATGTCGGTCATGAAGTGGTACTTCGGGTCGTCCGGGAGGTCCACCTGGGTGACGCCGTCGTAGAGGTAGGGCGCCCACTGGTTCGTCTCGCCCCCGACGAAGCCGTAGAACCTGTCGAAGCCCTGGTGCGTCGGCCAGCGGTCGTAGGGGCCGGAGACGCTGAGCTCCCAGGCGGCGGTCTCGTGCCACTTGCCGAACGCCGCCGTGCTGTAGCCGTTGAGGCGCAGCATCTCCGCGACGGACGCCGTGGCGTCGGGGATCTGGCCGGTGTTGCCGGGGAAGCCCGTCGCCATCTCGGTGATGAAGCCCATGTTGACGGTGTGGTGGTTGCGCCCGGACTTGAGCGCGGCACGCGTGGGCGAGCACAGCGCGGTGGTGTGGAAGTTGTTGTAGCGCAGCCCGCCCTGGGCCAGGCGGTCGAGGGTCGGCGTCTGGATCGGTCCGCCGAAGGCGCTGGTAGCGCCGAAGCCCAGGTCGTCGATCAGGATGATCACCACGTTGGGGGCGCCGGCCGGCGCCGTGACCTCGAAGTGAGGCGGCGTCTTCACGTTCCGTGCGTCGAGCTCCTGGAACACCGGCCGCCTGGGCTCCAGGATCGGCAGGACCGTGCGGTCGAGCCCGTCGCCCGCGGCCGCGGCCGGGGCAAGCCCGGCGCACGCGACGGCCCAGGCCGCCAGGGCCGAGATTCGAGGAGTGCCCATGGTCCCTCCGAGCGCAGTGGTCCCGCGATCTTGCGGAACCGGTGGGCGGCTCGCGATGAGACCTTGGGCGTAGAACCGTGAGCCGCGAGCTCGGTCGTGGTGGTGGTGCCAGACGCCCACGCCGCCGCCTTCGCACCCGGAGCGGCAGGTCTCGTGGATGTCCGCTGCGATGCGCGTGGGACTGAGCCCGGCGCCCACGTCCACGCCCCAGTAACCCTTCGTGCTCCAGCGCCCGCATGACGACCCCCCAGTCGCCGATGCCGTCGCACAGGCTCAGGTGGAGCCCCGAGCCGGCTGTACATCTCCCAGCCGACCTGGAGCGTGACGGCGTTGTGCCACCCCGTCGCCCCCGGCGCGACCGCGAAGCCGCCGCCCAGCGTGGCGAAGTCGGGGCCCGGCGCGAACTGGTAGTTTGCCTCGAACACGTCGCGGACGGGGCGCTGCCGCACGCGCCAGCCGGAACCCACCTGGCGGGTGCGCCGCCGGCCGGACGCGCTATCGGTTGGCGTCGTCCAGCGCGCCCGCCGCCGCTGGCCTGCCGAGGAGGACGCATGAAGCCATCGCGCCCGGTGCAGTGGATCTCGCTGTCGCTCTCGCTCGCGGCGCTCGCCGGTCCTCGCGTCGCGGGGGCGAGCGGCGACCTCCACAGGGTGAACCACGTCGTGGTGGTGATGCAGGAGAACCACTCGTTCGACAACTACTTCGGCGCGCTGCCGCACGTCGAGGGCGGCCCCTACCACCCCGGTCCCTGCCGCGAGGAGGACCACGCCTGCGTGGACGGGCTCACCTGCCGCCGCGCCGGTCCGGAGCTCGTCTGCCGGAACTGGAACCGCGACGACGACGGGAGCCGCGTCCGGGCCTTTCACCTCCGGACCTACTGCCCCGGCCCGGACCTCTCCCACGACTGGCCGGGCAGCCACCAGGAGGCGAACGACGCCAACCCGATGCTGACCTGGCTCGCGAGCCCGAACGACGGCTTCGTCCTGGTGAACGACGGCGTCACCGCCCTCGTCCCGCCCCGCGTCCCGGACGGCGGCGGCCAGCACCCCCCCGACGCGGGCGCCGAGACCCCCTTCGACGACGCGACCATGGGCTACTACGACGAGACCGACCTGCCCTTCTACTACGCGCTCGCGCAGACCTTCGCGATCGGCGACCGGCACTTCGCCTCGGTGATCGGACCGACCTTCCCCAACCGCGCCTACGCGCTCGCCGCGACCTCCTTCGGCCACCTCACCACCCAGGAGATCATCCCGCCGCTTCCGCCCCTGGCCGCGCTCCCGGGCGGCTACCGGCCCGTCACCGGGAGCATCCTCGACCTCCTCGACCGGGCCGGCGTGTCGTGGACCGACTACTTCGTGGACGTGCCCACCACCGCGCTCTTCCGCGGCCTCGACCTCTCGCACGCGCAGCCCATCACCGGCTTCCTCGCCATCGCGGCCTCGCCGGCCTGCACGCTCCCCGCCGTGTCCTTCGTCGATCCCGCCTTCGGCGACAACACCTTCGGCACCAACCCGACCCTCTTCCAGAACGACGAGCACCCGCCGACAGACATCCGCGCCGGCCAGTTCTACGTCTCGAACGTCGTCCGGGCGCTCCGGGCCAGCCCGTGCTGGAGCGACACCGTCCTGTTCATCACCCATGACGAGCACGGCGGGTTCTACGATCACGTCGCGCCGCCGCGGGCCCCGCAGGGTGGGGCGCGCACGCCGGACGGCATCGGGCCCGGCCAGTGCGCCGACCTGTCCGCGCCGCCCGCCAGCGCCCAGCGCGGGGGCGGCGCACAGTGCGCGGTGAGCCGCCTCGACGCGGCCAGCATCTGCCCCGGGTTCACGCCCACCGGGACCTACCCCTGGTACTGTCCGAGCTTCGACCAGCTCGGCTTCCGCGTCCCCTTCATCGCGGTCTCCCCGTTCGCGAAACCGCACCACGTCTCGCACCAGGTCGCCGACCACACCTCGCTCCTCGCCTTCATCGAGAAGCGGTTCCTCTCCGCCGGCGGCACGCCCTCGCACCTCACCGCGCGCGACCGGTACGCCTCGACGCTCGAGGACCTGTTCGACTTCGACGCCGCTCCCAGCCGCGACGCCGCCGTCCCGGCCGCGCCTCCGCCGGGCCCGGGAGATCCGGGGTGCCCGTTCGTCCGGTGAAGGGCGCGCTATCCCGCCGGGGGGAGGAGGCCGTGGAGCAGATCGGCGCGATCGACCATGCCGACGAGCCTCCCGGAGGCGTCGGTGACCGCCAGAACCTTGTGGTTCCCGCGCAGCATGGTGGCGATGGCGGCTGAGAGGAGGGTGTCCTCCCGCGCGGTCGCGATCGACTGGGTCATGAGCTCCGCCGCCGTCCGGCCCCGGACGTGGGAGGCCGCCGCGTCGTCCGTGTGGTGCGCGAACGGCAGCCGGTGCATGAGCGAGCGGATCACGCCGGACCTCAGGGCGGGCGTGATGCGCTCGAGGAGCTCGGCGTCCGTGACGAGGCCGACGACGCGCCGGTCCTGATCGACCACGAGGGCCCGGTTGAGCCGCGTCGAGACGACCGCCTGGAACACCTCCGGCAGCTGCGTGTCCGGATGGACCGTCGGCACGTCGCGCCGCATGACGCGCGAGAGCGGCTGGTCCCCGGAGAGCCCCATCTCCCTGGCGACCGCCTCCTCGCGGGCGAAGCCGCCGGCGGCCGTTCGCAGGAGGTCGAGCCGGCTCACGACGCCCACCAGCGCTCCCGCCGCATCGACGACGGGGAGCCGCTTGAGCCGGCGCCGCGCCATGATCTCGGCAGCCTCGGGCAACGGCGTGGAGGCCGTGACGGTGACCACGCTCGGGGTCATCACCTCCGCCGCCGTCTTGTTCTGCCTGGAGAGGCGCTCCAGGGTCTCGTGCAGCTCGGGTTTCTCCAGGCTCTTCAGGAGGTCGAGCCGTACCCCGAGACCGCCGCGCTGGACGAGGTCCGAGCTGGTGATGATGCCGACGGGGCGCCCGTCCTTCACGACGGGGACGGCGCGGTAGCACTTGCCGAGGGTGAGCTCCACGACGTCGCGGGCCGGCGTCGCCGGCGCCACGGTCACGACTTCTCGGCTCATGACGTCGCCGACCGACGCGGTCCCCGCGAGATCGCGGACCGGGTGCGGCTCGAACAGCAACACGTCCGTGTCGTCGACCGTGATGAGGCCATGCCGGACCAGCTCGCCGATGCGCGGCGCGAGCCGCTCGACCTGCTCCGCCGTGTCGACCCACTCGACGATCACCGGCAGCCTCGCCGCGACGTCCACGAGGTGGCTCACGTGGATCCGGCCCGCCGCACCGAACCCCTCGACCGCGCGGACGACGGTGGCGCCCTGCGCGTTCTCCTTGCGCAGGAGCTCGAGGATCGCGAGGTGCAGCGGCCTGGCGCCGACCTTGTCGTCCTCGTTGACGTAGATCCGGACGCGCTTCGCCTTCCCGAGGGTCTCCACGGTGCCGCCTCCTCCCTCAGTCTGGACGCCCGGCGAGCCGGCGTCCGCGCCCCCGTCAGGGTGCCGGTCGCGGCGGCGTTGCCGAGCCCGGCTCCTCCGTGTAGCGTTGTGCCCACATCGACGGCGGTGGAGTCCGCCGACAACCGCCGCCATCGAGCGGCCAATGACTCCTGCGAAGGCGCCGTGCGCCAGCAGGAGGCTCTCCCCGAAACCGACGGAAGCTTCGCTGGCGCCTCCCGGGAGGAACAGGCGTGGGCAAGCTCCTCATCGTGTGCATCGGCGGCGCGCTCGGATCCGGCGCGCGGTACCTCGTCGCCACCTGGGCGGCGGGCGCGTTCGGACCGGACCTCCCGCGGGGAACCGCCCTCGTGAACCTGGTCGGCTCGTTCCTCATCGCGCTCGTCATGGGCCTGTCGCTCGGGACCGGCGCGATCTCCCCGAACGTCCGGCTCTTCCTCACCACGGGGATCATGGGCGGGTTCACCACCTACTCCTCGTTCAACCACGAGACGCTCCACTTCGTCGAGGAGGGCGCGTTCGGATACGCGGCGGCCTACGTCGCGCTGACGGTGGTGGGCTGCCTCGCGGCCGGGATCCTCGGGCTCGCCTCCGCCCGCCTCATCGCCCGCGTCGGCTCCGGGCTCGCGGTGTAGCGATGGACGCCGCCCGCCGCCATCGCGAACCGCCCGACGCCGGGGCGCGCCTCCGCTCGCTCGGGGACCTGGCAGAGCAGCTCGGGGCGACGGCCGTCGCGCGCGACGCGGCGGAGACCGCGGCCCGCGTCGCCGAGGGCCGGTTCTACGTCGCGTGCGTCGGCCAGTTCAAGCGTGGCAAGTCGACCCTCCTCAACGCCCTCGTCGGCGAGCCGGTCCTCCCCACGGGCGTCGTCCCGGTCACGTCGGCGATCACCGTGCTGCGTCACGGGGAGCGGGGCGCGCGCGTCCGCTTCCAGGACGGGCGCACGGTGGACGTCGGCGTCGAGGCGTTGCCCGCGTACGTGACGGAGCGGGAGAACCCGGAGAACCGCAAGGGTGTCCGCGCCGTCGAGGTGTTCCTTCCGGCCCCGCTCCTCGCGCGCGGGATGTGCCTGGTGGACACGCCGGGGCTGGGCTCCGCGTCCGGCGGCAACGCGGCGGTGACCCGCGAGTTCGTCCCGCACCTCGATGCGGCGCTCGTGGTGGTGGGCGCCGACCCGCCGGTGTCCGGGGAGGAGGTCGCCGTCGCCGAGGACGTCGCCGCGCACGCGCGCCATCTCCTCGTCGTCCTGAACAAGGCGGACCGGGTGACCGACGAGGAGCGGCACGAGGGAGCGCGGTTTGCGGTGCAGCTGCTCTCGTCCCGGCTGCGCCGCCCCATCGGGCGCGTGTTCGAGGTGAGCGCGCACGAGCGGGCGGCGTCCGGCGTGGCCACGCGCGACTGGGCCGAGCTCGCCTCGACGCTCGACGCGCTGGCGCATGCGTCCGGCGCCGACCTGGTCGAGGCGGCCGAGGCGCGCGCGGTCGAACGCCTCGGCCGTGCGCTGCGCGCGGAGATCTCCGGGAGGAGGGACGCGTTGCTCAGGCCCGTCGCCGACTCCGAGCGGCGCGTCGCGGCGCTGGACCGACAGGTCGCCGCGGCCGAGCGGGCGATGGCGGACCTCGGCGCCCTGCTCTCGGCGGAGCAGGCCAGGCTGACGCGGACCTTCCGCGCGCGGCAGGAGGCGTTCCTCCAGCCCGCCCGGGGAGAGGCGCGCCGGCGGCTGGCGGAGCGCGTCCCGCTCGACTCGCCGGCGGGGCGGACGCGGCAGGCGGCGTTCGACGCGGCGCGCGGCCTGTCCACGGCGCTCGTGGAGCGCTTCCGGAGCGAGCTCGAGCCGGAGGCGGAGCAGCTCTACGGGGCCGCCATGGAGCGCTTCGTGGCGCTCGCGAACGAGTTCCTGCAGCGGGTCGCGGGTGAGCCCGGGATGGACGCGCTTCCCCGGGCGCTCGGGCCCGAGGCCGGGTTCCGCGCCCGCGGGCGGCTCCACTACACCCATCTCATGGACCGGACGTCGCGCACGCCGATCGTCGGCTGGTTCGCCGACCTCCTCCGGACGCGGCGCGGCGTCGCTCGCATCGCGGTCCGGGATGCCGGCACGTACCTCGACGCGCTCGTGGAGAGCAACAGCTCGCGGGTCGCGAACGACCTCGTCGAGCGGACCGCCGCGAGCCGCGCGCGGCTCGAGGCGGAGATCCGGGCGCGCCTCCGGGAGGTGTCGGAGCGTGCAGGGCGCGCGCTCTCGCACGCGCGCGAGCGGATCGACGAGGGACAGGAAGCGGTCGAGAGGGAGCTGGCCCGGCTTCAGTCGCTGCGAACCAACATCGAGTCGCTCGTCGCGGCTCGCACCAGAGGAGAGGAAGCATGAGCGCCATCGCGCAGGTGAAGGCACGGGAGATCCTGGATTCGCGCGGCAACCCGACCGTCGAGGTGGACGTGCGGCTCGACGGCGGGGCGTTCGGCCGCGCCGGCGTTCCTTCGGGCGCGTCGACCGGCAGCCGCGAGGCGCTGGAGCTGCGGGACGGGGACAGGAAGCGGTTCGGCGGGAAGGGGGTCGCCAAGGCGGTCGCGAACGTGAACCACGTCATGGCCCCCGCGCTGCTCGGCCTCGACGCGCTCGACCAGGGCGCGCTCGACGCGAAGCTCCTCGCGCTGGACGGCACCGCCAACAAGGACAAGCTCGGCGCGAACGCGATCCTGGGGGTCTCGATGGCGGTCGCGCGCGCCGCGGCCGCGTCCCGCGACCTGCCGCTCTACCGGTACCTCGGCGGCGTCGATGCGCGGCTCCTCCCCGTCCCCATGCTGAACGTCCTGAACGGCGGCGCGCACGCGGACAACAGCGTCGACTTCCAGGAGTTCATGATCGCCCCCGTCGGCGCGCCCAGCTTCCGCGAGGCGATGCGATGGGCGGCGGAGTGCTACCAGGCGCTGAAGGCCACGCTCAAGTCGAAGGGGCTCGGGACGGGCGTCGGCGACGAGGGCGGCTTCGCCCCGAACCTCCGGGCGAACGTGGAGGCCATCGAGGTGATCCTGGCCGCCATCGAGAAGGCGGGGTTCACCGCCGGCAAGGACGTGGTGCTGGCGCTGGATCCGGCCGCCAGCGAGTTTTACGAGGAAGGCAGGTACGTCTTCGCGAAGTCCGACAAGAGCAAGAAGACGTCGGCGGACATGGTCGCGTTCTGGGCGGAGTGGGTGCGCCAGTTCCCGATCTGGTCCATCGAGGACGGCCTCGCCGAGCAGGACTGGGATGGGTGGAAGCTCCTGACCGAGCAGCTCGGCGGGAAGACCAGGCTCGTCGGCGACGACATCTTCGTCACGAACCCGGGGATCGTCCGCCAGGCGATCGAGAAGGGCGTCGCCAATTCGGTGCTCATCAAGCTGAACCAGATCGGTTCGGTCACCGAGACGCTCGAATGCATGCGGATCGCACGGAGCGCCGCCTACGGGACGGTCGTGTCCCACCGCTCCGGCGAGACCTCGGACGACTTCATCGCGGACTTCACCGTCGCGACCGGCGCGGGTCAGCTCAAGACGGGTGCCCCGTGTCGGGGCGAGCGCGTCGCGAAGTACAACCAGCTCATGCGCATCGAGGAGGAGCTCGGAGCGCAGGCGCGGTATGCGGGGGCGGTGCCGTTCGGGCGATGAGGCGAGCGGCCTTCGGGGAAGCGTTGGTCCCGATTCGGGGGCGCGGTAGAGTCCCTCTCCCGGGGAGACGTGGCGCGGCCGCGGGTGCGCGGCGCTGGAAGGAAGGGGACATGGCGGGTGACGGCTCGGAGGCGAGGGGTGCCGCGCTCGCGCCGGAGCGCAGGCCCTCCGGTTTCTCGAACCTGGTCCTCCACCTCCACCCGCGCCTGGTGCCGCTCGAGGCGCTGCGCTTCACGCGCACCTTCGGGCTCGGCGGCGCGGCCCTGGTCCTCTTCCTGCTCCTCGCCGCAACCGGCGCCCAGCTGCTGGTGAGCTACGAGCCGTCCCCGGAGCGGGCCTACGGGACGGTGACGGCGCTGGTGGACGAGGTGCACTTCGGGGCCTTCGTCCGCAACGCCCACCACTGGGCCGCCAACGGCCTGGTGCTGGTCGCCTTCCTCCACGTGCTCCGGGTCTTCTACCGGGGCGGCCACCTCCCGCCGCGGCGGGGAAACTGGCTGGTGGGGCTGGCGCTCCTGCTCCTCGTCGTCGCCAGCGCCTTCACCGGCTACCTGCTCCCCTGGGACCAGCTCGCCTACTGGGCCGTCACCATCAGCACCGGGATGCTGGAGTACGTCCCGCTGCTGGGCGGAGCGCTGCTCAGGGCCGCCCGCGGCGGGCCCGAGATCGGGCCGGCCACCCTGGCGCGGTTCTTCGTCCTCCACGTGGCCATCCTGCCCGCGGTGCTCCTCGCGCTGCTCGCGTTCCACTTCTGGCTGGTCCGCAAGGTGGGCGGCGTGGTCCTGCCCGAGGGCGTGGGCGACGCGGCCTCGCCGCGCGGGCCGCTCCTCCCCACCTCGCCGGCGCTGACCCGGCGGGAGGGCACGGTCGCGCTGGTGGTGACGGCCGCCGTGCTGCTCCTCTCGGCGGTCGCGGACGCGCCGCTGCTGGCGCAGGCGAACCCTGGGATGAGCCCGAACCCGGCCAAGGCCCCCTGGTACTTCATGGGCGTGCAGGAGCTGCTGGTCCACGTCCACCCGCTCTTCGCGGCGGTGATCGTGCCGGCGCTGACGCTGGCGCTGCTCGCGGCGCTCCCGTCCCTCGGGGGCGGTGGGGCGACGACCGGCCGGTGGTTCGGATCCCCCCGGGGCGCGCGGAGCGCGGCCGGCGCCGCGATCTCGGGGGCGGCGCTCGCGGCCGGCGCGATCCTCCTCGACGAGCCGCTGCGCCGCGGCGCGCCCTGGTTCCCGCAGCTCGCGCCGGCGCTCCGGGGCGGGCTGTTCCCCGTCCTCGCGGCCGGCGCGGCGGTCGCCGCCGTGGTGGCGCTGGTCCGGCGCCGGGGCGCGTCGCGCCTCGAGGCCACTCAGGCCGCCTTCACCTTCGTCCTGGCCGCCTTCGCCGTCCTCACGGTGGCGGGCGTGCTCTTCCGGGGCCCGGGGATGGCGCTCGCCTGGCCCTGGTCGCCGCCGTCCTAGGAGCTCTCGTGACCGAACGTCCGACCCCGGCGAGCGAGCCGGACCTGCCCGGGCGCCGGCCCTTCCTGGCCCGGCTCTGGAAGGCGCTCGGGCTCGTGGCCGCCGCCGAGCTCGTGGCCGTGGTGGCCGCCTACCTCGCTCCGCGGAAGGACGGCGCCGGGCGCGGTGCGGGGCTGGTCGTCGCCGGTCCGGTGGCGGAGTTCACGCCAGCCTCGGTCCGCCCGTTCCCGGCCGGGAGGTTCTACCTGGTGCGCCTCGCCGACGGCGGCTTCCTGGCCATCTCGTCGAAGTGCACGCACCTCGGGTGCACCGTCAACTGGAACGAGCGGGACCAGGTCTTCCCCTGTCCCTGTCACGCTTCCACCTTCGACCTGCGCGGCGACCTGCGCTCGCCGCCGGCGCCGCGCGCGCTCGACCTCTTCCCGGTGGTGATCGACGGCGGCATCGTCAAGGTGGACACCTCCCGCCGCGTCGAGCGGAGCCGCTTCGAGCCCGGCCAGGTGACCTACCTCTAGGGCCGACGGATGGAGCCACGCACTTCAACTGCCCGGCCGGGCGGAGCCGGCGACCCGCTCCGCCCCTGGCGCGCCGCGGGCCTCGCCGCGACCGCCGCCATCGTCCTGGCGGCCCCGCTGTACCTCGCGGTCCATGCCGGACGCGGTCCGCGCTCCGCCCCGCCCGGCGAGCCCCAGTTCGTCGGGAGCGAGCGCTGCAAGGCCTGTCACCAGAAGGCCTACGACGCCTGGAAGGGGTCGCACCACGCCAAGGCCATGCAGGCGGCCCGGGACGACACCGTGCTCGGCGACTTCGGGGGCGCCACCTTCCTTCACCGGGGCAAGACGTGGCGCTTCTTCCGCCAGGGCGAGCGGTTCATGGTTCACGCCGAGGGACCCGACGGCGCCCTGCGCGACTACGAGGTGGCCTACACCTTCGGCCTCGAGCCGCTGCAGCAGTACCTGGTCGTCTTCCCCGGGGGACGCCTCCAGTGCCTCTCGGCGGCCTGGGACACCAGGGCGAGGCGCTGGTTCTACGTGAACCCCGGGCCCGACGCGCCGCCGGGCGACTGGCTCCACTGGACCCGCCCCGGGCAGAGCTGGAACGCCATGTGCGCCGACTGCCACTCCACGGCCGTGCGCAAGCGCTACGACCCTGAGAAGGACGCCTACCGGACCACCTGGTCGGAGATCATGGTCGGCTGCGAGGCCTGTCACGGCCCGGGATCGCGCCACGCCGCCTGGGCCGCGCAGCCGGCCATGGGGCGGGCTCCGGTCGAGAACGCCGCCCTCGTCACCCGCACCTCCAGGCTCGCCGGGCCGGAGCTGGTCGCGCTCTGCGCGCCCTGCCACGCGCGGCGGTCCCAGTTCGCCGACCAGGGCGTGCCGGGTGGCGAGCTGCTCGACCGCTACCTGCCGGTGCTCCTCACCCCCGGCACCTTCCACCCGGACGGCCAGATCCTCGACGAGGACTTCGAGTGGCACTCCTTCACGCAGAGCAAGATGTACGCGAGCGGGGTGCGCTGCAGCGACTGCCACGACGTCCACTCGGGCAAGCGCCACGCGGAGGGAAACGCGCTCTGCACGCGCTGCCACCGCGCCGACACCTACGACGCGGCGTCTCACCACTTCCACAAGCAGGAGTGGCGGGGGAGGGCGAGCGCCGGCGTGCTCTGCGTCTCCTGCCACATGCCGGGCCGGAACTTCATGGTGGTCCACTTCCGGCGCGACCACTCCATGCGCGTGCCACGCCCGGACCTCACCGCGGCCCTGGGCGTCCCCAACGCCTGCAGCGCCGCCGGGTGCCACGCCGACAGGCCGGCGAGCTGGGTGCAGGAGAGGTACGACGGCTGGTACGGGAAGAAGCGAAAGCCGCACTACGGGACGATCCTCGCCGACGGCCGCAGGTCGCCCGCCGCGGCCGAGGCGGAGCTGATCCGGCTCGCCCAGGACCAGCTCCGGCCGGTGGTCGCGAGGGCCACGGCGGTGGAGCTGCTGGCGGGCGCTCCGGGACCGGCCGCCCGGACGGCGCTGGAGAAGGCGCTCTCCGACCCGGAGCCGCTGGTGCGGGCCACCGCGGCGCGACGGCTGCCGGTCGAGGAGCCCGGGGCGCTGGCGCGGCTGCTCGGGCCGCTGCTCCAGGATCCGGTCCGCGCGGTGCGCAGCGAGGCGGCGGCCCGCCTGGCCGGTGCGCCTTCCCTGCGGCTCACCGAGGCCCAGCGCAAGGTCCAGGGCGCGGCCCTCGACGAGTACGTCGAGGGACAGCGCTACATGTCGGACCTGCCCTCTGGCCCCTACGACCTCGGGAACCTGGACGTCGCCCTCGGCCACCCCGCCGAGGCCGAGCGGCAGTATCGCCGCGCCCTCGAGATCGACGACCAGCTCTACATGGCGAAGGCGAACCTGGCGACGCTGCTGGCCGGTGCGGGCCGACTCGAGGAGGCCGAGAAGCTGCTCCGCGAGGCCCACGCCCAGCAGCCGGGACAGGCGAGCATCTCCTTCAACCTGGGGCTCCTGCTCGCCGAGGCCGGAAAGCGCGCGGAGGCGGAGTCGCTGCTCCGCGCGGCGCTGGCGGCCGATCCGGCCATGGCGGCCGCCGCCTTCAACCTGGCGGTGCTGGTCGGGGAGAAGCGGCCCGCGGAGGCCGTGCCGCCGGCGCGGAAGGCGGCCACGCTGCGTCCGGAGGAACCCCGCTACGCCTGGACGCTGGCCTTCTACCAGGCTCGGTCCGGGAACCTCCGGGGAGCGGCGGAGACCCTCGAGGCTTTGCTGAAAGCGCACCCGGACCAGGGCGACGCATACGGCCTCCTGGCCGAGGTGTACGCGCGCCAGGGCAGGACCGCCGAGGCGCAGGCGCTGATCCGGCGGCGGCCGGCGTCGCAGCAGCGGTGAGGGCGGTGAAGGAGCGCCACGGATGAGCGGGATCGAGTATCGGGCGTCCACTCCGGCAGACGATCGGCGTGTCCGTGAATTCGAGCGGATCGCGCGGGGCGCGGCTCACGGCAGCGCCGGAAAGGCGACGAACTTCCCCGCGCACGCGTCGGGCGGAGCGCTGTTCGAGCGCACGTCGCTCGTCGTGACGCCCGTCCCCGAGGGGGTGAGGTTCACCGGCCCCGGCCCGAGCGTCACGCTGGCGTAGCTCGCGTGCACGTTCGTGGCGGCGAGGCCGTCGACGATGACGTCGTCGAGCGCCACGCGCGTGAGGTGGGCCGGGTCGTACCCGGCCAGCGTGACCACCGGGGCGGGGACCGCCGCCGACGCGGAGCAGTCGACGTGCCGCACGCTGCGCAGGGTGATCCCGTCGTAGGTGGGGACCGCCGTCCCGGCCGCGCTGGTGCCGTACCTCGGATCGAAGATCACCGGGTTGGCGAGCCCGCGCATGCAGACGTCCTCGTACGTCACGTTCCGCACGATCCCGCCGCGCGTCGGGTCGCTCTTGATGCGCAGGCCGTTGAGGTTGACGTCGCCGGCCCCGCCGGTGGGGAGGAGGCCGTCGACGGAGAGGTCGTAGACGTGAAGGCCGTCGACGCCGAGGCCGGTCCCGTCGGTCGCCCCGCCGTTCGTCTCGCTCCCGATCGACATCCCGTGGCCGGTGCCGAGGTGGTCGTGGGCGATGGTGATGTTCCGGCAGGACGCCCCGGCGTCAGTCGCGTCCTCGAGGTGGTGCTTCCCGCACTTGAGCGCGATCTGGTCGTCCCCCGTGCTGATCCGGCTGAACAGGATCCAGCCGTCCCCTGCGTTGGACGGGTCGATGCCGTCGGTGTTCCGCGCGTAGGCGGCGGAGAGCGGCCGGCCGACGCTGTTGGTCGAACGCGACGGCGTCTGGATGGTGACGCCCCATACCACGAAGCCGCCGCTCTCCAGCCCGATGTGGACCTTCGGGCTGTCCTGGAACGTCACGCCGTACAGGACGAACCCCGTGGCGCGGGTCACGTCCACGAGGCGCGGGTTGCTGTGGCTGCGCCCGGCCGTCTTCGCGTGCTGGGCGACGTCCCACCAGGTGGCGTCCGGATCCCCCCCGAAGCCGCCGATCATCGGCTCGCCGCCGAGCCCGGCGATGACGCCGCGGCCCATGATCCCCGCGTCGGCGAGCAGCGTCGTCGAGCTGCCCTCGACCCGGACCAGCGGCAGGCACCCCGAGCTGCTGTCGTCCGCGTCCGTGCCGCAGCTGGGGGTGCCGGCCGAGACGTCGTAGTCGCGCGGATTCCGCGACGCGAACAGCGTCACGCCGTCGTCCACCCACAGCGTCACGCCTCGCCGGAGATCGAGCGGCCCCGAGACGAACCCGACGCGCGTGGCGTCGGCCGCGGCGATCCCGAGCCGGACCGACCCCTGCTGCCCGGCGCCGAGCGAGGCCGCGCACGCGTCCACGGCAGCCTGGATGCGCGCGGTGTCGTAGGCGTCTGCGGCCGGGTCGAAGACGGGCAGCCCGGTGCCGGCGTCGACCGCGAAGCGCGCGGCGAGGGTCGCGCCGGGGCAGGCCGGCGGGATGGTCGGCTCGGGCGGGAGCGCGGGATCCACCACCGGGACCGGGTCGGCCGCGCCGCACGGGTCCGCCGCCGCGGGCGCCTGCGTCAGCGCGATCGCGTAGGTCCGCCGGGTGACGCGATCCTGCGCCGCGACCACGACGGTCACGGTCGACGGCGCGCCTGCGGCGGGGACCGCCAGGGCGGCCGAGGGGCGCGAGCTGGCGATCGCCACCGGCGCGCCGCCGTCCTGGGAAACGGTGAGGGCGCTCGCGCGAGGGTCGTGCGCGACCGGCGTCACCGTCAGCGCCGCGGTGCCCACCGGGACCGTCAGCGCGTACCGGGTCGTCCCGCTCGCGAACGCCGGGGCGAGCGTCCCGGCGTTCACGCGGAGCGAGGCGAGGGCCGCGTCGGCGCTCTGCGCGCCCGCGCCGCTCCCGCCGCCGCAGTCGAGCGCGGCGACCGCGAGGGCCAACGATGCCAGAAGAGACAGCGCGCGCATCCCGATCCCATCCCGCCGGTCGGATGCCACGCTAGGGAGGCGCCCGCCAGGTTGTCAAGTGGTAAGGCCACTGCCGCGCCGCCCCGGGCCGGCCCGGCATCCGCGGCGGCGCCACCCGCCGCGGACGCGGCCGGGCCGCCCGCGCCCGACGGCGCCGCGTGCTAGAGTCCGCGGCGAAGCAGGCCGGCGCGAAGCCACCCGTCATGCCCATCCAAGCCGTCGACAGCGACCGTCTCTACCGGAAGATCGCGCGGCAGCTCTCCGAACTCATCGCCGCCGGCGAGTTCATCCCCGGGCAGCGGCTCCCCGCCGAGCGCGTGCTCGCGCAGCAGCTGGGGGTGTCGCGCCCCTCGGTCCGCGAGGCGCTCATCGCCCTGGAGATCGAGGGGAAGGTGGAGGTCCGCGTCGGCTCCGGCGTGTTCGTGGCGGAGCCGCGGCGCCATCCCGTGCCGCGCGAGCTCGAGGGGGAGGGCCCGTTCGAGCTGCTCCGGGCGCGGCAGGTGGTCGAGGGAGAGACGGCGGCGTGCGCGGCGCGCGAGGCGAACCCCGAGGAGGTGGCGGAGATCCGGGCCACCGTCGAGGAGCTGCGGCGCGCGCAGGCGACCCGCCCCAGCACCGAGGCCCCGGACCGCGCCTTCCACCTCGCCATCGCGAAGGCGACCCACAACGGTCCGCTCCTCGCCGTGGTGCAGATGCTCTGGGACCAGGGGCGCGGCGCCATCTGGAAGCAGATGGAGAAGCACTTCGAGACGCCGGCGCTGCGCGCGGCCACGCTCCGGGACCACCGCGCGGTCCTGGTGGCCGTCGAGGCGCACGACCCGCGGGCGGCGCGGAGCGCGATGCGGCGTCACCTGGCGCGGGTCGCGCGCGACTTCGCGCACGGCTGGGAGCAGAAGAAGCGGCAGCGCGGGCCATGAGGGCGGGCGCGGCCCAGGCCGCGCCCCCGCCCGGACCGCCCGGGTGCGCCGCCGTGCCGCGGCCTCGCGCCCGCGGCGAAGCGCCGCGGTGGACAGGTGGCCTTACCACTTGACGACCCGGCCACGGCTCCGTAGGCTGCCGTCCCACAGCGCAGCCCACGAGCGGTGGGCGCCCGCGCGACGGCGGGCGCCGACTCCTGACGAGGAGACGACCATGCCGAAGCTTCGCGTGCGTTCCTGGACGGCAGCGCTGCTCGCGATCCCGCTCTCGCTCGCCGCGTGCAGCAGCGGGAGCTCGGGTGGAGGGGGCAGCGGTGACGCCAGCCTCGCCGCGCTCTCCTTCAGCGCCGGGACGCTCGAGCCCGCGACCTTCGCCCCCGGCAAGACCACCTACTTCCTGGACGTGCCCTTCGGCACGGCGTCCTTCACCGTCACGCCGACCGCCAGCGACGCCGGCGCGACCCTCCAGGTCGCCCAGGACGACGGCGCCGCCGCGGCGGTCGCGAGCGGCACCGCCTCGCCCCCGCTGGCCGTGCCCGCCATCGGGACCAGGTCGATCGTCAAGGTGCTGGTCACCGCCGCGGACGGGAAGACGACGGCGACCTACGGCTTCCTCGTGACGCAGCTGGTGAGCCACGACGCGACGCTGAGCGCGCTCACCACCAGCCTCGGCGCGCTCACCCCTCCCTTCACCAGCGGCACCCTCGGGTACGCCGCCTCGCTGCCCAGCGGGACGAGCAGCATCACCGTCACGCCCACCGCCAGCTTCGCCGGCGCGTCGATCACCCTCGCGCAGGACGGCGGCGCGGCGGTGCCCATCGCGAGCGGCAGCACCTCCGCCGACCTCCCCGTCCCGGCGGCCGGGACGGTGAGCCACATCGCGATCAAGGTCACCGCGCAGGACGGTACCGCCACGAAGACGTACACGATCGGCGTGAGCCAGCTCGCGAGCAACGACGCGAGCCTCGCCATGCTGACGGAGAGCGCGAGCGTCCTCACCGGCTTCGCCGCCGGGACGACCACCTACAGCTACCGGGTCCCCTTCCAGGCGAGCGGCTACACGGTCACGCCCACGGCGAGCAACCCGCGCGCTGGCATCAAGGTGAACGGCTCCACCGTGGCGACCGGCACGGCCTCCGGTCCGCTCGCCCTGGCCGAGGGCGCGGTGGCGGACGTGACCGTCGTCGTCACGGCGGAGGACGGGAGCACGCAGCAGAGCTACACGCTCCACGTCACCGAGGGCGTCCGGGCCGGGCTCGTGAACGCGCGGACCGTCCCGGTGGACCGCTCCCTGCCGCTGGCCGTCGCCGCGGGTGCGCTGCTCCCTCCGAGCAGCGCCGTCGAGGTCCCGGTGGACACCCAGCTCCGCATCGGCTTCGACGCCGCGCCCGCGCTGGGGACGACCGGGACCATCGCCATCCACCGCGCCAGCGACGGGGCCGTGGTGGACGCGATCAACCTCGCCGACCCCTACGCGATCTACGACGGGACGAGCAGCATCAAGAAGCTCACGACCAACCTCGCCTCCACCAAGGTGAACGTCATCGGCGGGCTCACCACCGGCATCGACCAGGTGCGCCTCGTGAACTACGTGCCGGTCACGTTCAGCGGCAACACGGCGATCATCCACCCGCACAACAACAAGCTCGCCTACGCCACCCCGTACTACGTGACCATCGACGCCGGCGTCCTCGCCGGCAGCATCTCCGGCACCCCCTTCGCCGGCATCGCCGACGCCAGCAGCTGGACCTTCACGACCAAGGCAGCCGCCCCGACCACGCTCGTGGTCGCGGCGGACAACTCGCAGGACTTCGCCACGGTGCAGGGCGCGATCGACGCCGTGGCCTTGAACGCGACCGCGACCGTCACCGTCCAGCCGGGCGTCTACGAGGAGCTCCTCTGGGTCCGGAAGAAGAACGTCACGCTTCAGGGGACGGACAGCGTCGGCACCGTCATCCAGTACGACAACTGCGACGCCTTCAACCCGGGCACCGGCGGCGGGCAGGCCGTGACCAGCCCGGGCGCCTCGGGCACGCTCCCGGCGGGCAACCTCGGCGGCGGCGGCCGCGCGGTGGTCCTCACCGGCGCCGCCAACCTCGTCCTCGACACGGTCACGCTCAAGAACCTGCACGGCCAGGGGAGCCTCGTCCTCCCCACCCTGCCGGCCGCCTACACGGTCACCAAGGGTGACGCGAGCAGCCCCACCTTCGTCAACTACACCTCCGCCGGCTCGCAGGCCGAGACGCTCTACTTCAACGTGAGCTTCGGCACGACCACCAACCCGCCCACCGAGCCCGGGCAGCTCGTCGCGAAGCACAGCAACTTCGTGAGCTTCCAGGACACGCTTCAGGTGAAGGGGTGGGCCTGGTTCTACGACTGCTTCGTCACGGGCGACGTGGACTTCATCTGGGGCAACGCCAACACCGTGCTGTTCGAGCGTTCCGAGATCAAGTCCCGGTACAACACCAACGGCGCGTGCGTGGTCCAGTCCCGCGCCTACCTCGGCTACGGGAACACCTCGACGCCGAGCAGCACCACCACCTCGTACGCGGGCTTCGTGTTCCTGAGCTCCGCCCTCACCAAGGAGCCCGTGGACTTCACCGCCTACCTGGCGCGCTCGCCGGGCGCGCCGACCGTGAGCGGGACCGTCGCGCCCTACCTCTACACCCAGTACGACATCGTCTCGTTCGTCGACTGCAGCATGGACGTCCACGTCGCGCCGCTCGGCTGGAAGGTGGGTGGCCCGTTGACCGGCAGCACCGACCCCGGTGGCGCGAACCTGTCGCCGACGGCGGTCACCGGCTGGCGGGAGTACCGCAGCTTCACGCCCGCCGGGCAGTACGTGGACGTTTCGGGGCGGCTCAAGGACCCGGCGCAGAACGGCACGACCACGAACCCCGGCGGCTCGCTCCAGCTGCCAGCGGCCGCGGCCGGCACCTTCTTCCCGGATCGCGCCACCATCTTCGGCGGCGCGACGGACGGGACGTACACGACCAGAGGATACCCGGGCGGCTGGAACCCGCAGCCATAGCCGCTGCCGCGTCCACCCTTCATCTCGAGGAGTCGCTACGATGATCCGAACGAACGGCTTCAGGATGGCGGCGGTCCTCTGCGGGTCGGCGGCCCTCGCCGCGGCGCCCCCGGCGGCGCGAGGCGACGGCACCTTCACCTGGAGCGCCAAGGTCTACGGGTTCCTGAACGCGGAGGTCGAGCGGGTCGAGGCCCCGGGCGGCGCGACGCCCTACCAGGCGCGCGGGCGCCTCTCCGACGGGAACTCGCGCGTCGGTCTCTCCGGCTCGGTCGACCTGTTCCCCGCCACCAAGGCGATCTGGCAGCTCGAGGCGAGCCTCAACGGCTTCGAGCAGGCCGGCGTCAACGACCGCGGCCTCCTCGCGTCGATCACCTCCCGCAACACGTTCGTGGGGGTGGCCGACGAGCGCTTCGGCACCCTCGTCTTCGGCAACGTGGACTCGGCCTACCGGAGCCTGGTGGGCTCGGGCGGCGAGCTGGGCGGGAACGTCGGCCTCACGGTCTTCGGGCTCGACCTCTGGAACAACACCTCGGCGCAGATGACCGGGAACCCGGACAGCGTCTTCAGCCGGGGCGAGGCGCGCTACAAGAACTCGGTCCACTACCTGTCGCCGGACTGGATCGTCCGCGGGGCAGCGTCCTACGCCTTCGACGAGGCCGGCGCGCCGGGCGTCCGGCGCGACCGCGCCGCCTTCGCCGCGCGGCTCAAGCTGGGCGGGTTCCAGCTCGGTGCCGGGCTCGACTGGCAGGGCGACACCGGCGTCGACGCGCTCGCCCTCGAGCAGGGGCTCGGGCTCCGCGGCGCGCCGCAGGACGGCGTCGCCACCTGGTACTACAAGGCGGTCGCCTCCTACGCGTTCCCGAGCAAGACGTACGTCGGCCTCGGGCTGGAGCGGAGCAACTACGGCTACGCGCAGCAGGTTCCCCCGTCCCCCTCGAACCCGCTCGCCGGCGTGGTGAAGGGGACCATGCGGCAGACCGGCGGGATGATCTCGGTGGCGCAGTCGATCGGCAAGCTCGCGCTCATGGGCTCCTTCGGGAAGCTGTGGGGGCTCGACGGGGCGATCCAGGGATCCCCGGGCGACTACGCGGCGTGGCAGCTGTCGGCCGGCGCCCTCTACGCGTTCGCCGACCAGTTCGCGGCGTACGCCTACTACACCCGCATCGACAACGGGCCGGGCCAGTCCGCGAACCTCGGGCAGGCGCCCATCTACAGCAACGGGCTGGGGACGGACGGCGCGTACCTGGCGCCGGGCGACGGCCCGCGCGGCTTCGGCGTGGGCCTGATCGCGCGCTTCTAGCGGGACGTTTCTCGAATGGGACAGCACTCCAAGGCGGAGGTGACGGCAATGAGGGTTCGCAACCTGACGGCATCCCGCAGGTGGCCGGCGGCGCTGGCCGTGGTGCTGGCGCTCGCCGGTTGCAGCGCCCAGGACGACGCCAAGCCGTTCGTGGTGGGGACGGTGACGTACGACGCCGACCTGCCGCCCGAGCCGCGGCTGCCCACGGCGGACGAGGTCTGCGAGACGGTCGAGGCGCACGACGCCTACGTGACGCGGCCCGACGGCGCGCTGCCGCCGGAGGCGGACCCGTCGCCAGCCGGCGCCGGCGTCGTCGCGGATCCCGCGGTGGTGAACCCGGACCAGGCGCGGATCCAGCTGGCGCTGGACAGGTGCGGCGCCGCCGTCGATGCCGAGGTGGGCGCGACCATCGCCGCCGCCGACGCCATCGCGACGCTCGAGCAGATTCGCGCGGCGGTTCCGAACGTGAACATCTCGGGCGCGTCGGGCGAGGAGCTGGCGAAGCCGCAGTACCGCGCGTCGAAGTACGCCGTCCGCCTGGCGGTGAGCAGCACCGGCCCCGGGAACGCCTTCATCTCCGGCCCGCTCACGCTCCCCTCCGGCGTGACCCTCTGGATCGACGAGGGCGTCACCCTGTTCGCCACCCGCGACGCGATGGCGTTCAACGCGGCCGGCAAGTTCTGCGCGAACACCGCGGTCAGCTCGTCGAAGGCCGGGAGCTCGGGCAACTGCAGGGCGCTCATCAACGGCGACAACCTCGTCAACTCGGCGGTCATGGGCGACGGCAGCATCGACAGCCGCGCCTACGCGGAGATCGTCACGACCAACCGGCTCTACCCGCTCATGAAGGTGGACCTCACCTGCTCGAACACCTACACGGCGTTCGCGTCCAACCCGCCGGCCCAGGCGCCGGACGGGACGGCGTGCGACGACGGCGGCACCGTGGTGAACTCGAAGTCCTCGGCGCGGAACATGACCTGGTGGGACCTCGCCTACCTCGGGAACATGGTCGAGAACGGCCGCACCGGGTTCGGCTCGCAGTCGAACTTCCGGATGATGGTGTTCAACTTCGCGAAGAACCTGACGCTCTACCGGATCCGGCTCAACAACAGCGCCAACTTCCACTTCGTGCCGGCGGGCGTCGACGGCCTCACCGTCTGGGGCGTGAAGCTGCAGACGCCCTCGCGCGCCGCCTACGCCAACCCGGCCGGCAACTCGAACCCGCTCTACACGGGCGCGATCTTCGACAAGGACAACGTGAAGAACACCGACGCGTTCGACCCGGCGGCCACGGCCGCGCCGGCGTCGGTGCCGCTGACGACCGGCAGCGCCACCACCTCGGCGGATCCCATCTCGTTCGACGGTTATCTCAAGAACGTGGTGGTCGCCTTCAACTACGTCAGCACCGGGGACGACGACATCGTGCTCAAGGGCTCCAACAACCCGGGGCCGAAGGACTCGGCCGGGCTGCCCCTGCTGCCCGCCATCGACGGGAATCGCGACGTGCGCGCCGATCGCCGCTGGGGCGTCATGATCGCCCACAACCACATCTACTGGGGGCACGGGATCTCGATCGGCAGCGAGACCAACGCCGGCGTCACCAACGTCCACGTCTACGACAACAGCTTCGTGGAGTCCGAGGAGGCGCTCCGCATCAAGTCGGACTACGCCCGTGGCGGCGAGGTGAGCAACGTCTTCTACGAGAACATCTGCATCAAGGACGCGGAGAACGCGCTCCTGTTCACGCCGTACTACAGCACCAAGGCGCTCACGGTCTCGGGCGGGGTGGCGACGCCGCGCTACCCCAACTTCCACGACATCTCCCTCAAGAACGTCCGCATCCGGGGCAGCGCGCAGGTGCGGCTCGAGGGGTTCCAGGCCAACACCGGCGGGTTCCCGAACCCGCAGTACCCGCTCGTCATGACGCTCTCCGGCGTCGTGGCGGACACGCCCGACGCGGTCTCGCTGGTCTCGTCGGACGCCGACCTCACGCTGGATCGCGTGAACCTCCCCATCCTGGGATCGAGCGACGCCCGCGTCGTGGTGAACGGGGCCGCGACCCGGAGCGTGGATCCGGCCCGGACCGTCGACTGCAGCCGCGCCTTCGTCGACTTCCCGTCCCCGACCAGCCCCGACGGCGTGACCTGGTGAGCGCCGGCCGTCCTGTACGCACGCGAGGGACAATGCCCTACGACCGCCTGAGCCTCACCGATCGCGTCGCCGTCGTCGTCGGCGGCACCTCCGGGATCGGCCGAACGCTGAGCCTGGGGCTCGCCGAGGCCGGCGCGCAGGTGGTGGCCTCCTCGCGGCGGCGCGCGGAGGTGGACGCCACCGCGGCCGAGCTCGGGGCGCTGGGCCGCCGCACGCTGGCGTGCTGCTGCGACGTCCTCGACCGCGCCTCGCTCGAGCGGCTGCGGGACGCGGTCCTCGAGAAGTTCGGCCGGATCGACGTCCTCGTCAACTGCGCCGGCCGGACCAGGAAGACGCCGACGCTGGAGGTGACCGACCAGGAGTGGAACGACATCCTCGAGACCAACCTCACCGGGACCTTCCGGAGCTGCCAGGTGTTCGGGGCGCCGATGCTGGAGCGGGGCTCGGGGCGGATCATCAACATCGCCTCGCTCTCCACCTTCGTCGCGCTCTACCAGACCGCGGCCTACTCGGCCTCCAAGGCAGGGGTGGCCTCGCTGACCAAGGCGCTGGCGGTGGAGTGGGGCGCCCGCGGCGTGTGCGTGAACGCGATCGCCCCTGGCGTCTTCCGCACGGCGCTCAACGCTGCGCTGCTCGACGGCACCGAGCGCGGGCGGGAGTTCCTGCTCCGCACGCCCATGAAGCGGTTCGGCAAGCTCGAGGAGCTGGTCGGCGCGGCCATCTTCCTGGCCTCCGACGCCGCGAGCTTCGTGAACGGCGAGGTGCTGGTGGTGGACGGCGGGTTCCTGGCCAGCGGCGTGAACCAGTGACGGGGCGCACCCGGGGGGACGCGATGGCGCTCGAGATCAGACCGAAGGCGGGCTGCCGCTTCGACCTGGTGGCGCTCGGCGAGATCATGCTGCGGCTCGACCCCGGCGACCTGCGCGTGACGACCACCCGCACCTTCCGCGCCTGGGAGGGTGGGGGCGAGTACAACGTGGCGCGGGGCCTCAAGCGCTGCTTCGGGCTCGACACCGCCATCGTCACCGCGCTGGCCGACAACCCCGTCGGCCGGCTCATCCAGGACTGCGTCTACCAGGGCGGCGTCGATCAGTCCTACCTGCGCTGGGTGCCGTACGACGGCGTCGGGCGGACGGTCCGGAACGGGCTCAACTTCACGGAGCGCGGCTACGGCCTGCGGGGAGCGGTCGGGTGCTCGGACCGGGGGAACACCGCCGCGAGCCAGCTCGGGCCGGGCGACGTGGACTGGGAGCGCGTCTTCGGGCAGGACGGCGCGCGCTGGTTCCACACCGGCGGCATCTTCGCCGCGCTCTCGGAGTCCAGCGCCGCCGTAGCCGAGGAGGCGATGCGGGCCGCCAGGCGCCACGGGGTGGTGGTCTCCTACGACCTCAACTACCGCGAGTCCCTCTGGAAGGGCATCGGCGGCAGGGCGCGGGCACAGGAGGTGAACCGCGCGCTGGCCCGCCACGTGGACGTGATGATCGGGAACGAGGAGGACTTCACGGCGGCGCTCGGCTTCGAGGTCGCGCTGGGCGACGAGGCCTTCTCGAACCTCGAGGTCGCGTCCTACCAGAAGATGATCGAGGTGGCGGCGAAGGCGTATCCGAACTGGTCGGTGGTCGCCACCACGCTGCGCCGGGCCACCACCGCGAGCCGCAACGACTGGAGCGCGCTGTGCTGGCAGGCGGGCCGCCTCCACCAGGCGCCGCAGCGCAAGGACCTCGAGATCCTCGATCGCGTGGGCGGGGGCGACTCCTTCGCCTCGGGGCTCATCTACGGCCTCCTCGCCGGCAAGGGCGCCCAGTGGGCCGTCGAGTGCGGCGCCGCGCACGGCGCGCTCGCGATGACCACCCCGGGTGACGCCACCATGGCGACGCTCGCCGAGGTGGAGAAGGCGATGAAGGGCCTCGGGACCCGCGTCGAACGGTGAGACCACCATGGCGAAGACGGACACGCTCGGGAGAATCCTGCAGGCCGGCGTCCTGCCGGTGGTCCGCGCCGCCTCCGGCGACGAGGCCCTCGGCGTCATCGACGCGATCCGGGCCGGGGGCATCGACGTCATCGAGCTGACGATGACGGTCCCCGGCGCCCTCGACCTGATCCGCGAGCTGGCCCGCCGCTACGGCGAGGAGGTGGTGCTGGGCGCCGGCACGGTGCTCGACGCGGAGACGGCGCGCGCCTGCCTCCTCGCCGGGGCGCGCTTCGTGGTGAGCCCCAGCCTCGACGAGGCGACCATCGCCTGCTGCCGCACCTACTCGGCGCCGGTCATGCCGGGGGCGCTGACGCCGACCGAGGTGGTCCGCGCCTGGCGCGCCGGCGCCACGATGGTGAAGGTGTTTCCCTGCAGCGCCGTCGGCGGCGCGAGCTACATCCGCGCGCTCAAGGCGCCGCTCCCGCACATCGACCTGGTGCCGACCGGCGGCGTCACGCTCGAGACGGTCGCCGAGTTCTTCCGGGCCGGCGCGAGCGCGGTCGGCGCCGGCGCGGACCTCGTCGACGTGAAGAAGATCCGCAGCGGCGAGGCCGGCGCGGTCACGGAGAAGGCGAGGTCCTACGTGCAGGCCATCGCCCACGCGCGGGGCGGTCAGGCCGCGTGAAGGGCGGGCGCGAGGCGAGATGCCGATCCAGACCATCGAGACCGACCGGCTCTACCGGAAGATCGCGCGGCAGCTCTCCGCGCTGATCGCGGCGGGGGAGCTCGCGCCCGGCGCGCGGCTCCCCGCGGAGCGCGTCCTGGCCGCGCAGCTCGCGGTGTCGCGGCCGTCGGTGCGCGAGGCGCTCATCGCCCTCGAGATCGAGGGGAAGGTGGAGGTCCGGGTCGGCGCCGGCGTCTTCGTCACGGCGGGGCCGCGGCGTCCGCCGGCGGACGGCTTCGAGGGCGAGGGGCCCTTCGAGCTCCTCCGGGCGCGCTGGGTGGTCGAGGGCGAGACGGCCGCCTGCGCGGCGCGCCAGGCCAGCGCCGCCGAGATCGCCGAGATCCGCGCCGCCGTCGAGGAGCTCCGCGCCCTCCAGGCGGGCGACCGGCGCGCCGACCCGGCCGACCGGGCCTTCCACCTGGCCATCGCCCGGGCGACCCACAACGGCCCGCTCGCGGCGGTGGTGCGGATGCTCTGGGACCAGGGGCGCGGCGCGATGTGGAAGCGCATGGAGGCGCACTTCGAGACCCCGGCGCTGCGCGTGGCCACGCTCCGCGATCACCGCACGGTCCTGGCGGCCATCGCCGCGCACGAGCCGGCACGCGCGCGGAGCGCGATGCGCCGCCACCTCACCCGCGTCGGGCGCGAGTTCACCAAGGGCTTCGGGGCGCAGCCCGACCGCCGCGGCGAGG
>Ga0335082_10001491_pt1 | contig 24987 bp, 37 predicted proteins | sample Lox_Sample_41_FD_206718 | JGI IMG/M metagenome (GOLD analysis project Ga0335082, IMG submission 206718) | Soil microbial communities from Loxahatchee National Wildlife Refuge, Florida, United States - Lox_Sample_4.1 | ecosystem: Environmental > Terrestrial > Soil > Wetlands | place: USA... | reverse complement strand
GTCGGCACGCAGGTCCACAATCTCGAGCTCAAACCCGGAAAGGGTGCCCAGTTGGCCCGCAGTGCCGGCGCGTTTGCGCAGATCATGGGCCGAGAGGCGGATTATGTTCAGGTGCGCTTGGGTTCCGGGGAATTGAGGCGAATCCTTGGTCGGTGTCTTGCAACGGTCGGGCAGGTCGGCAATCTGGACCATGAAAACATCTCGATCGGTAAGGCGGGGCGGAAGCGGTGGATGGGCCGTCGCCCGATCGTTCGCGGTCTGGCCATGAATCCAGTGGATCACCCCCATGGCGGCGGGGAAGGGAAATCCGGACAGGGCAACCCCCATCCTGTTTCACCCTGGGGAATGCCCACGAAGGGATACAAGACGCGTAAACGGAAAGACACCAATCAGTTCATCATCAAACGAAGAAATTAAAGGAGAGACTCGGTGCCCCGGTCGGTTAAAAAAGGTCCCTTTGTTGACGCAAAGCTGATGGAAAAGATCGCAATCTTGAATGAGGCCAATGATAAGAAGATCATTAAGACCTGGGCTCGACGGTCAACCATCGTGCCGGAGATGATCGGTCACACCATGGCGGTTCACAACGGTAAAAAGTTTATTCCGGTTTACGTCACTGAAAATATGGTCGGGCACAAGTTGGGAGAATTTGCGCCTACACGTTTCTTCAAAGGGCACGGACAGGCGAGAACCGAAAAAGCGACGGCGCTCAAGTAAGACCGTTCAAGCATCGACATATATTCGAGAGCGGAAAAATTTATGGCAACGGAAGCAAAGGCAATCTTAAGATTTGTGAGGGTGGCCCCGCGCAAGGCGAGAATGGTCGTCGACCTGATTCGCGGCCAACAGGTGGCCGAGGCGTTCAACATTTTGAAGTTCACGCCCCGTTCGGCTTCGCGCGTGGTGGAAAAAGTGCTCAAGTCGGCCGTGGCCAACGCGGAGAATCTGGAAATCGGCGATCCGGACGATCTTTGGGTCAGCCGGGTCTATGTGGACGGCGGTCCGATTCTGAAACGGTTTAACGCGCGTTCGATGGGGCGCGCCAACCCGATTAAGAAGCGAACCAGTCACATCACAGTGGTGGTCGCGCTCCGGGTTTCCGGCAATGGAAAAGCGCGGTCTGAACCGGTAAAGGCGCGGAAACAAGCTTCGGCGAAGTAGCGAATCAACGGAAGAGAGGAAGGCGTGGGACAGAAAGTCAATCCGATCGGTTATCGTCTGGGGTATATCAAGACCTGGAATTCGCGCTGGTTTGCGGAAAAGGATTATGCCAAGCTGCTGCATGAGGATCTCAAGATACGGCGAATGGTCAAGGAAAAGCTGGCCCATGCCGGCGTCTCGAGGATCGAGATCGAGCGCTCCGGCAATCAGGCCAAGATCAATATTCACACGGCGCGTCCCGGCATCATTATCGGACGCAAGGGAGCCGAAGTGGACAAATTGAAGTCCGAACTGGAATCCAAAACGGGCCGTCAGGTCTACATCAACATTAAAGAGATTCGTAAACCCGAAATCGACGCCCAGTTGGTGGCCGAAAACATCGCGGTCCAGCTGGAAAAACGGGTGGCCTTCCGACGGGCCATGAAAAAAAGTGTCCAGGCGGCGTTGCGATTGGGAGCTCAAGGGATCAAGATCACCTGCGCGGGAAGGCTGGGGGGAGCGGAAATTGCGAGAACGGAATGGTATCGGGAAGGCCGCGTGCCCCTGCACACCTTGAGGGCCGATATCGATTTTGGGCTGGCCGAAGCCCGTACCGCCTTCGGACAGATCGGGGTGAAGGTCCTGATCTACAAGGGTGAAACGATGCCGACGCTGCCGGAGAAACAGGAAGGTCGATTGGATCTGTCACCGGAGCGACGTTGATGCTGAGTCCCAAGAAAGTAAAATTCAGAAAAATGCATAAAGGCCGGCGATTCGGAAAAGCGTATCGAGGATCCGAGCTGTCTTTTGGCGAGTTCGGTCTGAAGGTTCTCGCGCCGGCCTGGCTCACGGCCCGTCAGCTGGAAGCCGCGCGTATCGCGATGACCCGATTTGTGAAGCGGGGCGGAAAGATTTGGATCCGGGTATTTCCGGACAAGCCGATCACCAAGAAGCCGGCCGAGACGCGGATGGGAAAAGGAAAAGGCAATCCGGAATTGTGGGTGGCTTCCGTTCGACCGGGTCGGATCATCTACGAGATGGACGGCGTGACCCGAGAAATCGCCGAGGAAGCCTTTCGGCTGGCCGCGTACAAGCTTCCCGTGGCCACACAACTGATTGCGCGGGGGAAGATTTAATGGAACTCCAGGAAATACGAAATCTGACCGTTGACGAGTTGACCGTGAAGGAGAAGGAACTCCGCAAGGAACTTTTCAACCTGCGGTACCAATTGTTGAGCGGCCGAATCGAGAATCCGCAACAGATCAAGAACTCGCGCCGGGAAATTGCGCGTATCCAGACCGTGATTCGTGAAAAGCGGTCCGGGGCGGCGGGTTAAACGGCAGCATGATGAAAGGACGTTAATCTATGTCGGCAGAAGCGGGACCGAAGAAACGGCGCCGGACTTTTATCGGAGAGGTCATCAGCCACCGCATGAACAAGACGGTCGTGGTGATGATTGAAAGGGTCTTCCTTCATCCGACCTACAAAAAAGTGGTTCGAAAAACCACCAAATTGAAGGCCCACGATGAACAGAACGAGTGTCAGGTCGGCGATACGGTGAAAATTTTAGAAAGTCGGCCGATCAGCAAAGAGAAACATTGGCGTGTCATTGAAATTGTTCAGCGTTCTCAGGGCATCTCCTCCGCGGAGGTGCAGAACCCGGCCGCGCTGTCGTAACATCGTTGTGGGAGTGAGGCAGTCGAATGATTCAAGATTATACCATGCTGGATGTGGCCGATAACTCCGGGGCTAAAAAGGTGATGTGTTTTCATGTCATGGGCGGATCGGGGAGGCGGTACGCGACCGTCGGCGATGTGATTACCGTCGCTGTCAAGGAGGCCATTCCGCAGGCCGCCGTGAAGAAGGGCGATGTGGCGAAGGCCGTCGTCGTCCGGACGGTTAAGGAGATTCGGAGAGAGGACGGGTCCTACATTCGCTTCGATCGGAATGCCGCGGTCTTGATCAATGCTCAAGGCGAGCCGATCGGGACTCGGATCTTCGGTCCCGTCGCCCGGGAGCTCCGGGGAAAGAAGTTCATGAAGATTATTTCGCTCGCGCCGGAGGTGCTTTAATCATGGGAGCCGTGATGTCCGAGTCGCAAGTCGTCCTTCCGAAATTCCGGGTCCGCAAAGGGGACACCGTGATGATCATGACCGGCAAAGATAAGGGAAAGACCGGCAAGGTCCTGGAAGTGGACCGCTCGAGCCGCCGCGTCTTTGTCGAGAAGCTCAATATCATCAAACGACACATGAAACCGAGCCAGCAACACCGTCAGGGCGGCATCATTGAGAAGGAAGGCCCGATCCAGATTTCGAATGTCATGATCGTCTGTCAAAATTGCGGAAAAACGTCGCGGGTTGGGATGCGTCGGATTGACGACGGGCAAAAGCTCCGTTACTGCAAGAAATGCGGAGAAGTCATCGACCGCGGGTAGAGGCTCAGCGAGCGGAAGATCATTCGAAGACGGGTCGGATTGGGAGGAAGGCATGGCGAAGGCGAGAGAGAAAGCAAAACCAGAAAAGGAAAAGGCGCCTAAAACCGAAGGCCGGGAAAAGGTCAAGGGGAAGGAAAAAGCAAAACCGGCCCCGGAGGAAGTCTTATCGCCTCGCTTGAAGGTGAAATACCGAGAACGGGTCGTTCCCGACTTGATGAAGCAATTTTCCTATAAAAACCCGATGCAGGTTCCTCGCCTTGAAAAGGTCGTGATCAACGTGGGAATGGGAGAAGCCATCCAAAACGCAAAACTTTTGGAGGCCGCCGTGAATGAACTCACTCTTATCACGGGCCAGAAGCCGGTCGTGACGCGGGCCAAGAAATCGATTTCCGGGTTTAAGCTGCGGCAAGGGATGGCCATCGGCTGCAAGGTGACCCTTCGCGGCGGACACATGTACGAATTTTTGGACCGATTTTTTAATGTGGCGCTTCCCCGGATTCGTGATTTTAAGGGCGTTTCACCGAAATCATTCGACGGCCGCGGGAACTACAGCATGGGCCTCAAGGAGCAGCTCCTTTTTCCGGAAATCAAATATGACGATGTGGTGGCCACGCATGGCATGGACATTACGATTGCGACCACGGCACGATCCAACGACGAAGGAAAGGCCTTGCTGGGGTTGCTGGGATTGCCGTTTCGAACTTAAAACCATTAGGAGAGGGGCGTGGCCAAGAAATCATTGATACTCAAAGCACAAGCGGAGCCGAAATTCACGGTTCGGAAATACAACCGTTGTCCCGTTTGCGGCCGCTCTCGGGGATTTTTAAGGAAGTTCCGCATGTGCCGGATCTGTTTCCGGAACCTAAGCCTTCGGGGGGATATCCCCGGTGTGATCAAGTCCAGTTGGTAGGAGGAATTCGCCGTCGATGATGACCGATCCCATTTCAGACATGTTGAACCGGATGCGTAACGCGATCCGGCGCAAGTACGAGTCGGTTGATGTCCCGGCTTCGAAACTCAAGCAAAACATTGCCCGGCTTTTAAAGGAAGAGGGGTATATCCGGGGCATCGAAACGGTATCGGAAGGTCCCCATCCGATGCTTCGGATCAAGTTGAAATACGTGAACGATGCCCCGATCATCAACGGAATGAGGAGGATCAGCCGACCCGGTCGGCGGGTCTATGTGAACAAGGACGGCATCCCCAAAGTGCGCGGGGGATTGGGGACAGCGGTGATGTCGACCACACAAGGCATGATGACGGACCGTGAATCGAGGAAGCGCCAGGTCGGCGGAGAAGTGATCTGTTATATTTGGTGATTTGATTTTGAATCTGAGAAGGAACGACGACGATGTCTCGCGTGGGTAAAAAACCGATCTTGATCCCTTCCGGCGTCCAGGTCAAAGTGGACCAAAAAGGGGTTCATATCAAAGGCCCGAAAGGGGAACTGACCCGTTCATTGGAAAGCGGTATCGGGGCGAAGGTGGAGGACGGTCGCGTCATTGTCACACGGCAAAGCGACGACCGCTTGCAACGGGCGAAGCATGGCCTGTTCCGCAGCGATCTCAATAATATGGTGAACGGTGTTTCTCAGGGCTACCAGAAGACATTGGAGATCAGCGGGGTCGGTTTTCGCGCCCAGGTTCAGGGCCGCAACCTGACGCTGGCCTTGGGATTTTCGCATCCCACGGTTTTTGTCCTGCCCGCCGGGATCGACGCCAGCGTGGATAAGCAAACGGTGATCACGATCAAGGGCCCGGACAAGTACCTCGTCGGGCAGGTGGCGGCCGAAATCCGGGATCTGAAGCGGCCCGAACCTTACAAGGGAAAGGGCATTAAATATTCGGGTGAAGTCATTGAACGGAAAGAAGGAAAAACGAGCAAGTAGGAGTTAACGGAGAAATAGAAGGATGCTAAACGTTCAATTGAAAGTCGAATCGAGGGTGCGACGCCACCAACGGGTGCGAAAGACGGTCTTCGGTCTGCCTCACCGCCCGCGGCTCGTGGTCTTTCGCAGTAATCAGCACATCTACGCCCAGATCGTTGACGATACGGCGGGGAAAACGGTGGTGGCCGCGTCCACATTGGATCCGGAATGCAAGAAGAGCGCGCCGCGTGGAAATAATCGGAAAGCGGCCGAGGCCGTGGGACAGCTGATTGCAAAACGGGCGATGGCCAAAAACATAAAAACGGTCGTGTTTGATCGGGGCGGGTATCTGTTTCACGGTCGCGTAAAAGCCTTGGCGGATGCGGCGCGCCAGGGGGGGCTGATCTTTTGAGGCCGTATCTCGGGCGAATTCAAAGTTCGTATCGTTCAATAAAGGAGTAAAATTCGGTGAAAGTCAACCCTAATGAACTGACCCTGAAGGATAAAGTTGTTTTTATCAACCGCGTCGCCAAAGTGGTTAAAGGGGGCAAACGGTTCAGCTTCAGCGCGCTGGTCGTGGTCGGTGACGGCCACGGCTATATTGGAATGGGCAATGGAAAGGCGGCGGAAGTTCCGGATGCGATACGAAAAGCCGTTGAGAGAGCCAAAAAGGACCTGATCAAGGTTCCGTTGAAGAACGGCACGATCCCCTTTGTCGTGACCGGTCGTTACGGTGCCGAAGAGGTTCTGTTAAAGCCCGCGCCCGAAGGAGCCGGCGTGATCGCCGGAGGGGCGGTGCGGGCGGTGATGGAGGTTTGCGGGATCCAGAACATCATCAGCAAATCTCTGGGCAGCGGGAATCCGAATAACGTTGTCCGTGCGACGCTCAGCGGTCTCCAGGAACTCCGTTCACCGGATGATATCCATAGAATGCGCCGTTCGGAAAGCACAGAAGAGGCGGGCTATGTCGGCAAACCGGCCGCGTAAGTTGGCCATTACGTTACGACGAAGCGTCATCGGATACCCTTGTGAAAAGCGGGACGTAGTCCGATCGCTCGGGCTACGACGCATTCGCCACACCGTGGTTCGCGCGGATACACCGCAAACCCGTGGTATGATCGCAAAAATTTTCCATTTGATCGATGTGAAAGAGGTTTAGGTCATGAGACTCCACGAATTACAACCCAAGAGCGGATCCCGGAAAAAAGAGAAACGGATCGGAAGAGGGATCGGGTCGGGACACGGCAAGACCTCCACGAAGGGGCATAAAGGGGGTCTTGCGAGAAGCGGCGGCGGGGGGAAGGGGCCCGGGTTCGAAGGCGGCCAGATGCCGTTGATTCGGCGCATCCCGAAACGAGGGTTTACAAGCCGTTTCCGTGACGAGGCCGCAGTGGTGAACTTGGAGAGTCTGAACCGGTTCAACGGAAATTCGACCGTTACGCCGGACCAGTTAAAAGATGCCGGCTTGGTCCGTCGATCCGCGACCGCCGTGAAAATCTTGGGGCAGGGAGAATTGAGCAAGCCGCTGACAATCCAGGCCCATCAATTCAGCCAATCCGCATCGGAAAAGATCCAAAAAGCCGGCGGGAAAGCCGAAACGATCCGGACAGCTCCCGGAAAATCGAGTCCGTCGGCGAAGGCCCGGGCGGTCTTGAGGAGCGGCAAAGGTGTTTGAACGTTTTGTTACGAATCTTCAAAATATTTTTCATATACCGGAACTTCGCCATCGAATTCTGTTTACCTTGGGGATGCTGGGTGTTTATCGAATCGGTGCCCACATTCCGACACCGGGAATCAATAACGAGGCCCTCAGCCAATTTCTGGCGGCTCAAGGAGGGGCGCTGCTTGGATTCCTGGATATTTTTTCGGGCGGTGCCCTGTCCCGGCTGACCATCTTCGCGCTGGGAATCATGCCGTACATCAGCGCCTCCATCATCCTTCAGCTGTTGACGGTCGTGATTCCGACGCTTTCAAAACTGGCCAAGGAGGGAGAGCGCGGGCGCAAAAAGATTATACAGTATACGCGCTACGGCACGGTGGCCATTTCACTCATCCAGTCCTTCGGGATCTCCGTCGGCCTGGAGGGGATGCAAAACGGCTCTTTCGTCCAACACCCGGGCTTCGCCTTCCGAATCATGACGATGATCACGTTGACGGCCGGCACCGCGTTCTTGATGTGGCTGGGAGAACAGATTACGGAACGGGGAATCGGAAACGGGATCTCGTTGATCATCTTCTCGGGGATCGTGGCCCGGATGCCGGCGGCCGTGATCAACACCTATCGTCTGTACGATACGGGGCAGCTGAACCTTTTTTTCCTGATCGTTCTGGCCCTCTTGATGGTTGCGGTCGTTTCGGCGATCGTCTTTCTGGAGAGCGCCCGGCGGAAGATTCCTGTCCAATATGCGAAGCGCGTCGTCGGAAGAAAGGTCTACGGAGGGCAGAGCACGCATATCCCGTTGAAGATCAATACCGCGGGCGTGATCCCTCCGATCTTTGCTTCATCGATCATCGCCTTTCCGGCGACGATCACCGGTTTCATACAGATCCCTTGGGTCCATGACATTTCCCGGCAACTCGCTCCGGGATCGATCCTTTACACCTTTATGTACGTGGGCATGATCGTTTTTTTCTGTTTCTTTTATACCGCGGTGGTTCTCAATCCGGTGGATATGGCCGACAACATGAAAAAGTACGGCGGATTTATCCCCGGGATCCGGCCGGGCCAGCGAACATCCGATTACATCTATCAGGTCCTGACCCGGATCACCTTTGTGGGGGCGATCTATCTCGCGGCCGTTTGCGTGATCCCGGAGATCCTGATCTATAAAATGGGGGTGCCGTTCTTCTTCGGCGGAACGTCGCTTTTGATCGTGATCGGCGTGGGTCTGGACACCGCCCAGCAAATCGAGTCCCATATGCTGACACGGCATTACGAAGGGTTTCTTTCCAAGGGCCGTTTGAGAGGAAGGGCGGGGTAAGGGAGGGACCGGCTGTGCCGGGACGACCGCGGGGGCGCGGGGGCATGTGAGGACCTATTCTCGGCTTTGCCGCAGCGGCCCCCCGATATAAATGGCAAGGTAAGGTGCGGGATGCGGCTCATTTTTTTAGGACCACCGGGAGTAGGGAAGGGGACTCAAGCGCAGCGGCTGTCGGCCCAGCGGGGCATTCCGAAAATTTCGACGGGGGATATTCTGCGGGAGGCGGTTCTGAAAAAAACGGCGCTGGGTGTTCAGGCCAAGTCGTTTATGGACAGCGGCAAGCTGGTGCCCGATGAGGTGGTCATCGGCATCATCCGCGAGCGCTTGAAAGAAACGGATTCCCAAAAGGGATTTATCCTGGACGGTTTTCCAAGAACGGTGCCGCAAGCCCGGGCCCTGGCGTCGATGCTTCGTCAAGACGGACGGACGGTCGACCGGGTCCTGAATTTCGAATTGGCGGATGATGAATTGGTGCTGCGGTTGTCGGGCCGAAGAAGCTGCCCGAACTGCCAGGCGGTGTACCATCTGAGGTTTAGTCCTCCGCAGAAGCCGGATTTGTGCGATCGGTGCGGCGGGAAGCTGATTCAGCGAAGCGACGATCAGCCGGAGACGATTCGCAAACGCTTAGAGGTTTACCGGTCGCAGACGGTCCCGTTAATCCGATTCTACGAGGAACAAGGTCTCCTCGGCCGAATTGACGGCTCGGGCACCCCGGAGGCGGTTTTTCAAAGGATCACGGCCGCTCTCGGATAAACGTCCAGCGAGAAAGGCGGGCGAGAGGGGAAGGATCTCGACGAGCTCGGTCGAGCCGCTCCATCTGGCTCGGCCCGTGGAGGGGGCGACGCGAGCCCCTGTGAAATAACCATGATCATTTTGAAATCCCCGGAGGAAATTCGCAAGATCGAAAAAGCGGGACGGATTGTGGCGGAGGTACTGAAGGAACTCAAGGCGCAGGTGAAACCCGGAGTGACGACGTTAGAGCTGGACCGAACGGCTGAAGAGGGAATACGAAAACGCGGAGGCCGCCCGGCCTTCAAGGGCTACCGCGGATTTCCGGCGACCCTTTGCGCGTCGGTGAACGATGAAATCGTGCATGGGATTCCGTCCAAGCGGGTCCTTCAACCGGGGGACATCATCGGTTTGGATCTGGGCGCGATCGTTGACGGTTATTACGGGGACGCGGCCATTACGGTCGCGGTCGGCGCCGTTGAGCCGCCCGTGGAACGCCTGGTCCGGGTGACGGAGGAATCGCTGTATCGGGGGATCGAACAGATGAGGGTGGGAAACCGACTGTCCGATATTTCCCACGCCGTTCAAACCCATGTCGAGGCGGCCGGTTATTCGGTGGTCAAGGATTTTGTGGGGCACGGCATCGGTCAATCGCTCCATGAAGAGCCGCAGTTGCCCAACTTCGGCCAAGCCGGTCAGGGGCCGCGACTCAAGGAGGGAATGGTCCTGGCGATCGAGCCGATGGTGAACATGGGAAAGGACGGTGTTCGCATCCTGAGCGATCATTGGACGGCCGTGACGCAGGACGGGAGTCTTTCGGCCCATTTTGAGCACACCGTCGCCGTGACCGAAGCCGGTCCGCTTATATTAACCTCGAATGATCACGGGAGAGTCTGAACGGGCATGTCGAAGGAAGACGTGGTTGAGGTCCAGGGAACGATTGTCGAGACCCTTCCGAATGCGATGTTTCGAGTGGAACTGGAAAACGGACACCGAGTCCTGGCGCATATCTCGGGAAAGATGAGAATGCATTTTATCAAGATTCTTCCGGGCGATAAAGTGACGGTGGAACTTTCGCCGTACGACTTGACCCGGGGAAGAATCACGTACCGGTTTAAATAGTAGCCGCGGGACAAGCTCATGGTTTTTGGGCTTGTCTTCGCGAGTGTTAGCTCAGCGAGCAAAGCGAGTGAGGGGGGAGGCTCCAGCGGCTTTGCCGATGGAGGGGGCGACGCAAGCCCCTAAAAATAAGCAAAACAGGTGAAGCAGTGAAAGTGCGATCTTCAGTGAAAGCGATCTGTGCAAAATGCAAGGTCATACGCCGGAAGGGCGTGGTCCGGGTTATCTGCACCAATCGACGTCATAAACAGCGTCAGGGGTAGGGCGCAGGAGAATCATGCCCGTTTCGCGTGCAGTCCCGCCTCGGAACGGACGGTTGATTTAAAGGAGGCAACGTGGCCAGAATTGCGGGAGTGGATCTTCCGAGAGATAAAACGGTCGCCGTCGGTTTGACTTACGTATACGGTATCGGCCGGTCAACGTCGATGAGGATTCTGAAAAAGGCGGGGGTGAATCCGGAAAAACGGGTGAAGGATCTTAAGGAAGACGAAATCGTTACGCTTCGAGAGACCATCGAGCGGGATTATAAAGTGGAAGGGGACCTCCGCAAAGAAGTGTCGATGAACATCAAGCGGCTGATGGATATCGGAAGCTACCGGGGATTGCGGCATCGCAAGGGATTGCCGCTTCGAGGACAACGAACGAAAACAAACGCCCGCACCCGGAAGGGCCCCAAGAAATCCATCGGCATCAAGTTGAAATCGGAAGCCACTACGTAGGAGAGGATGTATGGCAGGTAAAAAAGGGAAAAAACGCGAGAAGAAAATCGTCCAGGTCGGGATCGCGCATATTCAGGCGTCCTTCAATAACACGATCGTGACCGTGACCGACATGAGCGGAAACGTCGTGGTGTGGTCCAGCGCGGGCAACCAGGGTTTCAAGGGCTCCAGGAAGAGCACCCCGTTCGCTGCGCAGCGGGCGGCCGAGGTCGCGGCCAAGAAGGCCATGGAGCATGGGATGCGGCAGATAGATGTTCATGTCAAGGGACCCGGTTCGGGTCGGGAATCCGCGATCCGGGCCTTGCAGTCGGCCGGATTGAAGATCAATCTCATCAAAGATGTAACGCCTGTTCCGCATAACGGCTGTCGGCCGCCTAAGCGTCGCCGGGTATGAAATAAATTTAAGGAGGGAAACAAAACGTGGGTCGATATATTGGATCGGTTTGCCGGCTATGCCGACGGGAAGGGAACAAACTTTTTCTGAAGGGAAGCCGATGCTTTACGGAAAAATGCGCCATTGAGCGGCGAAGCTATTCACCGGGCCAGCACGGACAGGCCCGCCCGCGCATCTCTGAATACCAAATCCAGTTGCGCGAGAAGCAGAAGTTGAAAAGGATGTATGGGTTGCTGGAGCGCCAGTTCAGCGGGTATTTCAAGAAAGCCGCGCGGAAGAAGGGTATCACGGGTGAAAACCTTCTCCAGTTGCTCGAGAGAAGAATCGATAATGTCGTTTATCGGATAGGGTTCTGTTCGTCCCGGAAGGAAGCCCGGCAGATGGTGAACCATGGTCATTTTCGTGTCAACGGGCGAAAAGTGGATGTGGCTTCGTTTCTTGTGAAAGACGGGGATGTGGTCGAATTGAAAACAACCAGCCGTCAGTTACCGCAGGTCCAGGCGTCTCTGACCGCAGCGGAAGGGCGAGGGACGCCTCAATGGCTGGAGTTGGACAAGGCGAACTTTAAGGGTCGGGTCAGAAGCATGCCGACCAAGGAGGATCTGACCGTACAGGTCAATGAACAACTCGTGGTGGAACTTTATTCCCGATGATTGTTTCTTATTTTCGACGATTCGAAACCGAGAGGTATTTGTCTTTTATTGGCTGCGGCGGTAGGCTGCATCCGCCCGAGGCGGCAGGGTAAGGAGGACGTATGATTATTCGAACCAAAGATTTCCAGATTCCCAAAAAAATGGAAATCGAACATGAAACACTGACAGGCACCTACGGAAAATTTTTCGCCGAACCGTTTGAACGCGGGTTCGGCACAACAATCGGGAATTCCTTAAGGCGGATTCTCCTTTCCTCGATCACGGGAGCGGCCGTGACCTCTGTGAAGATCGAGGGGGTCCTGCACGAATTTTCGACGATTCCCGGAGTCAAAGAGGACGTCACGGATATCGTCCTGAACGTGAAGAACCTTCGTTTCAAGCTCCACACGGATCGGCCGAAAAACGTTCGACTGAGGAAGAAGGGGCCCGGCGAAGCTCGCGCCAAGGATATTATTCATGACGCGGATGTCGAAGTTCTCAATCCCGAGCTCCATATTGCGACGCTGGACAAAGAAGCGAATTTGGACATGGAGATGGTGATTCGCATCGGAAGCGGATATGTTCCGGCCGATCGAAATAAGGAAGAAGGGATGCCGATCGGGGTGATCCCCGTGGATTCCATTTTTTCCCCGATCAAGAAAGTCAATTTTACCGTAGAAAACGCCCGGGTGGGCCGGATTACGGACTACGATAAATTGATCATGGAGATCTGGACGGATGGCGGTGTCAAACCGGACGATGCCTTGGCGTACGCCGCGAAGATTCTCAAGGATCATCTTGCGATTTTTATCAATTTCGATGAATCCATTGAACCGGTTCACGAGCCGGTGGATGACAAAAAGACGGACTTCAACAAAAACCTGCTTCGCAGCGTGCACGAGCTTGAACTTTCCGTTCGCGCCGCCAACTGTTTGAAAAATGCCAATATCAAAACGATCGGGGACCTTGTTCAGAAGACGGAATCCGAGATGCTTCGGACAAAGAATTTTGGTCGAAAATCCCTGAATGAGATCAAAGAAATCTTGGCCGGAATGGGGCTGTCGTTGGGGATGAAGGTGGACTATCAGCCGACCGGCGAGGGAACTGAGAAAGGGGACTAAAGCCGATATGCGTCACAAAAAGCGCGGACGACAACTGGGTCGGGACACGGACCACCGTCGGGCACTCTTCCGGAACCTGGTGACCTCGTTGTTCGATCACGAACGCATTGAAACGACGGAGGCCAAGGCCAAGGAGATTCGCGGAATCGCCGACCGGATGGTTTCCTTGGGCAAGCAGGGAGATCTGGCCGCCCGAAGACGGGCGGCATCCTATCTGATGAGCCCAAAAACGGTTTCGAAATTGTTTGCCGAGATCGCGCCTCGATTTACAGAACGCACCGGGGGCTATACCCGATTGATTAAAACCCGGGTTCGAATCGGGGACGGGGCGCGAATGGCCGTGGTCGAGTTGGTTGTGCAGGGCCAACCCGCCAAACCCACCAAACCCGCGAAACCCGAAAAAACCAAGGAGGGACCGGAATCTAATCCATGAGAAAGGCTTTGACGATTCTGACCGTAAAGAACACCCTTTCCCCTCCGCATTTCTGAATCCGTTCGGGGAACATCACCCCTTTTCACTATCCCATTTACGGGAATGATTCCCGCGGGTTCCGAGATCAGCCGCCGCTTTACTCAAATCCTGGCGTATGTTATAGTGTGTGTACGATGCCGCTGCGTTTTCCGAGAATCTTTCTCCTGATTTTTATTGGAATGCTTCTGGCGTTGTTGGCTTGGGTTCTGTCCGTGGGCATCGAACATCCTCAAGTCCTTCCTCCATCGAGAACGCTGATCTCGAAAGCGGATATCGAAATGGCGGGGTTTACGCTCAAGCAGTTTCGGAACGGGGCTGTGGAGTGGGATATCAAAGCGGATCGGGCCGAGTTGTTTGAGGACCGGAAAGAAGTTTTGCTCGATGAAACTCAGGCAACACTGCAAACCTCCGAAGGGCTGAAAGTGAGTTTTTCAGGCGATCGGGGCCTGATCAATACGGCGACCCACGATTTTGAGATTAAGAAGAACGACGGGGATCTGGACGTATCGATGAATAACGGATTCACGATTCGGACTCCCTCGATGAGATGGAAAGATCAAGAGCGGGAGATTGTATCTCTGGAACCGGTTCAGATCACCGCTCAGAACCTCCGGATTCGCGGCAATCAACTGGTCGTGAAACTGGAAAATCAGCAATTTACAGTCAGCGGGGATGTTCATGTTACGACCGAGCCTTAAAATCGTTTGGGCCGCCGGTGTTTTTTTTTAAACGGTTCACTCCTTTTTGCGGCGGAAGCGGTGACCCATTCCCAGACGCTTTCGATCAGCTCTAAAAGCATGACGGTAAAAAACATGGAGCATCTGGCCATTTTCGAGGGCGATGTGGTCATGGTCAAAGAGGACATGACGATTACAGCCCGCCATGCGGAGGTCACGTTTGCTTCCAAGGATGCCTCCGGCGAGAGCGCTAAATCGCCTCCGGGACTGCTCGCACCGCAGTCTCAATTTGAGAATAATGAGATCACACTCATTCACGCGACCGGAGACGTCGTCCTCCAGCAAGGGGAGAAACGGGCGAAATCCAACGAGGCGTATTATTATCAAAAGGAAGACAAGGTTGTTTTGCTGGGCGATCCGGTCGCTTGGGAAAAGGACTATAAGGTTACCGGAACCAAGATGACGATCTATTTGCAAGAGGACCGCAGTGTCGTTGAAGGCAGCAAGGTGCTGATTCATCCTAAAGAACCGGCAAAGAAATAACCCGACCCATACGTTTCCAAGGCGGATGATGCTTCTGAGCGCGAAACATCTTGAAAAAAGTTTTCGAAAACGTACGGTCGTGAAAGATGTCAGCCTGGACGTAAAGACCGGCGAAGTGGTGGGATTATTGGGGCCGAATGGCGCCGGAAAGACGACGGTTTTCTATATGATGGTGGGTCTGATCCCGGCGGATCATGGAGAGATCTTTCTCGACGATCAGAACATGACGCATCTGCCGATGTATCGTCGGGCCCGTCGGGGAATCGGCTATCTTCCGCAAGAACCTTCGGTTTTTCGAAAATTGACCGTTGAAGAGAATATTCTTGCGATCCTGGAGACCTTGGATTATTCGCCCACGGAACAACAGGAACGCCTCCAGTCCCTTCTGAAAGAACTGAACATTTCACATCTCTCAAAAAATAAAGCCTACGCCTTGTCGGGAGGAGAACGTCGGAGGGTCGAAATCACACGCGCATTGGTGACGTCGCCCCACTTTCTTTTGCTGGACGAACCCTTCGCCGGCATCGACCCCATTGCGATAATCGATATTCAGAAGATTATCGGCCAATTAAAGGCCAAGGGAATCGGGATCCTCATCACGGATCATAATGTTCAGGAAACGCTTGAAATTACGGATCGCTCTTATATAATTAGTGAAGGTGAAATCCTGGAATCCGGCACGTCCCAGGACATCGCGAACAGTTCCAAGGCCAAGGCGATCTATCTCGGGGAAAAATTCCGTTTCCATGGGTGATCCCTCGGTGGCCTCGCGGAGGGACGGCTCCGCTTCAGAGAAGGGGATGTCAGCGGACAGGACATCGGTATCATGAAGACCCGACTTGATTTAAGACTAACCCAGAAACTGATCATGACGCCCCAGCTGCAACAGGCGATCAAGCTGTTGCAACTTTCCAGGCTGGAACTCACCCAAATGGTTTCCCAGGAACTACTCGAGAATCCCCTGCTCGATGAGGTCACGGATCTGGAGGAGGCGGTCGAAGAGAAAAAGACTGAAGAAGATGAGACCACGCCGGACACCACGGAGGTCGAGCTGTCGTCCCAATGGGAAGAGTATATCGGGGATATCCAGCGGGAAAATAAGGAGACCGAGTATCCCTCCGGGGGAGGGGATGAGCCGCCTTCTTATGAACAGACGCTGACCCGCCCCCAGTCGCTGGCGGAGCATCTCCTCTGGCAGTTAAGGCTATCGGTCACGACTCCGGAGGAAGTCGAGATCGGGAAAATCATTATTGGGAATATCGACGAGGATGGGTACCTCCGGATGACGGTTGAGGAACTGGCGACCTTGGCCGAAGCCAAAAGCGAGGAAGTCGAACGCGCGCTGAAGCTCGTTCAGAGTTTCGACCCGATGGGGGTCGGCGCGCGCGATCTCAAAGAATGTTTATCCGTACAACTGGAACAACTGGGGCTGAAAGGTTCCTTGGCCGACGTGATTGTATCCAACCATCTGAAGGAGATCGAGACTCGGAGGTTTCAGGATATCGTCAAGTCCCTGGGCGTTTCTCTGGAAGAAATCTTGGCGGTTGTGAAAATCATTCAAGGTCTTGAACCCAAGCCCGGCCGGCCTTTCTTGACCGATGATGCTCAAATTATTATTCCGGATATTTTTGTCGTCAAGTCCGATGACGACTATGTCGTCGTCCTGAACGACGACGGCCTGCCGAAACTGCGCATCAGCCCTTACTATCAGAAATTGCTTTCGGAAAAAACGCAGACGCCCGATGCAACCCGGAGCTATCTTGAAAGCCGGTTTCGATCGGCCGTATGGTTGGTTCGCAGCATCGAACAACGGAACCGGACGATTGCCAAGGTGGCGCAAAGCATCGTCAAATTCCAAAGAGAATTTCTGGAAAAAGGGGTGGATCACTTAAAACCCTTGGTGCTGCGACAAGTCGCCGATGATATCTCCATGCACGAGTCGACCATCAGTCGTGTGACGACGAATAAATACATGCATACCCCACAGGGAATCTTTGAATTAAAATATTTCTTCAACAGCAGCCTTGCAAGAAGCGGCGAGTTCGGCGGAGAAGTCTCCTCCGTCTCGGTGCGGGAGATCATCCGTCAGATGGTGTCGGAAGAAGATCCCCAAAATCCTCTCAAAGACCAGGAGATCGTTGAACGTCTCAAAAATCAGCATATCGAAATCGCACGAAGGACGGTGGCGAAATACCGCGTGGAGCTCAAAATACCGCAAGCCAGTCGCCGTCGATATCTATCATAGGGGCTCGCGTCGCCCCCTCCACCAGCCGAGCCGGATGGAGCGACTCGACCGAGCTCGTCGAGATCCTCCCCCTCTCGCTCGCTTTGCTCGCTAAGCAGATCCTCGCGGGCGGCGCAAGTCAGAGGGCCCCGTCTTAAGGAGTGAAGTATGCAGCTGACGATTACGGGTCGACACATGGAAATTACCCAGGCGTTGCGGGATTATACCCAACAGAGGCTGAAAAAAGTGTCCCGTTACTCCTTTAAACCGATCGAGGCGGCCGTAAGATTATCCGTTGAGAAGTACCGGCATGCGGCCGAGATTACGTTGTGGGTTGACGGAAATCGGATTCTGGCCAAGGAAGAGACGGACGAAATGTATCGGTCGATCGACATGGCGATGGATAAGATCGAACAGAGGTTAAGGAGATACAAAGAAAAACTGTCCAGACACAAGCCGGCCTCGGCCAGGAAGCCGCTGGTTCCGAAACCGCTGAAGAAGGCGCCGATGATTGCTCGGGAAGCCTGTATCGTATCGACGCTGTCGATGGAGGATGCCCTGTCGCGATTGGCTTCGCTGCGAACCGATCACGTGATTTTTTTCGATGATGCGGATGAACAGCTAAAATTGTTGATGCGAGGGAAGAATGGAAACTTCGAATTGACTGAAATTATCATTGACTGAAAGGTAAGGAACTGTCGCCATGGACCTGCGATTGGTGATCGTCAGCGGATTATCCGGTTCCGGCAAGACAAACGCGTTGAAGTGTTTTGAAGATCTCGGCTTTTTCTGCGTCGATAATCTCCCTCCGCCCTTGTTGCCCGTCTTTGCCGACTTGTGCACCCAATCCAGCGCCGGAATCACGAAAGTTGCGGTGGGAATCGACATCCGGGAGCGGGATTTCCTGCGGGATTTTTTGACGATTTCGGAACGCCTGAAAGGGGAGGGATATCAATACGAGCTGATCTTTTTTGAAACCAACGACGAAGTTCTGGTCCGACGATTTTCGGAAACGAGACGGCCCCATCCTTTGGCCAAGAATACGCCGATCCTGGAAGGCATCCAACAGGAGAGGGAACAGCTGGCCGAACTGAAGAAACGGTCGGACCGGATCATCGATACCTCCGCCTTCACCCTCCAGCAGTTGAAGGATGTCATCGCCCAATACTATTGGGATCAGGGGGAGGTCCGAAAGCCGAGCATCTCCGTTATTTCGTTCGGTTATAAATACGGGATCCCCTACGAAACCGATCTGCTGTTCGATGTACGATTTCTTCAAAACCCAAATTTCGTGTCCGAGCTGAAACCCCTCTCCGGTGAAGATTCCGCCGTACAGGAGTATGTTTTTCGGAAGCCGGAGGCGGATCGATTCATCGAGCTGGTGAAATCGTTCCTTTCCTTTCTGGTCCCATTTTATGAAAAGGAGGGCCGTCCCTATTTAACCATCGCGATCGGGTGTACGGGAGGGCGTCATCGCTCCGTGGCCATCGCCCGGCGGCTTCATGATGATCTGAAGGCGGCCCATTATCAAACGGTGCTGCGGCATCGCGATGTCAATCGGGAGCGCTGAGTGATCAAGAAATCGAAGAAGCCTCTGCTGTTAACGCTGAGTTTGGAGCACTGCTCGATCGAGACGATTGTCGGCTTGCTCAAGGCCACGACGACCGACGGAATCCTCCTCGACCAAATCGCAAAGCTGCGTCATAAAGATCAGGCCCTCATGGAGATGCTGATCCGTCACCCCCGGGTTATGCCCCAGACCTTCCTTTTTCTTTTTAACAACGCCTCGGCCGAATTTAGAAAGCGGATGCAAGGGATTAAAAGGGAATCCATCTCTTCAGCCGACAAAGCCTTAGTCCCGATCCAGGAAGTTGGACTCGAGCCGGTCTCAACGGAAGAGAGGATTGAAGAGGATTATCAGGCGGCGGATAAAGAAACGCTTTATCAACGCATTCAAAAAATGCCGGTGGCTGAAAAGGTACAATTCGCGCTGCGCGCCGGCAAGGATGCTCGAAGCCTCCTGCTTAAGGACCCCAATCGGCAGGTGTCTCAGGCGGTTTTGAACAGTCCGAAAATTACCGAGGACGAAATTCTTCTCATCGCACAATCGCGGAACGTTTCGGATGATATTTTAAGAAGCGTCGGTAAAAATAAGGATTGGTTGAAAAACTACTCCATCTTATACTCACTCGTCGCCAATCCGAAGACCCCGATTGGAATCTCGGTTCCGCTGTTGGGGTCGGTCCGGGTGAAGGATCTGGGCCTCCTGGTTAAAAATCGCAACATTCCCGAAGCCGTTCGATCCGGCGCCCAACGTCTCTTGCATGCGAAGCAGAAGCAGTCCTGATGATCTTTTCCCCTGAAACACCCCCTATCCTTGGGGGGGGATGTCCATTTATGTACAATCCGGCGAGTTTTTTCTAAATACCCCCCTTTTTTTCAATGAAATCCCTTGACAAGCTGCATATAGTAAGTATACTTGCTATTATTAGATCGCTAAATCTGAAAATATTTCTCAACAGTTCGGATTGAGGCATGGCTCCTAATATCAGGGTTAAACGATACAAGACGAGAGACATCTGCAAGATTTTTGATATCTCAAAGGCCACGCTCTTCCGATGGGAGAAGGACGGGCTGATCTCCAATGTCGGCCGAGACTGGCGCAATTGGCGCCTGTACTCCAAGCAAAATATAAAAGAGATCCGTAAAATCATGCAAAACCGGAACAGCCGGTTGTAGTCATACAAAAGGGCAGGAGTCCGAAAATGTTCTTTTCTTTTTCAAAAGCGAATCCCTTGTTTGGACTGGATATCGGGTCCAGCGCCGTCAAGATCGTTCAACTCAAGGAGAAAAAAGCGGGGTATTCTCTCGAGAAATTTGGCGTTAAACCTTTGGCCCCTGAAATGATTGTGGATGGCACGGTCATGGATGCGACCAGTGTCGGGGGTGTCATTAAGGAATTGCTGGCCGAGCAGAAAATCAAGCTGAAGGATGTGGCCATTTCGATTTCCGGCCATTCCGTGATCGTGAAAAAAATTAGCCTTCCGGCGATGACCGAGGATGAACTGGAAGAGTCGATCAAGTGGGAGGCGGAACAGTACATTCCATTCGACATTAATGACGTCAATATTGATTTCCATATCTTGGGAACGGTCCAAGGGCAGGACGGGCAGCCCCAGATGAATGTTCTTCTGGTGGCGGCGAAAAAGGACAAGTTGAACGAGTACATCTCCTTGGTGGCCGATGCGGGTTTGACGCCCCGGGTGGTCGATGTCGACGCCTTTGCGATTGAAAATATGTACGGCGTGAACTACGGCGTTCAGGAAAATGATGTGGTCGCCTTGGTGAACATCGGTGCGAGTGTGATGAACATCAACATCTTAAAGAATACCATGTCCTCCTTTACACGCGACATTTCCATCGGCGGAAACCGGTATACCGAGACGATTCAGAAAGAATTGAATCTGAGTTATCAGGACGCGGAACAGGCCAAGCGGGTGGAGAACCCGGAAGGGGTGAATCCCGAGGCTCTTTCCGCGGTGATGAATGCCGTGAATACCGAAGTGGCCGGTGAGGTCACTCGCTCCGTTGATTACTTTAAAACGGCCTCCGCGCAGGAGAACATCGACAAGGTTATCTTATGCGGCGGGGCGGCTCGATCGAGAGGACTGGTCGCCTTGCTGGGTGAACGTCTGGGGGTGCCGGTCGAACTGGCCAACCCGTTCAATCAAATCGATATCGATAAGAAGGCGTTCAACGTCGAGGAGATCCAGGATATGGCTCCGCAGGCCGCCGTAGGCGTTGGCCTGGCGATTCGGAAGATGGGGGATCGATGATCAAAATCAATTTACTTCCGATTCCGAAGGCTCGAAAAGCCAAGAAGCAGATGGAGATTCAGTACGAACTGATCCTGGGTGGGGTATTGGTCGGTTTTGTTCTCGTGGCTTGTATCTATTTTTGGTATTTGATGAACTCTCGAATCGACCGCCTTAAAGATGAGAAGACAAAAGCCAACGCCGAATTAACGGTCTTAAAGGAAAAGGTCAAGGAAGTTGAAAACTATGAGGCCAATAAGAAGATCCTCGAAGACAAGAACAGGATCATTGAACAGTTGAAGAAAAATCAAGGGGCCCCGGTCCGTTTACTGGACCAACTCAGCAAGAGCATGGAGCCGCTCAAGATTTGGTTGACCTCCGTCACGGAACAAGGTCCGCAAGTGGAGGTTGACGGAAAAGCGATCACCAATTCCGACATTGTTGAATTCATCAACAATATGAAGGGGACAAAGTTTTTTACGGATATTCAATTGATCGAGTCGCGGCAGGCCATCGAATCAAATATTCCGATTTATAATTTTAAACTCAAATGCACCATGGTGATCTGAATGAACTTGGATTTTATTAAAAATCTTCCAACGTATCAGAAGCTTCTGGCCCTCTTCTTGATCAATATCCTCATCGTGGCCATGTTTTTCTGGTTCTTTTATCTGCCGCAAAACAACCTCATGGCCGGTTTACAGACCGACCTCGCGAAACTCGACAGCGAAATCGGGATCCAGCGTGCGAAAGTTGAGAAACTGGAGCAATTGAAAAAAGAGAATGCCGAACTCGAAAAACAACTGGCGGAGAAAAAAGAGCAGCTGCCCCCCGAAGCGGAAGTGGCCAGCTTGCTGAAGCAAGTTTCCGACCTGGGACTCCGCGTGGGTCTTGACTTCAAGTTGTGGAAGCCCTCCGCCAAGAAAGATGACCCCAGCGGTCTGTATGCGGAGATTCCGGTGGATGTCGAAGTCGATGGCGGGTATCACACGATTGCCTTGTTCTTTGACAGCGTGAGCAAACTCCCGCGGATTGTGAATATCAGCAATATAAGAATGGCAACTCCGAAAGTTGAGAAGGGGCGTCTGGCTGTTCACACCGCTTTTGTGGCGACCGCCTTCGCGGCGGCCGAGGCCAAACCGGTCGATGACAAGAAAAAACCTCAGGCCGGTGCCAAGGCCGCACCGGCCCCGGCCCCGGCCAAAGGGGCCAAAGCCGGCGCTCCAGGAGTTGAATAATAAAAATGAGTGATTCGGTAAAACACAATCGGACCGAGCAACGAGTACAAGGGGTCGCCTTTTATTCGATCGTTCGACTCATGATCATCGGAGTCGGGTTCGGGATGTTCGCGGCCGCCGCTGTCGGTTGTGTGGGAGGTTCATCGCCCCCGGCTCCGCCGGCGGGAAAGCAGGCTGCGGCTAAGCATCCTGAAACTCCGGCACCGCCCGCGCCGACCGAACAAAAAGCCGAGGCCCCGCCTGCCCCGTCCGCTCCGTATGCCTACAATGCAGAGGGACGTCGGGACCCGTTTCAGTCGATTTTGGTCACGATGGAATCGGGCAGGAACTTGCAAAGCCTTCCGCCTCTGCTGCGCACGGAGATCGGCGAGCTCCGCCTGATCGGAATTGTTTGGGGTGGGTTTGGATATTCCGCCATGGTCCAGACTCCGGATGGAAAAGGATATACAATTCGTGTGGGAACCGCGGTGGGCCCCAACAACGGAGCGGTTCGAAAAATCACGGAGCGGTCTCTGACCATCGAGGAAAAATATACCGATATCTTTGGTGAAAAGAAGGTGAGGGAAGTCAAGCTGGATCTTCATCCCCAAAAGGAGGGGAGCGAATGAAACTTAAGACGCATTTTGCTCGGCACGTGGTGAACGGATTCCTTTTGCCATTCCTAATCGTGGGAATGGCCTCGTGCGGATCCCTTCTGGAAGAAACTCAACCCGGGGCCGGGGACGAGCTCAATACGATTCAAGATATTTCGGTGACCGACCAGCCGGATAAAACGGAGATCGTTGTTGTCGGTCAGAAACCCCTGGTTTACACCTCCTATCAATTGACGGATCCCGCAAGACTGATCGTGGACCTGGCCGGCGCTTCGGTGGGTAAATTCAAGGATCGAATGCCGGTGGGTCAAGGAGCGGTGACCGACCTTCTTCCCATCGAAGGGGAGAAACCCGGCAACGTGGTCCGCTTGGAAATTACACTGACGGAAGCCGTTCTCTCTCATGTGAACGCCGATGGGGAGAAATTGGTGATCGATATCGACAAACCGGCCGCTTCGACGGGCACCGAGCCCGCCCCTTCTGCCAATGCGGCTCCTCCGACTGCGCCGGCCGCTCCGGCCCCGACGGAAGCGGCCCAGCAAACGCCGGTTCCGCCGCCGGCAGCCATTGAAGAGAAACCGGTTCCGACCGAACAGGCCCTTCCGGCCGCAAAGACGGTATCAAAACTGAAGGTCGATCGGAACAAGGACACGGTCACCGTTCACATCACCGGGGACGGGGCGCTGAAGCCGAATGCGTTTATGGTGGCCGGAAACCGTCTGGTGGTGGATTTGCCCGACGTGACGAACGGCATCCATCCCAACACCCTTGCCGTGAAGCACAAGCTCCTGAATAGAATCCGCATCGGTCAACATACCAAACCCCAAATGGTTCGTGTGGTTTTTGACCTGAATTCGAAGGTCTCGTTTACCGTCGAACCGTCCGGCAAGGAAGTCGCCGTCACCTTAAGCGCGGCGACGGCGGAACTTCCTCCGGTTCCGGCAGCGGCCGAAATGAAGCCGAAAGAAGAACAGACTGGGCCTCCTCCGACAGCGGAATCGACTCCGGAACAACCCCAGGAGAAACCGCAGGAAGCAGCACAAGAAGCGCCCAAGGAAGCAGCGCCGGTAGCAACGCAAGAAAAGCCGCAAGAAAAACCGAGCGTCCCGGAGAAAGCCAAACCGGCGACTTATACCGAAGAAGTGACGCTGCGGCCCGCCGTCGGATCCGTGAAGAAGGAAGATATCACGGTTCAAAAAAGATATGTCGGGCGGAAAGTTTCATTGGATTTCCAGGATGCCGACCTCAGCAACGTGCTGCGCTTGCTGGCCGATGTGAGCGGGTTGAACATAGTGATCGGAGAAAATGTGAAAGGTAAGGTGACGCTCAAATTGCTTAATGTGCCCTGGGACCAGGCCCTGGATATCGTTTTGAAGATGAACAGTCTGGGCCAAGTTCGCGAAGGGAACATTATCCGCGTAGCCACGCTTGCGGATATCGCTAAGCAGCAGGACGAAGAAGCCAGTGCGAAAAATGCCCGGGTCAAGGCCGAGGACCTGATCACGAAAGTCATCTATATCAACTATGCCAAGGCCGATGAACTGGTCATCACCCTGAAAAAATACCTGAGTCCGAGAGGTGAAATCACGGTCGACAAGGGGTCAAACACACTGATCGTCAAGGATATCGAGAAAGAGATCAACGAGGTAGTAGCCCTTGTGAGGGCGCTCGATCAGCGCACCCCGCAGGTTCAAATCGAGGCCCGGATCGTCCAGGCGGATACCAGCTTTGCTCAATCGCTCGGCATTCAATGGGGTGTGGCGGTCAGCGGCGTCAATAAAAGCAACGTCTTCGGTATCCAGGGAATCAACACGGCGGCCGGTGTCACTCCGCCTCCGTTCGGGACCTTCGCGCCCGACTTTGCGGTGAATTTACCGGCCAGTGTTTCGGGTATGAATGCGGTTCCCTCCGCCGGCTTCAACTTCGGAAAGTTTACAAATTACCCGATCAATCTTGACCTGCGCATTTCCGCGGGCGAGCTGAATGGGTTGACCAAAACGATCTCGAGTCCGAAGGTGACGACCTTGAATAACGTCAAGGCCAAGATCGAGCAGGGTCAAACCATCCCGTACCAGACTTCCTCGGCCAATACGGGACCGACAACGACTTTTGTCGATGCTAATCTAACACTGGAGGTCACGCCCCATATTACTCCGGATCAAAGCATCATCATGCAGGTGCATGCGGCTCGAGATAATATCGGGAGCTTCAGCGGACCCGCCGGCCCCAGCATCGCGAAACGGCAGGCGACGACCGAAGTGTTAGTTCGAGACGGTGAAACGACCGTGA
>Ga0335082_10001490_pt1 | contig 24994 bp, 23 predicted proteins | sample Lox_Sample_41_FD_206718 | JGI IMG/M metagenome (GOLD analysis project Ga0335082, IMG submission 206718) | Soil microbial communities from Loxahatchee National Wildlife Refuge, Florida, United States - Lox_Sample_4.1 | ecosystem: Environmental > Terrestrial > Soil > Wetlands | place: USA... | reverse complement strand
AGCCGCGGCTCGATCCGAACGCGACGCCGCGCGCGATCGTCGAGGAGGGGCTCGCCGGCTGGACGGCCGCCAAGACGCGCCACGAGGAAATCACGCGCGCGCTCGAAGGCGGCGCGGCGGACGAGGTGCTCCTCCACGAGCAGTCGCGGCTGGCCGAGCGCGTCGAGCAGCTCGGCGGCTGGTCGCGCGGGCACGTCGCCCTCGACATGCTCTCGAAGCTCGGCGTGCGCGACGTCGACCGCGCCGTCGGCACGATGAGCGGCGGCGAACGCCGGCGCGTCGCGCTCGCGCGGTTGCTCGTCGCGCGTCCGACACTCGCCATCCTCGACGAGCCGACCAACCACCTCGACACCGAGGTGATCGACTGGCTCGAGGATCTCCTCGCGAACGATTGGGACGGCGCGGTGCTCATGGTGACGCACGATCGGTACGTGCTCGACGCCGTGTGCCAGCGCATCCTCGAGCTCGATCGCGGCGCGCTCACCGAATACCAGGGCGGCTACAGCGACTACCTCGAGCAGAAAGCCGAGCGCCTCGCGCACGAGGAGCGCGTCGAGGCGAATCGCTTGAACCTGTTGCGCCGCGAGAAGGCGTGGCTGATGCGCGGCGCGCGCGCGCGCACGACGAAGCAGAAGGCGCGCATCCAGCGCGCCAAGGCGGTCATGGCGGACGAGCCGGTCGCACGTCCGAAGACCGTCGAGCTCGCGGGGCTCGAGGCGGGCGCGGCGGAGCTCGGCAAGAGCGTGCTCGATCTCGAAGGCGTCTCGGTGACGATCGGTGGCAAGACGCTCGTGCGCGACCTCGAGCTCCACCTCGTGAGCGGCGAGCGCCTCGGCGTCATCGGGCCGAACGGGGCGGGGAAGACGTCGCTCCTCCGCGCCATCACCGGCGAGCTCGAGCCTTCGGCCGGCAGGGTCGTCGTCGCGGCGCGGACGCACGTCGCGCTCTTCGATCAAGCGCGCGCCGAGCTCCACGACGACTGGTCGATCCTCGACAACGTCGTCGGCCGCGAAGGCGCGGAGCGCACGGGCGCGGGCGTCGTGACGTTCGGCAAGGAGACGATCGAGATGCGCTCGTACCTCGAGCGCTTCTTGTTCGAAGGCTCGAAGCAGCGGCAGAAGGTCGGCTCGCTCTCGGGCGGCGAGCGAGCGCGCGTCGCGCTCGCGAAGATCCTCCGCGACGGCTCGAACCTGCTCCTCCTCGACGAGCCGACCAACGACCTCGACGTCGCCACGCTCTCCGCGCTCGAGGAGCTCCTCGAGTCATGGCCCGGCTGCGTGATCGCCGTGTCGCACGATCGGTATTTCTTGGACCGCGTCGCGACCTCGCTCCTCGTCTTCGAGCCGGACGGCCGCGTCGTTCGTTACCCCGGAAATTACGTGACGTACCTCTCGCTCCGCCCGCCGCCCGCGCCGCGTACGAGCGCGCCGCCCGCCGCGCCCAAGCGCGCCGCGCCCGTCGTCGAAGGCAAGAAGGCGCTCACGTACGCCGAGCGCATCGAGCTCGACGGCATCCTCGATCGCATCACCGAGGCCGAGCGCGCGGTGAGCGACCTCGAGGCGTCGCTCTCCGACCCGTCGCTCTACGCGAAGAACGCGTCCGAAGCGGGCGCGCTCACGACGTCGCTCGAGTCGGCGCGCGCCACGCTCGGCGCTCTCGTCGCGCGCTGGGAATCGCTCGAAGAGCGCCGCGATACGAAGCGCTGACCGGGATGGCCTGCCAGAGGCCGGATCACGCGGGGTGCGGCGCACGCGATTCGATGATCTCGACGAGCTGCGGGCCCACGAGGGCGTCGATCGCCGCGTCTCCAGCGACGTGCAGCGCGATCTCGCTCGTCTTCGTCGCGACATGGTCCGCGAGCTCGACGCCGACGATGGGCACGTCGTGGAGAACGTCGGGGCCGGCCGGGATCCGCGCGACCATCCCCGCTCGGATCGCGTCGCCCGTGACGATCTCTCCAACGAGAAACGCGCCCGGGCGATTCCGCACCACGATCTTCGATCGTACGAGGAACACGAGCGTCTTGTGCCGTGGAGTCTCGCCGGCCTTCCTCGCCTCGTCGTACGAGTACTTGCCGAGGTCGAGCATCTTGCACACGGGCGGGGTGGCCTTCGGGTTGACCTCGACCAAGTCCAGGCCCTGCTCGCGCGCGAGGCGCAACGCATCCGCGGTCGGCATCACGCCGAGCATGTCGCCGGTCGCCGCGATCACCCGCACGCTGGGCAGGCCGAGGAGATCTTCGTTCTTGCGGATGACACGAGCCACGTGGAAGTTTTCGCCGGTTCCCTCGTATACGTACGTCATGATCGACCTGCGCGCCGCCCTCTCCCTCTGTGTCGTCGCCGTCGGCGCGTGCGGCGGGTCCACTCCACCCACCGCCGAGCCGACCGCGGCGCCCAGCGCGAGCGCCGCGCCGGCCGCGCAACCTTCCGCGAGCGCGTCCGCCGCTGCGTCGCCGCCCGTGACGCCGCCGACGGCGACCGTCTCCGGAACGACCCTCACGCTCGCGTACGGCGGCAAGTCGTACGACCTCTCGCACTCGGTCGTGCTGGCCGGCGACGGAACGCCGACGGTGCAGTTCGAGCAGCCGATGGACGTCGGTTACAACCAGATCTGGCTCTCCACGCAGGAGAAGGCGAAGAAGGGCAAGCCGATCAAGGTGCACGGCTTCGGCATGACCGGCGCGTTCGTGCAGCTCGCGGACGGAACGGCCAACGTGAAGAACGTGTCGAACGACTGTTCGTCGGACGGGACCATCACGTTCAAGGACGTGCCGACGGTCGGCCGCAAAGCGAGCGGATCCATCGACGTGACCATCACGTGCTCGCACGTGGCGGCGCTCCCCGCCCCGCTCGTCGTGAAGGGCGACTTCGACGGCATCGCGGTGAAGAAGGGCGACTGACGCGCTCCGACGCGAGTGTTGGAGCGGGAGAAGGGATTCGAACCCTCGACGTCCACCTTGGCAAGGTGGCACTCTACCACTGAGTTACTCCCGCCTGACGGCAGGGGCCGTGTCTACCACGGACGATTCGAGTGTCAACTCGCCACGTGCTCCGGCCGGACGCCGACGCCGATCAGACGGCCGGGGATCTGCCGCAGCCAGGGCCAGCGCTCGAGCGCGAGGAGCGCGGGCGAGGTTCGAAGGCGCCCGTCGCGTGGCGACCAGATGCGATTCTGCACGAACGCTTGCACCTCTTGCGTGATGCGCGCCGGCAGCATGCGCCGCCGCTGCACGGCGTCGAGGTGACCGCTCGTCACCGAGCGCGCGCGGAGCGGCTCGGCGAGCACGTTGGCCGTGGCGACCGCGTCCTGAATCGCGAGGTTGATGCCGACGCCGCCGATCGGCGACATCGCGTGCGCCGCGTCGCCGATGCAGAGCAAGCCCGGCCGCCACCAGCGCGTGAGCCGGTCGATGCGCACGCTGAGGAGCTTCACGTCGTCGAAGGTGCGGATCTCGTTGGCGCGCGACGCGACGAACGGCGCGACGCGCGCGATCTCCTCGCGCAGCGCGTCGATGCCGCGATCGTGGAGCTCGTCGAACTCGCCCTTGCGGACCACCACGCCGCACTGCCAATACGCGCCGCGATCGAGCATGACGCAGAGCCGCGCGTGGTCGAAGTAGCCGAGCGTCTGCGGCGGGTCGCCCTCGCGCTTCGAGAGGCGCATCCACATGACGTCGATCGCCGACGCGATCTCCTCCACGTCGAGCCCCGCGCGCGCGCGCACGATCGAGTGGCGCCCGTCGCAGCCGATGACGAGATCGGCGCGCACCTCGATCGGTCCCTCCGGCGTCTCGGCGCGCACGCCCGCGACGACGGCCTCTTCGATGAGGCCCACGACCTCCGTGTTCGTGCGCAAGGAAAAGCCGTCGTAGCGGCGCGCGTGCTCGGCGAGGAACGACAGAAAATCCCACTGAGGCATGAAGACCATGAAGCGGCAGCGCGCGGCGACGCGCGAGAAGTCCGCGAGCGCGAGGTCGCGTTGCCCGACGCGCGCCCGGATTTCGCGGAGCTCGGTGTGCGGCAGCGCGAGAAACGTCTCGAGCAAGCCGAGCTCGTGCAAGACGTCGAGCGTCGACGGGTGGATCGTGTCGCCGCGGAAGTCGCGCATGAAGTCGCCGTGCTTCTCGAGCACGACCACGTCGACGCCCGCGCGCGAAAGGAGGAGCCCGAGCATCATCCCCGCCGGGCCTCCGCCGACGATGCAGCACCGAGTCTGGATGGTTTCCATCGCGCGCGCGTCAATCCAAGACGCGTGCCCGCCGCGCGCGCCCGAGCGGCCGCGTCACGCGCTCGCGATCGCCACGTGACCGGGGGTCACTGTGTGACCGGCGTGCGCGTGCAGTTCTGTTGGTGGAAGTTGATGCGCGTGCCGCCTTCGAGCATTTCGAAGTCGCTCGGCTGGAGCGTCTTGAGATCGTGCGTGTCGATGACGTCGACGATGTCGGTCGTGGCCGACACGTAGAACCCGCCGCCGTCGTCCATGAACATGCCGTACTTCTGGAGCGCGACCGCGATCGCCTGCGCCTCGGGCGAAGGCAGCGAGCCCACGTCGAAGTTCGGCTTGAGGCGGAAGCGCGCGCCGTACGGGATCGTCTGGTTGGGCGTGCCGCTGCCGCCGAGGTGCGTCGCGGGGTGGACGTAGTACGTGTTGTCGATCTTGTTGTTGTCGATCGTGAAGCGCATCGCGTGGTTGATCTGGTGCGCGGCGATTTCGTCCTTCTTGAGGAGGAGCGGCGCGATCGGGACGTCGGCCGCGTCGGCGCCGTTGCAGCCGTCGCCGCGCGCGTAAGGCGTGCCGGGCTGCCAGTAATCCTTCGTGAGGTCCCAGACCACTTCGCACGAGGAAGTGAACGTTCCGCCCGTCGCCTGGCCGCCGGTGATGCTGCCTTGGTAGAGCTCGTAGAGGCGCGAGCCCTGGTAGATGAGCATGTGACAGTCGTCGCCGCTCGAGCAGAAGTAGTCTTGCTCGCCTTCGATCTTTCCGCCGGGCGGGACGGGGACCGGCGCGTCGTCGCAGTCGGGCTCGGCGCCGGGATCCTGCGTCGGCTGGCGCGGCTGCACGTTCGAGTCCGCGTAGTTGATCTCGAACGAGGGATCGAGCTGGAAGTTGTTGCCCCAGCCGCTCGCGAGCGAGTCGTCGTAGATGGTCTGCCAGTTCGAGTCGACCTGAGCGGACGAGATGTCCTGGTAGAAGATCGCGGTCGACGGGAAGTCGTACGTGCCTTGCGGGCCGCTGTCGCCGCTCGTCGGCGAGTCGGTGCCTTGTGTGGCGTCGTTGCCCGTCGAGGCGTCCTTGTTCGTCGAGCCGTCCGGGTTGCTCGTGTCGTCGCCGCCGCCGCCGCCACCGCCGCACGCGACCGCCACCACGCACACCGCGACGCCCACGCTCCACCCGCGCGTTTTCATCATGAAGGCAGTATACATCGGGAATGGCGACCGAACGACGCACCGATGCGCGCGGAAAAGCGACCGCGCGCGTGACGTTCACCGACGCATCGAGCGACACGCCCAACGAAGCCGAGCTGCAGGACATCGGGCGCGGAGGAATGTTCATCAAGACCGCGAAACCGCTGCCGATCGGCAAGCGCCTCGATTTCGAGGTGCACCTGCCGACGGGCGGGACGATCGCCGGCATGGCGCGTGTCGTTTGGTTGCGCGAGGCGAGCACGGGCGACTTCGCGGCGGGCATGGGGATCAAGTTCATCGACGTCGACAACGAAGCGCTGCTCGCGATCGATCGTCTCGTCGGCTTGAAGAAGAACGTCCGCGAGCGCACGGTGCTCGGTCTCACGGCGCCGCAAGTGCCCGAGGCTGCGAAGCCGGAGCCGCCGCGTCCGGCGAGCGCGCCGGCCGCGCCGGTGAAGGCGCCGTCGCGCGAGCGCACGGTGCTCGGTCTGGCGCCGCCGGAGCCGCGCGAGAAGGAGCTCTCGTGGCCGGACGCGCCGCCCGAGCCGGCGCCGGCGCCGCCGCCGGAACCGAAAGCGGAGGCGAAGCCGGAACCCGAGCCCGTGAAGGAGCCGGAGCCGGTGAAAGAGCCCGAGCCGGTGAAAGAGCCCGAGCCGGTGAAGGAGCCCGAGCCGGTGAAGGAGCCGGAGCCCGAGCCGGTGAAAGAAGTGGCGCGCGCGGTCGAGAGCCCGGCGTCGAGCGGATCGTTGCCCGAGCCGCGCGAGCTTCCGAAGCGCGGGCGCGGGGCGGGGATGTGGCTGTTCGTGCTCATGGTCGTCGCGGGGCTCGGCGTCGCCGCGTACATGTTCCGCGACGACATCTTCCCGGTGGCGCCCGCGCCGAGCGCGACGCCGAGCGCGTCGGCTTCGGCAGCGCCGAGCGCGTCGGCTTCGGTCGCGCCGCCCGCGTCGGCGTCGAGCGAGCCGGCTTCGACCGCGAGCGCGGCGCCGATCGAGACGAGCGACGCCGCGGTCGAGGCCCTCGACGCGAGCGCGGAGAGCGTGCAGGTCCCCGGCGCCGCGCGCGACGCCGGCCACGACGGCGGCCGCAACAAGGCGCACGACGCCGGAGCGCACCACGCGCACCCGAAGCCCGCCCCGCCGAGCGGCGGCGGCGCCGACAATCCCTACTGATCGCTCACGTCACGCCGAGCGCACGGAGCAGATCGCGCGCGGCCTCCGGCGTGATCGAGCCGTCGGCGACGCGCTCGAGGATGCGCTGGACCTCTTCGTCGTGCGCCGGCGACGGAGCCGCGGCCGCGGGCGAGCGGTAGGGGCCGCCTTCGGCCGGCGCGTTCTCCCAGCGGCGACTCGACTCGACGATTCGAATGGCGCCGAGGTCCGCCTCGACGTCGAGCACCGCGGGCGCGTCGTCGTCGCTCGGAAAGTCGACGCGCGTCGCGCCCATCGTGGTGCGCGCCGCGATGCGTACGGGCATACCGCGCGCGAGCTCGAGCCGCACCGCGCCCACGTTGGTTCGTAGGCGGTGCGTCCCGGGCGAGAGCGAGAGCACCTCCGCGGTCACCGCGCCGGCGTTCGACTCGATGTCGATCGCGCCGGCGATGCGCCGCGCGTCGATGCGCCCGGCCTGCGTCGAGAGCTTGAGCCGGCCGGACACGTCCTCGATCGAGAGGAGACCCGCGTCGCTCTCGACGGCGAGATCGCAGCCGACGAGGCCGTAGACGTGGACCTTCGCCGCGTTCGAGCGGATGTGGCCTTGGACGTTCGGCGGGACGTGGGCGACGACGCTCACGCGCATGCCTTTCTTCCAGAAGCGCTTCTCCCAGAACGCCGACTCCCACCACGGCCCGCTCCACCAGCTCGGGTCGCCGCCCCACGCGGTCGCGATCTGGACGCGCGTCGTGCCGCCGCTGCCGTCGACCTCGACGGGCGGGACGACGTCGTGCCGGCGCTCCGGCGTCACCTCGAGCCAGGGCGACTCGCCCTTCTCGGTAGGCACGATCGTGAGTCGCGCGAAGTCGGTCGCGAGCTCGAGGCGCGGATGCTCGAGCAGCGGAAGCGACCAGCGCGTGCGCGCGTCGCGCGGGGGCCGCGCGTGCGGGTGCGGCGGCATCGGCGGGTGGGGAGGGTGCGGAGGGTGCGGGGGTCGGTGATCGTTCATGGCTTCCTCTTGATTCGTTTCGCGGCCTCGGCCGGAGAGATTTCTTTCTTCGCGAGCGACGCGAGCACGTCGTCGAGCTCGTCGGTGCGGCGTCCTGGGGCGCCGAGCGCTTCGACGACTTGCTCGAGCCGCGCGACGACGGTGGGGTAGGAGAGCCCGAGCCGCTCTTCGACGTCTTTGATCTTCCCGCGGCACTCGAGGAACAGCTCGACGAATGCGATCTGCTCGCGCGTGAGGCGCCCGAGGCGCCCGGCGTCGAAGTCGCCTTCGATCGCCGTGTGGCAGGCGTCGCACTCGAGCCGCGCGATGCGCAGGCTCTGGCCGCAAACCGGGCAAACCGCAGGCGCTTGTCGTCTCACCTTGTCTATGTGCACCCGCACCTAATAAAAATCAAGTCTCACATTGATAAAATCAATGTCAGCGGGCACGAACGCGAGACGTCCGTCTTTCTGCGCGGGAGTAGCTCAGTGGTAGAGCGCCACCTTGCCAAGGTGGACGTCGCCGGTTCGACCCCGGTCTCCCGCTCCCGACGATCGGGCGAGGCAACCTGGGATGGCGCCAACGCCGGCGACGCCATCGAAGCGTGCCGTCGGTCGCAACACCGGTCATCGATCGCGACAGCATCGAAAGCCCTGCTGATAATAGGAATAGTCTTCACCGTGAGCGCGCGTCGAGGGCCGACACCGCGTTCGAACGGGTCCCCAATATCCGCCCTTGAGGATCGAGCGAGGTTCCTGTGCACCGCGGACGGAAATCGTCCACTCGTCGATGTTGCCCGTCATGTCGTAGACGCCGAACGCACTCCGGCAGCGCGGGTGCGTCCCGGACGGCTCGCCCTGCCACAAGCGATCGATCTCGACGAGGGCCTTGGCGCTTTCACGCGGGCCGAGATCATGCTCGTTCACGTCGCGCCACGGGCGGTCGATCACGCATGCCGTCGGGTCGCGAACGTAGGCGTTCGGGTACGGCGTCGCCTCCTCGCCCTCGCACGCGAACGTCCACTCAGCCTCCGTGCAGAGACGCTTGCCGCTCACGGCGCAGAGCGCCCGAGCTTCCGACCACGTCACGTCGATGATCGGGTACACGCCGTTTTCGTCCGGGTACTCGAAGCGGTCGATGCAGAAACGCATGCGCCGAGTCGGTAAGTGATCCGAGAGCCTCAACCACGCATCGCGGTCGAAGCGAGCACATCGCTCGGGGAACTTGCGATCGATCCACTCGAGGCACGTGGCGTCCTGCAGGTACTCGAGCGACTCGATGTCGCCTTCCGTCTTCATCGCCCCTTCCACTTCCACCATGCCGTCTGGGCAACCGCCGCGAGTTCCTTCTCGCACGTCCGTTTGCGCCGGGGTCTCGCTGGCCTCGGAAGCGATTTGCCAATGGTGACCGTCGACGAGACGCCAGGAGTGCTTCGTCTTCGAGACGGGCGAGTCACGCGGATGCAGGGAAATCGAGGCGGCCACGACCGTCGCAAGTCGGAGGAGGCGCCCTCGTGGCAGCGCCATCGATGCTCACTCGACGATGCGCTGCGACCCGAGCGCGAGCCGTGTCGGAGCCGTGTCCGCGTCGAGCGGCAGGCTGACGCACGCGTTGGGAACGCGATCGAGGAACGCTCGCGTCTCCGGTGGAGGGACGAACGGGATCCGGTCGGCGGCGATCTTCCGGGTGACGGACAAGTACGACCAGAGGTCGCACAAGATGACGTCGTCGGGCGAGTAGGTCATCTCGGTCAGGACAATCCGGCCGCGAGGAGCATTCATCGGTCCGAGCCCACTGCAGCGAGCGTGCCGCGAATTGGCAATCGGGTCGTCGACGAACCCCGAGACGAACCCTCCACCATCGGCAGGGCGTGCGCGCGGTGACGCAAGGCGCGCGCACGTCGACGGCGATGAAGTCGCGCCGAGCGACGGCGCCGAGCGACGGCAAACCGCAGTCGAGCAGTTGGGACTTTGTCCTTCGGCTTCAGGGTCATGGGCCTGAGCGGGTTGGCCGAGGAGATGCACGTGACTGGCTCATCCCATGATCGATTTTCGTCCATCCCGTGACCGCATGGTCGACGTGCACCTCGCGAGACGCGGGATTCGCGATGCGCGCATCCTGGACGCCTTTCGACGCGTGCCGCGCGAGGCGTTTCTTCCGCCCGACCTCGCCGAGTTCGCCTACGAGGACACGCCGCTCCCGATCGGCGAAGGGCAGACCATCTCCCAGCCGTACATCGTCGCCCTGACGATGCAAGAGCTCCAGCTGCGTGGCGGTGAGCGCGTCTTGGAGGTCGGCACCGGATCAGGCTACGCGGCTGCCGTGCTCGGGTGCGTGGCGAAGGAGGTCTACACGATCGAGCGCGTGCCCGCGCTCGCGGCGTCGGCGAAGGCGCGGCTCGCGCGGCTCGGCTTCGCGAACGTGCACGTCACGACGGGCGACGGGTCGCTCGGCTGGCCGGACCACGCGCCGTACGACGCGATCGCGGTCGCCGCGGGCGGTCCGCAAGCTCCACCGGCGCTCCTCGAGCAGCTCGCCATCGGCGGACGTCTCGTCATCCCGATCGGTGAGGACGCGGCTTCGCAAGTCCTCGTGCGCATCACGCGCGCGAGCGAGACGGAATACCGTCGCGAGCCGCTCGGCGAGGTTCGATTCGTTCCGCTCATCGGCGCACAAGCATGGGAAGAGACACGGTCACCCGTGGCGCGCGCGCCTCGATCCTCCGGCTCCACCAGCCTCGCCACGCTCGTGAGAGAGGCCGCCGAGCCGATCGACGACATCGACGGCGCCTCGATCGACGCGCTGCTCGATCGCGTCGGCGACGCGCGCCTCGTCCTCCTCGGCGAAGCCACGCACGGGACGAGCGAGTTCTATCGCATGCGCGCGCGCGTCACGCGCGAGCTCGTCGCTCGCCGCGGCTTCTCGTTCGTCGCGGTCGAAGCAGACTGGCCCGACGCCGCGCGCGTCGACGACTATGTCCTCGGCGGCAAGCGCCGCTCGTCGCTCGAGTTCACCGCCTTCGACCGATTCCCGACGTGGATGTGGCGCAACGCAGAGGCGCACGACTTCGTCGACTGGCTTCGCGCGTACAACGCCGACCAGCGCCGGCGCGTGGGCTTCCACGGGCTCGATCTGTACAGCCTCTTCACGTCCATCGGGGCGGTGCTCGCGTACCTCGACGACGTCGACCCGGACGCCGCGAAGGTCGCGCGTCACCGTTACGGCGCGCTCACGCCGTGGCAGAAGGATCCAGCGGCGTACGGCGAGGCCGTGCTCGTCGGTCGCTACGAGAGCTCGGAGGCCGCCGTGGTCACGATGTTGCGCGACATGCTCGAGAGGCGCATCGACTACGCGCGGCGCGACGGCGAGCGCTTCTTCGACGCAGCCCAGAACGCTCGCGTCGTCGCCGACGCCGAGCGCTACTACCGCGCGATGTACTACGGCTCGGCGACCTCGTGGAACCTGCGCGACGCGCACATGTTCGACACGCTGCGCGCGCTGTTCTCGTTCTACGGCCCGGAGTCGAAGGGGATCGTCTGGGCGCACAACTCGCACGTCGGCGACGCGCTCGCCACCGAGATGAGCGCGCGCGGCGAGCACAACGTCGGCCAGCTCTGCCGGATCGCGTACGGCGAGTCGGCGTACATCGTCGGCTTCGGGACGGATCACGGAACGGTCGCGGCGGCCTCGAACTGGGACGAACCGATGGAGCGCATGCGCGTCGTCCCGGCGCGCAGCGGCAGCTACGAGCGCGTCTTCCACGAGAGCTCCGTCCCCGCGTTCGCGCTCGCCCTCCGGCGTCCGATACGCCGCGCGGTGCGCGACGAGCTCGAGTCGCCGCTCCTCGAGCGCGCCATCGGCGTCGTCTATCGCCCGGACACCGAGCTCCAGAGCCATTACTTCCAAGCGATCCTTCCGCGGCAGTTCGACGAGTACGTCTGGTTCGACGAGACGCACGCCGTCCGCCCGCTCCCCGCGCCCGCGCGCCCGAGCGCCGACCTGCCCGAGACGTATCCGTTCGGAGTCTGACATGGCCGACGCGCGCACGTCAGCGGCTCGCCAGCTGATGACCGCCTTCGCCGAGCGGACGCGGATCGGCTCGCGGGGCCAGGGCCGCCGCTACCTGTGGACCGATGCGTTTGCAGTATGCAACTTTCTCGCGCTCGGAGACGACGCGCGCGCCGTCCGGCTCGTCGACGACGTACACCACGGCCTCGGCCGCTTTCGCGACGACGACGAGCGCACGGGCTGGATCAGCGGCGCGAGCGACGCCGAAGGCGAGGCCCACCCGACGCGCGGCGGGCTCCGCATCGGCAAGCCGCTCGGCGAGCGCGGTCCCGGCGAACCGCTCGATCCGGACGCCGAGTGGGACCGCGATGGCCAGTACTTCCACTACCTCACCAAGTGGGCCCACGCGCTCGACCGCGTCGCGCGCGCGACGCGCGAGCCGAAGTACCACGCGTGGGCGCGCGAGCTGATGGACGCGGCGCACCGCGCGTTCGTCCACGGGCCGCGCGGGCGCAGACGAATGGTGTGGAAGCTCAGCACCGACCTGTCTCGTCCGCTCGTCGCGTCGATGGGCCAGCACGATCCGCTCGACGGCTTCGTGACGTGCGCCGCGCTCGACGCGACGGCGAGCGAGCTCGGGACGGCGAGGACGCCGAACCTCGCGGGCGCTGCAGCGGACTTCGCCGAGATGATCCGGCCCGAGGGGCTCGCGACGGCCGACCCGCTCGGTCTCGGCGGGCTCCTCTTCGACGTGTGGCGGCTCGTTCGGATCGACCCGGTGAACGATGAGCTCGTCGCGTGGTTGCTCGAGGCGGCGATGGATGGCTTGCGCGAATATCTCGCCCGGTCCGAGCTCCTCGCGCCCGCCGATCGTCGCCTCGCGTTCCGCGAGCTCGGCCTCGCGACGGGTCTCGCGGGGATGTCGGCGCTCGCGGCGAGCCCTCGGATAGCGCGCCTCGGCGATCGCGCGAGGGCGTCCGTCATCCGCCTCGCGCGCTACGCGCCGCTCCGCGCGGAGATCGAGTCGTTCTGGCTGATGCCGGCGCACCGACGAGGCGCGCTCTGGGTCGAGCACGAGGACATCGACGACGTCATGCTCGCGACGAGCCTCGTCCCAGAGGGCTTCTTGGGTTCGGACCTCGCGTCGCTCGCGTCCGTGCCGCGCGAGCCGAGCGACGACGTACTCGTTTGAACTGGAATCGAGGGCGCGCTGCGATAGAACACCGCTTAGAGGTCATGCGCACACTCGATTCCGACGACGGCAACACCGACGTAACCGGAGAGGTCGTAGTGAATCAGTAACTCTCCGAGCAGTCGAATCGCCGTATCGGCCGCGGCCCACGAGAGCACACCGACCGACAAGTTCCAGTCGTCGTAGCCACCGCGGTGACCGCAACACGGACCGCCGCCGATACCGTTGACCTCGATGCCGCGCGCGCGAAGCTCGTCCGCCAATTCGTGGAGGACGGCCCCAGGCGCAATGATCGGGCACTCGCTCGCTCCCGATGCGGATGGAAGCTCGCGGCACCCTTGATTGAAGCCGCCGTGCGGGTCGCGCTCCGTTCCGATTCGGCGCTTGGTGCCGCTGCCGGCGACGCGAATGAACGAGCCGCCCCTGCAGACTTGCGGTTCGCCGACGGAGATTCCCGCAATCTGCGGCCGGGCGTAGCTCGGCGGAGGTGGGGACGCTAGGACACCGCAGTGGTCGAGCTCAGCGAGCGGTAACCGGGGCGCCGCGTGTGGGGCGTGCGTCACGCATGCGAGGGAAAGGCTCGACAAGGCCCACGCCGCTCGTGCCTTCGCCGTCACGAGGTCATCCAGGCGGACGCAAGACGCGCTGCGCGTCGTCCTCTTCGGCGTCGTCCTTCACCCAGTGCGCCGCGTGCCGCTCCCACCTGCCGTTCGCCTCGACCCACTCCGGCTGGATGAGCACGAAGCCTGGGCGCGCTTTTTCCCAGTGACCCTCGGTCCACGTCCAGTGGCCGCTCGCGTAGTGCCACTCGCCCTCTTGCCAGACGCTGCCCGGTGCGAGCGGCGCCGGCGGGACGCGCAGCGGGAGCGGCGGCGGCGCGGCGTTCGACGGCGCCGTGTCGTCGTTCGGCTCGACGTCGGTCACCGGTGGGACGACACCGTTCGCGCGGCGGTCGAACACGCGCCGCCCCGCGAAAACCGCGAAAGCGCCCACGGCGACGGCGATCACCCACGGCGCGAATCGTTGGAGCTGCATCAGCTCGTGAGCATAGCGACATGCCCGCTCGCGTCGGCCGCGACAAGACGCTTTCCGTCCGGGTGCCACACGAGCTTCGTGATGGCGTCGCGCAGAAACGCAAAGCGGACGGGCTTCGTGCCGCGGCGGGGCTCCCACACGAGGATGCCCATGTCGTCGGCGCCGCTCGCGAGCTGGCCGGAGCGCGGCGCGAACGCGAGCGCCGTGCAGAGCGCCAGATGACCTTCGAGCTGCTTCGGTGGTTTTCCTTCCGGCCCCTTGCCCTCGAACGCCCACACCGTGACGGTCGCGTCGCCCGCTGTCGCGAGCATCGTCGCCTTGCCGTCCCAAGCGAGCGCTTTCGGTTTGAACGGATAGCCGCGCATCTCGGAGTCGTTGCCGGTGGACAGGCGCCAGAAATGGACCGACGCGTCCTGGCTGCCGCACGCGATCACCGCGTCGTCCGGGCTCCACGCGATGGAGACGAGCGAGCCCTTCCACGCGAGGTGGCGCGCGCGCGCGCCGGTCTCGACGGTCCAAAGGTGCACGCCGCCGTACGAGCACGTCGCGATCTCGCGGCCGTCGCTGCGCCACGCGAGGCCCCCGACGGTGCTCGGGTGAGCCTCCGTCTCGAGGCGCGGCTCGCCGCGCGCCGTCCACAAGCGAAGCACGCGCCCCGACGAGGTCGCGAGGAGGCGACCATGCGGCGCCCACGCGACGTGATCGACCCAGCCGCCCGTGCCCGGCAGCTCGGCGATCGCTTCGCCCCGGGCGTCGAAGAGGCGCGCGCGGCCGTCTTGACCGGAGCTCGCGAGGATGCCGTCGCGCGAGAACGCGACCGCGAGCGCGCTGCCGGCATGCGCGGCCGCGCGCCAGCGCACCTCGCCGGTCGCCGTGGCGAAGCACACCACCTCGCCGCCGCCGAGCGCCGCCGCGACGAGCGCCCCGTCGGGGGACATCGCGAGATCGACGACGTAGTCGTCTGCATCGAAGCGCCACGCGCACCCGAGCTCGGTCTTCCCCGGAGCGACCGCGCTCACGCCTGGCATCGCTCGAAGCCCTCCGTCAGCGCAGCGCGGTCGAGGTTCTTGCCGATGAACACGATCGCGCTCGAGCGCTCCGCGTCTCCCCACGGCTTGTCCGCCCGGCCGTCGAAGAGCATGTGGACGCCCTGAAACACGAAGCGCTCGTTCTGGCCGGCGATGTCGAGGATTCCCTTCATGCGGAAAATGTCAGCGCCCTTTTCGCGCAAGAGCACCGAGAGCCACGCGTCGAGCTTCTTGCGATCGAGCGGGCGCTCGAGTCGGATGCCGACCGACGTCACGCGATCGTCGTGCGAGTGACCGGGGGCGAACGCCTTTTCCCACGACGGCGCGATGGCGCCGCGCGGACCCTCGAAGCGCAGGCCGTACTCCGAGGCGAGGTGCTCGGTGTAGAGTGCAACCTTTCCGTTTTTCGGGACACGCAGAGCGTAGCGCTTGGTGCCCGGCGGCCGGACGTCGAGCGTGACGACCTGGTCGAAAGGGATCGACCCGGACGGCGCCGCCCACGCCTTCGCGGCCGACCACGCGCGGACCGCGCGGTCCTGGACCGGTCGCGCCGTGACCCTCTCGCCGGAGACGAGCGGCGCGAAGAGAACGTCCATGCTCTCGTCCGGGCCGTCCTCGAGCACGAGCGTGTACGAGCCTTCGACGAGGTCGAACGTGGCGGCCCACTCGAAGGGCAGCTCCGGCTCGAGGAACGTGGGCTTGGTCTCGAGCGCGCGATCGAGGTCGAATCCTCCGACGTCGAGCACGTCACCGATCGGGATCTCGGCGTGAACGGCTCGCCGCATGCGCGCCATCGCATTCATGCTCCGGACGCGTGCCTCGAGCGCGTCGAGCTCGGCCGGGGAGGCGAGATCCGCCTTGTTGAGGACCAGCACGTCGGCGAAGGCGATCTGCTCTTTGCACTCGTTCGAGTCCTCGATGTGGAGGCTCACGTGCTTGGCGTCGACCATGGTCACGATGCCGTCGAGGGCGAAGCTCGAGGCGATCTCGTCGTCGACGAAGAAGGTCTGGGCGACGGGGCTCGGGTCGGCCAGGCCGGTCGTCTCGACGAGCACGTGATCGAACTTGTCGCGCCGCTTCATGAGCCCGCCGAGGATGCGGATCAGATCGCCGCGAACGGTACAGCAGATGCAGCCGTTGTTCATCTCGAAGACCTCTTCGTCGGCATCGATGACGAGCGCCTGGTCGATCCCGATCTCGCCGAACTCGTTCTCGATGACGGCGATGCGCTTGCCGTGCTGCTCGGTGAGGATGCGATTCAACAGCGTCGTCTTCCCGGAGCCGAGGAATCCGGTGAGCACGGTGACGGGAATTTTCGACGACATCGAGAGACCTCCTTCAACTTCGGATGACGATCGCAACGCCGAGACCCATGCTCGCGAGCGCGGCGAGCGCGATGAACGCGTGCGGCACGAGCCCGTGTCGGCGCAGCCCCCAGCGCAGCGGGACGGACAGCGCGACGGTCAGAAGGACCATGCCGGCCACCGTGCCCGCGCCGAACAGCGCGAGATACGTGAGGGCGCCCGCCCGCGAGGAGATGGTCGTGAGCGCGAGCAGCGACACGCCCGCGGAGCCCGCGAGGCCGTGGACGACGCCGATGAGCATCGGACGCCAGCGCGCGACCGCAGCCCGCGGCCGCCGGAGTCGCGCGAGGGTCTGGGCGCCGAGCACGACGAGCATCGCGGCCACGGCGATCTCGGCGAAGCGCTCCAAGCGCGGCGGCATGCGCACGTCGAGCGCGATCACCGCGACGCCGAGCGCGGCGAAGGTGATCGTGTGCCCGAGCCCCCAGAACGCCGCGAGCCGCGCGGCGCGCGCCTTGGTGGGCTCGCGATGGAGCATCGTCCCGATGGCCGCGACGTGGTCGGCGTCCGTCGCGTGACGAAGCCCGAGCACGAAGCCGAGCACGACGGCCCACGCGAGCGTCATGAGTCGGGTCCTCCGGCGGTCGCCATCAGGACGAAGCGACGCTCGCCGCGATGCTCGATCGGGGGCGAGCGATGCACCGCGCCTCGCCCTGCGGCGGTCGCGTCGCGCGACCCTTTCAGCATGAGCACGTCGCCGGGTCGCGCGCGTCGCACGCCGTCCGGACGGCGCACGATCTCCGCGTTCGCCGCGGCCGGCGACCGGATCCGGCGCGCGAGCGCGGCGCGATCGACGTCGGCCTCGTCGAGCCACTCGGTGCCGGGCCCGACGTACGTCGTCACCATGCGCAGCGCTACCGCGTCGACGTGGAACTTTCGACACTGGTCTTCGCGGACGACGCCGAGGAAGAGACGCACGACGCGAGCCGGTACGATGGCGTCGAAGTACGCGAGGAGCATCGACGCGTCGAACGCAACCGCGTCGCGGACCGCGTCGGGCAGCACGGCGACGGCGCGCTCGATCGGCGGCGCCTTCGCGGGCACGACCTCGTCGAACGGCTCCACGTCGGCCTCGTGGGTCCACTTCGCGAGCTCCGCGGCGAGGCGAGGCGCGATCTCGCGACGCCAGACCGTGACGTCGACGCCGGCGTGCCGCACGCGCGCGAGCACGGAGGGACGATCCGAGCCGCAGAACGACGGAGCGATCGCAGCCGACACCAACATCGCGCCAGGCGTGTTATCGCGATGCCAATGCTCATGCAATCAAATTGCAATACCGACGACACTTCCACAAGTTCGAAGACGTCGAACCGAGCGCCGGCTTCAACGAACGTACGTGCGGAGCACCTCGACGAGGTCCGCCGCAGCACGCGCGCGTTTGCCGTCGCCGTCGGGGTCGACGATGTGGTCGCGCACGTGCCCTTCCAGCACGAGGCGCGCACGCAGCCGCGTCCACCCAGCGGAGGTTGTTGGCCTTCACCCTTGCGCCTACGAGCGACTTGAAAGAATAGATCTATGCTTGCGGTCGTTCAGCGGAGGTAGACCTGGAAAGGGCCAGAGATGAATCGGAACGTGCCAGTCAGTCCCGAGTCGGTCGACCGTCAGGAGAGTCCGGTGAGCAAAAGACCCCTTCAGAGCCTGGAGATCGCGATGATCCTGGCCGACGCGGTCACGGTCCGACGGATCACCGTCTGTCATGACGGGAACATCACCATGTTCATGATGCCGTACGCGGCCGCGTTCGTGGCGGCATCCTTGGAGTACTTCCGCGCGTGTGGCATGGCGAAGGGCTCGCTCGGCGAGCATGAACAGCGAGTTTGGCGTGCGCGTCAGAGCGTGAAACTCTTGGACGAACGAGGGGTATTACCACGCGCTCGGCTCGATCGTTTGGGCGGAATCGTGGCAGCTCATCGGCGCGAGTTTGTCGACCGGCACCAAGGCCTACTCAGGCCTGTCCAACGGTTTCTGCAACCCGACCTTGGGCTTTACTTCCAGGGTGAAGATCTCGTCGCAACGACCCACCATCTCACCAACCACTTTGGGTTCGACGACGCGCGCATCGACGCGATGGGAACGATCGCCCTTGGAGACGACAACGCGACACAGCAGGAGTTCGCGCGGGTGATGGGCGAGTACATCGCAAACGTCTTGGAGAAGTTCGGTCAGGAGCTGAAGCCGCCCAGTCGGGCCACGCCAACGATCCAGTCGCGCGACGTCAAATCTCGACACCTCTACGGGCGACTTGTTCTTGATGCCACCGGAGACGGTGCAGCGATGGCCCTGGCTTCAGCGCTGGCGACCGCGAACCTGGCACGTGTCACGCTCCCGAAGATCTTGTCGTCGACGGACGATATCGAGGAAGCATTCCTGGCGAAGTGGACGATCGTTTCGCTTTTTCACGCGAAGTCCGCCATCGAGATTGTGCTCAGCCAACACCATCGTCGCGAGGTGCTTCGTCCGAACATCGTGACATCGCTCGTCGCGTTGCAGCGGCGCTTGCGGTCTTTGGGCGAACAGCGACCGCTTCGCAACGTGTTGATGCACTACGCGATCGATGACGTCGACCTGAGCGGCGACAACACCCTCGCTCGGCTGATCGCCGTCATGTCACGTCGGCCGTATCGGGACTTCAGGCGTGGTGTCTCCGATGCGCTCCTGGACTTGGCTACAACGCTGCAAGTCTGCATCTTCGGCGACGGCCCGACTGTCGCTGCGTAGGTGGACGTTGGACGAATACGTTCGCAAAGTTTGCGAACGAAAAGCGGACCTCGTCGATCAGGGTTGGCAAAACACGCGCTCTGGAGGGACAGAGAGGTCGGTTTCGACCGGGTAGAGGTGAGCGAACCGTGCGCAAACCGATAGGGCAAACGTGGCGCACTGGCGAGCGCGCTTGAGGGCGCCGAGCTCCGCGCTCGTCGCGACGATGAAGGCGACGACCGCCGCGGCACCCGGCCGGAGCTGCGTGTGCAGCCGCAGTACCTCGGGTCGCGTGTGGTAACGAACGCGGGATGCTCGAACAAGGTGAGCTGGTGGGGTGAGATCCTTCGCGAAAGCCAGGCCCTCGCGCACGTCACCATCGAAGTGCATTCGCCCACTTGACTGGCCAGCCGGGCCGTGGAAGAACGTCATTACTTCACTAAGTGTTGAACTAATGAATCGTCCCCACCGGCCCCACGCCCCGCGAACGCGGACGAGCCCTCCCGTCCCGGACTCGGCGTTCGAACGCGCTGCGGCGATTTTCCGCGCGGCCGGCGACGTCCCGCGGCTGAAGATCCTCGAGCGCCTCTCCGAGGGCGAGTGGTGCGTGAGCGAGCTCGCCGAAGCCAGCGAGTCCGGCATGTCGACCGTCTCGCAGCAGCTCCGGCTGCTCCGCGCCGATCTCCTCGTCACGCGAAGGCGCGAGGGCACGCATGTCTACTACGCGCTCGCCGACGACCACATCCGAGACCTGATTCGAACCGTCCTGAGTCACGCAAGCGAAGGAAACGAAGGAGAACACCATGGCACACGACACCCACGAAAAGCACGCACACGCGCACGGTGACGGCTGCGGTCACCCGAAGGTGCAGCACGACGATCACTTCGACTACCTGCACGATGGGCACCTGCACCACGTCCACGGCGACCACGTCGACGAGCACCAAATCGCCGATAGCGCGACGAACCCCGCGAAGTGCGCCCCGCACTCGTGCGGCAAGCACGACGGCGCGCACACGCATGGCGCGAACTGTGGGCATCCCGCGATCCCGCACGCCGGTCACGTCGACTACGTCGTCGACGGGCACCTCCACCACGTCTGCGAAGGGCATTGCGACAACCACGGCGCCATCAGCTTTGCGTGAGCCACCGGCGCGGGCCGCCTCGTAGAATGTCGGCAGCCGTGAGCAATACGACGCACGCTGCGGCGGCCCACTCCCAAGACCGGTGAACGTGCTCGCCGACGGCGTGCAGCGGCGGACTGTGGAGACGCACGGCGATCGAAATCCCGATGACGATGCCCACGACGAAGAGCAACCTCGGCACGTGCCGGAACAACCACGCGAACGAGGCGAGCAGAATGGGAAGGACCATCGTGGCCGGCGCTCCTTTGTGGACGAGTAGCGTCGCGCAGAGCGTGGCACCCGCGCCACGCAGCCACGGCGTGAACACGATCAGCGTCACGCACCCAGCCAGCAGCGCCGAATGAGCGAGCGCGCCGCTCGGAAGCGCCGCTTCGGCCCCGACGCAGACGAGGACACCGAGGACGTACGACCGCCGCTCGACGACCGCAGCGTCTCGCGTCGATGCACGCGCGTACCAAGCGATGGCCGTCTGCGTCATGGCGATGAGCGCGGCCGCCCGCACCCCGAGGATGGGGAAGGCGACGGCGATCGCCGCCATGTCGATCGCGCACACCCACGAGCGCGTCGTGCGGCGTAGCGCGGCGGCGATGGCGAGCGCCGAAAGAGCGTAGGGAGCCGTCTCGAGAAAGAGGGGCACGAGCGCCCCCGAGACGGAGAGCTCGTGCGGCTGCGCGGAGAAGAAGATGCGTCGGGGGCTCGGCACGAGGAGAACGGCCGCCACCGACGCGAGGAAGAGCGTTCCCGACGCGGCGGCGAGAGCCGGCGACATCTCGTGGCGCTCGTGCGAGTGCGTGACGAGCCGGAGCATGGCGCCGAGGCCGAAGCCGAGCGCGACGTGAACCGCGCCGTCCGGCGCGTGGGCGAGTAGCTCCCGACCGGCGAGCGCGCCGACGATCGTCGCGGCTCCGAGGAAGCACGCTCGAAGCATCGCGCTCCGCAGGCCCCGCGTGGGCACGTACGTGGAGCCCACGAAGAGGCCCTCCGGCAGCTTGTGGAAGACGAGCGCGCCGGCGAGCGTCGCTTGCGCCGTTGGGGCCCCGGCGCTCTTGAACGCGATCGCGAGGCCCGCGCCGTCGAGGAACGCGTGAACGGCGAGCGGCGGCAGGACCACCGCCTCCGCGAGCCGTGTGGAGTCCGTGTGCGCGTACGATTCGACGAGGACGCACACCCCGAAGCCGGCGGCGAACGCCCCGACGGCCCACGCGCCGCTCTCGAGCGCGACGTGCGGCAACAGCCTCGCAACGATGATCGTCGGGAGGAGCCCGAGCGTGGCGGCATCGAAGAGTGCGCGCGCCCAACCGTGCCGGCGAGCCGCGCCGGCGATCAGGGGACCGACGAGCAAAGCGACGGTCGACAGCGCCACCGCGACGAGAAACACGCGGCTAGCGTACTACGATTGGCGCGCACGCCTCGTTACTAATGTCATTCATGACAATATAAAAATATGGAAGTGTCGTGAATCGTCATTTCCATAATTGAATAAGTCACGACGATGAGCGCCTCGCGCGATGCGTCGGAAAATCACGGAGGCGAGGGATAGTTCCGCTTCACGAAGCAGAGCCCGTCGGAGTTGAGGTGCCCCTGGGTGCTCTGGTCGTACGTGGCGAAGTCGTAGTAGTCGCGGAGGCCCGTCGCCGGATCGCTTCCGGTGGCGTGCGGAACGCTCTGCGGGTCGAACGACATGGCGCCGTTGAACTGCGGATGCACGTCGGTGGGAGGAGCGATGCAGTAGCGCCACTGGAGCGCGTTGCCGAGCGCGTCCTTGACGGCCGTGTAGTCGACGCCCTTTTCCATGTCGAGGGTGACGGTCGGCGTTCCGGCGTCCGCCTGTCCCGCGAGCTGCGCGGCGAACTGATCGAAGTGCGCGGGGGAGTCGTGAAGGACGCTGTCCCAGAACGGGTGGTCCGTGTGGATCGTGACCTGGCCGATGACCGACTGATTCGGCAGGAACGCGATGCCGCGCTCGTGCTCTTCGTTCGCCAGCGGCGTGGCCGGATCGTTGTCCGGGTTCTGGCAGTTGACGTAGGTCGTCGGCGACTTGAAACAGAGGTTGAACTTGATGGTCTTGGGCCACGTCGCGTAGACGGCGTCGTCGTTGCACGTCGGCATGGGCCCTTGGTCGCCCTTGAAGGTCGCGGTGCCCACGTAGAGGATCCCGCAGCCCTGGCTGATCATCGTCTGGTAGTCGGACTGGCCAGCCGCATCGAGGTTGACGTTCATGGTCGAGCGTCCGTCGCAGGTCTTCGCCGTCGCCGGGATGACGTCGAAGCCGAACGCGTAACGCGTACCGTCGGTGGCGAACGGCGCATCGCCGTTCTTGTTCTGCTTCGTGAGCGCGACGATGGGCGCGGCCTCTTCGCCGCCACCGCCTTTGCCGGGCAGATAGCTCGGATCGCTGTGAGACAGATCGACGGCCCACGGCCCGTCCGCCTCGGCGACGAGCTTTCCCGTCTGCGATTCATCACCCTGATTGAGGTCCGGGTTTTCGGACAACGTGATCTTGTCGATGGTGACGAGGAGACGATCGAAGTGCACGTCCCAGCCGTCGACGAACGCAGGGTCCCCGTCGTTGACCGGCGGAAAGGCATAGCCGGTGAGCGCGAGCTCCTCGCCCGAGGCGGCGAACAGGATGCCGCCACCGCCTGGATCGGTCGGGGCCGTGAAGCTCGCCAGGCTGCCGGTCGTTGCTCCGCCGTCGCACGTCGTCGTGCCGTCGTTCGATACGTCGTTCGACACGTCGGGGCCGCCGCCGTCGGGACCAGCGTCGCCTCCGGCCGGGTTGTTGTTCGAACACCCCGCGCTGAGCGCGAAACCAGCGGTCGACAAGGCCAAAGCCAATCCAACTACAGCTCGCATCGAAGCCTCCTTACGATTCGCCATTTCCACAATTGCAAAAGCGTCGTTGATTCGCAACTCTGTTGCAAGAATGATCTAGTTACAAGACGCTGATGCCGCAAGCGTTTTGTTGGCCCGCGCCCCGAGCGAGGCGGTCAGGATCGCTCGAGCGCGGCGCGAACCCACTCGGACGCCGCGTCGTCGGCGAGCGCGTAGTAGATGTGCTTTCCCACGCGACGGCGGCTCACGATGCCCTCCGCACGCAGCAGCCGAAGCTGCTGCGAGACCGTCGACATCGGCGTCGCCGTTTCGGACGCGAGATCGCCCACGCAGCGATCGCCGGAGAGTAGACGCTCGACCAACCGAATGCGCGACACGTCGCCGAGCGCCCGAAAAAGCGCTGCTGCGCGCTCCACCGCTCGCTGGGGGGCGACGTGGTCGCCGACCGCCGCGTGCCCGCTGGGAGCGCACGCCTCCGAGCTGCTCCCCCGTCGCTTCAAAGGCTAGGCTCCCATGAAAACGAGTAGGTCCCCGACGAGCGCAGGTTCGAATAGAGATTGATGCTCGGCTGCGTGTAACCCGCCGACGTCGGGTCGTCGCTGAAACCGTAGGTGCTCGAAAACTTCGCGAGCTGGGAGAAGTCCACGTTCACGAACAATCGCTTGGCGTCGATGCGAACGAGCAGGCCGCCGGTGGATTGGACCGAGACCGTCGTCGGGATGGGCGAGACGATCCGCTGCTTGCAAATGGGGTTTCCGCCGGTCGTTTGATTCTTGGGGACGCGGTTCGTCCCTATCGTGATGCTCCCTTCGAAGGGGATGTTCGCGCCGGCGTCGTCCGTCGCCGTTCCGGCGACGACGAGTATCTTCGTCACGTCGCTCGTCGAGTCGATGTCGCCGCCCGTGAGCCAGACCTGACCGACCAACGTCGGATAGGTCGACCCATGGCCAGGCGTCGGGAAGAGCTGCGGCGCAGGAGAGAGCAGATCGACGTCGACGCCGGAGGGGCCGCCGTCGACGGGCGTCCCGAGCACCTCGGCCGTGTACGTCCCCGGAAGGATGCACTGCGTGTCCTGCGAGCCCGAGACCGGGGCGCTCTGATTGAGGTAGACGGCGCCGATGTGGAGCGTCGCCTGGGTCAGAACGACGTGCCAGACGTGGCCGTCGGTCGTCGACTCGTCGAAGGCGACCGGCGACGTGATGTCGGCCGCGCCGGCGGCGGCGGCGGGGAAGTCGAAGAGCTGATACTCGGTCGTCCCGACGCACGCCGGGGCCGAAGCGGCCGTGACGACGCCCAATGCGCAAACGAGCGCGTACGGCCTCATGTCTTGCCTCCGAATCGCAGCGTGAGGCTCCCGAAAATCCCGAGAGGCGGCCCCGCGGAGAACATGCGCTCGGGCACGAGCGTCGGCTGCGACTGGCTGTGGTAGTCGGACGCGAAGTTGTACTCGCCGAGCCGGTACTGATTGTTGGTGATGTTGGTGCCGGTGACGCCGATCTCCACGTTGCGCCACGCGAAGGTGAGCGTCGCGTCGACGGTGAAGATCTCGTCGCTGCGCTGTCCGAACGGCAGCGGCCGCGGCCCGACGTACGTGACGCCCGCACCGACGGACGCCTTGATCCTGCTGCCCGCGATTCGTATCGGCAGGTCGCCGTAGACCGCCGTGTCCGAGCGGAAGACGACGCCCGGCACGTACTCGACGAGGAGGTGGGTGTCGTCGTAGGTCGAGCTGACGAGCGTCAGGTTCACCGACTCGTCGAAGCCGACCGCGGATCCGAAGACGTGTTCGCTCCGGAGCCTCGCGGCGCCGAGCCATCCGTTGCGCGTCGTGCCGACGCCGATGACGTTGCGCCCTTCGGTCTCGCTGAAGATCAGGTCTTTGTCGACGTGCGTCTGAAAGAAGACCGAACGCGCGATGAGCAGCGTCTCTTGCCCGAACTCCCGCGTGTAACCGACGCCTCCCTCGGAGGCGAGGACGCTCGCGAAGGGTGTGGTCACGTTCTGCGTGACGTACCCGGGATCCACGGACCGCACGCCGCTGCCCACGCTGCCCGAGAACGTGAAGCCGTCGAATGGGCCGAGGATCAGCGAGCCGCGCGGCATCGTCGCGATGCTCGCCGTGCTCGTCCGCTGATTGGGAAGG
>Ga0335082_10001489_pt1 | contig 24995 bp, 25 predicted proteins | sample Lox_Sample_41_FD_206718 | JGI IMG/M metagenome (GOLD analysis project Ga0335082, IMG submission 206718) | Soil microbial communities from Loxahatchee National Wildlife Refuge, Florida, United States - Lox_Sample_4.1 | ecosystem: Environmental > Terrestrial > Soil > Wetlands | place: USA... | reverse complement strand
CGGTGATCGGGCCCTTGATGCTGAGCAGGGCGTTGGTCGCGAACTTCCCGACGAGGAAGCCCATCTGCGCGAACGCCTGCGGGGCGATGGTGGGGTGGGTGTACTTCGTCAGGATCTGGAACATCAGCGCGGAGTCCGGGCCGACGCTCGGGTCGACGTTGCTGAACTCGTTGTCGATCCAGAGGTGACCGTCGAACGCCGGCGAGAACTGGCTCGACATGAGCGTGTTCGCGATCGGGGTCGACGAGCCCCACAGCACCTTGCTGACGATGCCCTGCGCCTCGGCGGCCTTCATGAACGCCGGAGCGGTGTCGGGGGTGAAGTCGAGCAGGATGCCGCCGCCGTCACCGGCGAACTGGTACATCTGGATCAGCTGCGAGGTCGCGTCCGTGACCGGCAGGTGGGTCGGATAGATCTTGACCGGGATCCCCGCCGCCTTCGCCACGAGCGCCGGTCCGCCGTCCGCGTACGCCGAGATCGTGTCCGGCGAGGCGATCGCGAGCTTCTTGGCACCGGCCTTGACGAGCGCCTGCGCCGCGCCGACGTTGCTGTAGCGCGGGCCCGAGTTGACCTCGGCGAAGGACGGGGTGCTATAGCACTCGGCCTGGACGCCGGCGCCGATGACCACGTAGCCCTGGCTCTTGTAGTACTTCCAGTTCGTGCCGCACTCGGCGAAGCTCGTGTTGCCGACGACGCCGACGACCTTGTCGCTCTGGATCAGCTTCCGGGCGAGCGCGGCCTCCTGGGCCGGGTTGAGCTGCTCGTTGTAGAGGACGTAGTGGATCGGGCGGCCGTTGATGCCGCCGTTGTCATTGACGCAGTCGAAGTACGCAGCGGCCGTCTTGCCGATCGTCGTGAAGTCGACGCCGGGGATCAGCATGTCGATGCCGCCGAGCTTGATCGGCGCGCCCGTCGCCTTCTTGCCGTTGCCCAGCCCGCAGGGCGATTTCGCCCCCGCCGCGGTCGAGCCGACTGGGGCGTGTGAGCCCGTGGCCCACGTGGCCACCATCAGCGCCACAAGGCCGCTGGCCACGAGCGCAACACCGAAAACGATCTTCGTCGATCTCATCAAGTGTCTCCTCGATTCTCGTAGGACTGAGCCAGATGCCGGTTCGACGCGGCGGATGCCGCGACCCCCTCAGGTCAGGATCTCGTCAAGTGCGCCCTCCTCGCGTCGGATACCTCCCGGGGGGAGCTGTGGCGCGGGTGCAGCGAGCCGTCTGACCGTAATTCGGCGCGAGACGGCGAGTCAAGCTGTGGCGGGAAGCCTGCCGGCGCTCCCACGCGGTCGATCGACCCGGGGACCCGGTCGCCGACCCTGAGCGCCTCTCGCGTTCGATTCACCCCGCCTCCTCCCTCGACTTCGTCATCGCACCGTCACCTCTGCGCTGCCGGTTAGACGCATTTGGCGGCCGTTTGCTAGGCCCGTTTCCATCTGCGCCGCACGCTCGTGTCCCGGATAGTAGACGAGTGTCTTGACGTATGGAACACTGCCGGGCAGGGTAGAAGCAAGTGTCGGCGCGCTGAGCGGCCAGAGACAAGGAGACAATCGAGATGGCAACCGAGATCCGCGAGACCACCGCAAACCAGCTCTTCATCGGCGGCGAGTGGGTAGCCGCGGAGGGCGGTCGCACCTTCGAGGACCGCGACCCGTTCAGCGGCGAGGTCCTCGTCGAGGTCGCCGCCGGGTCCCGCGACGACGCACGGCGCGCGATCGATGTCGCAGCCGCCGCGGCGCCGGCCTGGGCGCAGGCCCCTCCGGCCGCGCGCCAGGGGTTCTTCCTCAAGGCCGCAGAGATCCTCGAGGGCCGGCAGGACGAGGTCGTATCGCTTCTCGCGCGCGAGACCGGCTGCACGTTCGGGATGGGGATGTTCCAGACGCACTTCGTGCCCGGGCTGCTGCGCCAGGCCGCCGCGCTCGCCTACGCGCCGCTCGGCGAGGTGATCCCGTCCGACACGGGCGCCTTCGCGATGGGGCTGCGCCGCCCGGTGGGCGTCGTCGGCGCGATCGCGCCGTGGAACGTCGCGTTGATCCTCTCCGCCCGCTCGATCGCCGCACCGCTCGCGCTCGGCAACGCGGTCGTGCTGAAGCCGTCCGAGTGGTCGCCGGTCTCCGGCGGGCTGATCTGGGGCGAGATCTTCGCGGAGGCGGGGCTCCCGGCCGGCGTCCTGAACATCGTCACGCACGCGCCGGGCGAGGCGCAGGGGATCGGTGACGAGCTGATCGAGAACCCGCATGTGCGCCGGCTCAACTTCACCGGCTCGACGGGCACCGGGCGCAGGCTCGCGGAGGCGGCCGGCAGGCAGCTGAAGCGGATCGTGCTGGAGCTCGGGGGCTCGAACCCGTTGATCGTCCTCGCCGACGCCGACCTCGACTACGCCGTGAACGCGGCCGCCTTCGGCGCGTTTCTCCACCAGGGGCAGATCTGCATGTCGGCGCGGAGGATCATCGTCGAGCGGCCGATCGCCGACGAGTTCACCGCACGGCTCGCCGAGAAGACCGCCGGGCTGAAGGCCGGGGATCCCAACGAGCACGACACGATCATCGGGCCGATCATCAACGAGCAGGCGCTCGAGGCGATCAAGGCGCGGGTCGACGCCGCGGTCGCGGGCGGGGCGAAGGTGCTCGCCGGCGGCAACGCGGTGGGGCCGTGCTACGAGGCGACGCTGCTCAGCGAGGTGCCCGGGGACTCCGAGCTCGCGCAGGTCGAGACGTTCGGGCCCGTCGCCGCGATCGAGGTCGTCGACAGCGCCGAGGAGGCGGTCGAGCGAGCCAACGCGACGAGCTACGGGCTCTCGTCGGGGATCATCACCCAGGACGCTGACCGAGGCCTCGCGCTGGCCCAGCGGATCGACGCGGGGATCGTCCACGTCAACGACCAGCCGGTCGCCGACGAGCCGCAGATGCCTTTCGGCGGCGTCAAGGACAGCGGCTTCGGCCGGTTCGGCGGCAGCGCGGTGGTGGACGAGTTCACCGAGCTGCGCTGGGTCACCGTTCAGAGCGGGTCACATCCCTTCCCCTTCTGAGCCGTGACGGTGCACGGTGTCATCTCCGCCGAGGAGGCGGTCGCCCACGTTCGCTCGGGCGACACCGTGATGGTGGGCGGGTTCGGCCTGGTCGGCGCGCCGCTGACGCTGCTCGACGCGCTCGTCGAGCATTCCGACGCGACCGACCTGACGATCGTCTCGAACAACATCGGCGAGCCGGGGCGCGGGCTCGGCAAGCTCCTCCGGCAGGGGCGGATCCGGCGCGGGATCTCGTCGTACTTCACCTCCAACCCGGAGGCGGTGGCGGCCGTGAACGAGGGCCGGATCGAGGCGACTCTCGTGCCGCAGGGGACGTTCGCAGAGGCGATTCGCGCGGGCGGCGCGGGGATCGGAGGCTTCTACACGCCGGTCGGGGCGGGCACGCTCCTCGCCGAGGGCAAGGAGGAGCGGGTGATCCGCGGCGTCCCGCATATCCTCGAGGAGCCGATCCGCGCCGATGTGTCGCTCGTGTACGCGGCCCGCGCCGACGAGCTCGGAAACCTCTGGTACCGGCGAACGGCCCGGAACTTCAACCCGCTGATGGCGTCGGCGGCGAGGGTCACGATCGCCGAGGCCGGCGAGGTGGTGCCGGTCGGCGCGCTCGAGCCGGAGTCGGTCGTGACGCCGCACCTCTACGTCGACCACCTCGTGGAGCGCGTGTGAACGAGGACATCCGCCTTCGCATCGCAGAGCGCGCGGCGCGCGAGCTCCATGCGGGCGAGGTCGTCAACCTCGGCATCGGGATCCCGAACCTGATCCCGGGCATGCTCGAGGAGGACACCGAGGTCTACCTCCACACCGAGAACGGGCTGCTCGGCGTCGGGCCGCGTCCGCTCGCCGGCGAGTTCGACCCGGACCTGATCGACGCGGCCAAGCAGCCCGTGACCGCACTCGCCGGAGCCTCGTACTTCGACAGCGCGACCAGCTTCGCGATGATCCGCGGCGGCCACCTCGACGTGGCGGTGCTGGGGGCGCTGGAGGTCAGCGCCGCCGGAGACATCGCCAACTGGGCCGTGCCCGGTAAGGACGTGCTCGGAGTGGGCGGCGCGATGGACCTCGTCGTCGGCGCGCGCCGCGTGATCGTGACGATGACGGCGACCTCGTCCCGCGGCGAGCCGAAGGTCGTCGCCGAGTGCACGTACCCGTTGACCGCTGCCGGGGTGGTCGACGTGATCGTGACCGAGCTGTCCGTATTCCGGCGGATCGACGGGCAGCTGCACCTGACCGAGCTGCTCGACGGCGCCACTCTCGACGACGTCGCCGCCGTCACCACCGCCCCCTACCTCGTCAGCCTGGAGGAGAGCCATGCCCGCTGAGACTGCGTTCCCGGAGGCCGTCGACTCCGACAGCCCCGGGGTCGACCCGCCGTTCGACTACCCCGACTACGTCGGCACCCGCCTGCGGGCGCCGAAGGAGCCGCTCGTGATCATCCCCTCGACGTTGAGCGAGCTCACGGGCCCGGCCTACGGCGAGTCCGCGGTCGGCGAGCTCGACCACGACCTCACCCGTCAGTTCCCGGGCCAGCCGCTCGGCGAGCGCATCGTCGTGAGCGGACGGGTGCTCGGCAGCGACGGCAAGCCGCTCCGCGGCCAGCTCGTCGAGGTCTGGCAGGCGAACGCGGCCGGCCGCTACCGCCACGAGGTGGACACGCACGACGCCCCGCTCGACCCGAACTTCGCCGGCGCGGGCCGCACGATCACGGACGACGACGGCTGGTATCGGTTCGTGACGGTGAAGCCGGGCTCGTACCCGTGGAAGAACCACCACAACGCGTGGCGGCCGAACCACATCCACTTCTCGCTCTTCGGCCGCGCCTTCACCGACCGGCTCGTGACCCAGATGTACTTCCCGGGCGACCCGTTGTTCGAGTTCGACCCGATCTACAACTCGATCCCGGACGAGCGCGTGCGTGAACGGCTCGTCAGCCAATTCGACCTCTCGCTGACGGAGCCCGAGTGGGCGCTCGGCTACCGCTGGGACATCGTGCTCGGCGGGCGCGAGGCGACGCCCCTCGAGGAGCCCCACGATGACTGAGACCTTCGGACGCTCACCGTCGCAGACGGTCGGCCCGTACCTGTCGATCGGACTGCTGCGCGACCTGATCACCCCCGAGGTCGTGGACCCCGCCGACCCGCGCGCGATCCGCCTCTACGGCACGCTGTTCGACGCCGCCGGCGACCCGGTGCCGGACGGGATGATCGAGATCTGGCAGGCCAACGCGGCCGGCCGGTACGCGCACCCGGCCGACGACCGCTCCGAGCCCGGGCTCGAGGACGGGTTCCTCGGCTTCGGCCGCTGCGGCACCGTCGACGGCGGGCGCTTCGAGTTCGTCACCGTCAAGCCGGGGCCGGTGCCCTGGCCGGGCGGCGGGATGCAGGCGCCGCACATCGAGGTCGGCGTCTTCGCCCGCGGGCTGCTCAAGCGGGCCGTGACGCGGGTCTACTTCCCCGACGAGGAGGCGGCGAACGCGGCCGACCCGGTGCTCTCCCGGCTCGGCGAGGCGGCGCGCGCGACGCTCGTCGCGGCGGCCGAGAGCGACGGGCTTCGCTTCGACATCCGGCTCCAGGGGCCGGGCCACACGACGTTCTTCGCGGTCTAGCCTCGCTCGAGCGCGGTGCCGCAGCGTGCAAGCGCGCTCCGCAGGCCTGCCACCTCGGCGGCGTCGAGGCCCCCGAGCATCTCCCGCTCGACCTCGTCGACGGCGCGGTCGCAGCGCGCGAGCGCCCTGCCTCCGGCTGCCGTCAGCTCGAGCCGGATCGCGCGACCGGGCGTGGGGCGCCGCCGCACGTAGCCCTGGTCGACGAGTCCGGCGAGCACCTCGCTCATCGACTGCGGGGTTATCAGCGAGCGCCGCGCCAGCTGCGCGTTGGAGAGCCCGTCCTGGGTGCGCAGCACGGACAGGGCGGTGTAGGCGGGGAGCGTCAGGCCGGCCGGCTCGACCGCGGCGCCGAGGCGCCGGCGCAGCACACGGTCGAGGCGGCCGATCACGTAGCTGAGCCGCGGCTCCACGTTCAGGGCCGCTCGTAGGCCTGCAGGCCCGGCTTGATCCGCTTCTCGTCCAGGAACTGCCCGAGCCCCTGCTCGCGGCCGTGCTCCTTGTCGAGGAACTGCGACTGCTCGACCTTCGCGTAGAGGTAGTCCTCGGCCTGGTCCCAGCTCATCGCGCCGCAGTGCTTGAAGCCGAGCTTCGCCGCGCGCAGCACGACCGGGTTCTTCGCGAGCAGCTCCCTCGCCAGCGACTCGACCTCGCCGCGGAGCTCGGCGAGCGGGACGCTCGCGTTGACCAGCCCCATCGTCGCCGCCTCCTTCCCGCCGAAGGTACGGCCCGTCATCACGTAGAGCAGGCCCGTCCGCGAGCCGACGGTGTCCGCGAGCGCCTTGCTGACGACGCTTCCCGGCGGGATGCCCCAGTTGATCTCCGACAGGCCGAACGTCGCCTCGTCCGCGGCGATCGCGAGGTCGCAGGCGACGAGCGGTGTGAAGGCGCCGCCGAAGCACCAGCCGTTGACCATCGCGATCGTCGGCTTCGCGTAGGTGCGAAGGAGGCGCCACTGCCAGTACGCGGCGTCGCGCCGCACCCGCCGCTGCACGTGCTCGGGTGCCTCGTCGACCTCGCGGAAGTACTCCCTCAAGTCCATCCCGGCCGACCACGAGTCGCCCGCGCCGGTCAGGACCAGCACACCGCAGTCGTCGTCGGCGTCGAGCGCGAGGAGCACCTCGACCATCTCCGCGTTGAGCGTCGGGCTCATCGCGTTTCGCTTCTCGGGCCGGTTCAGCTCGACCCAGGCGATCCCCTCGTCGACCTCGACGTTCACGGTCGTCCAGCGCCCGGCGTGTCCCACGGTCTCCTCCTCGCTAGCTTGTCCGGCGCCTTATATCAGGTAGCCTGATATGAGTCGAGCAGGCGGCGTGCGATCATCGGTGGAGTTGCCGCGCGCATACCTCGTCCTGGCACCGCTCGTCGCCGCGCTGGTCGTCGCCGCGCCCGGAGGGGCGCACTCGGTTCTCGAGCGGTCGACCACCGACCGGCCTGACGACATCTCGGGCCCGCAGATCCACGCCGTGTACGTCGTCCCGGCGGGTGGGACGGATCACGGGCTGGACTCGAACGGCACCATCGCCGCCTCTGTGAACAACTGGGAGGCCTGGCTGCGGGGCCAGACCGGCGGCCGCGGGCTGCGCCTCGACACCCAACGGCGCGGTCGACGTGACGTTTTTCCGCATGACCGAGACCGATGCCCAGGTCACGGCGACCGGCGCCTTCGTCCGGGACGCGATCGAGCGCGAGCTGAAGGGAGCGGGCCTCGTGAAGCCGGGAAAGCTCTACGCCGCCTACTACGACGGCAACAGCACGTTCGCCTGCGGCGGCGGTGCGTGGCCGCCCACGTTGCCCGGGATCGTCGGCGCCGTCTACATGCCGCCGACCTTCTGGAACACGGTCGGAGACCCGTGCTACGTCCCCGCGCGCTCGCTCGCCGGGATGCAGCTGATGGACTACGCGATCCTGCACGAGCTGATGCACACGATGGGGTTCGTCGCGACCTGCTCGCCCCACTTCACGCGCTCGGGCCACGTCTCCGACAGCCCGGCCGACCTGATGTACGCGGGCGACCAGGACTGGCACCCGTCAGTCCTCGACGTGGGCCGGGACGACTACTTCGACGCGCACATCCCGGGCTGCCCCGACCTCGCCGACAGCGTGTACCTCGAGGGCAACGACCCGTTCAAGCTGACGGCCGTCGTCGGCGGGCACGGACGTGTGACGAGCACTCCCGCCGGAATCGGCTGCCCGGGATCGTGCACGGCCGGCTTCGATCGCGGCTCGACGGTCTCGCTCTCCGAGCGCCCGGCCGCCGGATCGCGCTTCGTCGGCTGGAGCGGCGCGTGCTCGGCTGCGGCCGCCACCTGCTCGGTCACGATGAGCGGCGACCGGTCGGTCACCGCGACCTTCGGCGCCGTTCCGCGCCCGAAATGCAGGAAGGGCGAGAAGAGCACGAAGAAGTATCCGTGTAAGCGATAGGCAAGACCAGCGAAATCCCCGATGAATCCGCCGGAGCGCGGATTACAATTGTCAGTCTCGGGGAGGGGAATCGTGAAGCCGCATCACGTTCTCGCACCACTTGCTCTTGCAATCGCCCTGGTCTCGCTCGCAAGCCCGGCGCCATCTGCGCGCGCCGACGGCTGCCGTCACGCGGACGTCGTCTTCTACACGACCGACTCGCTCCGGTTGGCGCAGCGGCTGCACGCGAACCCGTCGCCGTGCGCCGACTACTACATCTCGGTCACGCCGAGCGGCGACCTGATCACGCCTCGCGCGATCGCCGCGACGATTCGCTCGAACGGCCCGAACTTCCACGCGATGGCTGAGGTGCGGCCCGACGAATGGGCGAAGTGGGTCACGGCTAACGGGAAGACCTGGTTCGACGCGGGCGTCGAGGCAAGGGCGCGGATGGCCACCGCGGGCTATGACGTGTCGTCCGGCGATACGTGGGCGATCAACGAGCTGAAGTCGAACGTCGTGACCGACGTCGGCACGTCCCGCGCGGACTTCCGCGAGTTCCTCCGCGGCCTCCATATGGGTAACGGCACCCCCTCGCAGGGTCTCGTCTTCGTCGCCGATCCGCTGCAGATCACTACCGATCTCACGCAGTACAAGCAGCAGCTCCAGGACTTCTTCGGCGACGGGCCGTTCTGGACCGACATGTCGCAGTACGTCCGCTTCTGGGGGCAGGAGGTCTACGCCGACGCGCGTCTCTGGGGCGTCGCCGGCTCCGACCTCTCGACCCGGCGCGACCATCTGAACGACTACCTCCAGCACGCGCTCCTTCTCGCCGAGGCGGGGCCGGGCGGCGCCGCAGCCGCGCGCACGTTCCTCGGGCACGCGTACACGCCGGTGGCGAACGCCGCGTGGCCCCAGATCCCGAACGATGCGGCAGGCACCGGCTTCGGCTACACCAACGTCACCGCCCCCGTGATGGAGGCGTTCATCGCCTCGCAGGTCGACGCGCTCCGCACCTATTCGGCTGCCGGCGCACCGTCCGGCGGGGACCGCTTCGGCTTCGCCTGGGTCCCGAAGGCCGCGAACGGGGTTCCGCCGGCCGCGACGTTCGTCGAGATGCTGGACGACCTCGCCACCGCCGTCCACAACTCGGACACCGACCCTGCGGGCGCCTGCACGGGGACGGTGTGCGACGGCACCGTCGACGGCGCCTACTTCAGCGAGGCGTGGAAGATCTTCGCCGCGTGGTCGCCGCCGACGAACACGCTCGAGGGGTCCGGCGTTCAGGTCCAGGCAGGCCCGGAGGTCACCGTCACCTTCGCGTCGGTCGGCTCGAGAGGCTCGACCCAGGCGACGGCCTCAACGACGGGGCTCCCGCCGCCGGCGGGGTTCCGGCTGCAGGCCGGCTCGCTCTACGAGGACGTCGTGACGACGGCCGGCTATACGGGCCCGGTCGACGTGTGCGTCGCCTACTCGGACGCCGACTACACAGGGCTGGCGCCCCACCTCTTCCACTACGCGGACGGGGGTTGGAACGACGTGACGACGACCGTCGACGCCGCGTCGCAGACGGTCTGCGGCCGCGTGACGTCGCTGTCGCAGTTCGTTGTCTTCGCGGGCGACCCGACGCCGCCCGTGATCGAAGCACAGCTCGACGGCACGCTGGGGACCAACGGCTGGTACACGAGTGACGTGACGGTGCGGTGGAGCGTCGGCGACCCGCAGTCTCCGATCCTCACGACCGGCGGCTGCGACGAGACCGTGATCACGTCCGACACCGGCGGCACCACGCTCACCTGCACCGCCTCGAGCGACGGCGGTACCTCGTCGGCGTCCGTGACGGTGAAGCGCGACACGGCGCCGCCGGTGCTCACCGTGCCGTCGAGCCTGACGATCGACGCGACGAGCCCCGCGGGCGCGGCGGCGACCTACACCGCGTCCGCGACCGACGCGCTCGACACCGCGCCGGTCGTGACGTGCGTCCCGGCGTCGGGCGACGTCCTGCCGATCGGGATCTCGACGGTCTCGTGCACGGCGACGGACGCCGCCGGCAACCACGCGTCCTCGAGCTTCACGGTCACGGTGAGAGGCGCCGCCGACCAGCTTCGCACCCTCGCAGCCGACACCGTCGCCGCGGTCGGCATTCCTTGGCTGCCCCGGATCGTCCTGGTCGTAGACCTCGACATCGCCCTCGCCCGCTACGACGCCTCGAACCCCGCGAGCCTGCGCGTCGCCTGCTCGGCGCTCGCCGGCTACAGCGCGCTCGTCCGCTCCCTCGTGTCGGCCCATCTCGTCTCACAGCAGACCGCTGCGCCGCTGCTCGCCGACTCCGCACGGATCCGCTCCGTCCTCGGCTGCTGAGTCCCGCCGTCACGGCGGTATCGACGCAGCGTCACGCACGTAAGACGGGAGCGATCAGCGCCTCCATCTTCGGCGACGGCGAGAGCCGCAGCTCGTCTTGGAGCAGCAGCTTGAAGCGCCGGTACTGGGCCAGAGCCTCGCTGGAGTTCCCCTCGGCGAGGTGCGCCCGGACGAGCGCGCGATGGGCGCTCTCGCGTAGCGGCTCGCTCTTCATCGCGGCGAGGCCGGCCTCGATCGCCTCGCCGAACCGCTCCGCCTCGACGAGGCGGTCGCAGAGGCACTCGAGCGCATGGACGCGGAGCTGGCGGAACCGCTCGCGCTCGACGGCGACCCAGTCGTCGTACCAGTCCGGGAGCAGGTCGAGCGAGAGCAGGAGTCCGTCCGGGCTCGGGCACTCCGGCTCGGCCGGGTCGAGGAGTCGCCGCGCCTGGGCGGCCGCCGCGTCGACGTCGACGGCGACGTCGGGCGAGAGCTGGAGCTGCTCGCCGTTCGTCTCGATGAAGCGGTGGCGCCGGTTCAGCCGCCAGAGCGCCGAGCGGAGGCTGCCGGCCGCCCGGTCCTCGCTCGAGTCGAGCCAGAGCGAGCCGGCGACGAACGGGCGCAGCAGCGAGCGCCCGTGCAGCGCGAGGAACACGAGCACGCGCTGGCCGTTCATCGGCAGTGGGATCGACTCGCCGCCGACGGAGAGGTCGAACGCGCCGAGCAGCGTGAGCCGTGGTGACCGGTCGCCTAGGGGCATCGCACCGGCACCGGGTCGCGCCGTGCCGCCCCACTCTCAGAGGGAAGGAAGCCGCAGCAACGGAATGGCCAACTCCCCACGCTCCCCCGTCGCTCTCGCCCGCTCGACAAGAATAGGACGGAGCGGCTGGGAGTTCAATCAGCGGAGCGGAGGCTTTCGATCAGGCGCGCTTGGCCTGCCGGTCGCAGCCGGAGGCGATCTGCTCCAGCGACTCGTGCAGCGCCTTGCGCGAGCTCTCGTCGAGCGGTTCGAGGACGGACGCCTCGATCCGCCGGGCGATCGCGCGGAGGCGGATCAGCTCGCGCTTCCCCTCGGCCGTGAGGCTCACCGTGTGGCGGCGCCGGTCGTTCGGATCCCGCCGACGCTCGACGAACCCTCGCTCCTCGAGCTCGTCGAGGACACCGACGAGCTGGCTGCTGTCGAGGCCGAGCCTCCGGGCGATTCCGGCCTGCGTCTCGCAGTCGCCCTCGCCGAGCAGGGCGAGAACGCCGTACTGGTACATGCTGCAGCTCTCCTGGTCGAACTCGTCGAGCGAGCGAGCCTTGATCGCGGTGCCGATGCGCGCGAGCAGGAACGCCGTGTTGGCGAGCAGTTCCTGCGGTGGCGACGGTGGGCGATGCTCGAGCTCGGGGACGGGAGCGCTCATCGGGAATAAGCGTAGCTGTGTCGATCGTTGGTAGCGATCATCATCGAAAGATTCAACGATCGGAGGCGCAAATGACTTCCCTCGAAAACCGTAGACGATGGTTCGCACTGGCGGTGATCGTCGCCGCCCAGTTCATGGTCGTGCTCGACGTGGCGATCGTGAACGTTGCGCTCCCGTCGATCAAGACCGACCTGCACTTCACCCAGGACAGCTTGCAGTGGGTGATCACCGCGTACGCGATCTTCTTCGGCGGCCTGCTCCTGCTCGGCGGCCGGCTCGCCGACCTGCTCGGACGGCGCCGCGTCTTCATGGCGGGAGTGGTGATCTTCACGACTGCTTCCCTGCTCAACGGCCTCGCCTGGTCGGAAGGCTCGCTGATCGCCTTCCGCTCGCTGCAGGGGCTCGGCGCGGCGCTGCTCTCGCCCGCTGCGCTCTCGATCCTCACCACCACGTTCGCCGAAGGTCGCGAGCGCAACCTCGCACTCGGCGTCTGGGGCGCCGCCTCGGGGAGCGGCGGTGCCGCCGGCGTGCTGCTCGGCGGGGCGTTGACGAGCGCGTTCAGCTGGTCCTGGATCTTCTTCATCAACGTGCCCGCCGGCCTGCTCGTCCTCGGCCTCGCGCCGTTCCTGCTGCCCGAGAGCCGCGCGGACCTCGACCACCGTCACTTCGACACCGCGGGTGCCGCGTCGATCACGGCAGGCCTGATGCTGCTCGTGTACGCGATGACCCGCGCGACCCAGCACGGCTGGGCGACGACCGAGACGATCGGGCTACTGGTGGCCTCCGCCACGCTCGTGATCTCGTTCGTCGTGATCGAGCTGCGCTCCAAGGCACCGCTCCTTCCGCTCGGAATCTTCCGCCTGCGGACGCTGACGGCGTCGAACGTCAGCGGGCTCCTGCTCGCGGCCGCGATGTTCTCGCAGTTCTTCCTGCTGACCCTCTACATGCAGCAGGTGCTGCACTACTCGGCGCTCCAGACCGGCGTCGCGTACATCGCGCTCACCCTCACGATCATCGCGTTCTCGGGCGTCGCGCAGGCGCTCACGACCCGCTACGGCGTCCGCCGCACCCTGCCCGCCGGGATGATCATCGCCGCCGCGGGGATGGTGCTCTACGCCCGCCTCCCGGTGCACGGGCACTACTTCTGGGATCTGTTCCCGGCCTTCGTGCTCAGCGGGATCGGCCTCGCGTTCGCCTTCGTGCCGATGTCGATCGGCGGGCTCACCGGCGTGAGGGCCTCGGAGGCGGGCATCGCCTCGGGGCTGATCAACACGAGCCAGCAGATCGGCGGCGCGATCGGCGTCGCGGCCGCGACCACGATCGCGATCACCTTCACGGATCGCTACGTGACCGCGCACGCCGGCTCGACGGCGCTCAGCGCCGGGGCGCTCACCTACGGCTTCCAGGTGACGTTCTACGCGCTCGCCGCGATTGCGGCGCTGGGAGCCGTCGTGGCACTCGTCCTCACGGAGCCGCACGAGCACGACGCCGAGAGGGCGCCGGTGGAGGACGACCTCCTGCTGGAGGCCGCCTGATCGGCAGCTGACCGAGGCACGGGCGGCGGCGCGATCGACGTCGCCGCCCGTGCCTGCGGTCTCAGCCCGCGGCGGTGATGCCGGCCGGGCACGCGACGCCGGTGCCGCCGAGGCCGCAGTAGCCGTTCGGGTTCTTCGCGAGGTACTGCTGGTGGTACGGCTCGGCGTAGTAGAACTCGCCCGCCTCTGCGAGCTCGGTCGTGATCGGGCCATACCCGGCCGCGGCGAGCACCTGCTGGTACGCGTCCCGCGAGCGCTCGGCGGCGGCCTTCTGCGCCTCGCTCGTCCAGAGGATCGCCGACCGGTACTGGGTGCCGACATCGTTGCCCTGCCGGGCGCCCTGCGTCGGATCGTGGTTCTCCCAGAACAGGCGAAGGATCTCCTCGTAGCTCGTGACGGCGGGGTCGAAGACGACGAGCACTGCCTCGGTGTGACCCGTGCGGCCAGTGCAGGTCTCCTCGTACGTCGGGTTCGGCGTGTAGCCGCCCGCGTAGCCGACGGCGGTCGTGTAGACGCCGGGCGCCTTCCAGAACACCCGCTCGGCGCCCCAGAAGCAGCCCATCCCGACGATCGCCTGCTCGAAGCCCTCCGGAAACGGCGGCCGAAGCGGGGTGCCGAGCACCTCGTGGCGCTCGGGCACCGTCATCCGCTCCGCGCGGCCCGGGAGGGCCTCCTCGGAGGCGACCATCTGCGTCTTGTCTCGGAAGAGTGAGAACATCGCCGTCACGCCGCCTCGGCCAGCCGTGCGAGCGCGTCGCGCTCGAGCTGGCGTACCCGCTCGCGCGAGATCTTGAGCTCGCGCCCGATCGCCTCCAGCGAGGCCTGCTGCCCGTCGAAGCCGAAGCGGAGCTCGATGATCCGCCGCTCGGTCTCGGGGAGCTTGTCGAGCGCGGCCCGCATCTCGCGGCGCCGCAGCGCGTCGCCCGCCTCCTCGGCGGGATCCGCTGCGAACGGGTCCGCGAACAGGTCGCCGAGCTCGCCGTCGCCGTCGCTGCCGACGGCCTGGTTGAGCGAGGCCGACACCGACACGGCGCTGAGAGCCTCCTCGGCGTGCATGAGCTCGAGCCCTGCAGCCTCGGCCAGCTCCTCGACGGTGGGCTCGCGCCCGAGCTCCAGCTCGAGGCGCCGGCGGGCACGGCCGAGCTTCACCTGGCGCTCGTTGACGTGCGCCGGCACCCGGATCGTCCGCGACTGGTTCGAGATCGCACGCTGGCAGGCCTGGCGAATCCACCAGGTCGCGTACGTCGAGAACTTGTAGCCACGGCGCCAGTCGAACTTCTCGACCGCGCGGTTGAGGCCGATCACGCCCTCCTGGATCAGGTCGAGCAGCGGCAGATCGTGCCCCTGGTAGCGCTTCGCGATCGAGACGACCAGGCGCAGGTTCGAGTTGATCATCCGCTCCTTCGCCTGCCGGTCGCCGCGCTCGACGCGCTTCGCCAGCTCGACCTCCTCGGCGGCCGTCAGCAGCTGATGGCGGCCGATCTGGTTCATGAACATCGTCAGAGCGTCGGTCGTCCCGGCCGTGGACGGGTCCACGGTGAGCTCCAGCTCGAGCTCGGCCTCGTCGGCCTGGATCTCGACGCCGCGGGCCTCCAGCTCGGCGCGCAGGCCGGCGAGCTCGTCGTCGTCGAGGTCGTGCTCGGCCGCGATCGCGGCGAGCTCGCGCTCGGCGACGAAGCCGCCCTCCTCGGCGTGCTCGATGAATACGTTCAGTTCGTCGTTCGGAAACACAGTGTTCTTGATTCTCCTCTTCTGTTTTCGCTTACGCGACGGTGCTACGGGCACGGCGCCTCTCGAAGCGCTCCGTGCGGCTTCCCTGCGACACGGCCCGCTCGACCCCGGTGTAGACCGGGTGGCAGCTCGAACAGGCATCGACCACGATCTCACGTTTGGATGAGCGAGTTGTGAAGACGGTGCCGCAGGTGCTGCAGCGGACGGTCGCGAGTATCAGTTCAGGGTGGCTTCCCCTCATCGGTCTTCCTTTCGCAGGACGGGATGCGCGCCGAGTCGTCCTTCTCAAGATCTCTCTCTGCGCGCGTACTCCTTAGAACGACGGCGGGGGGCCGTTCATTCCGCTTCCAGAGCCGGATCCCAGCCCGCCGCGCGGTACGTGCTCTCGAGGAAGTCGAGCACTGCCCGGCGCGGATCGGCGGCCGTTTGCACCGTCTCGTAGCGGAGAACGAACAGGCCCATCTCCTCGCTCCAGCCGGCGGCTCTCTCCTCGATCCCCGGCGGGCGCGGATAGGTGTACGAGAAGAACGCCGCTTCGTGGAACCGCTCGTCGCCCGGCCAGAATCCCGCGCACACCTCCTCGGCGTTCGCCGAGTTGCGCATGATCACGTCCGCGTTCGGCGGCGGCTCGGCCGGCCGGCCCGAGAAGCGCGTGTAGGCGAGGTCGAACGTGCCCCAGAAGAACTCGACGGGCGTGACCCGGCCGAGGAATCGCGCCCGATGCGCCTTCATCGCGGCGTCGACCGAGGCGAGCGCCCGGAAGAACGCGTTGACGGGCCCTGCGTCGTAGCTCGCGTGCTCGACGTCGTCGGGGAAGGGGATCGGATTCGGCACTTCGGAGGGCTTCTCCGTGATCCGCACCGGCACCCCTGCCCTGTCGAGCGCGGCCATCAGCAGCCGGTAGAACTCGGCCACGCTGCGCGGCTCGAGCGGGATGCGCTCGATCGCGCCCTTCGCCGTCCGCACGGACACCGCGTGCTCGATCAGGTCGACGTCGATGTCGAAGACGCCGTTCTCGTGGGGGATCGGCGAGGTGTTGAGCCCGCGCGCGGTGACGTAGAGCGGCACCTGCCCCCACTGCGGCTCCATCGGCGCGAGCGCGAGGCGCACCTTGCCGACGATCTGCAGATACATGTGGAGTGTGTCGCGCGTGTCGCGCCACGGCTCGTACGGGAGCTCCGGCCAGTCGCCCGGCATCAGTCGAGGAAGACCTCGTCGACGTAGCACCAGAGCCACGTCTCGCCCGGCTCGGCCGAGCGGATCAGCGGGTGCGCGCTCTCGTGGAAGTGCACGGTCGCGTGCTTGTTCGGCGACTGGTCGCAGCAGCCGACCTTGCCGCACTCGAGGCACATCCGCAGGTGCACCCACCAGCTGCCCGGCTTCTTCAGGCACTCCTCGCACCCGAGGAGCGGGTCGGGAAGGTCCGTGACCCGGATCGTGTCGAGGTGCGAGCACGGCGCCGCTGCCATCGAGCGGTTATAGCGGTCCCGGTCAGACCTGTGGCGAGGCCCGTTCGAGGGGTCAAGAAACCGTGCGGCGCCGCCGACACAGGCTCGGCGTGCTGCGGCGAGTCTCCATCCTGATCCTCTGCATGCTCGCCGTGGCCGGCGGGGCCGCCGTCGCGTCGGGACCGAAGTCGCTGCCGCTCGGCGACGGCAAGATCTCGGCGGGGCCGCGGGCCGGCTACATCTTCAGCTGCGGGATGGGCGGGGGCGGCGGCGGCGCGTTCGCCGACGGGCCGTGGATCCACGGCTCGACGTTCGACCCGAGCGCGAAGACGAGCGTCCAGGGCGCCGTCTCCTGGCCCGCCCACAAGCTGACGATCACCGTCACGGGCGGCGCGGTCCACATCACCACGAACGACCTGCCTTCGCACGCCACGGGGACCTTCCCGATCGCCTCGGGCGATCCCGCCTACCTCTACGACCGGAACCCGAACACGATCCGCGCACAGGCCTTCGACGTCAGGCTTCCGCTGAGCCCGAAGGCCGCCGCGTCGCCGTCGTGCCTTCCGGGAGGGCCGATCGGCGTGCTGCTGAGCGGCGCCTACCTCTTCGACGGGCTGGACGCGATGGGTCGCGACGCCGTCGCGCACGAGGTGCAGGACCGGTGCGCCGGCCATCCGCAGCAGGGCGGCGCCTACCACTACCACGACCTCAGCCCGTGCATCGACTCGGGCCCGCCCGGGCAGCACTCGTCGCTCGTCGGCTACGCGCTCGACGGGTACCCGATCTACGGACCGCTCGGCGAGGGCGGCAAGACGCTGACGAACGCCGACCTCGACGCCTGCCACGGGACGACCGGCCCGGTGATCCTGCGCGGGAAGAAGGTCACGATCTACCACTACGTCGCGACTGCCGAGTACCCGTACACGCTCGGCTGCTTCCACGGGACGCCGGTCCACGCGGGCGGCGTCGTCGGCGGCCCGCCGCCGCCACCCCCGCCTGGCTAGCATCCCTCGGTGGTCACGATCTGCGACGTCGGTCCTCGGGACGGGCTCCAGAGCCAGCCCCAGACACTCGACCCGGCGGTGCGCGCCGAGCTCTGCAACAGGCTCGCCGGGGCCGGCCTGCTGCGCGTGGAGGCGGTCAGCTTCATCGACCCCGAACGTGTGCCGCAGATGGCGGGCGCCGAGGAGGTCGTCGCAGCGCTCGAGCCTGGTCCTGCCGTCTTCGCGGGGCTCGTCCTCAACGAGCGCGGCTACGACCGGCTCGCCGCCGCCGGGCTCACGGAGGCTCACCTCACCGTCGCCGTCTCGGAGAGCTTCAGCCGGGAGAACGCGAACGCGTCGGTCGAGGAAGCGGCCTCGGCCGCGGAGCGGATCCTCGCGCGCGCGCACGAGGACGGGATCCGCGCGACGGTCACCCTGAGCACCGCGTTCGGCTGCCCGTTCGAGGGACCGGTCGATCCCGGCCGGGTGACCGCGCTCGCCGAGCGCCTGGCCGCGGGCGGCGCCGCCGAGATCGTCTATGCCGACACGATCGGCATCGGCGTCCCGCGCCGAGTCAGGGAGCTGCTCGCCGCACCCGTCGGCGTCCCGGTCGGCGTCCATCTCCACAACACGCGCAACACCGGCTTCGCGAACGCCTATGCGGCGCTCGAGGCCGGCGCCACGGTCTTCGACGCCTCGATCGGCGGGATCGGCGGCTGTCCCTTCGCGCCGCGTGCGACGGGGAACATCGCCACCGAGGACCTCGTCTACCTCCTCCACGGCGAGGGGGTCGAGACGGGAGTCGACCTCGGCGCGCTGATCGGCGTCGCCGAGTGGCTCGAGTCGGTGCTCGGCCGAGAGCTCGAGGGCCAGGTCTACCGGGCCGGCCTGCCCTAGCACGACCCTGGGGTACTCTCTTGCCGTGGAGTTCAGGCGCATCTCGGCCCTGCCGCCGTACGCCTTCGCCGAGATCGACCGGCTCAAGCTCGAGCTGCGCCGCGCGGGCGAGGACGTGATCGACCTCGGCTTCGGAAACCCGGACCTCGCGTCGCCGCCCGAGGCGGTCGCGAAGCTGCAGGAGGCCGCGGCGAAGGAGCGCAACCATCGCTATTCGTCGAGCCGCGGCATCCCGCGCCTGCGGGCGGCGGTCTGCGAGCTGTACCGGCGCCGCTTCGGCGTCGAGCTCGATCCGGAGACGCAGGCGCTGACGACGATCGGCGCGAAGGAGGGGCTCTCGCACCTGATGTGGGTGCTCGTGCAGCCCGGCGACGTCGCGGTCGTCCCCACACCGACCTATCCGATCCACACCTACGCGCCGGTGCTCGCGGGCGCGACCGTCGTCCAGGCGCCGGTCGACGGCGGCTTCGCGGTCTTCGAGGAGGCGTTCGCGAGCGCGCCCACGCGGCCGCGCGTGATCGTCCTCTCGTATCCGCACAACCCGACGACGACCGTTGCCGAGCCCGATCTCTTCGAGCGCGCGGTCGCGTTCGCACGCGAGAACGAGGTGCTGATCGCGCACGACTTCGCCTACGCAGACGTCGCCTTCGACGGCTACCGGCCGCCGTCGATCCTCGAGGTCGAGGGCGCGTCCGACGTCGCCGTCGAGCTCTACACGCTCACGAAGGGGTTCTCGATGGCCGGCTGGCGCGTCGGCTTCCTCCTGGGGAACGCCGAGGTGGTGGGCGCGCTCGCCCGGCTGAAGTCGTACCTCGACTACGGGACGTTCCAGCCGATCCAGATCGCGGCGATCGTGGCGATGAACGAGGCGCCCGGGTACCCGGACGAGATCACCGAGATCTACCGGGGCCGGCGCGACGTGCTCTGCCGGGGCCTCGCCCGGATCGGCTGGGAGATCGAGCCGCCCAGGGCGACGATGTTCGTCTGGGCGGAGATCCCGGAGCCGTACCGGGCCGAGGGCTCACAGGCGTTCGCGTTGCGCCTCGCGCGCGAGGCGCACGTCGCCGTCAGCCCCGGTGCCGGCTTCGGCGCCGGCGGCGAGGGCTACGTCCGCTTCGCGCTCGTCGAGAACGAGCAGCGGATCGCCCAGGCGACGCGCGGGATCAGGCGCGCGCTGTCCGAGCTCGAGTCACCGGCCCGCGCCTCGCGCTAGCCGTAGCGGCCGTTGCCGTAGCCCGGCCCCGGCCCGGGCGACGGCACGGGGGCGGGGCTGCCGCTGCCGGTCGTGACGACGACCTGCCAGCTCGCGACGCCGGCCTTGAGGCCGTTGCCGTTGACCTGGCCGGCTTTCTTGTCGCGCACGTATGTGTAGAGCGGGCCACCCTTGTAGGTCACCTGGATGCGCCCGTCGGGACGCCTGAGCGTGCCGAGGTTCTTGGCACCGGTCGGCGTCGTCCCGGGCGCGATCCACAGCGGGCGCCAGATCGCGAAGCAGGCCGGCGTCGCGCAGCTCAGGGCACCCTGCTTCTCGCCGCTCAGGCGGTAGAGCGTCATCCCGTTCGTGGTGACGAGGATCGTCTCGTTGAGGATCCTGTTCCTCGCGCTCTTGACCACGGCCTGGTTGCCCGCGCCCGCGCCGGTCGCGAGTGCTCCGAGGAGGGCGCACGCGGCGATCACGGCAACTACACGACCGAATCTCACGGTCCTTATACGGTAGCTCGCCGCCGTTCGGATTTAGCGCCCGAGCACGTAAAACTCGGGGTTCGGCACCCAGCCGAGCCCGCTCGCCATCCGGTTCGAGAAGTTGAACAGCCCCGTCACCTCCGCGATGTCCATCACGTCCTCGTCCTGCCAGCCCGCACGGCGGAGCGCGTCGACGTCCGCCTCCTCCATCTCGGACGGCCGAAGGGTCAGCTTCAGCGCGTAGTCGAGCATGGCCTTCACCCGCGGCTCGACCGGCGCCTCCGCATGGCCGGCGGCGATCGCGTCGGCGAGCGCGGGGTCCTTCGTGAGCTTGCGAAGCGCGGCGGAGTGCGCCGCGATGCAGTAGTCGCAGCGGTTGGCAACCGAGACGACGACCGCGATCATCTCGCGCTCGGCCTTCGTGAGGCCGGAGTCGCCCTTCATCGCCTCCTCGTAGTGCGCGTTCCACGCGAGGAGGTGCGAGGGGCGCAGGGCGTACAGGCGCAGCACGTTCGGGACGAATCCGAGCCGCTCCTGCGACGGGCGCCAGAGCTCGCGCACCTCCTCCGGCAACTCGTCATCGGCGGGGACGCGGAGCCAGGTCAGCGGTTTCTCGGCGCCCATCAGAATGAGTTTAGAGCCGGGATGAAGTAGTGTCCCTCGCGCCGATGGCCGCCGCAGCCCCCGAGAAGAGCGTGAAGAGGCACCGCGCCTGGGTCTGGGCGATCATCGTGATCGCCTCGATCGTCACGCTCATCGCCTCGCTGACGATCTTCGTCAAGCGCGAGGCGCTGGACTCGCAGGCGTTCTCCCAGACGACGGTCAAGATGCTCGAGGACCAGCAGATCAGGGACGCGCTCTCGGTCTACCTGACCGACCAGCTCTTCTCCAGCGTCGACGTGCAGGCCCAGCTCGAGAGCCTCCTGCCGAAGCAGACGAAGTCGCTCGCGGGGCCGGCGAGTGGGCTCCTGCGCCAGTTCGCGCCGCGGGCCGCTAGCGACATCCTCGCCCAGCCGGCGGTGCAGGACCAGTGGCAGACCCTCACCTACAACGCCCACAAGCGCTTCATGGCGATCATCAACGGGAAGAGCTCGGGCGCGGTCCAGACCGAGAACGGCGAGGTCGTGCTCGACCTGCACCCGATCGTGCAGAAGCTCGCGGACCGGCTCGGCCTCGGCGCCCAGATCAAGCCCGACGCGGGCAGGCTCGTGGTCTTCACCTCGAGCCAGCTCAAGCTCGTCCAGGACTCGGTGAAGGCGATCAAGGTGCTGAACGTCTTCCTGATCGTCCTCGTGCTGATCCTGTACGCCCTCGCGGTCTGGCTCGCGGGTGGCTGGCGGCGCCAGGCTCTGCGGGCTTCGGGCTGGAGCCTCGTGATCGTCGGCGTCCTCCTGCTCGTCGTGCGCAGGGTGGTCGGAAACCAGATCGTCGGCTCGCTCGTCAAGGCCGAGTCCGACAAGACCGCAGCGAAGCACGCGTGGCTGATCGGCAGCCAGCTGCTGGCCAACGTCGCCTGGGCGGTCATCCTCTACGGCATCTTCGTCGTGATCTCAGCATGGCTCGCCGGCACGACTCGTCCCGCGACCGCGATCCGCCGTTGGCTCGCTCCCGAGTTCAGGGAGCGGAACGGGTTCGTGATCGGCGGCGTGGTGCTCCTCTTCCTCCTGCTGATCCTCTGGGGGCCGACGCCGGCCCTGCAGCAATGGTGGGGGATCCTGCTCGCCGCGGTGCTCTTTGCGGTCGGCTACTGGGCGCTGCGCCGCGAGACGCTCGTGGAGTTCCCGGAGGGCACCGCGACCCAGTGGCCCGATGTGCGCGGCGGCTGGAACAAGCTGCGCGGCGGCTCCAAGGGCGGCGGCTCCGAGCCGCCGGCCCCGCCGCCCGCCCCGCCCGCCGCCTCCTAGCGCGTCCGCGCGAACCGCTGAACGGCGGCCAGCAGGTCCTGCGTCTTCTCCGCCGCCGCCTCGCGGTCGCCTGCGGCGATCGCATCGGCGACGCAGTGGTTCACGTGAGCGTCCAGGAGCTGGAGCGCGAGGCTCTCGAGTGCGGTGTTGACGGCCGCGATCTGCGTGATGATGTCGATGCAGTAGCGCTCGTCCTCCACCATCCGCTCGAGTCCGCGTACCTGTCCTTCGATTCGGTGGAGGCGCTTGATCAGCGCGTCCTTCTGGTCGACGTAGCCGTGGGTCATGCGATTCCCTCCCGGCTGCTCGAGAAGCGACGCAGCCTCAGGCTGTTGGTGACGACGAAAACGCTGGAGAAGGCCATGGCCGCCGCGGCGACGATCGGGTTGAGGAGCCCGGCCACGGCGAGCGGGATCGCGGCCACGTTGTAGGCGAGGGCCCAGAAGAGGTTGCCCTTGATCGTCCGCAGCGTCCGGCGGGCGAGCCGGATCGCGTCGGCGGCAGCGCGCAGGTCGCCGGAGACGAGCGTGATGTCGGAGGCCTCGATCGCGATGTCGGTGCCGGTGCCGATCGCCAGGCCGAGATCGGCCTGGGCGAGCGCGGGCGCGTCGTTGACGCCGTCGCCGACCATCGCGACCACTTCGCCGGTCGCCTGCAGGCGCTTCACCTCTGCCGCCTTGCCGTCCGGGAGGACCCCGGCGAGGACGCGCTCGATTCCGACCTCGGCCCCGATCGTCTCTGCAGCCTCGCGGGTGTCGCCGGTGAGCAGCACGGGGGTGAGGCCGAGCGCCTTCAGCTCCCGGATTGCCTCGGCGCTCGTCGGCTTGACGGTGTCGCGAACGGCCAGGACCGCCCGCGGGACGCCGTCCCAGGCGACCACGCCGCGCTCGATGCGCACCTCGTGGCCCTCGACGAGGCCCTCGACGCCGAGGCCGGGCAGGTTGCGGAAGCCGCTCACCGACGGGAGCCGGCCGAGCTCGGCGCGCGCCTCGTCGGCGACCGCGAGCGCGACCGGATGCTCGCTCGCGCCCTCGAGCGCCCCGGCGAGCCGGAGCACCTCGGCGCGCGAGGCGCCGTTCAACAGCTCGATCCCGGCGAGCTCGAGCGTCCCCGTGGTGACGGTGCCGGTCTTGTCGAGCACGATGGTGTCGATCCGGCGGGTCTGCTCCAGCACCTCCGGGCCCCGGATCAGGATCCCGAGCTGCGCGCCGCGGCCGGTCCCGACCAGCAGCGCCGTCGGGGTGGCGAGGCCGAGCGCACACGGGCAGGCGATGATCAGGACGGCGACCGCCGCGCTGAAGGCTGCGGTGGCGCCGCCGCCGAAGGCGAGCCAGCCGGCGAGCGTCGCCACCGAGATCGCGATCACGATCGGCACGAAGACGGCCGAGACGCGGTCGACGAGGCGCTGGATCGGCGCCTTGCCCGCCTGTGCCTCGGCGACGAGGCTCGTGATCCGGGCGAGCGCGGTCTCGGCTCCCACGCGCGTAGCGCGCACGACGAGCCGCCCGTAGGTGTTGAGCGTCGCGCCCACGACTTCGCGGCCGGGGCCGACCTCGACGGGGACAGGCTCGCCGGTGAGCATCGACTGGTCGATCGCGGACTCGCCCAGCTCGACGACACCGTCGGTGGCGATCTTCTCGCCCGGCCGGACGACGAACCTGTCGCCGGGGCGGAGGTCGTCGACGGGCACGAGCACCTCGTCGGCGCCGTGTAGCACCAGCGCCTCCTTCGCGCCGAGCTCGAGCAGGGCGCGGATCGCCTCGCCCGAGCGGCGGCGGGCGCGAAGCTCGAGGTAGCGGCCGAGCAGGATCAGCGTGGTGATCGCCGCGGCGACCTCGAAGTAGGTGTCGGCGTCGACTCCGCTGAGCAGGACCACGGCCGACCACGACCACGCCGAGAGCGTGCCGAGCGAGATCAGCGTGTCCATCGTCGCGGCGCGATGCCGCAGGTTGAGCGCCGCGGCGCGGTGGAAGGGCCAGCCTCCCCAGAAGACGACCGGTGTCGCGAGCGCGAGCGCGAGCCATTCCCACCCCCGGAACTGGAGCGGCGGCGCCATCGCGAGCACCGCGAGCGGGACGGTGAGGAGGGCAGAGACGACGAGCCGCATGCGCCAGGCGCGGCTCGGATCCTCGCCCGGGACCGCGTCGGCCGGCAGCGAGGCGTGGTAGCCGGAGGCCTCGACCGCGGCGAGCAGGTCGTCGATGTGAACGGTGTCCGGATCGAAGCTGACGGTCGCCTCGTCGGTCGCGTAGTTGACCGACGCCTCGACGCCTTCGAGCCGGTTCAGCGTCTGCTCGATGCGGGCGGCGCAGGACGCGCACGACATCCCTTCGATCTCGAGGTGGACGGTCTCGGCCATACTCCCAATATACCCATGGGGGGTACCGAGGCATCGGGGGAATCACGGATTTCTAGATCTGCCAGGTACCGCCCGCGATCAACGGCACCGACCTGCCGTTCGCGGCCGTTCCCGTCACCTCGAGATCGTCGGTGCCGATCATCACGTCGACGTGGAGATTCGCGCGGTTGACCCCCCGTCGCGCGTCGGGGCGGCGCGTGAGCCCGAAGCCGGCGCCGAAGGCGATGTGGGCGGCCGCGTTCTCGTCGAGCAGCGTGTTGAAGTAGACGCGCTTGCTCTGCCCGATCCGCGAGCTCGCGTCCACCAGCGCGACCTCGCCGAGCCGCCGTGCGTTCGGCTCGCTGTCGAGGAACGCGGCGAGGAAGTCCCGGTCGGCGTCGGTGTCCGCCTCTAGCCGGACGAGCCGCCCGCCGCGGAACTCGCCGGCGATCCCCTCGATCAGCCGGCCGCGAAAGGAGAGAGGGAGCGAGCACCGGAATGTGCCCGTCGCGGCGCCCGCCTGCGGGCTCGTGTAGCACTCCTCGGTCGGCACGTTCGCCGAGATCACGTGGCCGTACGCGTCCGGCCGGCGCCCGCCGACGAAGACGGTTCCCGGCGAGAGGCCGACCTCGAGGTCGGTGCCCGGGCCGTGGAAGCGCAGCCGTGCCAGCCCGAGCTCGGTGAGGACACGCGCCCGCTCGGCG